>Ga0182019_10000197_pt1 | contig 29721 bp, 26 predicted proteins | sample 812E2MmetaG_FD_120483 | JGI IMG/M metagenome (GOLD analysis project Ga0182019, IMG submission 120483) | Permafrost microbial communities from Stordalen Mire, Sweden - 812E2M metaG | ecosystem: Environmental > Terrestrial > Soil > Wetlands > Permafrost | place: Sweden: Stordalen | collected...
GCCGTAGTAGCCATAGTAGAGGATTTCGTGCTGCCGCGAGACCGGCTTATCCGTGTCGATGTCCGGACTCTTCTCCACCTGGGCTTTGGTCAGTGCGGCCTCGATGCGCTTGTCCTCCCAGTCCATCGCGCGGAAGGCGATCGGGGAAAGGAGCACCTTGCGCTCTCCAAGCCACCCCCCGGTATCCACCACAACGTAGCGCACCGTGTAGCTCACATCGTCGAAATAGCACTCTTTGACCGTGCCGATGTCCCCATCGGTGGCCCCGATCGTGAATCCGTGAAGTTCTTTCATGCTCCGGAGCATTGCATCCTCCTTTGTTGATTCCCGGTGTTCCCCACCGCAGCTCTGGCCTCCGGCGCCCGCGGTGCCACCGGTCGGCCTGACCCAAGGCCTTCAACGAGGCCAATCGCGTCGAGGAGGTCAACCAGTACCCTCACGCTCGTCCTCACGGTTCACCTCCGTGCCCCAAGACCTGTGCCTTCTCTCGGCTACAAACGAATCTAGTCCAATTGGTGTTGTGCGGGAAAGCGTATCTTCTACGCAAAAGCAACGCCGCGACTCAGGTAGAAAGTACGCCGCCGACATTCGAGGTCCCCCGCCTTGACAATAGGCCAGGCGGAAGTTGTCGCGCCCGACAATCACGTCGCTTTGGCTGTGCTTTCCGACCCGTTCCGGTTCCTCGCAAACCCTACTGGACTGAGTTGGCGCCGATGCCACAATCCGACTCTGCCGTCCGCAGTGACGACGGTGGCGCCGGTGAACCGGAGCGGCCGCCACCGATGGCTGCCTGGGAGCGGCTGGTCAACCACATGACCGGTGGCCCTGACCGCCGCGGTCAGTTGCATTTTCAGCTCAAACCCAGCATGGTCTGTGGCCATGCAACTGCGCATCATCGTTCCTCTACGCTCAGCACTTCGAAGCCGGAAATGACGTCGAACAGCTCTTCGTCGATGCTGCTCTGCCGCAAACGGTGAAATGTGTCATGTAGAGTCTCCAGCAACTCGTCGATGTTCTTATCGGCGCGTTCCATTGCCGCCAGGCGGCTCGCGTTTTCGCTCGCGAGGGATTCGGCGCACGCCCGGAAGAGCGAGATGAAGAGATATTCGCGGACGAGTGCGCGCAGGGTCACGGTGCCACTGCACATGACTTCCGGCAAATACTTGGTTGGCCAGCGGAGCTCGGCCAGGCCGTGTTCCCATTGCGCGTCGAGTGGCAAGAGCCGCTGGCTGACCGGTTCGTAGAGCGCGCCGGACTTCGGGCGGTTATGGAAGATATAGAGACTCGCGTACTCGCGTTTGGCACGATGCGCTTCGCTTTCAACTTGAATCTTCCCGACGAGCGGGGTGATGGCCTGCACGGAAGTCGGCACGGCGAAGAGCCCCAGCAGCGGCAGGCCCGCGTCTGTCAGTCGGAGATGAACGCGCTCACCGACCGCCCAGACTTCGGGTTTGCCGGGCAGATCTGCGAGGGTCTTGATCGCATAGTCGGCCACGACGTCATTGAACTGCCCCACCAGTCCCTGGTCTGAACCGAACACGATCGCGCCGATCCGACCCGCATCGGTTCGTCCTGCTCGTTCGGCCATGGGGACCGCTCGCCCGCTCTCTCGAAAGCACGCGCCCAACCCCAGCTCCACGGCCCGATAGTAGTCGGCCAACGAGCGCACCGACTTCTCGTATTGTCCGACACTCGATGCGGCCAAGGTCTTCATCGTGCGGACAACGGATTTAAGATCGCCGGCGCTGCTGATCTTTCGGCGCAGGCTCGCCATCGTGTTGCTCATGACTTCTCCACGGGCTTGACCTTGGACTTCGGTTCGCTCTCCGGCTTGGGTTTCGGTCTGGCGCTCGCTGGGCCGTCCGACGTGGACGTGCCATCAGGCCCGGGTTCGGGTCGGGGTTCGGCTTTGGCTTTTGGTTTGGCTTTAGGCTGGGGATCGGATTCAGGCTTGGCCTCGACCTTGGTTTCGGGCTCATGCTCGGCTTTGGCCTCAGGTGTGGCCTCCGGCTTGGGTTGGAAAGGGACGAGCGCCTTGCGGGCGATTTCGATAATCGCTTTCCGATCCTCGTCTTCCAATTTTGTAGAGGTCTCGAATCGGGCGCATATCTCCGCCGGAATGCTCGACGCCGCCTCATGCACGGCGTGCTCGGCCTCCGTCATCTGGTCAACTGGCACCGCGTCGAAGAGCTCCGCGGTCAACGCCAGCAGGATGGCGATTTGCGCGGGCATGGACAGCGGGGCGAACTCCGGCTGCTTGAGGCATGCGCGGATGCGCCTCCCATGCTCGATGATCTTGCGCGTGTCCTGATCGAGGCGGGCGCCGAACCGTGCAAAGGTCTCGAGCTCCTCGAACTGCGCGTAGGCGAGCTTGAGGTCGCCCGCCACCGCGCGGTAGGCCGCGCGTTGCGCCTTGCCGCCGACGCGCGAAACAGATTTGCCGACATCGACCGCGGGGAGCACGCCCAATTCGAACAGCGACGGCGAGAGGAAGATCTGCCCGTCCGTGATCGAAATGAGGTTGGTCGGAATGTAGGCGGAGATGTCCTGCGCCTCGGTCTCGATGATCGGCAGAGCCGTGAGCGAGCCGCCGCCGCGTTCCTTGCGCAGATGGGTTGCGCGTTCCAGCATGCGCGAATGGATGTAGAAGATGTCGCCGGGGAAGGCCTCGCGCCCGGGGGGCCGGCGCAACAGGAGGGAAAGCTCGCGATAGGCGCGCGCGTGTTGCGTGAGGTCGTCGTATACGATCAGCACGTCGCGGCCCGCTTCCATGTAGAACTCGGCAACGCTGGTCGCGGCGTACGGAGCGATGTACTCGAGACCAGGCGGGTCGTTGCCCTCGGCCACCACCACGACGGTGTAGTCCATCGCGCCTTTCTTGCGGAGGTCGGCGACGACCTTGGCGACGGCGGAAGCGCGCCGGCCGATCGCACAGTAGACGCAGAGCACATTTTTTCCGCGCTGGTTCAGGATGGTGTCGATCGCGATGGCCGTCTTGCCCGTCTGACGATCGCCCAGAATCAATTCGCGCTGGCCGCGCCCGATGGGAATGAGCGCATCGATGACAACGAGGCCGGTCTGGAGTGGCACGGTTACGGGAGCGCGGTCCATGATCGGCGCGGCGGGGCGTTCGATGGGCAGGCGCTCGCTGGCGTCCACCGGCCCCTTTCCATCCAGCGGCCGGCCGAGCGGGTCGATGACGCGTCCCAGCAATCCGTCGCCCACGGCTACGTCCATGACGCGGCCCGTGCGCTGGACCTCATCGCCCGCGTGCAGACGCCAGTACTCGCCCAGCAGCACGATGCCGACTTCGTCCTCGTCCACGTTGAATGCGATGCCGAGAACATCGTTGGGAAACGTCACCAATTCATCAAAGCCCACGCCGGGGAGCCCCGACACCTTGGCGATGCCGGTGGCGACGTTGATGATCGTGCCCACCTCTCGTGGCGTCAGTTGCGGCGCGAATGCTTCCCGCACTTGGCCTATCGCGGCAAACGTGCTGTCGAGAACGTTTTCGAGGCTCTCAGGTTCCTTGTTCATTGGCTTCCCTTTGCGGGCGTGGGCGCTTCATGTTCGGGGTCGGTCTTTGCTTCAGGCTTCGGCTCGGCCCTGGCTTCAGGCTTGGTCTCGACCTTGGTTTCGGGCTCAGGGTCGGCCTTGGCTGCAGGCTCAGCCTTGGCCTCTGGTTGAGGCTTGGTCTTGGCTTCAGGCTTCGGCTCGGCCTTGACTGCAGGCTTAGCCTCGGCCTTGGCTTCAGGCTTAGCCTCGGCCTTGGCCTCAGGCTTGGTCTCGACCTTGGTTTCGGGCTCAGGGTCGGCCTTGGCTGCAGGCTCAGCCGCGGCCTCTGGTTGAGGCTTGGTCTTGGCTTCCGGCTTCGGCTTGGCCTTGGCTGCAGGTTTGCGCTCGACTTTGGCGGCATCAAGAGTCTCCTTCCGAATCTCGCTCTCCGCCTTCTCCCAGTCCTGAGCCGCTCCACCGTCCTTGCGGCCTTGCTCCTCGTAGAGTTCATAGGCTCGCTTGCCGATCTGCAGTGTCAAGGCGGACGGTGTCTTGGCTTGGACCTCCGCCTTCTCCTTCTCTTTCAGAAGCTCGCCGACGCCTTTCTCCAGTGACGCGAGATACTCCGCGATGCTCCAAGCCACCTTCTGTCCATTCGTGGTGAGCTCGATCCCGCTGACCAGGTCCGGCGCGGTTTCGAACCGGACGGGGATTTCAGCGGAGAAGGTCTCGTTGAGTGCATTTTGGATCGCCGCGCGTTGCTCTTGCGGCATTTCAAACGCGCTGCGCACGAGCGCGGGCTCAGATGCTGTCTTGAGTGCCTGGCCCAGACCTTCCTTTGCCTTGCCGTCCATCTCTCGCAAGCGGCGAGTGAACACCTCGCCCATGCGTTCCTCGAGACTCGTCGTGGCGAGATCCGTCAGCGCCTTTCGCACGATGGCGAACACTTCCTGCTGGGTCCGGCGACGGATGGCCTGATTGAGGCGATGGGCATCGTTCCTCAGCCCTTCCCGTCGCTTGACACTCAGGGCATCGGCTGCCTGCCGCGCTTCCTCGAGGAGCCGCTGGCGTTCGGCGTTCGCCTCGTCGGTTGCCTTGCTCATGAGTGCGACGCGCTGCTGGTCGAACTCCTCGTTCTTGTGTTGGAACTCGTCGCGCTCCTTCTTGGCTTCGGCCTTTTTCGCGTCGGCGTCGGCGAGTTCCGTGGCGATTCGCTTCTCCCGGGCGGCGATGGCGCGGAGGATGGGCTTGTAGAGAAACCGCCTCATCAACCACACCAGGATGAGGAAGTTGAGCGCCTGCGCACCGACCGTGAACCAATTGATGAGCATGGGTTACTTCCCTGCCGCCTTGCTCGCCCCGGCGATGACGTGGCTCCAGAACGGGTTGGCGAAGAGGAGAATCATCGAGACCACGAAGCAGTAGATGGCTGTGGACTCGATCATCGCCAGCCCCACGAACAAAGTCCGGGTGATGGTCGCTGAGGCATCAGGTTGCTGGGCCAGTGAGGTCAGGGCCGTCGCGACCGACCTACCCTCCGCCAGCGCCGGTCCCATGCAGCCGAAACCGGTGGTCAGGCCGGCGATGACAATTGAGGCCACCGCGATGATCGTCATGCTATCCATAAGATCTCCTTTTCGTTCGTGTTCATGCGTCACCCTTCTGCCTCGGGTTGGGGTTTGGGCTTCTGGACTCGCGTGGCGGCCGCGATGTACACCGCGGCCAGGATGCTGAAGATGTACGCCTGTACCATTCCGGTGAGCAGGCCGAGCAGCGTCATGATGATCGGGAAGACGAAGGGCGTGATGGTGAGAAGGATCGCGATGATCATCGCCCCGCTCATCATGTTGCCGAACAGGCGGACCGCCAGGGCCAGCGTGCGCGAAAGCTCGCTGATGATGTTGAACGGCAGCATGATGAAGGTCGGCTTCACATAGGACCTGAGGTAGCCACCCACGCCCTGCTCCTCGATGCCGAAAAGCGGCACGGCCACAAATACGCACAGCGCGAGCGCAACCGTGGTCGAGAGCGATCCCGTCGGTGGCTCGTAACCCGGAATGATGGTGCAGAGGCTGGCCGTGGCGACATAAAGAAAGAGCGTTCCCAGAAAGCCGAGATACCTCTCCGGATGGCGGAGGCCGACTTCTTCGATCTGTTTCTCGATCGTGGTGACGATGATCTCCAGGAGGTTCTGCCAGGGGGAACGCTCCAGATCCATCGAAAGTTTGCGCGTGATGAGTCTCGACCCGACAACCAGCACGAGCATCAACCCCCAGGTGAACACGCTGGTGGCGTTGAGCTTGAGAATGCCGTATTGCCAGAAGACCACCTCATCGGGAGTAATGTGCATGGATGTTCTCCTCTGCCGGGCGAGGTTGGGGCTCTCCCGGCGAGCGTGTCAGCCACGTCACCACCAGACGTGCGATGACAAATCCAACGAGACACAGCAGCAGCCGCTCCCAGTGGCCGCGTGCGATAACGAAGAAACCAGCCAGGGCAAGGCTCGTTCGCAGCAGCAGGCTGCCGAGGACGCAGAGCGCCGGTCGCTTGGCCGAGACCACTCTCTGCACCGTCCACCAAAGGCCGCCGAAGAACATCGCTCCGAGCACGACGCCCGCCGCCAAAGCCAGCACCAGAGTGAGTGTTTCATTCATGATCGTCCTCGTAGTGCTCTTGCATTTCCTTGTCTTCCTTGAGGACCCAGTGCCATGCGTTCAAACAGCCGATCGCGAGCCCGGCAATCAGCAACGCCAGCGTCCAGGAATGGCCTCCCGGATGGTGTCGGTCCAACCAAAGACCGAGCGCTGCGCCGAGCAGCGTGGGAACGACCACAGACCAGCCGATGAGCCCCATCATGCCAAGGCCGAACCAGACGCCCTGCGGATGGCGCCGCGCCTTGAGCTTGCGCGCCGCCTTCGTGCCGATCTCCTGGCTGAGCGACGGCCTCGGCCTCGAGGACCCATCCTCGGGCTTGTCAGTCATGATGGACCTCCACCAGGCGACGGATGACATCGCTTTCCATCCGCGTCAACACCGAACGCACGCTCTGCTCCTGCTTGTCGAGCGTCAGGAACTGCTGCTCCACCGCATCATGCAGTTGCCCAAGGTCCGTACCGCCGATCGCCCGGCGCACGGAAACGAGCACATCCGGGCCGGTCTTGACCAACACCCCTTCATCCACGGCCACAAAGACCTCCCCTTCGGAACCTGTCTCGTAGGTCAGAATTCCAGGCACGAGCGCGGCGACACAGTCGAGCCGGTGTGGTAAGAGGCCGAACGAGCCCTCGCGCGTCTCCGCGACGATGCGTGACACGCCGGTCTTCTCGGCGAAGACCTGGAACGGCAGCAGGACCTTAAGGTTCATGAGCGTCGGTGGCATGCTCGACCTCCCCCTGGGGTTTGGCTCCTGGCGTCGGATCTGGCTCGGACGTGGCTTTGGCCGCTGGCTGAACCGCCGGCTCGGTCCCAGGCTTGACCGCAGGCTTGGCCGCAGGCTTCGGGCCGGCGTTGCCCTCGGACTTTGACTCAGGGCCGGCTGGACCAGCGGGCTGGCCGGGTTTCGCCTTCCCCTTCGCTTCGCCGATCGTCCCGATCATGTAGAGCGCGCTCTCCGGGTAGTCCTTGAACTCATCGCGCAGAATTCGCTCACAGCCGTCGAGCGCATCCTTGAGGCTGACGAGCTTTCCTTTCAGGCCGGTGAACTGCTCCGTCGTGAAAAAGGGCTGGGTGAGAAAACGCTCCAACCGGCGGGCGCGTACGACGACGCTGCGGTCCTCCGGCGAAAGCTGCTCGAGGCCAAGCATGGCAATGATGTCCTTGAGCTCCGCGTATTGCGCGAGGGTGCGCCGGATTTCATGGGCCAGGGCGTAATGCCGCTCGCCGACGATCCCCGGCGTCGCCATCTTGGAGCTGGATTGCAGAGGGTCGATGGCCGGAAAGAGCCCTTCGCTTGCCCGCTTGCGCGAGAGCACGATCGACGCGGAGAGGTGCGAGAACGTATGCACCGCCGCCGGATCGGTGAGATCGTCGGCCGGCACATACACCGCCTGGATTGAGGTGATGGCGCCGGTGTCGGTGTTGGCGATCCGCTCCTCCAGGCTCGACAGGTCAGTGCCCATCGTGGGTTGATAGCCCAGGCGCGACGGCATCTGGCCCATCAAACCGGACACCTCCATGCCGGCCTGGATGAAGCGGAAGATATTGTCGATGAGCAGCAACACATCCCGGTGCTGGTCGTCGCGGAAATACTCGGCCATCGTCAGCGCGGCGAGGCCGACCCGGAACCGGCTGCCCGGCGGCTCATCCATCTGGCCGAAGACCATCACCATGTTTGGCAACACGCCGGCTTCCCTCATGTCGTGATAGAGCTCCTCACCTTCGCGGCATCGCTCGCCGATGCCACAGAAGATGCTCACGCCCTCCTGGTGCCCGATCATGTTGTGGATCATCTCGGTGAGCAAGACCGTCTTGCCTACTCCGGCCCCGCCGAACAGTCCCGCCTTGCCGCCGCGCTCCAACGGCACGAGCACATCGATAACCTTGATTCCCGTCTCAAAAATCTCAGACTTCGTGGAACGGCGCACCAGCGGCGGTGGAGCACGATGCACAGAACGCCACTGAACCTCGGTCAACGCCGCTCCGCGGTCGATGGTGGTGCCAAACACATCGAACATACGAGAGAGGGTTCCTTTGCCAACCGGCGCCTTGAGCGGCCCACCCGTGTCCTCCACCGCCATGCCGCGGGCGAGGCCTTGCGTCGGCGTCAACGCAATCCCGCGCACGTGCCGGGCATCACGCTGCGCCAGGACCTCGATGACGATCTGTTTCTCCGCCCCCGTCCGCAGCAGCGAGTAGATGGGCGGCAAGAGGTCATCGAACCGCATATCCACGACGCTGCCGCGCACCGAAACCACCGAACCGACGTTCGCTACGCTCGTCTTGCTTTGCATGTTACTTCCGCCCGACTTTCACTGTCCATGTTAGTCCCTACTCCCCCTTGGAGGTTCTCCTTCCTTCATGCCGACGATGACAACGCTGTGAATACGCCATACAATTCACAACTGCGAACGCGCGGAATGGCTGTCTCCTTCATTACTCGGTCTTCTCAGAACGACGTGTCATGTTGTCTTCGATTAGACGGCGTAATTGGATGATCTCCTCTTTGAGTTCCTGAATCGACTTCTGACGTGCAACCTCTGGTTTGGTATCCTTGGCCTCGCGATCAATAAGAACTGTTGCGAAGAGAGCGGTGAGATAACCAAACATTCCTGCTGCGTAGACCGATATGCCAAGGCAGATAATGCGCGCACCCGTGGTTCTTATTGAATAGGCGCTACTAATGTTCGTCATCTGCATAGCCGTCCACCAGAGAGCTCTCGGATACGTGTGGATACCTTGTGGATCGTCAAAGGCTCCCTCGAAATGGAGCATGCCCGCTGCGCCGGCGAGGAGCACCACCAGGGTCAATGCAAGCGCGTAGCCGGCACCGCGACGTCCAAGGGCACGACGAAGGGAGCGCATCCCCTGGTCAGCAGAAGCGAAAATCCAAATCACCTGCATACCGAACGTTGCGGTCAGCGCACGCACTAACGGGAAGCGATGTAAGAGTGGAAAGAACCGCAGTGTGGAGACAAGGATCGCCAGAATGAAGAGCCAGTTTCTGGTGAGAAAGGACGTTCGATTGGCAACAGTCCACAACGACATGGTGAAGTAGAGGATGAAGACAATCCAAAGACCTGTGCCAAAACCTGATAACACCGAAGTCGTGCCATAGACGAGCTCTGTGATGAGTATGCAGAGCCAAACGAAACTGAGAAATAACATCGGCAGCTCGATTCGTTTCGCAAGCGCCACGAGCCTCGGGCATTTCGGTGCATCGCTATTCATCAGCCCTCCGGTTTGCGAAGAGAGGATTGGTCTTCTCCGGCATGTCTAAGTGATTGGTACGTCGGCAGCGGGCTGGCGGCCTTCATGTCCTCTCCATCGCGGCATTGTAGTCGCCACGGCGCGCAGCCCGATCGCACAAGGCACGGTGAGCCAGGGCCTGCTGGGCCGCCGACACGTTGGCCGGCTCGCCGTGCCAGATGTCCAACGCCGGTTCCTGGATGGCGCGGGCGAACGAGAAGGCCAACGCCCAAGGCAGGCGCGACTTGAACCTGACGTTCATGGCGTTCAAACGGGCGGACGCCAGCTCACCTGATTGGCCGCCCGACAAGAACGCAATCCCCGGGACGGCCGCGGGGACGGCTCGCAAGAGACACCTCACCGTGGCGTCGGCCACCTCGTCCACCGGTTCTTGCGTGGGGCAGGTCAGTCCCGGAAGGACCATGTTGGTCTTCAGGAGCAGACCTTCCAGCATCACCCGCTGTCCGTAGAACTGGGTGAACACCGTTCGCAGGACCTCCTCCGTCACCTCGCGGCATCGCTCCAGGGTGTGGTCGCCGTCCATGAGCACTTCCGGCTCGACGACGGGCACCAGCGTGGCTTCCTGGCACAACGCGGCATAGCGAGCCAGCGCCTGCGCATTGGCCTCGACGCAGCCCCGGCTGGGAAGGCCGTCGCCCACGGCAACTGCCGTGCGCCACTTGGCAAAGCGGGCGCCCATCCGAGAGTACTCGGCCAGACGGCCGCGAAGTCCGTCCAGACCTTCCGTGACCTTCTCTCCGGGATGGCCGGCCATGTCCGCCTCGCCGATGTCGACTTTGATCCCGGGTACGATCCCTGCGTCGGTGATGACCTTGATCAAGGGAACGCCGTCCTTCTTGTGCTGGCGGATCGTCTCGTCGTAGAGGATCACGCCGCTGATGCACTCACCGAGGCCGGGTGTGGTCACGATCAATTCCCGATAGGCGCGCCTGGCTTCCACGGTCTGCGGGATCCCCACCCTGGCAAAACGTTCGTTGCAGGTCGGATCGCTTTCATCCATCGCTAACAGCCCCTTGTCGCCGGCGACCAGCGCCCTCGCCGTGGCGATAAGCGTTTGCGCATTCATTTGTCCTGACCCCACTTCCAGTTCCGAATCTCCGGCATGTCCTGGCCGTGCTCGTCGATGTACCGTTTGTGCTCGATGAGCTTGTCCTGCATCTGCTGCTTCAGGTAGGCGCCCTTGGCGCCCAGATGCGGCAGCCGGTCGACGACGTCTTCCACCAGGTGGAACCGGTCGAGGTCGTTCTGCACCCGCATGTCGAAGGCCGTCGTGATCGTGCCCTCTTCTTTGTAGCCGCGGACGTGCAGGTTGCGGTTGGTCCGGCTATAGGTCAGCCGGTGGACCAGCCAGGGATATCCATGAAAGCCGAAGATGATGTGCTTGTCCTTGGTGAAGAGGGAGTCGTAGTCGGTGTCGCTGAGCCCGTGCGGGTGCTCCGTGCTGGGCTGCAGCTTCATGAGATCGACGACATTGATCACCCGGATCTTCAGGTCGGGCAACTGTTTGCGAAGGATGGAAACGGCAGCCAAGACCTCCAGCGTGGGCGTATCTCCGCAACAGGCCATGACCACGTCCGGCTCGGAACCCTGGTCGTTGCTGGCCCACTGCCAAATGCCTATTCCCTTCGTGCAATGCACGACCGCGGCGTCCATCGTCAGCCATTGCGGGAGGGCGTGCTTGCCCGCAACCACCACGTTGACGTATTGGCGACTGCGCAGGCAGTGATCGACGACCGACAAGAGGCAGTTGGCGTCGGGCGGCAAATACACACGGACGATGTCGGCTTTCTTGTTGACGACATGATCGAGGAAGCCGGGATCCTGGTGCGTGAAGCCGTTGTGATCCTGCTGCCAGACGTGGGAGGCGAGCAGATAGTTCAGCGAGGAGATCTTCCGGCGCCAGGGAAGCTCCGACGTCACCTTCAGCCACTTGGCGTGCTGGCTGAACATCGAATCGACGATGCGAACGAAGGCCTCATAGCAGTTGAATATTCCGTGCCGTCCGGTCAGCAGATACCCTTCCAACCAGCCCTCGCACTGGTGCTCGCTGAGCATCGAGTCCAGCACGCGTCCGGCGGGCGCGAGGAACTCATCGTTCTTCACTCTCCGGGCGTCCCACTGACGATCGCTGACCTCAAAGACCGCGCCCAGGAGATTCGAAATCGTCTCATCGGGACCGAAGACGCGGAAGTTTCGGTGGTCCTGATTCAACTGCTCCACGTCACGCAGGAACTTCCCCAGCACGAGCGTGTCCTGGCCGGCGACGGCGCCGGGCGAAGGCACATCGACCGCGTGGACGTGGAAATCCGGCATGCGCAGGTCGCGCAGCAGAGCTCCGCCGTTGGTGTGCGGATTGGCGCCCATCCGCCGGTCGCCCTTAGGCGCCAGCTCGGCCAATTCCGGCATGAGCCGGCCGCTTTCGTCGAACAGTTCTTCCGGCTTGTAGCTCTTCATCCAGCGCTCGAGTTGTTTGACGTGCTGGGGATGCTCGGGATCCACCAGAAGCGGCACCTGGTGCGCTCGGAAGGTGCCCTCGATTTGCAGGCCGTCGACCACTTTCGGTCCCGTCCAGCCCTTTGGCGACTTGAGGACGATCATCGGCCAGCGCGGCCGGGTGGTGTCGTTCTTGCCGCGCGCATTCGCTTGGATGCGCCGGATCTCCTCGATGACATTGTCCAACGTGCCGGCCATCAGCTCATGCATCTTCACCGGATCGTCGCCTTCGACGAAGTACGGCGTCCAGCCGCAGCCTCTGAGGAACTGCTCCAACTCGTCGTGCTCGATGCGTGCCAGGATTGTCGGGTTGCTGATCTTGTAGCCGTTGAGGTGCAGGATCGGCAGCACGGCCCCATCGGTGATCGGGTCGAGAAACTTGTTGGACTGCCATGCAGTCGCCAGAGGCCCGGTTTCCGCTTCGCCGTCGCCGACGATGCAGGCGACAACCAGATCGGGGTTGTCGAACGCGGCCCCGAAGGCGTGGCTGAGCGAGTATCCCAGCTCGCCACCTTCGTGAATCGACCCGGGCGTGGTCGGAGCGACATGGCTGGAGATCCCCCCGGGGAACGAGAATTGCTTGAACAGCTTCTTCAGCCCGGCCTCGTCCTGGGTGACGTTCGGATAGACTTCGCTCCAGGTACCTTCGAGGTACACGTTGCCCACGATTGCGGGGCCGCCGTGACCGGGCCCGGCAACGTAGAACATGTTCAGGTCATACTTCTTGATGACCCGGTTCAAGTGGACGTAGATGAAGTTCTGCCCCGGCGTCGTACCCCAGTGTCCGACCACCAGCGGCTTCACGTGCTTCAGCTTCAGTGGCTCCTTCAGGAGCGGATTGTCGTAGAGATAGATCTGCCCGACCGACAGATAGTTGGCGGCGCGCCAGTAGGCATCGATCTTGTGGAGGAGTTCCCGGCTTAGAGTTCTTGTCTTCATGGTTTGTTTCTCCTTTCGCAGCCAAGGTTGAGAACGCAGCACACGGCCTCGGCGATCATCTTTTCTTCGTCCGTGCGGATGACGCGGACCGCAACCCGGCTGACCGGCTTGGAAATCACGCCTCCATTGGCGGAGTTTCGGTTCTCCTCGAGCTCGATGCCGAGGAACCCCAGCCCACCGCAGATCCGGGCGCGGATCGCAGGCGCGTTCTCTCCGATTCCGCCGGCGAACACCAGCGTGTCCAGTCCGCCCAACGCCGCCGCGAACGCGCCGATCCACTTCTTGACCTGGTAGCAGAACAACGCGATCGCCTCGGCCGCCCGCACGTCGTGCGTTTCACGGTCGAGCAGGTCACGCATGTCGGAGCTGGTTTCGGATATTCCGAGCAACCCGGACTGGGCATTGACCATCTCATTGAACTGCTTCGCGCTCATCTTCTCCGTGCGTGCCAGATACCAGACCAGTCCGGGGTCGAGATCGCCGGAGCGGGTGCTCATCGGCACCCCGGCTGCCGGGGTGAAACTCATGCTCGTGTCTACGGATTTGCCGCAGTGCACTGCCGCCAGGCTCGCGCCGCTGCCGAGGTGGGCGAGGATCACCCGGCCCTGCGCCGCGTGCGGCCCACTCAGACGTCCAAGTTCTTCCATCAGAAACGCATACGACAACCCGTGAAATCCATATCGTCGCACGCCCTGCGCCTCGTAGCGGCGGGGAATCGGCAACAAACGGGCCACCCGCGGCAGGTCATGATGAAACGCCGTGTCGAAACACGCCACCTGGGGCAGGTCGGGAAATCGGCGTTGAAAGGCCTCGACGAGGAGGATCTCCTCGGGCATGTGGTCGGGGTCGAACGGGCTCAAACCGCGCAACTCCGCAACCACTTCCGAAGTGAGCCGCTGCGGCTCGCTGTACTTCGGCCCGCCGTGGACTACGCGATGCCCCACCGCGGTCAATGGATCAGGCGCGCTACGTTCTGCGATCCAATCCATCAGCGCGCCGACTGCCGCCGTGTGATCCGGCACCGTCACCGATCGCGAAAAGTCGTCCGCCTGGTTCACGCCTTTCACCCGAAAGGTAGGCGCCGGCAGTCCAATCCCCTCGATTGCGCCGTCCAGGATCCGTCGGAGCGAGTCACCGGCCTCGAACAGCGCGAACTTGATGCTCGACGACCCACCGTTGATCGTCAGGATGCGCGGGTCAGCTGGTTCCATGGATGACTCCTTCGTCACTCTGCAATCCGAGCGAAGCCAGCTTGGCGCACCTGACCCTGTAGTCCGTGTGGGACATGCGGGAATAGTCAGGCCTCCCGCGACGTGACCAACTATCGAGGTGGTCTCGACACGGACGACCTACCGTGATTCGGCGATCACGTTCCCTATCGATCCTGTGGACATCACGACCTACAAGAAAAGGAATAGACAGCCTCCCGCCGCAGCCAACCGCATTTCCTTGTCGGCCCGGCTCTTGAGAAACCCGTTTCCAGGTGCCAACCAGCGCCCTGGCTCTCGGTGGTTCCGAACTTGACATCTTCATACAATGGTCCTTTCCTATTGATAATTGTCGTCTGCACAAAGCGTATCCGCAGCTCGACCGTGCGGTGAGGGGGAGGGGGCAGCTTGGCCTCCAATGCCGCAACCTGGGCAGGCGAAGGTGCCTCCGGACCGCGTATCACGGCTCGAATGATGGTTTTCCCTGCGACTGTGTCGTCGAATCGAACGTCGACCAAGTGACTCCCTACAGAAGCAGTGATCTCCTTTTGAAGGGTGACTCGTGTTGAGGCCTGATAGAGCTGCGTGGCGACGACCCGCCGAAGGCTCGTTGTAAGGACCAATGCCAGCGCCAACAAGATCACAATGCTGATGGCATTGCCCTGTGCAAATGCCAACAACGACAGCCCCTTTGTCCGGCCGATGCGGCGAAATCCCGTAAGCCATAGAACAACTGAGGATGCAAACTGGATGGCGACCATGTTGGTGAGAACCAGCAAAAGGGCGCCGAACGCCAGATCAACCTCGCCACGTGCGAACAGAACCCCGGCCGCAGACAGTGCTGGGACCAAGGCCACCGCAATGGCGACACCCACAACAGCGATACTCAAACGGGGAGAAACGGTCGCGTAGGCGCCGGCCGCTCCACCCGCCAGTGCAACCATCAAGTCCAACAGGTTGGGAGCGGTCCGTGCCATGATCTCATTCGTGATGGGTATGTCTTGGTGGATTGTGCCGATGATGAACGCCGTTGCGACAACGCCGATGGCACCCACGAGCAACGACGTCAGACTCTTCACAAGTAACTTCGTATCAATGTCTACCAGCGCCAACGAGATCCCCACAATTGGGCCCAGGAGCACCGCGACAATCATGGCGCTGATGACAACGGCAGGGCTATTGGCGAACAGACCATACGTGGCAATGATGGCGGCCAAGACATTCATCAGTACGTATGCGCTGCTTAGGGCTGCATCATTGCGTATGGCTGCGCGGACCGCGTCCTGATGTTGGCTCTTTGGAACTGCAATAGCACTCGTCATCACCCCTCTCCTATCGGGTGCTCATAGCCGGAGTCCCTGAGCATAGATGCTCCACCTCCAGCACGAGTCCTGATCGCGATCGCGAACGACAGGACCCGTGCCGAAGGTGCCCAGATACCTGGGTTAGCTCGTTTCATCGATGACGTCTTTGTTAAGCCCGAATCCGAACGAGGCCAGCTTGGCGGACGTGGACCTGTAGTCCGTGTGGAGAATGCTCCGAATCCCTAGACCTTCCGCGATCTGGACGAACATCGGCGTGTTTTCGACATAGAGAACCTTCCGAACTGGCACCTGGGCGATGTCGAGCGCAAGCCGAAAGATCTCCGTATCGGGCTTGCGGACGTGGACGAAGCAGGAAGAAATGAACGCATCCACAAACGTGCCGAGCTTGAACGCGCGGATCCGATGGGCATTCAGCTCGCGCCCTTCGTTGCTGACCACGGCGATCTTCAGCCCGTGCCGGGTCTTGAGCTGAGCAACAAGCTCGATCATCTCGGGGTAGGGTTTCGATTGCGCGAACATGAAGCGCCGAAACTGAGCCCGGGTGAACGGCCGCTTGCTGTAGAAGACCACCCGACTCAAGTACTCGGCCAGCGTGATTCTCCCCTCCTCGTACGTGTCTGAGGTGAGGTGGTGCCTTTCCTCCATCTCGGCAAAATCCAGCTTGAAGTTCGTCGCGGCCCGTTTGCGGGCATGATGGTCCCATCCGTCGGTCAGCAGGACGCCGCCGATATCCAGAAACACGCAGCTGATTGCAGTCGCGTTCCTCATCGTCTTCATCTCCGCCGGGCGGGAGTAGGGCCCATCGCACCGTCCGCCTGGCCCCGGCGACTCTGAGCGTGCGTGCGCCTGCGCACGGCTCACCTCTCCGTCAGCCAGTCCCGCGCCTCGTCCGCTTGGGAGGACTCGAAGTAGCGGACCTTGGCCATCGTGAACGGCTTGCAGAACGTCGCCATGCCTTTTTGCCATCTCGTTTCGCCAACCATGGCCAGCCGTTTGACGTCGCTGAAGTGATTCACGGCGAACTTGGTGTCCTCCCAGAGCGCGCCGGCGGTTTCTCCGTGAAAACCGTGCATCGCCACCAGCATGTCGATTGTGCCGTGCTGTTTGACCAATCGCTCCACGGCAGGCACGAACGCCTCGTAGTCCTTCTTGACCAGCGTGCCGCTCAGATGGATTTCGAGAAGCGTGCCGTCATTGAGTTCTTTGAGCTCCACGGGCATCGTCTGACTCCTTTCACTTATCCACATTTTCCATTTGCGGGTGTCGTGCTTCGCGTGCGATCCGGGATCCTGGTGGGTTCTGACGGCGTTGCCAGATCTTCCGTGCGATTCGTCGGCGGGCGGTAAGGCTCGAATGGCATCATCGCCGCCACAGGATTCGCGGGTCTTCCAGCGGGACGGCAACGCCGTCGCAGTGCGGTATCACTCGCGCGACATAGTCCGACGCTGGACGAGCCGCGGAGACAGCCGCGCTGTAGATGTAGCCCCCGGGCGTCCCGGCGAGCTGGCGTATTCGGGTCATCTCCTGTTGCACCGGGTTGCCACCGTTGAGGCCGTCGGCGTAAAGCTCTACCCGCACCGCCTTTGGGTCGAGGTCATTGAGATGGACCTGAACCTCAAAGTCGTGCTGCTCGCCCCGAGTCACGACCGTCTTGTCGCCGAAGTGCAGGCTGGCCCAGTTCCGTTCCAGACTGTGCTGCCAGTCGACGATTGTCTTGCCGGTTGCGCATTTGTCGGCAACGCGCAAAGTGTAGGCGGCGGCGGCCGGGAGGTAGTGTTGCTCGGTGTATTCGCGCACCGCGCGGGTGGCGGAGAAACGCGGCGTCAACCGCGCCATGCTCTCGCGCATCCGGGTGACCCATGCACCGGGAATGCCACTTTCGTTTCGGGTATAGAACTCCGGGATCACCTCCCGCTCGAGAAGCGCGTAGAGCGCGTCGGCTTCGAGAGCGTCCCAGGCGGGATCGTCGCCATGCTCCCGGCCGTCCCCCAAGGCCCACCCAACCTCAGGCGTGTAGGCTTCCGCCCACCAGCCGTCCAGTTCCGAGAGGTTGATGCCTCCGTTGACGAGCGCCTTCATGCCGCTGGTGCCACACGCCTCCCATGGTCGCCGTGGCGTGTTGATCCAGACATCCACGCCCTGCACCAGGTGCTCGCCCAGCAGCATGTCGTAATCGCTCAGGAAGACGATATGGGGGCGGACGTCGGGCCGCCGGATGAAATGCGTCCATTCCTGAATCAGTGCCTGCCCAGCTTTGTCTGCCGGATGGGCCTTGCCGGCAAGGATGAGTTGCACGGGGCGCTGCGGAATGGTCAACAGACGAAGCAGTCGCTCTGGATCGTGCAGCAGCAGGTTCGGCCTCTTGTAGGTCGCGAAGCGGCGCGCAAATCCCAGTGTCAAGGCGTTGGGATCAAACAGGTGTTTCGCCTCGTCAACCGCCTCGGGCGACGCGCCGGAGGCGGCCAGTTGTCTGGACAGGCGGGCGCGAGTGTATTCAACGAGAGACTTGCTGGCGGCAATGCGGAAGTTCCAGAGACTCTCGTCGGAGACTCGGCGAATGTCCTGCTCCAGGGTCTCCGTCGTCCCCAGCCAGCGGTCCTTTCCACAGGTCGTCGTCCAGAGGTCGTCGGCTGCCGCCGAGTCCCAGGTCGGCATGTGGACTCCGTTCGTGACGTGGCCGATGGGCACTTCGTCCGCCGGCCAGTCCGGAAAGAGAGGCCCGAAGAGATGGCGGCTGACCTCTCCGTGCAGGCGACTCACACCATTCACGGCGCCGCTCCCGCGAATGGCCAGGTACGCCATGTTGAAACTCTCCGACGGGTCGTTCGGTTTCTCGCGGCCCAGGGCAAGCAACTGGTCCAGCGTGATGCCGAGTTTCTTCTGGGCATAGGCACCGAGATATTCCTCGATGAGGGCCGGGGCGAAACGGTCAAAGCCGGCGGCCACTGCCGTGTGGGTGGTGAAGAGGTTCCCCGCTCGAGTGACGGCCAGCGCGACTTCGAAGGGCTGCGCCGTCTCTTGCATGAAACTGTATGCTCGTTCCAACATGGCAAGGGCCGCATGCCCTTCGTTCAGATGACACACCTCCGGTTGGAGGCCGAGCGCGCGGAGCAACCGCCAGCCGCCGATCCCGAGCACCATCTCTTGCTTCAGCCGCAACTCCGCTCCGCCCCCGTACAACTCGCTGGTGATCCCGCGATGCGCAGGGAAGTTCCCCGCGTCGTTGCTGTCGAGCAGGTAGAGGTTGACCCGACCGACCTGGGCCTGCCAGGCGCGCAGCCAGACCGAGTAGCCGGGCAAGGCGACCTCCAACCGCAACCACTCGCCGTTCGGGTAACGCAAGGGCGTGATCGGAAGTTGCCCGGGCTCGTTGTACGGATAGAGGGCCTCTTGCGCGCCGTTCTTGTCGATCTCCTGACGGAAGTAGCCTTGCTGGTAGAGTAGCCCCACGCCGACCACCGGCACGCCCAGATCACTGGCGGCTTTGAGCTGGTCGCCGGCCACATTGCCGAGTCCTCCCGAGTAGATCGGCAGCGCTTCGCTCAACATGAACTCCATGCTGAAATAGGCGACCCTGGTCAGGGGCGACTGCGGGTGATTTTGCTGAAACCAAGCGGGGGCCTTCATCGCCTGACGCCGGGCCAGCACGAGCGCATCGACCTTGTCGCGGAAGGCGGGCTCGGCTAACACGCGCCGGAGTTTGTCCCGCGAGACGGTCTGCAGGACGACCCAGGGGTTTTGAGTGAAGTCCCAGAGCGCGGGATCAAGTTGCCGCCACACCTCGTCGGCGGCATGATTCCACGACCAGCGCATGTCTAGCGCAAGCTCCGCCAGGGAATCGAATCCTTCGACGTCCGTAGGCAAGAGACCGTAGATCGGTTTGCCGATAGATGTTGGGCTGCTCATGGCCTCTCCTGCAGATTGGAGTCGCCTGTAGGCCCTGACCGCGGTGGCGCCGCGGCCAGAGCACCGTTGACGATCGTCTGCGCTTCCTCAAGGATGCGGCGCAGGTGATCTGCTCCCCTGAAGCTCTCAGCGTAGATCTTGTAGATGTCTTCAGTCCCTGACGGGCGGGCCGCGAACCATCCGCTTTCCGCCATTACCTTCAACCCACCGATGGACGCGCCGTTGCCCGGCGCGGCGGTGAGGATGCTCAGGATCTTCTCCCCGGCCAGGTCGGTGAGCCGGACCTGCTGCGCCGAGAGCTTCTCCAGCTTTGCCTTCTGCTCGGGAGTGGCAGGGGCCTCGACCCGGTCGTAGACGGGCTCGCCGAACTCGCGGATGAGCTCCTGGTAGATCTCGCCGGGATCTCGGTCCATCCGGGCCGTGATCTCGGCCGCGAGCAGGGCCGGGACGATCCCGTCCTTGTCGGTCGTCCAGACGCTGCCATCCCGGCGGAGAAACGACGCGCCCGCGCTTTCTTCCCCGCCGAAGCCAAGCGAGCCGTCGAGCAGGCCATCCACGAACCACTTGAAGCCGACCGGCACCTCGTAGAGCGTCCGCCCCAGCTTCGCGGTGACCCGATCGATCATCTGGCTGCTCACCACGGTCTTGCCGACCGCCGCTTCCGTGCACCACTCCGGTCGGTGCTGGAAGAGATAGAAGATGGCGACCGCAAGGTAGTGGTTGGGCGGCAGCAGCCCTGCGCTCTTGGTGACGATCCCGTGTCGGTCGTGGTCGGTGTCGCAGGCGAAGGCGATCTCGAAACGGTCCTTCAGATCGATCAAGCGCTGCATGGCATAGGGCGATGAGGGGTCCATGCGGATCTGGCCGTCCCAATCGACGGTCATGAACCGGAACGTCGGATCGACGGCCTTGTTGACGACGGTGAGGTTCAACCCGTAGCGCTCGGCGATCGGCCCCCAGTAGTGGACCCCGGCGCCGCCGAGCGGATCCACACCCATGCGGATCTTGGCGCTACGAACCGCATCCATGTCGAGGACATTGCCAAGGTCCTTCACGTACGCGTTGAGATAGTCGTGGCGGTGGGTGGACCGTGAGCGCAGGGCCTTCTCGTAGGGAAGTCTCTGTACGCCTTGCAGGTCGTTCTTCAGGAACTCGTTGGCCCTGGCTTCGATCCAGTCCGTCACGCCTACATCCGCCGGTCCGCCGTTGGGCGGATTGTACTTGAAGCCGCCGTCGTGGGGTGGGTTGTGCGAGGGTGTTATGACGATGCCGTCGGCGAGCCCGGTCTTGCGCCCGCGGTTGTACGTCAGTATCGCGTGCGAGACCACGGGAGTCGGGGTGTATTCGTCGTGCTCAGCGAGCATGACATCCACCCCGTTGGCCGCCAGCACTTCGAGCGCGCTGGCACACGCCGGCACGGACAGCGCGTGCGTGTCGATACCGAGGAACAGCGGCCCGTCTATGCCCTGGCGCTTGCGGTAGTCACAGATGGCCTGACTGATGGCCAGAACGTGCCATTCGTTGAACGACTTGTCGAATGCGGAGCCGCGATGCCCCGAGGTGCCGAACATTACGCGTTGAGCAGGGACGGAAGGATCAGGACGCTCCGAATAGTAAGCGGTGAGGAGCTTGGGTACGTTCACGAGCATTTCCGGCGGGACCTGCTTGCCTGCCAGGGGACTGATTTTCATGGGTGTGTCCTTTTCGTTGCTCATTCGGCGCCTCCACCGCTCGCGAGCGGCGGTTGGCGAGCAATGCAACGAGAGATGCTCATGAGCGGGCGTTCCTGAGTCGGCGGTAGCGCCGGATGAGCGCGTTGGTCGAGCTGTCATGTGTGAGGTGCGGCTCGTCCGTGCTTTCAAGTTCCTGTGCCGTCCGCTTCGCCAGCACCTTCCCCAACTCGACGCCCCATTGGTCAAATGAGTCGATATTCCAGAGTGTGCCTTGAGTGAAGACACTGTGCTCGTACAGCGCGACGAGCTTACCGAGCGCCGCCGGGGTCAGCCGGTCCAACACGATGGTGTTGGACGGCCGGTTGCCCTCGAAGGTTCGGTGCGGAACCAGCCAGGGCGGTGTCCCTTCGGCCTCGACCTCCTGCGAGGTCTTGCCGAAGGCCAGGGCCTCCGCCTGAGCAAAGACGTTGGCCAGTAGCAAGTCGTGGTGGCGGCCGATCGGGTTGAGCGGCTGGATGAACGCGATGATGTCGCAGGGGATGAGCCGAGTGCCCTGATGGATCAATTGGTAGAAGGAATGCTGGCCATTGGTGCCCGGCTCCCCCCAGTAGATCGGCCCGGTCTGATAGGTGACCTCAATTCCATCGAGCGTGACGTGCTTGCCGTTGCTCTCCATCGTCAATTGCTGGAGGTACGCGGGGAAGCGCTTCAGGTACTGCTCATAGGGCAGGACCGCGACGGTCTGCGCGCCGAAGAAAGTGCTGTACCAAAAGGCCAGAACTCCCATGAGCACCGGCAGGTTGCGCTCGAAAGGCGCCGTGCGGAAATGCTCGTCCATCTCGTGGAAGCCGTCGAGCATGGCGCGGAAGTGCTCGGGCCCGATGGCGATCATCGTCGAGAGCCCGATCGCCGAGTCCATCGAGTAGCGCCCTCCGACCCAATCCCAGAACTCGAACATGTTAGTGGTGTCGATGCCGAACTTCGCCACCTCCTCGGCGTTGGTCGAGACCGCCACGAAGTGCCTGGCGACAGCAGCGGGATGTTTCAATGTCTTGAGAGTCCAGTCGCGGGCCGTGTGCGCGTTGGTCATCGTCTCCAGAGTCGTGAATGTCTTTGACGAGATGATGAACAGCGTCTCCGCGGGATCGAGGTCGCGTGTAGCCTCGGCGAAGTCGGTGCCGTCGATGTTGGAGACGAAGCGGAGGGTCAAGTCGCGCTGGCTGTAGTGTCGCAATGCCTCGTACGCCATCACCGGGCCCAGATCAGACCCGCCGATGCCGACATTGATGATGTTGCGGATCGCCTTACCGGTGTGGCCCTTCCACTTCCCGCTGCGCACTCCGGTAGAAAAGTCGGCCATCTTGTCGAGGACGGTATGCACTTGGGGCACCACGTCCTCGCCGTCCACAACAATGGACTGCCCTCTTGGGGCGCGCAGGGCAACGTGCAGGACGGCCCGCTTCTCGGTGACGTTGATCTTCTCCCCCCGGAACATCGCATCGATTCGGGACCGCAGACCGGATTCCTGGGCCAGTTGCAGGAGGAGCGTGAGCGTCTCGGCAGTGATGCGGCTCTTCGAGTAGTCGAAATAGATGCCGACGGCTTCGACGGTCATGCGCTCGCCGCGTTTGGGATCGTCGGCAAAGAGCGTACGGAGATGCAGCTCCCGGAGCTTCTGGTAATGGGCCTCGAGGGCCTTCAAGGCTGGGCGCTCCATGAGTGGCGGGATGCGTGCTGTCATGTTCGTCCCCCTTTCGATGCTTGATGGGGCACTCTTACAGGCACTCCCTGACGGCTTGCGCGATATGCTCGGCATCGATTCCAGCCGCGCTCAGGAGCTCTGCGGGCGTGCCGGACGTCGGCATGGAGCGCACCGCCAGCTTGATCACCGTGGGGACCTTCTCCATCGCACCCACGAAGGCATCCAGGACGGCGTCGCCGAGCCCGCCTTCAGACCAGTGGTCTTCAACCACAACGAGCCGGCCTCCCGTCACCCGCGCGGCCTCGTGCAGGGACTCCCTGTCGATCGGCTTGACCGTATAGGCATCGATCACCCGCGCCCGGATGCCTTCCGACCTGAGCTGCTCGAAGGCCCGGAGGCTCTCGTGCAGGGTGATCCCCGCTGCGATGATCGCCACCTGATCCTCATCCGAATGGCGCACCACCATGCTCCCGCCGATGGGAAAGGCCTCACCCGGATCGTAGATGACCGGCGTTTTCGCGCGAGTCGTCCGCAGGTAGGAGATGCCGGGCAGATCGGCCATGGCGTTCACCAGGTGCGCCGTCTGGTTCGCATCGCAGGGGTACAGAACCGTGCTGCCGTGAATGGAGCGCATCATCGCCAGGTCTTCAAGGGCCATCTGCGACGGCCCGTCCTCGCCGATGCTGACGCCGGCATGCGACCCGCACAGGCGAAGGCTGCCGCCGGACACGGCGGCCATGCGGATCTGGTCGAAGGCGCGAGTGAGGAAGGCGGCGAAGGTCGCCGCAAAGGCGATCTTCCCCAGAACGCTCAGGCCCAGGGCGGCGCCGACGAGCTGTTGCTCCGCGATGAACATCTCGAAGAACCGATTCGGATAGGCCTTGCCGAAATCCTCGGTGAACGTCGAATTGGACACTTCGCCGTCCAGGACCACCACGTCCGGCCGATTGGCGCCGACCGCCACGAGCGCATCCCCGAAAGCTCTCCGGGTGGCCTCCTCGGTCCCGATCTCGTATGAGGGCAGCTTCAACGGCTGGACTGGGGGCGGGGTCGCTTTCGGCAGAGGTCGGGGCTGCTCGACATCAACGGCAATGTGGCGCTCGCCCCCCAGTTCCTTGATGGCCTCTTCAGCCTGGTCTGGGCTGAGCGCCTTGCCGTGCCACCCTTCCTTGTTCGCAACGAGCGAGACGCCGGAGCCTTTCACCGTCTTCGCGACGATGCAGGTGGGCTTCTCGGCCTGGGCGAGTGCCTCCTTGTAAGCCGCATCGATGGCGGCGATGTCGTGGCCGTTGATCTCGATGGCGTGCCACCCGAACGCCCGGGCGCGGGCAGCGTAGACGGGCGCATCCCAACCGAGGTCCGTCGGCCCCCGCTGGCCCAGTCGGTTCATGTCCAAGATAGCGATCACGTTGTTCAGCTTGTAATGGCCGGCCTTGTCGAACGCTTCCCAGTTGGAACCTTCGGCGAGTTCGCTGTCACCCAGCAGGACCCACACGTCGAACGGCAGCTTGTCCACGTACTTGCCGCTGAAAGCCATTCCGACGCCGATCGGCAGGCCTTGCCCGAGGGAACCGGTGGCCACATCCACCCATGGCAACCCCCGCGGCGTGCCGTGGTCTCCGGCGCTCTGCAGGGGTTTCGGATGTCCTTCGAGGCGGCTGCCGAACTTGCGCAACGATAACAGCTCTTCATCGGTGATGACGCCCGCTGCCTTGTACATCGCATAGAGAAGCGGGCTGGCATGTCCCTTAGAAAAGACCAGGCGATCGTTGTTCGGGTTGTGCGGATGGTCCCAATCGTACTTGAGATACTTGACCAGGAGCACCGCCATCAGATCGGCGGCCGACATCGAGGAGGTCGGGTGGCCAGATCCGGCAGCCGTCGTGCACCGGATGCTGTCCACCCTGAGTTGTTTTCCCAACTCCGCGATTCGCTGCAGTTCACCGGCCATGAGAACACTCCTTTCTATTTGGCGGGCCCCCGTGGGAGCGCTCGTTCCGGGCGTCCGTCGTCGACGTTTGTTTCCATTGCATCTTCACCCCTCCGAGCGCCAATCAATTTCAATCCTGAGCGCGTTAGGCGACCGGCCGCTGCCTCATCGGCGAGCCAGGTGAGTGTACCGTTCCCGGGACGAACGCGCGCCGCCGGGCGCTCCTCGTGGTTGGGCCGGCCCTCCAACACGTCGTGCAGCGCCTCCGCCTTGATCTGGCCGGAGACCAGAAACAGGATCTTGCGCGCCGCATTCAATACCGGCAAGGTCAGTGTGATGCGTTCCACTTGAGGTGGGAGCGTTCCCGGCGGGCTGGCCACCACCCACCGGTCGGTGACCCGCAGGGATGCTGCTCCGGGGAAGAGCGAGGCCGTGTGCCCATCTTCACCTAAACCCAGGACGACCAGATCGAACCGTGGCGGATGATGGCTTTCACCGACCCCGAAAGCCCTGGTGAGCGTGGCCGCGTACTCTGCAGCGGCGGCGACGGCCGTTTCGAGTTGCGTTGGTACCGGAAATACGTGGCTGGCAAGCACAGAAACCGGCGCCAATAGTGTCCGCTGTACCATGCCGAAGTTACTGGATGCATCATCCGGTCGCACAAACCTCTCGTCCCCAAGGAACAGATACGTGTGAGCCCAATCGACTCGGTTGCGGCGGCCCGGCTGCGCTAACAAACCGTACGTCTTCTCCGGAGTCGAGCCGCCCGCCAAGGCCAGCATGGCGCGGCCGCGGACCAGAATGGCTCCTCGCACGGCCTGGGTGATGAAATCGGCCGCACCCATCGCCAGGTGCTCGCTGTCCTTGAAGATCGTCACTGCCGGAGACACTGTGTTTCCCTTCCGAGCCTATTTGCACCGCCACAGCATGTTTCAGCCATCATCTTTCTGGGATTCAACCAACGTTCTTGGACACCTCGCTCTTGGACGCAATGCACTGCATCAGCTCGTTCCAGGACTTGACGAACGAGCTGGCGCCTTCATCTTGAAGCTGGGCGGCGAGGGCGTCGGTATCAATGCCGGCCTTGGCAAACTCGGCGAGCACGTCCTCGCAGTTGCCACCGTCGGCCGGCAGGGCCGCCTCGAGCTCGCCATGGTCCGCCAGGGCTTTCAGGGTGTCCTCGGGCATCGTGTCAATCGTGAACGGAGCAGCGAGGGCCTTCACATAGAGCATGTCAGAGGCCTTTGGGTCCTTGGTGCCGGTGCTGGCCCACAAGAGACGCTGGGGTTGGGCGCCCGTGTTCAGCAGGCGCTGCCAGCGTGGCGAATCGAGAAATTCGCGGTAGGCCTTGTACGTTCGCTTGGCGATCGCGATGCCGAGCTGGTCGCGCAGCGCATCAGTTGCTTTCCCCATCACCGCGACGTCCCAACGGCTGATGAACACCGAAGCTACGGAGAAGACATCCGGTTTCAGCCCGGCGGCGATTCGCCGCTCGATGCCCCGCACGTACGCCTCGGCGGCTGCAACATATTGCTCGCGCGAGAACAAGAGCGTCACGTTGATCGGCACACCTGCGAAGATCGCCTCCTCGATGGCGGGAAGACCTTCCCTTGTGCCCGGGATCTTGATGAAGAGGTTGGGCCGTCCCGCCCGGACATGGAGCTCCTTGGCCGCTGCGACGGTGCCGATCGTGTCGTTTGCCAGCACGGGTGAGACCTCCAGCGACACCCAACCGTCCAGGCCGTTTGTTTGGTCGTGAATCGGCCGGAACAGATCGGCGGCCTGCGTGAGGTCCTCCAACGCCAGCTCGAAGAACAGCGCCTCGCCTGACTTGCCCTCTTCCACTTTCCGGCGGATGGCGCCGTCGTAGTCGTGACTGTTCTTGATGGCGTGGTCGAAGATCGTGGGGTTGGAGGTGAGCCCTGTGACCGAGAGGTCCTGAATATGGCGGCGAAGCGTGCCGCTTATCAACAGGCCCCGAGTGATGTTGTCGAGCCAGAGGCTTTGGCCCATTTCGTGGAGTTGTTGGGTCGCTTTCATCATTCCCCTCCCCGTGCAGTTCCCGCTTTGGGGTTGTGCCAGCCGCCGTCGGCTGCGATCAGGGCGTTCGCCTCGTGCGGCCCCCAGCTGCCGCGCCTGTATGGGCGGACCCGTTCGTGGACCTTGAGGACCGGGTCGACGACCGCCCACGCGGCCTCGACTGCGTCCTCGCGGGTGAAGAGCGCCCCGTCGCCGGCCATGGCGTCGCTCAACAGCCTCTCATAGGGCGCTTCCTCTCCCGGTTGTTCTTTGGCCAGATAGAGCTCCTGCTGGTCGCCGACGAACTCCTTCCCTGCACGCTTGACGCGGGCGGCAAGGGCCACGGCCGAGCTTGGGGAGAGTCTGAAACGTAGATAGTTGCCCAGGCCCGTCGCCGTCGCCGAGTCGGCGAAGAGCCTTTGCGGCGGCGGCTTCAGCTCCACCAGGACCTCGGCCGCGGTCTCGGCCAGGCGCTTGCCGGAGCGCAGGTACCATGGCACCCCCTCCCAGCGCCACGAATCGATGAAGAGCCGCAGGGCGCAGAAGGTCTCGACGTCGGAGCTCTTCGCCACGCCCGGTTCCCTCCGATAGCCGGCGTACTGGCCGCGCACCACATCCTCGGCCTTGAGAGAGCGCATGGCCTGGAAGACCTTGGCCGTCTCGGCGTGCACGGCTCCATAGCCTCTGTAGGCCGGCGGCTCCATGGCCAGCAGCGCGACAACCTGGAAGAGGTGGTTCTGGATCACGTCGCGCAGACAGCCGGCGGTTTCGTAAAACGCGCCACGGTTTCCCACGCCGAAATCCTCGGACAGGGTGATCTGGACGCTGGCCACGGTGTTACGGTTCCAGAACGGCTCGAGGAACGAATTGGCGAAGCGGAAGTAGAGGATGTTCATGATCGCTTCCTTCCCGAGGAAGTGATCGATGCGGAAGATCGAGTCTTCCGGGAACACCGAGTGCGCGACGCGGTTGAGCTCCCGTGCCGAGGCCAGGTCGCGTCCGAAGGGCTTTTCGACGATGACGCGCGCATGCTCAGCCAACCCGGCGGCGCCGAGCCCTCTGATCACCGGCTCGAAGAGCGAGGGCGGGATGGCCAGGTAGTGTGCCGGGCGATGGGCACCGCCCAGCGCCCGCCTGAGCGCTATGAAGGTCCCCTCGTCGTTGTAGTCGCCGTTCACATAGCGAAGCAGGGAGAGCAGATGGCGCAGGGCCCGCCGATCATCGATCCTGCCGGCCTTCTGTATCCCGTCCGTGGCGTGCTTGCGGAGTTGCGCCAGATTCCACCGTGAAGAGGCGACGCCGACGACCGGGACCTTCAGAGCGCCTCGTTTCGCCATCGCATAGAGCGCCGGGAAGATCATCTTGTGGGCGAGATCGCCCGTCACGCCGAAGAGCACCAGAGCGTCCGAACGGGAAGCCGCCATCAGGCGCCTCCCTCCGGGCCGGCAGCCTTTTCCTCGTGGCCGCCGAACTCGTAGCGTAGGGCCGACAGCACCCTGTCGGCGAAGTCGGCCTCGCCGCGCGAGCCGAACCGTTCGTACAACGCCGCGCTGAGAACGGGGGCCGGTACCGTTTCGTCGATGGCCGCCATGATCGTCCAGCGCCCCTCGCCCGAGTCCGACACTCGGCCGGTGAACTTCGTCAGGTCGGGGCTCTTGAGGAGCGCCCCGGCGGCCAGGTCCAGGAGCCAGGAGGAGATGACGCTGCCGCGGCGCCAGACCTCGGCGATGTCGGCCAACTTCAGGTCGTACGGGTAGTGCTCGGGGTGGCGCAGCGGTGTGGTTTCGGCATCGACGGTGCGCCCCTGCTTGCCGGCGTTTGCATGGTGGAGGATGTTCAGCCCCTCCGCGTAGGCGGCCATGATGCCATACTCGATGCCGTTGTGGACCATCTTGACGAAGTGACCCGCGCCGCTGGGCCCGCAGTGCAGGTAGCCGTGCTCCGCGGTGCCTCCGACCTTCTCCCGCCCCGGCGTGCGGGCTGCCGCCTCGAAACTTGGAGCCAGAGCGGCGAAGACGGGATCGAGGCGTCGGACGACGGTTTCCTCACCGCCGATCATCAGGCAGTAGCCCCGCTCCGACCCCCAGACCCCACCGCTGGTCCCGACGTCCACATAGTGAATGGCCTTCGGTTTCAGCTCGACAGCACGGCGGATGTCGTCGTGGTAGTACGAATTGCCCCCGTCGATGACGACATCGTCAGGTTCGAGGAACGGAATGAGGGTCTTCAGCGTCGGATCAACCGCCCCCGCCGGCACCATCATCCAGACGGCACGGGGCTTTTTAAGAGCATGTGCGAAGTCCTCGACCGAGGTCGCACCAACGGCTCCCTCCTTGACGAGTGCCTCTACGGTTTCCGGCTGGATGTCGTACACAACACACCGATGACCGGCCCGCAGAAGGCGCCGCACCATGTTGGTTCCCATCCGGCCCAGCCCGATCATGCCAAGTTCCATGCCATGCTCCCTTCCCGGCAAGGCTGCCGATCCCGCCCCGTGCGGCATCAGATGCTGGCCAGCTCGCCGAAGTGCGGCGCGAGCGATCCGAGACTGTCACCCGGCTGCGGCGGGCACGCCGATCGCAAGCGGGTGTCGGGGTGTGACCCGGTTGTCACGCGAGTGCATCGTGGTCGACGTGCGGTCATGAGAACGGTCAGGGCTTTGGACTACCCGTGTCCTTCTGGATGCGAGCCTTGCGGTCTTCGTACTCTTCCGTCGTGATCTCACCGGCTGCGTAGCGTCGTCGGAGGATCGCAAGCGGGTCTTCGCGGTACAGCCGCACCGTCCTGCGCGGGACAGGGGTCATCCATCCGAAGATGATGATGATGAACACGATCCACACCATCCACCAGAAGAAATGCATCCCGAAGAACTGCGACTGGTACCAGTACATACTTTCCTCCTTAGTCCGTGATGCACATTCCTAGTGAGCGGCCGCTGGGCTGGAACGCTCAGACACCCTTGTCGCGCCACTCGTCCCAATAGCGTGGTCGGGCATAGTGGCCGTACAGCCGCGCCTCGTACGAGCGCTCGACCGGCCGCGACGGATCGTACTCAGGACTGGTCCGGATCTTCTCGCGCCCCAGCTGGACGTGCACCTTCGAC
>Ga0182019_10000198_pt1 | contig 29702 bp, 27 predicted proteins | sample 812E2MmetaG_FD_120483 | JGI IMG/M metagenome (GOLD analysis project Ga0182019, IMG submission 120483) | Permafrost microbial communities from Stordalen Mire, Sweden - 812E2M metaG | ecosystem: Environmental > Terrestrial > Soil > Wetlands > Permafrost | place: Sweden: Stordalen | collected...
GAGATTGAAAGCCTGTACGAATAGGCACTGTTGGGAAAAAGGTTGAAAGGCTGCGACGGATACAATGACCCATTAGCCAGGCAACTTTATCATACAGCTCACAGAGATAGACAAATTTGCCATTCTGTACGATATATATTTTGCCTACAGCGTTTGTTATAATCCCGTGCCGGATTGTGTCGATCGTTCTTTTCATTCAAACTCTGCTGAATTTTATGACAAATAAACAAAGATTAGGATCTATTTAAAATTTAATAAAAATTGTTTCTCTTGCAAGTATAACCTGTTTAGTTATATGAAGAAAATGCCTTAGTTAAAAGAAACTTATAAAAAATGTTGAAACGTTATTTTTATTCTTTTCAGATAAATTAATATTGATTTTGCAGCCAAATGGGCAAAATGACCTCAAGCTATAATCATCGAGTTTATGCTTGACAGTCTTAAATAATTGGGCTAAATAAAGCAATTATATTAAAAATGAATTCAGGAGGATACCTTTGGCAACACATAAATCAGCATTAAAGCGTGACCGGCAGAATAAAAAAAACCGTCAGCGCAACATGGCCGCTAAATCAGCGGTCAAGACAAAAATTAAATCAGTCATTACAAGCGTAGAGGACAACAACAAAGAAAATTCCATCAACGCTTTAAAAGCTGTTATTCCCGCGCTGAACAAAGCGGCATCCAAGGGCATGATTCACAAAAAAAATGCTTCCCGCAAAATCTCCCGACTGACCAAAAAAGTCAACGCCCTTAAATAGAAACTTAAGTAATAATAAAACATAAAGCGACCAGTTTTAAAACTGGCCGCTTTCGTTTATTTTTTGATCTTTAGAAAAATTTTATTCAATCTAAGACTTACTTGTTTCCGCAAACGAACGTTCTCTTTTGCTGCATCATATCTTTCTGTTTGCTTTGTCCTGAATAATCCTTTAGAAAAGACAAAAGGATGATCGGTTTATGGTGATAACAAACTTAAATAAAGTTAACGCATCTTCGCTAGAAACAACTTTGTTGGGAAGTGATTCGTCTTACGGTGACTTAATAGCGGAAATCGGCCGTCTGTTTATTAACAAACCCTATAAAGCGGAAACGCTTGAAAACCCCGGCAAAGAAAAACTGATTGTCAATGTATCGTGCTTTGATTGCACGACCTTCGTGGAGACGGTTCTTGCCCTCGCCCGATGCGCCTCTGCCGGAATAATTTCACGCGATGCATTGCGAAAAAACCTAAAATCAATCCGTTATCGACAGGGGAAGATTGACGGCTACTCTTCCCGCCTTCATTACTTTACCGATTGGCTGCGCGACGATGAGAACAAAAATATATTGACTGACGTGTCGAGAAATCTTGGCGGAGAACCTCAGCGCAAAAAGATTAATTTCATGACGGCTCATCGCGAATCATATGCCGCCTTGAAAAACAAAGCGCAGCTTGCCAAAATGTTAGTGGTGGAAAAAAATATTTCCCGCAAAATTTCCTATATAATTGAAAAAGATAGATTTAGTGAGCAAAAAGCAAAAATACAAAATGGCGACGTTATCGCCTTCGCCACAAATCAGGAAGGACTGGATGTGACGCATGTCGGATTTGCCATCTGGCAGGGAAGGAGTTTGCATCTCCTGCACGCATCGAGTAAAGAAGGCGGCGTAGTCGTCTCTAAAAAAACACTGACTTCTTATCTGAAGTCCAACAAGAAATTCACCGGGATCATCGTCGCCCGACCGAAATAATTGCGACACAAGTTATTTGTTGAAATTTATAGATAATAATTAATTTTCAAAAGTATACCGAGGCAGCAAGGAGGAAGCTCCGCAGGCTGGTCTTACTTAGTACCGGTTTCAAATCAAAGATGATATCAAGGCGGAGAGGAAGAGGCTCCGCAGGCGTATATGTTAATACGTCGAGGAGCTGATGACGAATCCAACGCAGATAGCGCTTTAATTTGGAATCGGGATCAGGGTTTCTCGAAATGATGATAATCCTTCGGCTGATCGAAGTTTCCGCCCCAGTGCCAGCCTCTCTTAAGAAATTCCTGCACTACGGCGTTATCCGCCGTAAAGGTTCCTCTTTCCTGCGGAAGATATTTCGCGCCTTCCGGAAAGATCACGCCGTTGGGATATATAACCGGATTTTGCACAGGATTGATATCCACGGCCTTCCCCAGCGAATGCATGGATAGTTTTGTCGTACCCTCAATAACCCTGAAATTAAAAGAGGATGAATTATTATCAGCCATGGAACTACGGTCATTCCATTGATAATCGACTATGGGAATAACTTTTTCCACGGGAAAAAATATTTTTTCAATAAAGTTGAATAATTCGTAAACATCATCTTCCAGCTCACTGTTGACGATAATCTGCCCCTGATGTTTTCTGCCGTCAAAAGAATAATAACAGACATCTATCATTGACAAGGTATCGATAATCTCCGTTGGCGCATTTGTTCCTTCTATCGCTTCGGCAAAGCTCATCGAGCTGTCGATAATAGTTTCTTCGGCAAAATACATTTAGATGCTCCTCTTATAAGTCCTTTATTATAAAATCCATTGTTCTTTCCGGAAGTGATACTTCCCGGTAAATTTTACGGATTGCATTATAATCCAAACGTTTATAATTAGCCAGCAATGGTGTGATAACAAAACCTGCCATATCCACGGCTCCCGGAGAAACAAATATTCTGTCAGCGCCTTTCTCGAAATAGACGTCGGGACGATGTTTACCACGCAGAAAAACAATCAGGCGCCAGCCTTCCCCGGAATAATTGCCAATGACATTTACCAGCGGTTCTTCATCAGCCTTGATTATTTTTTGCGCTGTCTTCAGCAAATCCAGGAACTGTTCGGTTAACGCCTCCGCATTTTTCGACTCCAGAAAAACAACGGAACGGTCCAATATTTCAAACCGGCCGTAGCTAACAGAAGACTTCTCTTTAACCGGCGAAAGCTTTTTTAATTCCCTCAAAAAAGGCAGAACATTTTTCGGAATGGCCTGAAAATGCAGATGATCGGGAGCGGAAGCTCCGCAAGCCGGACCGTTGTAAAACACGGAATACCCGGGCAAATCAGCGCTTAATCGCAGAAGCCGGTCAACTGATGAGGCGATTGCCTGCTGTTCATGGCGCAGTGAAACTATCGTAAAATGCTTTTCAAAAATGGGCGCGGGATTGCAAAGGATTACATATTGCCCCCGGTATAAAACACCCAGCTGCTCTCGCGGTAAATTATCTTCACATAAAAAGCAGGGTCTGTTTTTTATGGATTCTTTATCCACCGCGGCGCCGCTGCTGACGGCACGGGCGGGATTGTACTGCAAAATGACCTTGTAATTTTCACCGGAGAGTTTTCTGGTTTGAGCCGAAGCTAAATCACGGCAGGCTGCGGCAAGCTGAGGCCAGCTTTTCTTTTGCACATCATACAAGCTTTGGCAAAGCAAGGGTAACGATGAATCTTTTCCTCCGTTAAATTCGGCAAAAATCCTGTTGCTATCCGGCAAAGGTTTTCCGTTATTGATCAGTTTTCTTGCCTCTATTTCCACAGTGCGCAGTTTATCCTTATACAAATCGTTGATGTTTTGTTTCTCCACGGAAAGTCCAGCATCCGTGTTGCTTTTCCAGCGGCGGCACAGGTAAAGGCTGTCATAAATTCTTCCGATTTTATATTCGCGGGTAATTCTCAGCGCCACAGCATAATCCTCGCCATAATTGACATTGGGGAAACCGATCCGGCGAATCACTGAAGCGTCGAAAGCGCGGGGCGCTCCCATGCCGTTGACGCGCAAAAGATTATTGTGACCGTTTTGCTGTGTCCATTCCCGATGGTCGATAAGACCCGGCGGTATGGGTTGCAGGCGCTCATTGACCAGAGTATAAGAACCCACAACCATCGCGTAATTTCCTTTACGCAGGGTGTCCACGATCTTTTGCAGCGTTAGCGGCGAACTGTAAAGATCGTCGGAATCGAGCTGAACAACGTAACGTCCGCAGTGCGGCGAATAGATGGCTTCATTCCAGCAGCCGCCTATGCCAAGATCGCGCCGTGCCGGAATAAGATGATGGACGTGGGGATATTTAGCGGCAAACTTTTTCAATATATCCGTTGTGCCGTCCGTGGAATGATTGTCCACGACGATAACATTGAAAGCAAAATTTGTTTTCTGTTCCAACGCGCTGGCCAGAGCGTCGGCTATCGTCTTCTTGCGGTTGAGCACGGGAATGACGATGCTCGCCTTCCATTGAAGTTCAGCCTGTTCTTTGTTTATTTTTCTCGTGCGCGAAGGCAGGAAGGCCCCGATACGATTCAGATGATCTGTCGCTATCTTTTCCAACTTTTTCTGACGGACATAATTCTCTTTCGCGACATAGTCAAAATGCGCTTCTTTTTTTCTGCCGATTTTTTTCATCTTTTCGGGTTTTTCTGCCGAGACGGCATACAAAAATTCCGGCACATGAACCAATTCGTAATCAATAGAAATTTTCAGGCGCAAATCATATAAAGCGGCATTTTCATCTGAAGGCAGCGGACCGTATTTTTGCAGGGCGGATTGAACCGCTTCACAGGAAAAAACCAAAAGGTGCCCGAAATTAAAATCGTCGCGGATACTGCCTGTTTGATAATCTATCAATGGATATTTACGTGAATTACTCCCTTCGCACAAAATAAAATCTGCATAAACAAGACCCGCGCGCTTATTTCCTGCAGCCTTCAGCAGGCGGCGCAAAGACAATTCATCACGGCTTATTTTTGCTTCGGCGTTAATCAACAGCAGATATTTGCTCGATAATTTTTTTAGGAATGAAGAAAAGCTTTTTATTTCACGGACATCATGCGCGCCGGGCGGCCAGACGCTCAGTGCCTCCTTAGCGCCATTGACAGGCAGAAGAAGAAACCGGCCGAATTTTTGAATTAAATGCGTCATGTTTGAATTGTACATTATCCCGCTACGCTAGCTCTCAGAGAATCCACATCCCGCTCCGCTACGCTTCGGGGATAGTTCGACTAACGCTTCGAGCTTCATTTCATTTGCTCTCAGCGAGTCTCACTAAAACCCTGACATCATCAGGTTAAAGGCTTTTTCGGCCATGTCGTTGGCCAGTTTCATCAGGGCCTGTTTTCTGGCTGGGGAAAGCATATTAATATCTTCGTTCAAAGTGTAATCAACTGAATCCGTCATATTTTTCGAACTCCAGATTATCTTTCCGCCGGCATTGTCCTCAAAAGTCACATCCAGGATAATTGTCGCCCGTTCTTCCGCCGCCAGATCGTTTTTGAGATACGAAAGCGGTGTGGTATTAAAGTTGAGAATCTTCCCTCTCACCACCGCGTCCGCGGCTTCCGCGCTGGGCGCGATTTTGAAACGACTGGTCTGAATAAATTGGTTGATGAAAGCTGTCCGGAAGTAATTTTCTATTTCCGCCTGTGATGTTTTATTGTCAAACGGTTCCACGTAAACTTTTTGAATACGGTTATCGATGTTCTCTCCCCGTGGAGCAAAGGAATAACCACACCCGAACAAAATAGCGCAGGATACACAGATTATTATGAAGTAAAAATATTTTTTCATCATTGATATCCTTTTCAATCCGCTTCATTAACCTACAACTATATTGACCAGCTTTTTCGGCACGTAAATGACTTTCTTTATCTGTGTTCCCTCGGTCATGGACTTGATCTTTTCATCAGCCAGCGCGTTGGCCTTTATTTTTTCCGGGTCTTCATCCACAGCCACAGTCATCCGGCTGCGCAGTTTGCCGTTAATCTGTACGACAATCGTCATCTCTTCTTCGCTGGCAATTGTTGAATCAAATTCCGGCCAGGGAACATTGGCGGCCAAATCTTTATGGCCAAGCAACTGCCAGAGTTCTTCCGTGATGTGCGGCACAATCGGGACAAGCAGAATTATGGCGGCTTCCAGCGCCTCGCGGACAGCGGCCAGCGCGATCTTATCGGAGCTTGCGGGACGTTTAATCTGATAGACCGTATTCACCAGTTCCATCACGGCGCTGATGGCCGTGTTGAAATGAAAACGGTCTTCGATATCAACAGTCACCTTGCGGATCGTCTGATGGGTTTTGCGCCGCAGAGCTTTCAACTCTTCTTCCAGTTCAACAACACCGGACAAAGGCTCAACGGTCGTGATGTCATTCAGGTATTCTTCAACGATGCGCCACAGGCGGCTCAGAAACCGGAAGGAGCCGTCCACACCCTGTTCGCTCCACTCCAGATCTTTTTCCGGAGGAGCCGCGAACAGACAGAAAATGCGCGCCGTATCCGCGCCATAGTTTTTAACCAGAAAATCGGGATCGATCACGTTCTTCAGCGATTTGGACATCTTTTCGGTTTTGCCGATGATGACGTCTTTGCCGCAGATATGGCACTTGCCGTCCGCCGCCTGTTCCGGATAAAGATAACCGTGCTCTTTGCACTTCATCGTTTCCTTGCAAACCATGCCCTGCGTCAGCAGATTGGTGAAAGGTTCGTCCACGCCGATCACGCCAAAGTCGCGCAGAACCTTGGTATAAAAGCGCGAGTAGAGCAAATGCAAAATGGCGTGTTCAATGCCGCCGATGTACTGATCCACCGGCATCCAGTAATCCAGTTTTTTACGATCGAGACCGGGAGTGGTGTCGCAATCCGGACAGCAGTAGCGGTCGAAATACCATGATGACTCCACAAACGTGTCCATTGTGTCGGTTTCGCGCGTAGCCTTGCCTCCGCACTTGGGGCAGGTTGTATTGAAAAATTCGGGAAGCGACGCGAGCGGTGAACCTCCCTCCGGACTAAAGACAACCTTCTCGGGCAGGATAACCGGAAGATCCTTTTCGGCAACCGGAACAATGCCGCATTTTTCGCAGTTAATCATCGGGATCGGCGCGCCCCAGTAGCGCTGGCGGGAGATGCCCCAGTCGCGCAGACGGTATTGAATGGTTCGTTTGCCTTTCCCCTGGGCTGTAAGGAAATCGGCGATGGCTTCCAGAACCTTGGTGTTTTCCATACCGTTGAACTGGCCGGAATTTACCAGAATGCCTTCATCCACGTAAGCTTCTGTCATCGTCGCCGGATCGAGTGTTCTGTCTTTCGGTGAAATAACCACAATCAGTTGCAGGTCGAATTTTTTGGCAAATTCAAAGTCGCGCTGGTCGTGCGTGGGGACCGCCATAACACAGCCCGTGCCGTAATCGGCCAGAACGAAATTGGCGGCGTAGATGGGCATTTTCCAACCGGTGAGCGGATTAAGACAATAGGAATCCAGAAAGAGGCCTTCCTTCTCGTAATATTCGGAAGTCCGCATGAGCTTGTCCTGTTTTTTGACTTTTTCCACAAACTGTTTGACGTTGCCCTCGCAGGGTTTTCCTTTGGCCAGTTCCATCACCAGCGGATGTTCGGCGGCCACCAGCATGAAAGTCGCGCCGAAGAGCGTATCCTGACGGGTGGTAAAGACTTTGATCGCGCCCGGGCCTTCGGCCATGGGGAAATCCACCTCACAGCCGTAGCTTTTGCCGATCCAGTTTTTCTGCATGGTCATGACGCGTTCCGGCCAGCCGGGGAGTTTGTCGCAGTAATCCAACAGTTCCTCGATGTAGGCGGTGATTTTGAAAAACCACTGATCAAGAACTTTTTCCGTCACCTCCGTGCCGCAGCGCCAGCACTGACCGCCTTCGACCTGTTCGTTGGCAAGCACCGTGTCGCACTTGGCGCAGAAATTAACGCTGGAGCGTTTTTTATAAGCCAGGCCTTTTTCGTACATCCAGATAAAGAATAGCTGTTCCCATTTGTAATATTCCGGTTCACAGGTAGCGATTTCCCGGTCCCAGTCGTAGCTGAAGCCCATGCGTTTGAGCTGTTTTTTCATGTGCTCGATATTTTCGTGCGTCCACTTCGACGGATGGATCTTGTGTTCGATAGCGGCGTTTTCCGCGGGCATGCCGAAAGCGTCCCAGCCGATCGGATGCAGAACATTGAAACCCTTCATGCGCTTGTAGCGGGCGACGACATCGCCGATGGTGTAATTGCGGACATGGCCGATATGAATTTTGCCGGAAGGATAGGGAAACATCTCCAGCAGATAATATTTTTTCTTCTGCGGGTCTTCGGTAACCTTGAAGGCTTTTTCCTCGTCCCACTTTTTTTGCCATTTTTCTTCAATTGCAATTGGTTCGTATTTCATTTTCCAAACTCTCCGGATGGTCGATATTGACGATTTGCTTAACATATAGGATAGATAAGCGCAATGCCTTTATCAATACCATTCTAAATCAAAGCGCTATTTTTGTTGGTGTCGTTGTCGGCTTCCTCAACGTATTGTCATATACGCCTCGTCGCCTCCTCCTAGCCGCCTCAATATCATCTTTGATTTAGAATGGTATAAAATTAAATTGAAAATAATTGAAATGCTGAACTTGTTATTTCCATTGAATCAAACGAAATGTACGCGTAAATTTCTTAAGAATAGAGTGGTCTTTTTTATAACGGCCTTCTGTTGTTTCCAATGCTACTTCATATACAAGCGCTCTTTCTTTGGGAATCGCTACCACACCCTCATAAACATGGACTTCTTTATTCTTGGCACAAACATATCGTACGCTCCATATATAACCATCATATGTCCCAAGCTTAGCTTTCCTCACATCAGAGGATAAGATATATTTTGCATATTCTTTAATCGCAGAAATTCTATGGATACTGTATTCTTTTGCAGATAATGGTTTACCTTTTTCATTTTCCAGAGAATTTGCCTCTCCATAGAAATATACACATGAATAAGGATGCTTCGATATTATTACATCAATACCATGCTGTGGAGCATTCGGATCTTGATAAAGCCCACCAATTAGTCCTTGCGGTATTTCGATTGAATAGCCCCATGCGTTATTCTTATAGATTCCGGTGTATGTATATACTGGTTTAGTATTGAGCAAACTACTATTCTCACAAATATTAGCATAAGCAAGCATGCCGATGAAAATTTGAAACAAAACTATAACTAACAATGAACTTTTTATTTTATTTATTTCCAATTCATGAACCTAGCAATTTCATTCTGTCTATCTAAATCAATAGAAACAGGCGGTAACTTACTTTACAAGTTTTTCTGTAACTTTGATGTCATAAAATATCAAAATGTCAAATTTTGATCTATTATTTATTTTAATAACTTTTACGGGCGAGGATTGTTTCACATTCGGTCGCTAAATCATTGAGTTGGTCAAGGCCGTTCACTTTATCGATTGCAGTTAATAAATTCTCCAGACCGTTGCCGATGTGCCCGAGAAAGGCCGGTTTATTTTTTTTAAGCCCCAGAAAACCATACGCCCCCAATGCCTGCAAAAGCCGCTGCACGGAACCCATCCAGAAATTTTGGACAAATTCATCGCGGCTGTAATCGGGATTCATGAGTTCATAGTAAAAGTCTAACAGTTCTTTTCTTTCTTCATCGGTAAATGTAACGTAAGGATCACAGATCAGCGAACCCAGATCATAAAAAAGGCAGCCCTGCCGCACTCCCTGAAAATCAATCAACACCGGCCTGCCGTTTTTAATCATGATGTTTTGCGACTGAAAATCGCGATGAATCAGGGACGGTTCTATTTTTTGCAGGCTCGCAGAAAGCGCGTCCAGTTCTTTCATCAACTTTATGGCGTCTGCCGATGAAAGTTTTATTTTGCAGACTTCCCCGACAAGATTCTCCAGAAAATAATCATGCTCCCATTTATAGAGCCGGGGACCGTAACTCTCCGACAATTGCAGATTCGCGGGAATCGATTTCAGATCAAAAGAATGCAGACGGTAAATCTGAGTGAGTACCTGAAAATAATAATCGCGCCTTTCCGCCCAGGGCACAGACCTTTCCGACCACAAATCAATATTGCCCAAATCTTCGATAAGCAGAAAATGCCGCGCGATATCCTGCGCAATAATTCTCGGCACATTCATACCCAGCAATGACATGAATTTGTTGATGCCGGCCCAGTGAGCGTTTTCTTCCACTTCATCGCCGTAGTGCATAAAAATAAAGCTGTCTTGATGCGGCAGAGTCACTCTGAAAAATTGGCGGTCGGAACCACCCTTCTTGATCGGCTCAAGATTAAAATCTATCTTGCCCACATGTTCAGTTAAGAATTTTTGAATTTCCTTGTGCATAAATTCCACTTAATGTTGTCATCATCCTACCTGTAATTTAAACATTGTCATTCCGGCGAAAGCCGGTATCCAGTTTTCCCTAGATTCCGGCCTACGCCGGAATGACGAGGGGTCAAAGTCTCTTTTACTAGGCTTTTCAAAAATGTCCAGATGCAAGGCGCGCAAAAAGTGAGTCGCGAGGCGTATATTTTAATACGTTGAGCGACGCGCTTTGTAGCGCAACGCCGCAGATGGGCGTTTTTCAAAAGCCTGTCTCGCGTAGCTTATTATACTCATCCACAGTGCCCAGATCATACCAGGAACCATCGTCAATCACTACAGCGCCTACCGAATGCGGATTTTCTTTTATCATCTCCACCAGCGGTAAAACAATCGATTCAATTCTGCCCGCTGTCAATCGTTTCAGGAAAGATTTCTCCACAATATAGATTCCGGCAAAAAGGCAGCTCTTGACGCCTTGATTTTTCAAAATATGCCGCATGTCGCAGACGAAGCCTGATTTATCAACATTGACATTGAGCAGCGGGCCGGTTGAACGCAGCGCCAATGTAACGGATGTGTCCAGTTCAAAATGTTTTCTAATAAGCAGTTCAATCGGCATGTTGGTAATAATGTCGCCGTTGTAAACGATGATGCGTTCGTCTTCGGTAATCAGGTCTTCAATGTTTTTGAGGCCGCCCGCCGTATCCAGCAAAACCGGCTCATGACTAAACGTAATCGGAATGCCCTGCCAGTTATTATCAGGAAACGTCTCTTTATATTTTTCCGCGCAGTGATGCGTGTTGACAATAAACCGCTTGATGCCAACAGCCCGCAGATGCGCCATCGCATACGTGATAATCGGATATCCGCCGATTTCCAGCAGCGGCTTGGGCGTGTTTTCCGTCAGCGGCCTGAGCCTCGTCCCCAGCCCGGCCCCTAAAATGAATGCCGTATTAATTTGTTTATTTGTCATAATTTATATTTCCATATCACTTGGTGAAATAAAAGCCATCTTGTCCCCCGCTGGCGGGGGAAGGGGGTGGATGTTACTTGTTTTAGACTATACATTCGTTCCTCCCCCGTCGCTTCGCGACACCCCCTCTAAAGGGGGACAAACACTGCCCTAGCCCCTTGGCTCTTTACCCATCTTCTTCCCATACTCCGGATCAATCGTCACCAGCGCAGCCACAATAAAGCCGGGAATGGTTGTAATCAAAATCCAGATAAAGAAATTCTGATAGCCAAGCATTTCCTGAATCCAGCCGCTCCCCATCGCGGGAATCATCATCCCCAGCGCCATGATTCCCGTGCCGATCGAGTAAAAAACGGTCTTGTATTCGCCCTGCGCAACCATGATCATATACATCGTGTAGGCGGTAAAGCCGAAACCGTAACCGAATTTTTCAACCGCCACGGCGGAACCGACCAGCCATAAATTCTCCGGCTGATAATGGGAGAGATACACGAAAATCAAATCCGGCAGATGCATAATCAGCACCATCGGCCACAGCCAGAATTTCAATCCTTTTTTATAAATCACATAGCCGCCCAAAAGCCCGCCCAGCATCAGCGCTATGACGCCGGCCGTACCGTAAATGATGCCGATATCCTTCGTGGTCAGACCCAGGCCGCCTTTATCTAACCCGTCGCGCAAAAACGGCACGACCATTTTAGTAAGTTGCGCCTCGGCAAACCGATAAAATAAAAAGAAGCTGATCACAATAAGAATATCTTTTCGCCGGAAAAACATGGTCAGAATGCGAAAATATTCCGCCAGAAAATTTTTTGATTTATCCCACGGCGCGCTGATATCCGCAGCAGGCCGGGGCAGAGCAAAGAAATGATAGATAAACAGAGCCAGAAAAACAGCCGCAACTCCGATAAAGGAAAGCGACCAGGCACGCGCTGCCGGGTAGCCGTAATTTTCCAGCATACCGGCCATAAACACTAGCCCGCCCTCGGCGGCAATGGTGGCAATACGATAAAAAAGAACGCGCACACCGACAAACGCCGCCTGCTGCGGCGTATCGAGCCCCAGCATGTAAAAGCCGTCGGCCGCGATATCATGCGTGGCGGAACAAAAAGCCATAATCCAGAAAATAGCCAGAGAGTAGCGCACACAATTTGCCGCGGGTAAAGTCAGCGCAACACAGGCCAGTGACGCGCCGATAGCCAGTTGCATCGCCAGTATCCAGAAACGCTTGGTGCGGAAGATATCGACAAACGGGCTCCAGAGAGGTTTGATGACCCAGGGAAGATAAAGCCAGCTCGTGTAAAAAGCTATTTCGGTGTTGGAGAGTCCCAGATCTTTGTAAAGTACAACGCTGACCGCCATGGCAATCGTGTAGGGAATGCTTTCAGCCAGATAGAGGGAAGGAACCCATGTCCAGGGGCTCCGGCTCGTATTCTTTGCTGTTTGTGCTCTTATTTCGGACATGGTTTAACAATATTTCTTTTTTTATTTTTCACTAACTAACTACCGTCTTGTGCTTTCAATCAAATTTAATCACTAAATATCCTCCGCTGGCGGAGGTGTCACACAGTGACGGAGGTGGACATTATAATCCAAAATGGCTCTGACGGAAATTACAACTACACCAATAAGTCCACCCCCTTAATCCCCCGCCAGCGGGGGACACGCAAAGCACATAATAACAAGAAAGTTCATTTTGATACACTCTCTTAACATAAATGACTAACAGAAGAAATTATTTAGCCATAGTAATAATTATATTATCAATATATTTTTTTTATCTGCGCGCCAGTGAAGTAGTGCGCCAATATCTCTTCCGCCTTGAATCCTTGAGACGCCATGACCGCGGCGCCGATCTGGCACAGGCCCACACCGTGTCCCCAACCACCGCCGGTAAAAATAAAACGGCTGAGTTCTTCAGCTGCATTCCGCTCCACAGATAAAACAAAAGCACTGCTTAAGAGATGGCTCTCCGATAGCCAGCGGCGGATTTCCAATTCCTTGCCAACGATCATTGTCTTTTTTGAACCTTCAATTTTCAGGCGGGAAATTCTGCCGGAGGGGCCGCGTTCCAGTGGAATCAAATTTTGCAGCGTTCCGAAATCAATCCCCGATTTTTTCCGTATTATTTCTTCCAGGTCTTTTGCCGTATAGATGACCTGCCAGCGATAAAAGTCAGGCGTTTCCCGATCAAAGGCGGGCAAAATTTTACTTAACAATTCCAAGTCCTGCGTGTTGCAATAAGCTCGCGGCCTGCCGGTCAGCCATCGTGTTGCTTCGCATTCCGAGCGAACGGGAGAGCGCCGATCAACATCATCGCTCACATTACTCAAATAATTATAATTTTTATCTTCCCAGGCGGTAGCAAAAATCTCCGTCTGCCCGCCGCAGGATTTGTAATAGCGTGCGTCGCAGATTTCACTGCCATGAAGCAGAAAAAGTCCGCGTGTGCTTTCTATCGCCTGATGGACATTATCGGAAATAATTCCGGTTATCCCCTGATAGCGCTGACAGTGGTCGTCGGCGCAGACATCGAATCCTTCATGATCGTTGACATCCTGCCAGACGATAATTTCATCTTCAGTATTAAGTTGAGAAGAAAAACGGGCTGCTTTCTTTTTAGCCAGCATGGACACCAGCCAGCTGCGCGCGGTTACAGCCTGCGCCTTCAAAAATTCCAGAGGCGCGGCAGCGGACATCTCCGAAGAAATAACGCTTTCCAGATAATCTTCCAGAAGGATTTTATTGATGAGATGAAAAGAAGAACCGGAAACGGCCGACAAAAATAAATCGCCGCGAAATGACTGTTCCTGAGTTCTCTGCCAGTGGAAATCAATGCCGATTTTCACATCAGAGACTGTAAAATACGTGTTACCCTCCGGCGACAATAAAATTTCTTTTCGGCGGATGATTTCTTTCCCTGATGAATCCTCAATCAGAACAAGTCCTCCCTCCGCGCGAACAGTGAAGCGGCCTTCCAACGCGCGGCCGTCAGGCAGCAGGAACCGTCCGTTCAAATCTACACGAGCCTCTTTATAATCTTGAAGAAGGGCGACTTTAATTTCAGGTTCCCGATCAATCATGAATAGTTATTAAGAATAAAAGTGAAATAAGTCAAGGCAGTAAATGGCCGAAAAAACATTTTATTGCTTGAATATCATTATTTTATCGTGTATGACTTTCACAAATCACTCATTGGATGGTTTATGGCGCATATCTGGCCAATTGGAGGAGGCAAGGGAGGATCGGGCAAGAGTTTCCTCGCCAGTTCTCTGGGACGCCTTCTGGCAAAGTCAGGAAAAAAAACACTTCTAATTGATCTTGATCTGGGCGCGGCCAACCTGCACACCATGGTCGACGTCCCTTATCCGGAAAAATGTTTTTCCGATTTCGTCACAAAAAAAATAGCCACTTTGGAAGACACTGTTCTGGCAACGCCCTTCCCCCATCTTTTTTTAATCAGCGGCGCTCATGACAGTCTGGATATCGCCAATCTGCCCTACGACAAAAAAATAAAAACTCTCAAAGCCATAGCCAGATTAGATTACGAATACATCGTGCTGGATCTGGGCGCCGGAACCGCTTTCAACACGCTTGATTTTTTTCTGGCTTCCAGAAACGGTATATTTATCACCACGCCGGAGCCGACGTCCATCGAAAATGTTTACCGGCTGATGCGCGCCATTTACCTGCGCCGGATTCGCCATTATTTTTCCGCGGCCGACTTCAAGGCGCTGGAGAAAAAGGTCAGGGAGCATCTGGGTGTTGATTCCTTTAACAAACCGGAGCATATTGTCTCCGTTGTCAAAAAAGAATATCCGGAAAAGTACGCGTTGATTAAAAAAGATTTCAACTCTTTTTGCTTCAAACTTATTCTCAACCAATTGCGCAAACAGGACAATACCGACCTGGGCGCCCAGATATGCAAAATAATCAAAAAACATCTGGGAATCAACGTTGAGTTCGCCGGCAATATTGCCTACGACGAGCATGTTCACGACGCCATCTGTCAGCGGGTATGTTTTTTAGATCGTTATCCCCACACGCGCGCCGCCAATGACTTGCGTGAATTGAACAAAAAGATGGGTGATTCATTCGGGGAACAACTGATGCTTAACTATCTTTAGAAATTTCAGGCTGTGCATGCAAAAAGATTTTGACCAGTTGAATTATTACGAGATGCTGGATATCCAGCCGGACGCGACCGCTCTGGAAATTCGCGCCGCCTACAATGCCGCTCTGCAAATGTACCAATCCGATTCTCTGGTCAGCTATTCTTTTTTCTCCAAGGAAGAAAGAAGCAAAATACTCGGCCTTCTGGAAAAAGCTTATTTAACGCTGATCAATGAAGTTCAGAGAGCCGGATACGACAAGGAGCTTAACATCTCCGGAGTTTCCGATCCTGCGGAAAACGGCGCGGCGGCCCCCAAAGCGCCGGTCAATATTTTCGACATCAACCGTCAGGGATTAAACACCTCCTCGCGAAAAAATCATAACGTTGAATTAAAAACCAAAGTTGCCCAAAGTGAGCGCATCGGAGAAATTCTCTCGCGGCCGGATATCAGCGGCGCCGATCTCAAAACAATCAGGAATGAACTGGGCGTGGCGATTGAAGCAATTCATCAGGAAACAAAAATCCGCCTCGATTATTTAAATTACATGGAAGCTGATGAAATAAAGAAGCTGCCGGCGGCCGTTTTTCTCAAGGGTTTTATCAAGGCCTACTTAAAAAGCCTCTGCGTCGAACCGGCTGATGAAATCAGCGCCCGCTACATAAGCAGGCTTACGCGTAAAAAATTAGCTTGACAGAGCATGCTTTTGATGTGCATTACTTAACGATAATTATCCATAAAAAAATATTTTTGAAGCGCGTAAAATAAATTTTCTCCTTTTGTCTTAATGCTTTACAAAAACCGGCGTTTCACGAATATTGTTACATAAGATGATAGAAAAAAGGAGTCCCCATGAAAAAATTATTAGCGTATTTATTATTGCTGAGTCTGCTTATAATTTCCGTGTCCGCCTGCAGTAAAAAGGACGATCCGCCCGCATCGTCATCGGCTAACACTTATCGTGGTGCTCTTTTACTTAGAGCGGATGCCGGAAGTGGAAATGTCACTCTGGATTGGTTAATGGAGTCGCTCGCTGATACATACACCATTTACTGGATTGAGGACGCCGGCAATGCTTATAGCATTACAAATCCTCCCCGTACCGCAACAATGCAAGCCGGACATAAAATAACCGGTCTGATCAGCGCGCCGTATACTTTAACCGGTCTTACCAATGGAACAACGTACTGGTTTTCCATAACGGGCGTCAATTCTTCCGGCGAAAGTCAGTTGGAGCAGCCTACTGACTCAATCCCGATATCTCCCGCGCCGCCGTCGGCCCCTGAAAATGTCCGCGCCAACGCCGGAAAAGCCGATGTCACAGTTACCTGGGATAACGTACCCGGAGCTGACTCCTACAATCTCCATTACATAAAATTTGACAGTGACATACAGGGATGGACTGCACCATCTGTAATTACCGGCGTTACCAGTCCTTACTCCGGTCCTTATACGGCTATCCCCATTGTCAACCCCACAGCCAGCGAGACATTGTTTTATATATTCTGGGTAACAGCCTTGAACGGCAGTAGTGAGAGCAGCGGTTCATTCGCAGTTCGAGCTACGCCGAGTGCGACTCCGCCCCCGATGGCCCCCGTTCTCACAACGGCAATAACGGGAAGTTTATCTAATCAGCAGATTATTCTCGCTTGGACTGCACCTACCCACACAGGAACAGGAACGCTTACCTACACAATTTACTACGGAACAGCCAAAGGCGTAACAAAAAACAATTACGGCAATGCGGAGACTACGGATGGAACATCAGGCTACATGACCAGCTTGACTTCAGGCACGAAGTACTATTTTGTCATAACAGCGACGGATGATAACGGCGAAAGCGCGGAATCCAGCGAAAAATCCGCAGTGGCCTATTAGCAGCAATTATTAAAAACCGAGAACATAATAAAGGGGCTTGAACGCCCCTTTTTATTTCGCGGGATTGAATCAAATTTAAATTTATGTTAGTCCAATGATAAATCAAACATATCGGGTATTTTGATTTGATGGAGCAACAAAACAAATGAGTGTTTTTGAATACGTCGCGTTGGACGAAAAAGGCAACCAGCGTAAAGGTTTTATTGACGCTCCGGGCGTTGCCGCGGCGCGCCAGAGGCTCAGGGAAGAAAACGTCTATCCCGTTGAAATCAATCAATCGGAAACAAAAAAGGAAACCGCTTTATCGGGAGCTTTAAAGATTAATCTCTGGGAGAGGGTTTCCGCCAATGAAGTCGCCGTTTTCACCCGTCAGCTCTCCACACTCCTGGGCGCGGGAATGCCTCTGGTGCCTTCACTTTCCATCCTGATGAATCAGGAGCAAAACCCCCTTTTAAAAAAATCGCTGGCGCAAATCCGCGAGCAGGTCAATGAAGGCAAAAGCCTGACGGAGGGCATGTCGGTATTCCCCCGGATTTTTCCGCCTTTTTACCTGAATATGGTGAGAGCCGGTGAAGCTTCCGGAACCATCAACCTGGTTTTGGAGCGGCTGGCCGACTTCAGTGAAAATCAGCAGGCGCTGATAAGCAAGATAAAATCAGCCATGTACTACCCTATAGCGGTGCTGTCTATCGGAAGCGCCGTCATTTTTCTATTGATGACTTTTCTTGTTCCTAAAATTACCGGCATTTTCGCCGATATGCATCAAACCCTGCCGCTGGTAACCATTATTTTGATTACGGTCAGCAATTTTTTAAAATCTTTCTGGTGGCTTATTTTGATTATTCTGGCGGCCTCAGTTGCCGCTCTTAAGTACATGACGGCGGGAACTGAGGCGGGCAGGCGTTTGTGGGATGGCGCCCGATTGAAAATGCCCGTATTTGGACAGATAAACCGCAAAATTGCCATCGCGAGATTTTGCCGGACATTGGCCACCCTTCTGCAAAGCGGCGTCCCGCTGCTCGCGGCGATGGAAATCGTGCGCAATATCGTCAACAATGTTATTATCGGCGACGCGATCCATCAGGCCGCGAAAGATCTCGAAGAAGGCAAGGGACTTTCCGGCCCGCTGACACAAAGCGGCGTCTTCCCTCCGCTGGTGACCGAAATGATCGCCGTGGGAGAACAAAGCGGCACGCTGGAGGCAATGCTCAACCGCATCGCTGTGGCCTATGAAAATGAATCTCAGGCCAACATCATGGCCATGACTTCGCTCCTGGAACCATTAATGATTGTGGTTATGGCGATTCTGGTCGGCTTTATCGTCGTTTCCATTTTATTGCCGATATTTGAAATGAGCCAGTTAGTAAGATGACGACTTTGTAAAGCACCCTATATGTTTTACGTGTCCCCCGCTGGCGGGGGATAAAGGGGGTGGATGTGTTAATTGCAGGCGTAATTTTCACCCGAGGTGCAGATCACAAGTGCTTTATCCACCTCCGTCACCAGGGGTGACACCTCCGCCAGCGGAGGACAGAAAACAATAAAAAAAGGGGTTGTTTATGAAAATTTTCAGGCAGAAAAAAAATTCACAGGCGGGCTTTACCTTAATCGAATTGATGGTTGTTGTTGTCATAATAGCTATACTTGCGGGATTGATTGTCCCTCGATTTATGGGCGAAACTGATAAGGCAAAGCAGGCTAAAGCAAAGATGCAAATTGAAAGCCTGGAGTCGGCTCTGAAAATCTACAAGCTGGATAACGGCAGCTATCCCACGACCGAGCAGGGACTGAAAGCGCTGGTAGAAGCCCCGACCGCAGGGAACATTCCGAAAAACTGGCGTCAGGGCGGCTACCTGGAAAAAGGCAAGGTGCCCAAGGACCCCTGGGGAAATGAATTTGTTTATGTCAGCCCCGGAAGCCACGGCGATTTTGATTTGAGTTCTTTGGGCGCCGACGGAGAACCCGGTGGAGAAGATGTTAATAAAGACATCAATAACTGGGAAATTGAATAAAAAGGGCTTAATGAAGCGCTATAAAGCATATCGTCATCTTACCGCTTTTTCAGGTTTCACGCTGTTAGAGTTATTAGTAATCATCGTCCTTGCGGGATTGATAGTGACTTTAGCCGTTCCCTCCACCAGGGATGCTCTGACCGGCGACAAGCTCAAAACGGCGTCGCGCCAGATCATCGGACTGGAAAGAAAATTGCGCGTGGAAGCCGTCCGCGATCAGCTGGACTATATTCTCTTCCTGGATTTGTCCAACTCCGCCTACTGGGTTGTTGCCTCCGATATGACTCAGGAGAAACAAGACGAAATAAAAAAACGAGCGCTGCATCTGCCGGCGGATGTCGTCATTACGGATATTGTGGACGCAAACAACAGCAAGAAGTCCGCGGGCGAGTTCAAAATAATTTTCAAGAAGAATAATGCCTGCTCGCCGGCCGTAATCCATCTGGCCTATGAAGAAAACAAAATGACGATAGTTATCAACCCGTTTCTGGGCGTTACGGACATTCAAAACCAATATGTTGATGTCCCCGTAAGCATTTCGGGACAATCCATCTCCCGTTAAAGGACGGCGGCATGAGGCGAAAGAAAAACAAGGGCTTCACTTTAATAGAAGTAATATTCGCCATGGCGATTCTGGCTATCGGGCTTGTCGCAATTTTTCAGTCGCAATCACAGAGTATTTCCATGGCCACGGATTCGCGTTTTATGACCACTGCATCCCTGCTGGCCCAGAGTAAAATGGTCGAAGTGGAAACCAGATCTGCCTTGTCGAATCAAAGCGAAGACGGGGATTTCGGCATTGATTATCCACAATATACGTGGCATCTGGAAATCAGCGACACGCAATTGCTGCAGTTCAAGAAAATCGAAGTCACGGTAACCAATAAATTATTTATCCGCCGCGGAACATACAAACTTGTGCTTTATAAAAATCCGGGGGCATAACTCATGTCCAGACAGCTTATGAAAAAAAATACGTGCGTTTTTCAACAGCCCAACTTTACGGGGCTGTTCAAAAATGTTCAGATGCAAGGCGCGCAAAAAAAAGCATCGCGAGACGTATATTTTAATACGTTGAGCGGTGAGTTTTATAGCGCAACGCGGCAGATGAGCGTTTTTCAACAGTCCCGAGGATTTACTCTGGTCGAGATACTCGTCGCCATCTTTATCTTAAGTCTGGTCATGGCCACTGTTTATGTCTCCTACAGCGGCACTTTAAAAACCACTCACCAGTTGGAGGAAGACGGCACTATCTACAAAATGGCACGCGCATCCATGGGCCGGATGATTAATGATTTATCGTCTCTACAGGCATATTCCGACTCCTCGGGCTCCTCCGGCTCCTTTGATCTGCACGCCGGGATAAAAAAAATAGGCAGTCGCGAATTTCATTCCCTTTCCTTCTGGTCGGCCTCTCATCTGGCCTTCAGCGAGAATGAAGGCGAGGAACGTCCGGCCGCAATCAGTTATTATGTACAGGAAGACAACGAAAGAAAAAGTTTTTCTCTTTTGAGAGCCGATGTGTCCGGCTCCAAGCCGGACAGCACAAAAAACACTGAAGGCGGATTTATCATTTGCCAAAATATAGATTCTTTCCGGCTGACTTTTTATGATGCTTCGGGAGGAGAAACCGATTCATGGGATTCGTCCGCAACCGGCACAGATCAGACAGGCAGTGCGCCCGCGGTAATAAAGATAGAGCTTTCCCTGGTCAACCCAAGTGATCCGGAAAAACCGTACAAATTTATGACGAATGTATTTTTACCGGTTAAAAAATGAAAGTTATGAAAAATAAAATTCAAAATCCACTGCTTACGCGGGATTGTTCAACTTACCAATTTCCGTCGAAGATGCCCTTCAGGGTAGGCACTCCGTTTCGGAAATTGTTGTTTCACAATAATCGCGGCATCGCGTTGATCACGGTAATACTGATCATCGTTATTTTAGTAGCTGTCGTGATCGAATTAAACAGATCTTCCCGTGCCGACATTTACGACGCGGCTAATTTAAGCGACGGCATAAAATTGACCTATATCGCCAAATCCGGCTTTTACGCAGCCGCCGCCCTGCTGTCCAATCCCCAAAATGGTTACGATACCCTGCTCGACGGCTGGGCGCATATGGAAACAATCTCCCTGCAATCCAACTCTTTTTTCCCCGAAGGTTATTTCATCGTCAGAGTTGAAGATGAAGCGGGCAAAATTCCCTTAAATAAACTGACAAACGGTAGCGAATACAGTCAGATTTTGGGTAAATTGTTGAGCCAGCCGGAATTCAAACTGAATGAAAGACAAATAACCGAAATTGTCGCCTCCATAGAAGACTGGATCGACACCGACGAGATTACATCAACCAACGGAGCGGAAAGCTCTTATTACTCTTCTTTGACTCCGCCTTATACGGCGAAAAACGCTCGGTTTGATTGCATTGAAGAGTTGCTTATGGTAAAGGGAATAACTAAAGAAATTTTTTACGGAACAAAAGAGAAACCGTCATTGGCTCAATATGTTACCGCGGATGGCAACGGAGTGATAAATATCAACACGGCGCCGAAAATGGTTTTGCGCTCTCTTAGTGATAGCATCAGCCCGGAGCTTGCTGATAAGATTGACGAATATCGTACTAAAGAAAGCAATCATTCGTCTTTGGCCGATAAGCAATGGTTAACCGGCATGGAGGGCGTAGCGATTATGCCGGAGATTACGGGGCTTCTTGATGTAAAAAGCAATTATTTTAAAATTATATCAACCGGCAAGATGAATAATATGGCAAGAACCATAAGTGGAATTGTCCAGAGATCGGACTCAAAATCAGTTAAGATAATTAAATGGAGGCAGGATTAATGCCGCAAACCATCCTGGGGCTGGATATCGGCCAAAGCACAATTAAAGCTGTCTTGTTAGCCCGAAAAGGTCTGACCGGCGGCCGTATTCTTGACGCCCGGATTCTGAATATCAACGACTGCGGAGGAATCGAAGCGGCGTTAAAAAAACTGGCGGAAGACAAAATTTTCTCCGGAATTCCCTGCTGCATTTCCCTGCCGCCGGCGGACATTATGTTCCGGCAGGTCAGTCTGCCTTTCCGAGATGAAAGCAGAATCAGAAAAACACTGGCTTTCGAACTGGAACCTCTCATCCCGCTGCCCATAGAGGAAGTGACTGCCGATTACCTGATGATTCCCCATGATGGATTACTTGTTGCTGCGCTGACGAAAAAGAGCGTTCAAGACTGGATAGAAAAAGTGGAAGGAAATCTCGGGGAAATATCCGCGATTGACGCATCTCCCGCCGCTCTGGCCGCGCAGATAACAGACCATAAAAAGGCCGCCTGCGGAATAATTCTGGATATCGGCCGCGATTCAACAGGCGCGGCATTTTATGAGGACGGAGCAATTGTTCATGTCCGATCCCTGGCTTTCGGCGGCGCGTTTATCACGGAAGCACTGGCCGCGGATATGTCCTTGACAAAAGATGAAGTTGAAAAATTGAAAATCGGCAATCGTTATTCCACGGCAGGCGCGAAGGCCTTCGAGGTATGCCGCAATTTCTGTTCGGAATTGAAAAACACGATCGAGTACATGAAGCTGGGCGGCGTTTTGCGCAATGAACCGGCGCATATCACCATAACCGGCGGGGGCTCACTTTTTCTTCCCCTGCAAAAAGAACTGGAGAACTGTTTTTCCTCACCCGTGGAAGTTCTTGATCTGATCAGGATCAAGCAACTGGAAGTTGAAGAAAATATCCAAAGCCGGTTTGTTCCGCAAATAATGAACACGGCGATTGCCACCGCGATGAGAACTTTCTCCGGTCATAAATCTTTTAATTTCAGGCAGGGAGAATTTGCGGCCCGGAATATCCATCGGAATCTGAAAAAACAATTAAAAGGGGCGGCCATCATTGCCGGAATAATTTTCCTGCTGGCTGTCGTCAATCAGATTCTCGATTATAGCTATAAAACTCAACGCCTGAACAGTATTAAAAAACAGATTGCTTATATTTTTAAAAAGAACTTCCCCGAAGCCGGCAACATGGTCGACCCTGTGCAGCAGATGAAGACCAGACTCGTCGAAAATAAAAAGACGTATGGCTTCTACGAAGGATTGCCGGAGGCAACGGTGGCCGAATTATTGAGGGAAATCTCCAGCCTTGTTTCGTCTTCTCTCGATATAGTTATAAACGGTTTCAATTACGAAAACAAAATTATTGTCATGCAGGGCGAGGCAAAAAAGATTGATGATGTTTCTGCGGTCAGAAATGAACTTTTAAAATCCGGATACTTCAAAGATGTGGCGATAGGTCAAACCAGTCTGACCAAAGACGGCGATAAAGTTGATTTCAATTTAAGGATTGAAGTGAAATGATAAAAACATTCTGGAACAAACTGGACGCAAAGCAGCGAAAACTTGTCGCAGGCACGGCAATATTCGTAATGTTCGCTCTGGTTATGGAAATAGCGGTGTTTCCTTTCTGGGACGCAAAAGAAAAACTGTCGAAAGCAATAATCGTTAATCAGAAAAAACTCGAGGAGATGAATGAACTTTCCAGCGAGTTTGCCGCGCTGGAGGAAAAAACAGCGATAATAAAAAGAGTTATTGCCACGCACGGCGCTAATGCCACACTCTTTTCCTTTCTGGAAAAAAGGGCGACGCAGGCCAATGTCCGGGGAAGAATAAAATCCATGAATTCTTCCCGCGGGATGCAATCTGCTTCCTTTGAAGAATCGCTGATTGATATGAAACTGGAGAAAATTACCATCAAGCAACTCACCGATTTTCTGTTTTTTGCCGAATCACCGGCTGATTTGGTGCGAATAAAAAAGATTACCGTCACCAAAATGAAAGAAAGCCCGGAATATTTAAACGCGCAGATACAAATATCTTCTTTGCAACCGCTGGGCCAACAGCCCGGGCACAGGTAAAATATGAGCATACTGAAGAAAAAGACATTGTGGTTCGCGCTCTACGGAATATTGGTTACCGTAATGTTTTTGTATCTGCTTTTCCCCTCTGATATTGCCAAAAGCAGGCTGGAAGACGCCATAAACTCATCCGGTTTTACTTTGAAGACAGTATCACTCGGGCCGTCTCTGCCTTTCGGTTTGAAACTGAAAAACATCATCTTCAGTTCAGCCTCACCGGCCAATACTTACTTTGAGGGAGAATTGCTTGATTTACAATTTAATCCGGTAAGTTTTTTTCAAAAAAACAAAAGTATCGGACTCTCCGGTAAGGCTTATGGAGGCAATTTTGCCGGACGTTTCGGTCTTGCTTCATTTTCCAGAATTTATCCGCCGGAAGAAGGAAAATTAAAACTTCAGAATATTGATCTGGGCAAATACACTTTTATCAAAACATTGCTGGGAAGAGAAGTCACGGGAAAGGCCGGCGGCAGTTTGATTTTTAATAACGCGGCAAATGGAAATCTTTCGGGAACAATCGAACTTTTTATAAACGGAGGAACTTTTGCTTTGGCCGAACCATTCCTGGGAATGAACCGGATCGATTTTAACCGGGGAGAAATACAGGCTAAAATCAAAAACGGCAGTATCCTACTGGAAAAACTGAAAATATCCGGTCCGCAGCTGGATTGTTTTTTAAACGGTGAAATAACGCTGGCCGACGATTTTAAAAATAGCCAGCTTAATCTGAAAGGCGAAATGACCATTTCAGATAAAAAAGTTAAGATGAATGTTAATGTCGGCGGGACGCTGTCCAACCCTATACTCCGCTATATTTGACGGTAGAAATTATGTTGCTTAAAATTACACAGTTTTTCAAAGAACGGCTCAAACAAATCAGTAATATGAACGCCCGTCAGGTGATGGAGTCTGGTTTTTTGAAGTCATTTTTAATCGTTCTGGCGATCACAATATTGTCATACGAAGCGACAGACTTTTTTTATAAAGTTATCCGATTCCCTCTGACAAAACAGGCGGTTGCCGTGACAGGCAGCAAGGGTCCCGCCGCCGCGGAAAATCACCAGGACCGTCAGCTTCAGGATTACGACATTATTACCGGGCGCAATTTGTTTCACTCGACACTCAAAGCTGCCGCCGGCAATGAATCGGAAGGAGGCCTTTTCGATGACGACCAGAAAATGATGGACTTTGATTTGAAGGGAACGGTCTCCTGTAATTCCTCTTTCGGCTTTATTGTCGTCGAAGAACGCGGCAAAAAGCAGAAATTATACCGGCTGGGCGATAAAATCGGTTCGCATAAGCTGGTCAAGATAACGCGCAATACGGCGACTCTGAAAAACGGCGAGCGGGAAATAACTTTAAAAATAAAAGAAACCGTGCAAGGCTCTTTGCTTCCGAACGCGCCCGGCCCGGGAAGAGGCGCTGCCCCTCCCCGTTTTAATCCGAATATGAAAAGCATCAATGATAATTTAAATAATTTGAGTTCCATAATGAATCAGGCTGTCGTGCGGCCGGTAATGAATAAAGGCGTGCAGGAAGGATATATTATTACCAACATTGCGCCTAACAGTCTTTACGAAAAAGTGGGATTGCAAAACGGCGATGTAATAATCGATGTCAATAACAATCATATGCAAAATGCAAACGATATATTACAAGTGCTTAATTCAATGCAATCGGGCGGCAGTTTGGATATGAATATTAAAAGAAGAGGCAAAAACGAAACCATTAATTATTCCATTGAATAGTTGGCCCGGGAGGCCATGCTGATATGTACGCCGATTATTTTGGTTTAAAAGAAAACCCTTTCAGTTTATCACCGGATGCGCGCTATCTGTTTTTGAGCGAACAGCACCGGGACGCCCTGAATTGCCTTATTTACGGCATTAAAGAAAAAAAAGGATTCGTTTTGATTTCCGGCGGCATCGGACTGGGGAAAACCACCATTTGCCGCAGTCTACTCGCCTCTCTGGATGATTCGGTGGAAACAGCTCTGATCTTCAATACGGCCGTCTCCGATCTTGATTTGCTGGAAACGATTCTCGGCGAATACGGCGTCATTGTAAAAAGCGAATCCCGGAATAAAAAGTATTATGTCGACGCTTTAAATGATTTTCTGCTCAGTAATTTTGCCGCCGGAAAAACAGCGGTGCTTTTAATTGACGAGGCGCAAAACCTTTCTCATGGCGTCCTCGAACAGGTACGGATGCTTTCCAACCTGGAAACCGAAACGGAAAAACTCATTCAAATCGTTTTAATCGGCCAGCCGGAACTGACCAGGAATCTAATGCTTCCGGCGATGAGGCAGTTAAACGAAAGAATTACGGTCAGATACGACTTGAAACCTTTTTCGCCTCCGGAAATCGGCGAATATATACAGCATCGTCTGAAAGTCGCGCAGGGACCCGGCTCCATTAAATTCACCAGAGGCGCTTTGGATCTTATTTATTCTTTTACCGAAGGCATTCCCCGCCGGATTAACGCTCTGTGCGACAGGGCATTGCTTATCGCTTATACAAAAAATGTAAGTAATATAGACCGCAGAATTATCAAGCTGGCGGTCCACGATATCGGCCTTAATTATTTTCAAAAAACGATCAGCAGAGGGAAAAAAATGTGGCATCGTCTGACCAACCTGACCGCTACCGGAAATTCTTGACCAAAGGCATAATATGAGTTACATAAATGACGCATTAGTTAAAGCACAAAAAGATAAAAAATCACCCTATGCGGCCTATGAACCGATACTCTCGGCTTCCGGAAAAAAAATCAGCGGGTCGCGGAAATGGCTTCCTCCGGCAGTGATACTGTTATGTCTTTTTTTGGCGGCGGGAATTATTGTTCTTTTGAATGGGTCTGAAAATCTGCTGCACCGGTCTCAGAAAAAAATGATGACGGCGGCAACGCCTTTAATCGTTTCGAATGTCCCGGGCGTTATCCCGGCAAAAATGCAGCTGGCTGAAAAATCCGCGACGGACAATAAAAGCGACGACGGATTAAGAGCGAAAGCAAGGCCTGCGGCCATTAAGGCTAAACCGGAAATTGCCGGGTCGAAGATGCTTTATGAGCAGGCCTTTAAAAAACAACAGGAAGATCATTTAGACGAGGCGAGGAACCTGTATAGAAAAGTCCTGAAAATTGATCCTCAAAACATACAGGCTTTAAATAATCTGGGTGTAATTCACATGAATACAAAATATTACAAAAAAGCAATTTTGCGTTTTAATGACGCGCTCCATATAAAACACGATTATACTGACGCTCATTACAATCTGGCCTGCCTTTACGCACAAAAGCATAACGCTAAACAGAGTCTTTTTCATCTGCAAAATGCTATCGATTTTAATCCTCAAGTAAGGAAATGGGCGGCAAATGACGCTGACTTGAAAGTCCTGGCGGATCTGCCGGAATTTAAAAAAATGCTGGAGAAAAATAACTAAAAATGAAAACTTTGTATTCTTCTATTTTAAGAACAGTTCTGTTTTTCGCCCTGATCATTCTGCTGAGTTCCTCAGGATCGGCATTTGCGGCCCGTATTGCCGGTGCTGACGAAAATGTCAACACCACGGCCGCAAACGCAGACGCCGCTAAGAAAGTTATTAAAGCATCCCCGGCCGAGATGGCTGCCCCGGTTAAACAGGACGTTACTTCCGTAAAGCCGACAGAAGTAACTAAAGCAGACGATTCAACAAAAAAAACTCAAACAATTAAAGAGGAAAAGCCTTCCCTCCAAACCGCGAAAAAAGAATCTTCCAAAAAATATGTGACTATTGATTTTGACAATGTTGATATCAGTGTGCTGGTAAAGTTTGTCAGCGAGCTTACCGGAAAAAATTTCATTATTGACGATAAGGTCAAAGGTAAGGTCACCGTCATATCCCCCAAGAAAATCCCCGTTGAAGATGTCTATAAAGTCTTTCTGTCTGTTCTGGAAGTCAACGGATTTACGGTTGTCCCATCCGGCGATATGACAAAAATAATTCCCGCCACTTTTGCGCGGGAAAAAAGCCTGGAAACAAGAATAAAAAATGAACCCGGCTCTCCGGACGACCGCATGATTACCCAGATCGTTTCTCTGGAACGCGCCAATCCGGATGAAGTTAAACGCGTTCTGGACCCCATTATCTCCAAATCCAGTTCGGTGCTTGCCTACCCTCCGGCGGGCATTCTGGTGATTACCGATTACCTGTCCAATATCAAACGGCTTCAGGAAATTATCAGCGCGCTCGATGTGGAAGGCGCCGGAGATCAGTTATCCTATATTCCGCTTGTCAACGCTTCGGCTTCGGAAGTCGTAAAATCACTAAACACAATATTCCAACAGCGCCAGACCAAAGCAAACGCCATCAAGGTTGTCGCTGATTCGCGCACGAACTCCGTTATCATTCTGGGAAGCGGCGCGGATACGGAAAGCGTGCGCAAACTTATCGCGTTCATGGATAAAGACGTGCCACGCGGTGAATCCAATATTCAGGTCTATTACCTGCAAAACAGCATTGCCGAAGACCTGGCGAAAGTTCTCAACAGCATTAAAGATTCCGGCGCGGCCGCAAGCGCGGCAGGCAGCACGGCGGGAGCGCAGAAAGTTACAGCACCGGTTATTTCCAAGAATGTTCAGGTTGTCCCGGACAAAGCCACCAATACTCTGGTTATCATGGCCGAACGTGAAGACTATAAAGTTCTGGAAAATATCATCAAACAGCTCGATGTGCCGAGAGCCATGGTTTATATCGAGGCTCTGATTATGGAAGTCAACGCCAATAAAGATTTTAAATTGGGTGTGGAATGGCGCGGTCTGACAGATACAGGTAAAATCTCCGGTGTCGATACCGGCCAATCGGCGGCTTTTATCGGTTCCGGCGGCGCGAGCAGTACAACAGTAGGCGGCTATAGTGTCCTCGATACTTTAACCACAACTACTTTTCCGGCCGGTTTTACATTGGGCATTGTCGGCGCCGGCATTACCATCGGCGGCGTCACGTTCCCCAATATCGGAGCAGTTATCCAAGCATACAAAACAGATACGGAAGTATCCATTTTATCCACCCCGCAGATCATGACTCTCGATAATGAAGAAGCGGAAATAAATGTCGGCTCCAATGTGCCCTATATCACCCAGCAACAGCAATCGACAACGAGCACGCTGGTTGGTTACAACACTTATGAGTACAAAGATGTAGGCGTTATCCTGAATATTACGCCGCATATCAACCAGGAAAACTTTGTTCGCCTGAAGATTTCCCAGCAGGTCACCAAGCTTACATCCGCCGCCACGTCCACAACGCCGACAACTTTAAAAAGAACAGCAAAAACTACGGTAGTGGTCAGGGATAATGAAACCGTTGTTATCGGCGGCCTGGTGGGGGACAGTACGGAAAACGATACATATAAAGTGCCGCTGCTGGGAGATATTCCTTTGCTGGGCTGGCTTTTTAAAACACATTCCACTTCCCGGGAAAAGACAAATTTGTATGTCTTTTTAACACCTCATATTGTCCGCACCCAAAAGGACGCGGGAAAACTCTATCAAGAAAAGAGAGACTCAATGGGTGAGGTGGTCGAAGGCATTATCAAGTTAAATGAAAAGACAACGGAAACAAAATCTTCCGGCGCGTCCGTTCCCGCCGATAGAAAAATACCGGCTAAACCTTAAGTTAAAGGCAGCAACCTTTTATGTCTAAAATCC
>Ga0182019_10000200_pt1 | contig 29678 bp, 27 predicted proteins | sample 812E2MmetaG_FD_120483 | JGI IMG/M metagenome (GOLD analysis project Ga0182019, IMG submission 120483) | Permafrost microbial communities from Stordalen Mire, Sweden - 812E2M metaG | ecosystem: Environmental > Terrestrial > Soil > Wetlands > Permafrost | place: Sweden: Stordalen | collected...
CCCAGATACAATTCCTGAATGGCGTCCGGCGACGGCTTTAATACCACTTGAAATTGATAGTAATGCTGTAAACGATTGGGGTTTTCGCCGAAACGTCCATCGGTAGGGCGGCGGGATGGCTGAACATAGGCGGCATTCCAGGGTTCAGGGCCTATCGCCCGTAAAAAAGTGGCAGGATGAAACGTCCCCGCGCCTACTTCTTGATCTAAAGGTTGCAATAAAATACAGCCCTGACTCGACCAATATTCCTGCAAGGCCAGGATAAGTCCCTGAAAAGTTGATAACTCGTTATTGATACTCGACACGGCGTCTACACGTTAGGCAATAAAAAAGGGGCTAATTATAGCTTAAAAATACTTTTGTAGCATGGTTTGGAAGCAGCCGAAAAACTACGGAATGCTATGACTGTCAGATTAACTTACCTACGTCCGCCTATATTATCGAGCATTCCTTAAATTCCGTTCCCCCTTCGACTCGCTCAGGGCGAACGGAATTTAAGGAATGCTCGACTGCGGTTTTCAGGATAAATGCGTATAATGGCTACATTTTTTAGATACCAAGAGCGACATGCGTAAACAAAGAAAAGCCATAGCCTTGATTTCCGGCGGTCTGGACTCAATGCTGGCTGCAAAAACCATCATGGAACAGGGCGTTCATGTGGAAGGCATTAATTTTTTTACCGGTTTTTGTGTGGAAGGCCATACCCATGCGATCCGGGAAAAAGACAAAGCCAAGCCCAAGCGCAATAATTCCTTATGGGTCGCCGAACAATTGGGCATGAAGCTGCATATCGTCGATGTGATCGAGGAATATAAAAACGTGCTGATTAACCCCAAACACGGTTATGGCGCGCACATGAATCCTTGCCTGGATTGCAAGATTTTCATGGTGAACAAGGCCAAGCAGTGGATAGTAGAGAACGAATTCGACTTTATTATTACCGGCGAAGTGATAGGTCAACGGCTGATGTCGCAACGCAAAGCCACCATGCCGATAGTCGCCAAGGAATCCGGCGCCGATGATTTATTATTGCGCCCTTTGTGCGCTAAAAACCTGCCGGCTACTCTACCGGAGCGCGAAGGTTGGGTAGACCGTGAAAAGCTGCACGATATTACCGGGCGCTCCCGCAAGCCGCAAATGGTGATGGCAGATCAATTCGGCTTCGATGATTATGCCCAACCGGCGGGCGGTTGCTGTTTTTTAACCGATAAAAGTTATTCCGCCAAGCTGGTCGATTTATGGAAATCCCAAGGCCATAAAGAATATGAGCTGGATGATGTTATGCTGTTGAAAGTGGGTAGGCACATACGCCCGCAACCGAATTTTAAATTAATTGTGGCGCGTGAAGAAGGCGAAGGGCGTTTTTTGCAGGGCTATAAAAATGAATTTATCAGCATGAACAGTTTAAGCCACCGGGGGCCTTTAGCGCTGATAGACGGTGCGCCGTCTGCCGAGGATTTATATCTGGCGGCGCAAATTACCGCCCGTTTCGGTCAGGGTCGCGATGCCGACCTAGTCAACATTAATGTCATGACCCAAGATGGCGCGGAACGTACGCTACAAGTTAAGCCGTTAAGAGATGAAGACATTCCCAAAGAATGGTACATCTAACATAGCGCCGTTAATTTATGAACATAGAAACCCTCAACGCACGGCGTTTGCTCTGTCCCCTGCCCGTCATACGCACCCAGGATAAAGTCAAACAGCTGAAAATAGGTGACCGGTTAGAGGTTATCTGCACCGATCCCGGCGTCATGCAGGATATTCCTGCATGGTGCCGCATTAATGGCCATAAAGTGCTGGAAACCAAATCCGGCGATCATGAATACATTATTATTCTGGAAGTAGGTGCGTAATGGCTGAAATCCTTGACGCGGTAAGAATCAGAAAACTGAAAGCCAGAGCCAGCTATGTCGGCGCGGCAGTTAATGTTTGTCAGGCGCTGATCAAAATCGGTTTTGGCATACTGGGACAATCGGCGGCATTAATCGCCGACGGCATCCATTCCTTATCGGATTTACTCAGCGACCTTTTAGTCATCATTGCAGTCAGATTGGGCAGCCGCGAGGCCGATTACGAGCATCCTTATGGACATAGGCGCTTTGAAACGATTGCAACCGTCATTTTAGGCATCAGTTTGATTGCTATCGGCGGCCTCATTACCTGGTCGGTGATGGAGCGCATGGCTAACCCTGAACATCTGCCGGTGCCTAATGCCTTATGCCTGGGGATTGCGGCGGTCTCCATTTTGATTAACGAATGGCTGTATCATTACACCAAACGTATCGCAAAAAAAACCCGCTCCAAATTATTAATGGCCAATGCCTGGCATCAGCGCAGTGACGCCATTTCATCGTTAGTGGTATTATTCGGCATAGGCGCTGTGATGCTGGGCTATCCGCTGGCCGATGCGATTGCCGCCATCGTGGTTGCGTTGATGGTCGCTAAAATCGGTTTGAGCCTGGTGCTGGACAGCATCAAGGAACTGGTGGACACCTCCCTGCCGCCCAAACTGATCGCCGAAATCCGCACCGCCATCATGGACATAGATGGCGTTGAAGGCATCCATTTACTACGCAGCCGACAAATGGGCGAAGATGCGCTAATAGACGCCCACATCGTCGTTGACCCGCGCATCACCGTTTCCGAAGGTCACAGCATAGGCGATACCGTCAGGGATGAATTAATCAGCCGTTTTGATGATGTCATGGATGTGCTGGTGCATGTCGACCCTGAAAATGATGAAGGCTTGTTCGAACCCTGTAAACCGCTTAGCCGCCGCGATGTCCAGGAATTATTAGACACGTACATGACCGTTGTTAAGACCTCTATAGACGATTTTCGAATTCATTACCTAAATGGGCAGATTGAAGTCGAAGTCATTTTACCGTTCGCCGTCAGCAAACAGCCGCAGTTATTAGCCACGCTAAAAAAGCAATGTAAGCTGATGACCAGAAAAGTCAAAAAAATTAATAACGTCATACTATTTTTTAAACACAACGAGGATTAACTCATGGCGGTAGGACAATGCGATTTCCCAAATATGCCGAGCATAGCCGGGATAACGCTAGGCACAGCCTGTGCTGGCATCAAGCAAACCATCAAAGATGATATTTTAGTGATACAAATGGCGGAGCACGCTACTTGTGCCGCTGTATTCACTCAAAATGCGTTTTGCGCCGCACCGGTGCATGTTGCAAAAGCCCATCTGGCCCACGAGCCGCGCTGGCTACTGGTTAATTCGGGCAATGCCAACGCCGGAACCGGTGAACAGGGCATGCAGGATGCACTGCTATCTTGCGCCGGACTGGCACAAGTTGCAGACGGCACTACAGATCAAGTATTGCCCTTTTCCACCGGCGTGATCGGACAGCTGTTGCCCGTTGCTAAGCTGACAGCAGCGTTGCCGCTGGCCATAAAAAATCTGGTGCCGGATAACTGGGATAAAGCCGCCCGCGCGATTATGACTACGGACACATTCCCCAAAGGCGTTTCTAAAACCATCACCATTGCCGGGCAAGCCATCACCATTAACGGCATATCCAAAGGCGCGGGCATGATACAGCCAAATATGGCGACCATGCTGGGTTTTATCGCCACAGATGCCAAAATTAACCGGACATTGTTGCAACACTGTTTGGCCTTAGCGGTTGAACAATCATTCAATCGGATTACGGTGGATGGAGACACCTCGACCAATGACGCTTGCGTAGTCATGGCGAGCGGCTGCTCAGCCGCGCCGGAAATTACCGCAGGCAGCGGGCATTATGCCATTTTTGCCGACGCTCTAATGAGCGTTTGCAAGCAATTGGCGGAAGCCATCGTCCGAGACGGCGAAGGCGCCACCAAGTTAATGCGCATCGTGGTCAAAGAAGCCTTAGATAATGAAGAAGCCGTGCGCGTCGGCAAAACCATCGCCCATTCGCCGTTGGTAAAGACCGCCTTTTTTGCCAGCGACCCAAATTGGGGACGAATTCTTGCCGCCGTCGGTCGCTCAGGTATAGAAAACATGGTACTGGAAAACGTGCAATTGTTTTTAGACGATGTTTGCATCGTCAGAAACGGCGGTCGCGCCGATGATTACACCGAAGAAGCCGGACAACAAGTGATGGACAAGGAAGAAATCACCGTGACCGTTAAACTGGGGCGCGGCACTGCGGCTCAGGAAGTTTTAACCTGCGACCTTTCTTATGATTATGTGAAAATTAATGCAGAATACAGGACTTGAGATCGGCTACTGTAGGAGCAATCCCTTGTAGTGCCCTGCCCTATGCTTTTAACCCTACCATGAAAACACTCCAAGTCGCCGTCGGCGTCATAAAAAACGCTGATGGTCGCATTTTGATTTCCCTGCGAGATAAGTCCTTGCATCAGGGCGGCTTATGGGAATTCCCCGGCGGCAAGATTGAATCCGGCGAAACGCCCGAACAGGCCTTGGCGCGGGAACTCAACGAAGAGCTAGCTATTACGGTCATAGCATCAACGCCGCTAATTAACATTAAGCATCAATACCCTGATTTAGCCGTGCAGCTGCATGTCTATATAGTCGAACAGTTTTCAGGCGACGCTAAAAGTTGCGAGGGCCAAGCCATCAAATGGGTAGCCGCGACCGAATTGGCAAACCATGAATTCCCCGCCGCCAACCGGCCCATCATCACCGCAGCCCTATTGCCACCTTATTATGCGATTTTGGACGATGCCGATGAAGCGCTGTTGTTGATTAGCCTGCAAAAGCTATTGAGCCGTGGCGTTAAACTGATCCAGCTACGCTTAAAAAAGCTGCCATCCGAGACGATAGCAAAGTTTATTGAAAAGGCTTACCCCTTATGCAAGCAACAAGGCACTTGGGTTTTAATAAATTCCGCCGTTAAAAATGCACAAGATTTCACTGTTGACGGCATCCATTTAACCAGCAGGGATTTAATGTCCGCAATCCGCCGACCTGCTTTGCCATGCGGTACACACTGGATAGCCGCCTCATGCCATAACCGTCAGGAATTACTTCACGCGCAAAGCATCGGTGTGGACTTTGTCGTTTTAGCGCCCGTGTTAATCACTAAAACACATCCTGAAACAAAGCCGTTAGGATGGAGCCAATTCGCCGAACTGGCAGCTCAAGTCAATCTGCCTGTTTATGCGTTGGGCGGTCTTGCCAAGTCCGACTTGGATAAGGCACGGCAATCCGGGGGGCAAGGAATTGCCGCAATCAGGGCTTTTTTAGAGTAATGAAAAATAAGGCATATTAGAGATTAATAAAACGTGCTCAACTCACCCCGCTGTTTTTGTATTGATTAAACCGAATATTTTAACTGACACTAAGGAGCTCCAAAGATGGATGCCATAAAAACCCCTTTATCCAATAAGGCGCTGGAAAAGCTGATCTCGCGCAAATTGTTGGACTTATTCATTCGAGTCGGATTAATCGGCTTTCTGGTGGTGTATTGCTATCAAATTTTCAAACCCTTTATTGGCTTGATGTTGTGGTCGGTCATTTTGGCTGTGGCTTTGTATCCGCTGCATGCCTTTATTGCACGTAAAATGGGCGGCAGGCAAGGCATTGCCGCAACAGCGTTGGTGTTGGCTATTATGTTGAGCGTGTTGACACCAACCACTCTATTAGCCATTTCATTCGCGGATTCAACGACTGAATTTGTGAAACATGTCCAGAATGGTTCTATCCAACTGCCAGCGCCCGCCGCCTCTGTAGCCGGATGGCCGATAGTGGGCGACAGATTGTACGCTTTATGGCTGTCTGCGCATAACGATATTGGCAGTGTGCTGGTAAAATTCGAACCTAGGGTTGCCGCCGTCACGAAAGAGATGCTGGGCTATGCGGCCAGTGTAGGCACAGCCATTTTGATGTTTTTGGTTTCGTTATCGCTTTCCGGGGTGTTCATGGCTTATGCCTCGTCGGGCCATGCGGCGGCAACAGCAATTGCCAAGCGGATGGCGGGGCCTGAGAAAGGCGAAACCCTGATCATATTATCGACGGCAACCATTCATGCCGTAGCCCAAGGCGTGATAGGTGTTGCGTGTATTCAAGCCCTGTTGTTAGGAGCGGGATTTATTTTAGTCGGTATTCCTGCCGCAGGCGTTTTGGCGTTGTTGGCGCTGTTATTGTGTATCATGCAAGTCCCTGGCAGCTTGATAGCAATTCCAACTATCATTTATGTTTTTTCGACCAATGACTCCACGACGGTGGCGGTGATATTCGCCGTGTATACCTTAGCCGCCGGTATGATTGATAATGTCCTCAAGCCTTTGATGCTGGGTCGCGGCGTCGATGCCCCGATGCCGGTGATTTTATTGGGCGCACTGGGCGGCATGGCAAGCAGCGGTCTTATCGGCCTGTTTTTAGGTTCGGTGCTGTTGGCCTTGGGTTACCAGCTTTTTATGGCCTGGGTGCATGGCGATTATGAACTAGATAATGTCGTGGACATCGACGAGCAAGCTACGGATGCAAAATCCTTATAGTAAATAATATAGACCTGTTATTACCAACTATGAAAAAAATCAGACTATCTTTTATCCATTTATTGTTCTCGCTCTTGGTGCTGATGGGTGCAATCCAGGCAATGCCTGCTTACGCGCAAGCCGCCCAGGCTGCCGATTTGACCCTAAGTGCGGCAAAGTCTAAGGACGACTCGACTGATGCTTTGCCGGTAGAGTTCATGAACCGCCATCTCTTTACCATACGCTCGAAACTTGAGGGTTACACTCAAGAAGAGCGGGAAATGACCATCAGGAGCCGTATCAAGACGGTTATGGAAAAAGGCGGCGATGATCGCATATCGATACGTCCCACGCCGGAAGGCGGACGTTTTGTCGTGCTGGATGGCTTGGCGGTATTCCAGATTAGACCCAATGACCTGGATACGCTTACCGGCGAATCCATAGACGATGCCGCTAAAAACGCCGCAGAGAACCTGAAGATTGCCGTGCGTGAGGCAAGGGAACAGAACAATCCCCATGTTATGCTCAAAGGCATCGGATTTACCGTACTCGCAAGCGTGTTTTTCTATCTGGCTTGCCGCCTTATCTATTGGGCGGAAAGACGGCTAAACAATCGTTTGCTTAGCTGGATGGCCGTCTACGAAGCCAAGCTGGCAGTAGCTATTCGCCCCCAACAGGTCATTAATGTCTTAATTTTTATGGTTCGTCTTGCCAAATGGGCGCTACTAATAATAGCTGGCTACAAGTGGGTGACGTTTAGCTTACGCCAGTTTCCCTATAGTCGACCCTGGGGCGAACAGCTGGACAATTACCTGATTGATATTATTGAGGGAATCCTGTTGGCTATCGTAGACGCCCTGCCCGGTCTTCTGGTCGTTTTCCTGATTGTGTTGCTGACCCGCTTCACGTCGGGGCTGTTAAAAGCATTCTTTGTCAGGATCGAGTCGGGGGAGGCCTATGTCCCCTGGATGGCCGCAGATACGGCTAAATCAACTCGTAAACTGACTCAGACCTTACTTTGGCTGTTTGCTTTCGCTATGGCCTACCCCTATTTTCCGGGCAGTAACACCGAGGCATTCAGAGGTTTGAGCGTGTTGGTCGGCATCATGCTTTCAATCGGCGGTTCAGGTGTTGTAGGACAGGCGGCCAGCGGCTTGATTATGGTTTATTCCCACGTTTTGCGCGAAGGCGAATATGTGAAAATAGGCGAGGTTGAGGGCGTGGTTACCCTGGTGGGTATTTTTTCCACCAAGATCAGAACAGCCAATGGTGAAGAGGTCAATATGCCAAATTCCCTGATCGGCAGTTCCACAACGGTAAACTCATCCCGGCTAACCGAAAGCAAGGGCTTGGTCGTACACACGACCGTAACCATCGGTTACAACACGCCCTGGCGACAAATTCATGCCATGCTGCTGCAAGCCGCCGAGCGCACATCGGGGTTGCACTCTGAACCAAAGCCTTTTATATCCCAGACCGCGCTTTCTGATTTTTATGTGGAGTATCGGCTGTGCGTACAGGTTGATCGACCCGAAATCCGCCGCATCACGCTGACGGCATTACATGCCAATATACAGGACGTGTTTAACGAGTTCGGCGTACAAATTATGTCGCCGCATTACGTCAATGATCCGATGGAAAAAGTCTGGGTGCCGAAGGAGCAATGGTTTGAAGCGCCTGCAAAAGAAGGCGTGGATGGCAAATCGGTTTAGGGCACAGAATCATCGGCGGCAACTGGCGCAGCCTCTGTGTTAAACTCGCCGCATGAAAATTAATTCCTTGACTCAAGCCGGGCACTTGGAGTAAAAGACAGTCTCACCGATGCGTTAGGTTTTGGCTGTTCCAATCAATCGGAATACGCAAAAACACGCGCTTAAAACCAATTAACACTGAATTAACGCCATAAGAAAATGAATCGACTCATTATGCGAATTGGGCTTTTACCGGCAATTGCATTGATGTTGAATGCCTGTAACAGCACTACGCCTACGGTCAATCGCGCCCCAATCATAACCGACCAAACCCTGCCGCAGACAGCTCTGCCCACCTATAAACTGGTGACGCGCTCCGGCGCATTTCTAAAACCGGGCGAATTGGAACCGGCGGTAGAATTTTGGCGTAAAACGTATGTCGTGTGGCGGCGCTCGCAAGTCGCATTTCACGACGACCGCTATATGGATGTGATATACGAAGTGCTGGAGTTACCCGGCGATGTCGGCGAAAGCCTGACCAGCGGACAAAAGGAAATGGTCAGCCAACGCCGCGTTTTTTGGAAAGCCCAATTATCCGTTCTGGAGAGCAAATTACGCTATAACGCCCCGCTGAACGCTAACGACAAACAAATCATCGCTAAACTGCAAAGTGGCGGCAGGCAACTTAACAACGTCATTATCGGTGCCTCCGAGCGTGTGCGCTCGCAACGCGGCACCCGCGAACGCTTCATACGCGGACTCGAAATCAGTCGCCGCTACGACAGGCAATTTAGAAAAATATTCCACGATGCCGGTTTGCCGGAAGATTTAGCCTACCTGCCGCATGTCGAATCCTCGTTTCAATTGGGGGCCAAATCCTCCGCCGGTGCCATGGGCATGTGGCAATTCACCAAAGGCGCAGCAAAAACTTTCATGCCCGGCGGGAGAGTGGATCTATGTCTTGATCCTTTTGCTTCCGCCAGCGGCGCAGCCAACTATCTAAGTTACGCCTACGGCAAACTGGGGGACTGGCCAGCGGCGATTACCTCCTACAACCACGGCATCGGCGGCATGAAACGGGCGCAAAATCAAGTCGGCCGCGATTTTGTCCGTATCGTATATAACTATGACGGCCCGGCATTCGGTTTTGCCTCCCGTAATTATTACGCTCAATTTCTGGCGGCACGCGAAATTGCCAGCGATCCGATGCAGTATCTCAAGTAAGAAATGCAAGCGATACTCTGAAAGTTGCCTGCGGCTTTGCGTCAAATAAAAAAGGCCGGATCATGCCATTATTGCGTTTCAAGTTGACTGGCTACTAGCCTAATTCGGTGGATTGTAAGCAAACACCACCACGCCATTCGCCGGTATGACAATGTTGCATGAGGTTTGAAAACCATGCATGCCCGAACCGTTTACGACTATGGCTCCGCCGTTTCCTGCGACGATACGGTTTACCCAGTTGTCATAGACGTCGCTGTTAAACACCTCCAGCCAGACACCCGGACGCGGGAAGCCGATGCCGTAGCCGTAATAGGTGGCGTCGTTCAAACTGACCACGACCACTACATCATCGCCATAGCCTTCTATCCAGCGATGAAAAGCCAGCACCCGGTTTTGATCATGGCAATGAAACGGGTTTACCGAGTCGTTGCGCAAGGCGGGCAGCCTCCAGCGTAATCTAATCGCATCCTGGGTAAAGCGCAGGTGATCGGTCATGGTCTTATCGCCGATATCCAAGCCCTGCCAGTAAAGGAGATTAATCGAATTTTGCGGGTTTTCGCTCCATTGCTTGTCTTCTAAAAACTCTTGCCCCATAAACAGCTGCGGAATCCCCGGCGCAGTTAACAGTAAGCCGGTGGCAACCCGCGAACGGCTGCGGGCGTACCAGGAACGTTGATTACTGGCGTCTGCCAGTACCGGTATGCGGCTATCGGTCCCGACTTTCACTATGTCGTGGTTTTCGACACAGGTAACGGCTTGCCAGGCATGGCCGAAATTCGGCGGAAACAATTGTTGAGCAATCGCCGTCATGCTCACGCCTGCCGAAGCGCCGTAGGAGGCTTGTTTAATGGCAGATCGCACCGCAATCCGCAGGCCGTCATGTTGGGTGACATCGAAACCGGCGCCGCCCTGATTGCTAGGGCGAACCACATCGGGGTTGACCGACCAGTACTCAGCATTCTGAATGCAACGCGGCCTTAAGAAGCGTAATGTCGACGTCAAATCCTGACAAAACGACCAGCCGGTTCCGCTATTCAGGTTGCATAGCGCACTGATTTCATCGTAACGGAAACCGTCAATATGAAATTCGTCGAGTAAAAACACTGCGTTGTTGATGAGGAATTGCCGAACGTCACTATTCCATAGCGCAAAGGAAAGACCGCCCGCCAAACCTTGATCGGTGAAGTATAAGCTGTTGTTGTTATCGCCGGTTTGCTCACGATCCCAAAAGTATATCGAGCTATCGTCGCCGTCAAAACCGCCGGCATGATTGTAGACGACATCGAAGACCACGGCGATGCCGTACAGGTGACAAATATCGACCATTGCTTTGAGCTGATTTGGCGCGCTGCTTAGTTGGGCTGTGGTAAGCGGCGCTGCGCCTTTGGCCGCCAGCAGGGCATTTACAGACGTCAAATAAGAGGCCAGATTATTAACCGGAACGATAAACGGCGAATCGGGCGAAAAATAATCGGTGCCGTTGTAACCCATGCTGGGATCTGTTTCGCACTCGTCAATGGGCAAGGGCTGGAGAACGTTGATGCCCAGGGCAACCAGGTAGGGGATTTTTGCAAGCACATCCAGAAAGGTGCAGGGTTGGCCGGTGTAGACTGCTGTGTAAACGCCGATATGCAACTGATAGACGATCATGTTGGAATAATCCGGCGTCTGAAAGGCCGCATCGTGCCAAGGATAAGAGGCGCTATCGCGAATCAAACAATTGCAGTCCGGATATGGCGGAGCTGTGGATAATTCCCGTGCGTAGGGGTCGCGTTTGTAGCCGCTGCTGCCCAGCCCCGTTACATAGAACTTGTAAACGTCGCCATCCGTCGCACCGGCCACAAAGCCTGACCAGAAACCGTTGGCATCGCGAGCCATCAAATTGGTATCCGTTTGATTCCATTGAGGTTGCCCTGAGAACACGCCGTTTAAATAAACCGACTCCGCATGCGGCGCCCAAACCCGAAAAGTTGCACCGTCTGCGGCGAGTGTAGCGCCCATCGGTGTTGTATCGCTTATATTCTCTTGTGAAATCATATAGACACTCTCCAGTAAATGACGATTAAGCAACTGTATTAGCGGTCTGCAAACATCTAGCAGGTAGTCATATTCACGCTTTAAATTCTATAAGATAATACATAGTTAGATTCTATGCATAGTGGCCGAGAGTTGCCCATCAAACTGCATCAAGATCAACGTCAGCTATTGAGAATGCATTCGGTTTTAGTTGACCACTTCATAGTTAATATTGCTTTTTATTCGACGTCGATAACGGCGAAAAGCACGTATTGCGAGAGGATAAAGACGATCAAACCTGATTGGGTCTCTTATGGCTGACAGGTTTTGTTCGGTATCTAAAATAAGAAAAAGACTCCTAGCTTGATTTTTCAATATTTCATTATTCATTTCTGATTACTTTTAATTTACAACTTGTTAAGTTGTTTGGGTTAGGCACCCCAAGACGACACACTTTTCTTCAGAGGGACGTGAGCAATATTACGGTCTGAATTGTAGTAATTCATTGTAGTATGCTAATAAGTATGAATTTTTTCATATTTTATTCAGTATTCCTATACGTATAAATACCTATACGGTCAAAGAGCGAGGAAATTTTGCCAGTTTTGGCAGAAAAGAGCGTCCAATTTTTTCCAGTGATAATCGCTATTTTATTGATTTTATAACATCTGTCTCCTAAATTGACTGGCAAAACTGACGCTAAATGAGGAAAAAAATCAACTCCATTTTACAGTCTCCTAGAATTTTCCCTACAATGCACATCCAATATAATTAATTTTTAGGAAGTTTTATGTACGTTCTCGGCGTAGATATAGGTGGTTCAGGTATTAAAGCCGCCATTGTTGACACTATAACAGGCGAGCTCATCACCGAGCGTCACCGCATTGAGACGCCACAACCCGCAACGCCAGAAGCTATTGCAGCAGCCCTCTCACAAATTGTCATTCATTTTAATTGGAGTGGACCAATCGGCTGTGGTTTCCCAGCGGCTATTCAACACGGTGTGGCTCGAACTGCGGCTAATATATCGCAAGCGTTTATGGGTATCAATATCGATAAGTTGTTTTCTGAAGCTACAAAATGTCCCTGTTATAACCTAAATGATGCAGATGCAGCAGGTATGGCAGAAATTCATTTCGGCGAGGGTGCAGGTCAATCGGGCGTTGTGCTGCTTATAACAATTGGCACAGGACTGGGTACGGTGTTTTTCACGGATGGAAAGTTACTGCCCAACACTGAATTAGGCCACTTGTATTTGCATAATGGGAAGAAGGCAGAGCATTATGCATCGGATGCGGTTCGAAAAACTGAAGACCTGAGTTGGAAACGCTGGGGCATTCGTTTCAACAGGTACCTTATCATGATGGAAGAACTGTTTTGGCCTGATCTGATCATTCTTGGCGGAGGTGCTAGTAAAAAATTCGACAAGTTTAAAGGACAACTTACGGTAGAGGCACCGGTAAAACCAGCCGCCTTTTTAAATCAAGCTGGCATTGTCGGCGCTGCATTGTATGCACAATCAAAAATTACCTGACCAAATGTAAACTGTAACAGCCTGCCAATATAACAATCCATCGTCGGTCGGAACTTGGCCGTTACTCGACGCTCACCAACGACCATTTCTTGATGAAAACAAAAAATCGTTATTCCGCACCTTACCTCAAAAATATCAACACACTTAGAGAGAGGCTTGGGATCAACTGGCCTTTTTGTCTATGATGATGAGGACTATTGCAGTAGATTCAGGGATTTCCTTAGACATTTGTGCGGAAATGTTGGGTTAACGACAAAGCGTTAACCCAACATTGCATCTACTTATCTATTTTAAGCGCCAAAAAGGCCGGACTATCGCGACGTTGAACTAAAACAGCGATCGACTTACCGACGGGCAGGATTTTGACTATTTTTTCAAACTCGGCAACATCATGAATAACCTCGTTATTGATACGCAAAATAACATCGCCCGGCTGGATGCCCGCATTCTTAGCTGCGCCTTTATCAACGTTTTGAACCAGCACGCCGTCTTTAACAACCTGCGTCAAATCCCTTTCTTCAGCCGTTAAATCGGTAACGTTAACCCCCACTCTATTGGTAGGCTTGGCCTTCTCGGTTTTGGCGGCGGCTATTTTGTCTACCTGTTCCGGCAACAAGCCTATGCTGAAGTTGATGGTTTTTTCTTCGCCTTGCCTGATAATTTTTAGCGTTGCGTTATTGTTGATGGGCGTCATGCCGACCATAGGCGGCAAATCGCCTGATTTTTCAATCGATAGGCCATTAAACTCGGTAATAATATCGCCAATCTGCAACTGCGCTTTTTCTGCCGGACTGCCGGGTATCACTTTGGAAACTAATGCGCCCTGCGGTTTTTTCATGCCGAATGATTCAGCCAAGTCCCGAGTCACATCCTGAATCTGTACGCCCAACCAGCCATGCGCCGCTTTGCCGCTAGTTTTAATTTGCTCGACCACATTCATCACTACATCCATGGGAATAGAGAATGAAAGTCCCATAAATCCACCGGTACGGCTGTAAATCTGGGAATTGATGCCCACCACCTTGCCATCCATATTGAACAGCGGCCCGCCTGAATTGCCGGGATTAATCGCCACATCCGTTTGTATAAACGGCACATAATTACCGCCGGGCAAGCTGCGCCCTTTAGCACTGACGATACCTGCCGTCACCGATTGCTCAAAGCCGAACGGCGAACCGATAGCCAAAACCCATTCGCCTACCTGTAGCTTATTGGGATCACCTATCGTCACTACCGGCAAATCAGCTGCTTCGACTTTTAATACGGCAACATCGGTGCGGGCATCGGAACCGATGAGTTTAGCGGTCAATTCGCGTCTGTCCGAGAACTTAACGATGATTTCATCGGCGTCTTTGACGACGTGATGGTTAGTTAGCAGATAACCATCCTTGGAAATAACAAAGCCCGAACCTAATGACTGGGTGTCTCCGCCGCCGCCATTGCCGCCGCCGTCAGGATTATTAAAGAAATGTTTAAATAACTCCTCCATTTCCGGCGGCATGCCTTCCGGCATGGGGATTTCTTTTTGAGCGCCGTCAGCCACTTCGGGCTTGGCTTTTTGGGTGGTGCTGATATTGACCACCGCCACGCCATTAACCTTTACCATCTCGGTAAAGTCCGGTAATTGCGCGAATACCTGTTGATTAAACAGAAAAACTAGAAAAACACACCAACCAAGCTTTTTGAGCATAACAACTCCATTCCCTAACATTGATAAAATAGTTACAAACGTACAACAATCAATCTTGCTGCTAATACAGGCCACACAATAAATTAAACGACTCAGCCGCTAACATAAATGCCACAGAGTCACAGAGTCACAGAGTCACAGAGTCACAGAGTCACAGATTTTCACATAGTTCCCACGTTCGGGCATCACTGCCATTAAGTTAGCAGAGAAAACTCCCTCTCCAGCGGGAGAGGGTTGGGGTGAGGGGGAATTGAAAACAAGAAAACCCTTTAAAATCCCCCCTCATCCCAGCCTTCTCCCTCAAGGGAGAGCGTAGCGAGGTTTCAGGGGCTAAGTTACTTAACTTAATGGCAGTGATGCCCGAACGTGGGAACGATGAAATTTGCTCAACTTATTTCGTATACATATTTCTATCCGGAGCGGAGCTTTGAAAATCACTCCCTGGCATCCCGAAGCTTGATGCCTTCGGCAATCAATTTGACCGTTTCTGCGGGTGCTACACCCATGACGGTCAGTTGATAATTATCTAGGGTTCGGCTATAAGAATTCACTGCCCCGATTGATTGCAGACCTGATGGCATCGCGGCAGTTTTGTTTTCCATATAGATTGAAACCAGGGTAAAGCCATCGCTCAGCACCAGATGATCGACAGGTTGCCCGGCATCGTGCATGGGTTTGCGGGTAAAGAATATTTCCTTAAAGCCTTTGGGCAATTCGCTCGCAACAAAGGCCGCCTGATCCGATGATTGCGGCTGGGCCTGATGAATATGCCGGGCCGGATAATCCGCATCCAAGCGTTGAACATCGACAAAAGGCAGCGCGTCTTTAACTTCTATCTCGGTAAAAACCATCTGTTCCAAAGGAACACCTGAATTATCATAAACAACTGCCTTAAGAGGCAAAAACCGCTGCTTTTCTATCCATATTTTCCGGGGATACCGGGCATTATCTTTAGGCCGGATAGCAATGACATAGCTCGGCAGCATGGCGACATTTTCCTCGCCCACCCGCTCCAGCTGATAAGTGGCGTCTATGTCATCCAGTTTTTTAGGCACATCAACCAGAAAGGATCGCTCAAAAGGCCGGTGATCGACGAGTGTTTGTTGCGTTTCTTTAAACAAACAACTGACTTGACCTGCTCCTCTGATAATTTCACGCAACGGCGAATTTAACGAGGTGAGCCGTTCCTGCTCAATGCCATTTTCAGCCGCATGGACATATTTCATGGGCTCCAGCTTGCCGTTCCTTAAAAATGCAACGGTGCCTTGGTAGTTCAGCACTTCCATAGCGTGATTCATTTTTACTACTACTTGCCGGGCATCTAACTCCGGCTCTCCGGCCGAGGCCAACCCAATAGACGCAAACAGCACCAGAAAAAAATAATTAACCACCGTCATTTGTCGCTATAAGCCGTTACTCTGCCGAGCGGCTGAAAATCGGCCTCGCCATTAGTATAAACACTATTATTGTGGGCCTGAAGATAATCATTAATACGTTTATTAAGCGGATAAGGTTCCGGCAACTGGGTGTTGGCCACTTGTAATGTTGATGCCGCATTAAAGGGTGGTTCCAGACTTCGATCCACAATGACCGTAACAATGGCGACAGAGGCAGCCAAAGCCATCAGCTTATAAGTCCGTTTGTATGATTTACGTTGCGGCAACAAATGAAAAGCTTCTTGTCGAATATGTTGATGGATTTTTGCCGAAAAATCAGATCTTACGGCTAAAAAAACATCTGTTTTCAGGGCATGACTAACGGCTTCATAACGGTTCATTTTGTCTTGCAACTCAGGCTGCGACTGCATTTTTTGCAATAACAACAATGCGTCGGCATGATCGAGTTCATTATCAAGGAATTGAGACATTTTCTGATTTAGATCTTCAGGCATCAAGAATCACCGTGTTCGAGCAAAGGGTTTAATTTAATATCGATCGCCTCACGCGCCCTAAAAAGGCGTGATCGCACCGTACCAACAGGACAATCCATTGCGACCGCAATCTCTTCGTAGCTCATGCCCTCAAATTCACGCAACATAATGGCTGTGCGCATTTCTTCGGGCAATTGATCGATTGCTGTTTTAATGGTGTCTATTATTTCCTGGTTTAACAGCAGCCGCTCGGGTGTATCCATGCCCTGCAATTGAGGTGCATTTTCAATGGCTTCTGCATCTTGTATATCCACCTGATAATTGGAACTTCTTCTGGCTCGTGACACCAGGTAGTTTTTTGCCGTATTAATAGCGATGCGATATAACCATGTATAAAAAGCGGAGTCCCCCCTGAAATCGCCCAGCGCCCGATAGGCTTTAATAAAAGTCTCCTGAGCGACATCCTGCGCCTCGCTGGGATCCTTAACGTAACGATTCACCAGCTGAATAATTTTATGCTGATATTTAATCACCAATAAATCAAATGCCGCTTTATCGCCTTGCTGCACCCGCAATACAAGGTTTTCATCTAGTTGTTCGCTGTTTCTGCTATGACTGCTCACTACTGCTCTTTAAGAATTATGATGATGGACAAACGCAATCGCTAAAAGTTCTCAGGTACAAAAATTGTGCTATCGCTGTAAAAAGCGTTATTATCCCTAAAGGCTGATAACTAAGCCACAACCTTCATTTAGTTAATGATAAATTCTTCACATTGCCTTCCAGGTATTAACTCACTAACCGCTATGCCTTATTCAAAAAACCTAGACGTCCTTATTATCGGCAGCGGCGGCGCCGGGCTGACTTTAGCGCTGAAACTGGCCGACCACGCTACGCACGTTGCGGTATTATCGAAGTTCGCGCTGACCTCTAGCAGCACTTATTATGCGCAGGGCGGCATATCGGCTGTTTTTGATGCAGAAGATTCCATAGAGTCTCATATTGAAGATACGCTGGACGCCGGCGCAGGGCTTTGTAACCCTGATATTGTGAGACTGACCGTGACTCATGGTAAAAGCTCTATAGACTGGCTGCGCGAACAAGGCGTTGTTTTTACTGAGGAACAAAACCCATCGGGCGAAACGCAACTGCATTTGAACCGTGAAGGCGGGCATTCTCACCGGCGTGTCGTGCATTCCGCCGATGCAACCGGCAAAGCGGTATCGCTATCGCTCATTGAGCGGGCGCAGGAACACCCCAATATCGAATTGCTTGATCATCATAATGTAGTCGAGCTAATCACAGCGCCGACCGAAGATCTCACCGGCAAACAAATTTTGGGCGCTTATGTCCTGGATACCCATAAAGATCAGGTTAAGACGATTACCGCCAAGGTCGTCGTCCTGGCGACAGGCGGCGCCAACATGACCTATATCTACAGCACCAATCCGCACAGCTCCACTGGCGACGGCATTGCCCTGGCGTGGCGTGCCGGTTGCCGCGTCAGCAACATGGAGTTTATGCAGTTTCATCCAACCTGCCTTTATCATCCACAAGCCCGCTCTTTCCTTATCAGTGAAGCGCTTAGAGGGGAAGGCGGACGGCTCATCCTGCCGGACGGCTCCTCTTTTATGCAAAATTTTGATCCCAGAGGGGAACTCGCCCCCAGGGATATTGTTGCTAGAGCCATTGATCACGAAATGAAAAAACGCGGTATAGATTACGTTTATCTTGACATCAGTCATAAATCGAAAGCATTCATATGCGAACATTTCCCGACCATTTACCAACAATGTCTCGAATTTGATATAGACATCACTAAACAACCGATACCGGTTGTTCCGGCGGCGCATTACACCTGCGGTGGCGTTTTAACTGACAGCTATGCACGCACCGACATAAAAAATCTTTATGCCGTCGGCGAAGTGGCCTGCACCGGCCTACACGGTGCCAATCGCATGGCCAGCAACTCCTTGCTGGAATGCCTGGTTTTTGCCGACCGGGCCAGCGCCGATATTTTGCAAAAACTCCCCACTATTCCTCAGCCGCCCCAAATCCCGGACTGGGACGAATCTAAAGTCATTGATTCTGACGAGGAGGTGGTCGTGTCCCACAACTGGAACGAACTGCGCCATTTTATGTGGGACTACGTCGGCATAGTCAGGACTGACAAACGCCTAAGCCGCGCTATGAACCGGGTTGAATTGCTCAAAAAAGAAATAACCGAATACTACAGCTACTTTCGTGTCACCAGTGACTTGCTGGAATTACGCAATCTGGTCATAGTCGCCGAGTTAATCATCCGTTGCGCCCAACAACGCAAAGAAAGCCGGGGTTTGCATTACACGCTGGATTATCCTGAAACCGATAATACCCGGCCCCCGCAAAATACCGTCCTGACACCGTAAGAAATCAACCAGTTATAACCCCCTCATCCCAACCTTCTCCCTCAAGGGAGAGCGTAGCGAGGGTTCAGGAGCTGGTACTTGTGTAGATATTTATGCCCGAAGGGAGAGGGGACTTTGTGTCGCCTTACCAACTTCGGACTCTATACCTCTTATTTCAATAGGTTTCAATACTATTGGTTTATTTACCCGCTTCCTCGGTAAAAACCCCGAAGCTCATGATGCGCTGATAGCGTTTTTCCAGCAAATCATCGGTGTCTTGCCGCTTTAGCTCCGCCAAATGACGGCTCAAGGTTTCTTTCAGGTTTAAGGCTATGGCCTTGAAATCACGGTGACCACCGCCCAACGGCTCCCTGACGACTTCATCCAGAAAACCCTGCTCGCGGATACGGTCAGAGGTAATACCCATTGCTTCCGCAGCCAATTGCGACTTATCGGCGCTTTTCCACAGTATGGAGGCGCAGCCTTCGGGGGAAATAACGGAATAAGTGCTGTATTCCAGCATAATTAAACGGTCGCCCACACCAATAGCTAAGGCGCCGCCCGAACCGCCTTCGCCGATAATGGTGCAGATGATCGGCGTTCTCAGCATGGTCATTTCAAACAGGTTTCTGGCGATGGCCTCGCTTTGTCCGCGCTCTTCCGCGCCGATACCGGGATAAGCGCCGGGGGTGTCGATTAAACAGATGACGGGGATTTTAAAGCGCTCGGCCATTTTCATAACACGCAAAGCCTTGCGGTAACCTTCAGGGCGCGGCATACCGAAGTTGCGGTAAATTTTCTCTTTAGTATCGCGGCCTTTCTGATGGCCGATAATCATCACCGGCTGCCCGTCAAGACGCGCCAATCCGCAGACTATGGCAGGATCGTCGGCATAAGCCCTATCGCCGTGCAATTCATGGAAATCGGTAAAAATATGCTCGACATAATCCAACGTGTAAGGCCGTCCGGGATGCCGGGACAATTGAGAAATCTGCCAATCGGTAAGATTACTGAATATGGATTCGGTCAGTGCCAGACTTCTATCTTCCAGCTGTTTAAGCGCATCGGAAATATTAATTTTATTGTCAAACTCCACATTACGGAGTTCTTTAATTTTCGCTTCCAGTTCAGCGATGGGTTGTTCGAAATCAAGAAAGTTTAAGTCCATGGACACATAATCTAAGCGGTGGGATTAATATAAGCGTAGATTTTATAGAAATTCGGCACACATTCAAAATATATTCCATATTTAACAATCATCAACTCCCCCAATGCGTTTTTATAGTACACTTTTACCTGACAGAATCCCTTAAATTATTGAAAGAACGCAAGCGCTGATGTTTACAATTACCAAAGAAGTTTATTTTTGTTACGGGCACCGATTAATGAATCATCCCGGTAAATGCCGCAACTTACATGGCCATAGCGTTAAAGCATCGATTTCAATACAGCAGGAACACCTCAACGATCAAGGCATGGTCTGCGACTTTGCCGATATTAGGGACTGTGTGGAAGCGTATATAGACGATACGCTAGACCATAATTTCCTGTTGCATAAAGATGACCCGATTATCCCGGTGCTGACGGCAAATAACGAGCGCTTTCTGGCCCTGGATGAACATCCCACCGCCGAAGTCCTCAGTAAAATGATTTACCGGCATCTAAAACAAGCAGGTTTTAACGTCGCCCAGGTCGTATTATGGGAAACGGCCAGCGCTCATGCCTGCTACCGGGAAGACTGACGCTGGTTATGGGCACTATTAATCCAGTCAACAAGTCATTTTGCCTGGAACAAATCTGCGAATCCAACTACCAAAAACTGCTTAAGTTAATCCCGGATTTACTTACATTGAAAGAGACGGCTATCGGACAAGCCCTCAATAACACCGCGCTGCATATCACCGTCATTGAAAGTACGCCTTACACGCTGACTGTGGAACTCAGCCATAACTTTACCTATAATCTGGAAGAATTGCTGGAACCGGCCGTCAAAATACGGCTTTATCTGGATGCACAACTGGCGGAAGTGTTGAGCGACCATGCCCGCGCCAGCGTAGCGCGGGTGTTTAAAGATCCCGGATTAAGCCGGGACATCATGAATTACAAATGGCGGTTAAACTATTTTTTGCAAAAGTGGCTGGATCACTGTTTAAAAAAAGGCTATCAATTCCGTAAAATGGCCGATTTCGCTGAACTAAGGTAACTTGAGTATAATCTACGAATCTGCGGCATTTGTGTTTTGCGGGTAGCCCAACAGGCCCATCTCCGGCAATTCGTTTGTAATCAGTCCCATTCAAACGCAGCACTGTTTTAAATAACCATCGCTTTTATGTCGACATCAAACACCTATTTCAATTTCCCGATTGTTAATCCATTAAAACAACAAAAACAATCGCGCCGGATTGGGGGTTTGCTGTTGATGGCGGTTGTTGCACTGCATGGCGGTTTGGCATGGTATTTACTGAATGCGCCTAAAACGGAACAGCCCAAACAGCAGGTCATCATGGAAGTCGTGATGCTGCCGACACAGGTCACTCAACCGGCGGCAAAAGAACCCCCACCCGCCGCACCGCCCGCCCAAAAAGAGCCGGAAAAACCCAAGCCCGGCGTACCCAAGCCGCCGACGCCGATTAAAAAACCGGTCGTGATCAAAAAGCCGTTGCCTAAACCGCAACCGGCAGATATTGCAGACATCATACCTGTGCCGAAGTTTGAGCCTTCGCCCCCGACCGCTACGCAAGCGCCCGTAACGCCGTCAAATTCATCCGCTACGGCCAAAACCGCAGACACCAGCGGCCAAGGGCATGATGCCGACAAAAAAACCGTCATGTCAGGCGTTGTGCCCTTGGTTCGCGTCCCCCCGACCTATCCCAGTCGCGCCGCCAACCGAGGCATTGAAGGCTGGGTAAAAGTGGAATTTACCATTAAACCTAACGGCACCGTAGCCGATGCAGTCGTGATCCAATCAAAACCGGAGGATGTTTTTGACGATGCCGCACTGACTGCCATTAACCAATGGGAATTTAAACCAAAAATCGTCAACGGCGTCGCGGTATCGCAACGCGCAGTACAACAATTACAATTCAACCTCGACCGCTAACCCTCATCTCTTAATACAAGGACAATGACCGCATGACCCCGAATATCAATCCCGAATTTATTATTGATTTAACGTTATATACCTTGCTGGCTTTTTCAGTGACGACATGGACATTAATTTTTTTTAAGCTTTGGCAATTTTTTAGAATTCGCCGCAACAACGAACGCTTTGAGTCTGCATTTTGGCGGCTACCTCATTTAAAACAAATTAAAATATTAGCGCCCGAAGCAACCGAAGGCCCACAAGCGCGACTGGCTTTTACAGGCTTGGCGTGGCTGAATGAGTACCAACAAACGGAAGAAAAAACAATTAAACATTGCGGCGATGCCGCAGAATTATTGGAACAAACCCTGCGTGTATCGGTGCAGCAAGAACAACATGCGATGGAAAGCGGATTGTCGGTGCTGGCCAGCATCGGCAGCACGGCGCCGTTCGTCGGCTTATTCGGCACCGTCATAGGCATTATGAACGCCATGCATAAAATCACTGAAAGCGGCTCCAGCAGCCTGGACGTGGTTGCAGGCCCGATAGGCGACGCCTTGGTCGCAACGGCTATCGGCATTGCCGTTGCCGTCCCTGCGGTTTTGGCCTATAACTTTTTTCTCCGCAGTTTAAAAGTACAACGTATGCAACTGGAAAATTTTGTCATCCGTTTTTTAACCGTCGCTTTATATACTAAAAACGAGCAGGCATAGACCATGGCATTTAAACCTCAATCCGACGATGAAAGCGCAATGAGCGACATTAACGTCACACCGTTAGTGGACGTGATGCTGGTGCTGGTCATTATTTTACTGGTTACCGCGCCGCTGTTAACCCAATCAGTCCATGTAACCCTGCCGAAAACTGCCGAAACGACCGCCGATATAAAGCAGCAACCCTTACAACTCGGTGTCGACGCGCAAGGCGTCATAACCATTAACAAAAACCCCATCGCCGATTTCACCGCGCTTGAAACTGCCTTAAAAGCGGAACTGGCGAAAGCCCCGGAGATCGGCGTACATTTATACGCCGATCAAAACGTGATTTATGCCAAAATCGCTGAAGTGATGGCAACCGTACAACATGCAGGCATCACAAAAATAGCATTCGTGACGGTAGAGCAATAATCCTAAAAAGAGCAGTTAGTTTATTCTTCGACTTGCATACGCGCCAGTTTTCTGCGGTGTAGGAAAATGTAAGTTATTACCAACACAACGCTGACAGCTATTACGCCAATAATTGCCTGATGGGAGTATTGCATGATTAATGCTTCGTTATCGCCTAGAAAAAAGCCAATCCAGGTCAAAATGGATACCCAAATGAAAGCGCCCAGTAATGTGTAAATAGAGAATTTGATGTGGCTCATGCCCGCTAATCCTGCGGGCATTGAAATCAAATGGCGGATGACGGGTAACAAACGGCCAATAAATGTAGAGATTTCGCCATGGCTGGCAAAGTAATCTTCAACTCGACGGAAATGTTCCTCTGTTATCAACACATAACGCCCGTACTTGAGTAAAAACGGCCTGCCCAAATAGTGGGCAGCAAAATAATTCAGATAAGCGCCAAACAGACTGCCCATGGTGCCGCTGAGTATGACCAGCGCCATATTCATTTTTCCCTGCTGCACCAGATAACCTGCCGGTGGCATGATGATTTCGCTAGGAATGGGCACGATAGAGCTTTCCAACGCCATCAGCAAAAAAATGCCGGTATAGCCCATTGCACCGATGGTTGTGACTAGCCAGTTGATTACTTCGTGTAGCATTTATTTTCTCTATGAATGAATGAATGAATGAATGACCAGTGTGTTTCTCTACCCTGCAGAAACTGGCAAACATTACCAGAGAACGCGATTGCAGGAAATAACAGTTTTGGTAGATCTGTGGCAGTTACAGCTCAATGCGTATGCCCAGCTCTACAACCCGTTCCACCGGAATTTTAAAGAACTCAATGGCGCTGGACGAATTATGGAATAAAAACCTGAACAATGCTCTGCGCCATTTGGGCATGGGGCTTTTGTTGCGGAAAGAAATTTGTTCGCTGCCGATGAAAAAAGAAGCGCTTTTAGGATTAATGTCGAGGCCGTCCTTCTTACATAATTGCAATGCGCGACGTACGTCCGCATTTTGCTTGAAACCGTAATAAAGTTTCACCCGGTAAAAACTCTTGTCTGCGCCAAAAGCCCTGATTTTAATCAGGTGCGCTTCGTCAACATAGGGTTCGTTGGTGGTGACGATGGTCAGCACGATAATGCGCTCATGCAAGACATGATTGTGTTCAAGGTTATGCAACAACACCTGGGGTACGCCGTGCAAGCTTCGAGTCAAATAAATCGCCGTGCCTTCCACCCGCACCAATTTGGTATTTATTTTCTCTTCCAAATCCTCGAATAACACCCGCCTCTCATCCATATAGCGCGAAAGCAGCGCGCGCCCCTTAATCCATGTCGTCAATATCAGAAACAGCACGGCGCCTACGACCAACGGCAACCAGCCGCCGGTAGGGATCTTCAGACTATTGGAGGAAAGAAATACCGAGTCTATCGTCAAGAAAGTCGACAAAAAAGCCACGCTGGTGTATTTATTCCATTGCCACAGCGCCTGAATGACGATAAATGCCAGTAGCGTGGTAGCCATCATAGTTCCGGTTACCGCCAAACCATAAGCGGAAGCCAATGCCGTCGACGACTTAAAGCTCAGCACCAGCACGAATACCGACACCATCAACAGCCAGTTGATAGCGGGCACATAGACTTGCCCTTGTTCTTTTCCTGACGTATGTAAAATAGCCATGCGCGGGCAATAGCCCAATTGCACCGCTTGCCGCGTCATCGAAAACGCACCCGAAATCACCGCTTGCGAGGCGATGACCGTCGCCAGCGTCGACAGTATCAGCAACGGATATAACGCCCAGGTCGGCGCCATTAAATAGAAGGGGTTTTCTATGGCTTCGGGATGACCGATCAATAACGCGCCCTGCCCGAAATAATTGAGTAACAACGCCGGAAACACAAACCCGAACCAGGCGTAACGGATCGGTTTTAAACCGAAATGCCCCATATCGGCGTACAGCGCCTCAGCGCCGGTGATCGCCAACACTACCGCGCCCATGACGAAGAAACTATGCCAACCTAATTCAATCAGTAGCTTTAACCCGTAATAAGGATTAACCGCTATCAACACCTCCGGCACTTCATAGATGTTCATCACGCCCATGACGGCCAGCAAGGCAAACCAGACACACATGATCGGCGAAAACAACAGGCCCATCTTGCCCGAACCCTTCGCTTGCAGCATAAACAGCCCGCCCAGCACTGCGATGGTAAACGGCAGCACATATTCGGCTAATTGCGGCGCAATAATTTGCAGGCCCTCGACCGCACTGAGTACCGAGATCGCAGGGGTAATAATGCTGTCGCCGTAAAACAATACGGTGCCCAACAAGCCGACGGTAACGATGAAACGCATTTTTTTGGGATTGTCCTTGGTTCCCTGCAACGCCAGCGCCATCAGCGCCATGATGCCGCCCTCGCCTTTATTGTCGGCCCGCATAATGAAAATGGCATATTTGGTCGTCACCACCAGCGTTAATGTCCAAAAAACCAGCGATAAAGCACCCAGCACATGGAGATTATCTATTGTCAAACCGCTGAGGAAAACTTCCTTAAACGCATAAAGCGGGCTGGTGCCGATGTCGCCGAATACCACGCCGATGGCGCCCATCGCCAGACCTGCCACTTGTTTTTTGGTTTGATTTTGTATATTTGAGGACATTTAAACTAACCTGAATCTTTTTAAAAATACCGGGTATTTAACTGGCAGCATCCTGCTCAGTATTTGACGAGTCGCCGCCCACCGACCATAATTTTTCCAATTGATAAAAGCCGCGCGCTTGCGAGGTCATCGCATGCACAATCACGTCACCCAAATCCAACAGCACCCAATCCGAACCCAAATCGCCTTCTATCCCTAACGGTCTATAACCCTTTTTCTTAGCTTCTTCTACGACATAATCACATAAAGACTTCAGGTGACGATCGGAGGTGCCGGTCACGACGACCATATAATCAGTAAAGCTGGTTTTGCCACGTACATCCAATGTCGTTATGTTATTCCCTTTATGGTCGTCCAAAACAGTCTCGACAATTTTCAATAATTCTTCTACTTGCATTCAAATTCCTAGTGTGTGATGAGAACTATGTTCTCTGGTAAAGCGTGTGTTGCCTGATATAGGCGATAACCGCATCGGGCAGTAAAAACCCCGGATTTTGTTGTTTAGCAACCATCTGCCTGATAGCCGTTGCCGAAATATCCAGTTGCGTGACTTGCTGAAAGTATAACTTACCCGCTGTATTGTGTACCAACTCTGTTATGTCGCCTGCCAGCCGGGCTTTTAAAAAATCATCAAGATGCTGCACGTCAGCCCCCGGCCGGGTCATGACGACGATATGCGCAAAATCAAATAAATGCCGCCATTGATGCCAGCTCTTTAGATGATTGAAGGCATCGCTGCCGATAAACAGCAGCAACGGCTCGTCGTTACATTCCTGCCGTAACGATTTCAGCGTGTCCACCATATAAGACGGGCCGGGGCGGTTTAATTCGCGGGTATCGACTGTCAACCCCGACTGGTCTTGGACGGCCAATTCCAGCATCTGCAAACGCATCAGCGCGCTGGCGGCGGGTTGCTCCCGGTGGGGTGGTTGTGCGCTGGGGATTAGCCGAACCTGTGACAATCCGAAAATGTCTTTAACTTCCAGCGCCGAGCGCAAATGCCCGTAATGAACCGGGTCGAAGGTACCGCCAAAAATACCGATCATCTATTGCCTGATATGACCGTCACCCAGGACGATATATTTTAACGACGTCAGCCCCTTTAAACCCACGGGGCCACGCGCATGCAGCTTATCGGTGCTGATGCCGATTTCCGCGCCCAAGCCGTATTCAAAGCCGTCGGCAAAACGGGTGGAGGCATTCACCATCACCGAACTGGAATCCACTTCGCGCAAAAAACGTCTGGCCCGCGTGTAATCTTCGGTAACGATGGCTTCGGTATGGCTGGAGCTGTATTGATTGATGTGGGCTATCGCCTCATCCAGACCGTGAACAATTTTGATCGATAAAATCGGCGCCAGGTATTCGGTGTGCCAATCGTCTTCTGTCGCCCGGATACAGCTAGGGATCAAGGAACAGGTTTTAAGACAACCGCGCAATTCCACGCCTTTTTCCAGAAAGCTTGCCGCCAATAACGGCAACACTTTAGCTGCAATGCCTTCGGCGACCAACAAAGTCTCCATCGCATTGCACACGCCGTAACGATGGGTTTTGGCATTGACGGCAATCCTGACGGCTTTATCCAGATCGGCTTTATCGTCGATATAAACATGACAAATACCGTCCAGATGCTTAATCACCGAAATGGTTGCGTCCTTGGAAATGCGCTCGATCAGGCTCTTGCCTCCGCGCGGTACGATCACATCGACATAGTCCCGCATCGTGATCAATTCGCCCACCGCCGCTCTATCCGCCGTGGATACAATCTGCACCGCGTCTACAGGCAAACCGGCTGCTGCCAAGCCTTTAGTAATACACGCGGCGATGGCCTGATTGGAATGAATGGCTTCCGAGCCGCCCCTTAAAATACAGGCATTGCCGGATTTAAGACACAAAGCTGCCGCATCGACCGTGACATTGGGGCGGGATTCATAAATAATGCCGATAACGCCCAGCGGCACGCGCATTTGACCGACCTGTATGCCGCTGGGCCGGTAACTCAAATCGCTAATTTCACCGACCGGATCAGGCAAAGCCGCCACCTGTTTCAAGCCTTCAACCATAGCTTGTATGCCGGAGGCCGTTAACGCCAGCCTATCCAGTGACGCCGCATCCAGGCCGTTAAGTTTGCCTGCCGCCAAATCCTTCTGGTTTTCGGCAATCAACTGTTCTTGGCTGCTTTCAATGACCTTTGCAATTTCCAGTAAAGCCAAGTTCTTTTTACCCGACTCCGTGCGGCTGATTTCCCGTCCGGCTGCCCGAGCTTGCAGGCCCAGACCTTGCATATATGCTTTAATATCCACTGCGTACTCCGACCGGATTGAAATAATCCGCAATTATATAGTTTAAACGCCGCCATTAACAGGCTTTAACGCATCAACTGCCGGATAGTAAACGGATTTCTGGGGGGATTTGTAGGCCGGTAAACTATTTCACCACGAAGACACGAAGAGCACGAAGGTTTTTCTTCGTGCATTGTTCAAGCGGCTATTCTAGGCAAAGGAAGCTGAAACTGCCCGGCGATGATACCGCTCACGGTTAAATCCTCATCCAGCTCTTCCCATCGTAGGGCATAGCCCCCCACTTCAATTTGAACGGCTTTAAGTTGATTTTCAGAGGCTAAAGAGAGAATTCGAAAACGATCAGCAGGAAAACCCAGTATCCGTCCATCGGTCAGCTCCAGGTAGATCATGCGTTTTTCCGCCCAGGCTTTAATGGCGGCGGGTTCTGTTTTAAAGAGGGTGGTATTCATGATAGCTATCCAGTAGGATTTGTTTATTTTCAAATACAAGTCGTTCGATTTCGCGTAAATCGTGAGGCGCTATACCGCGATTACTTGCTAAAACAATGGGTTCAAGCCAGAACTTACATTCCCCACCTGAACAGCGCACATGAATGTGCGGCGGCTCATTGCCTTCGTTTGAATAAAAGTGAAAACGAAAATTGGCGATTCTTAAAATAGTCGGCATGGTTTGGTAGTAACATTAGCGTATCCCCTTGCGGGTTACGCGTTAGAACGGAAGTTTGACCAAATGAGTAACTCGCATAGGATGTGCCGACGAAGGAGGCGCATCAATCGAGTAACGCGAATGATGCGCTTCGTTCCTCAGCGCATCCTATGGCCCTGCGTACTCCGACCGGATTGAAATAATACGCAATTATATAGTTTAACCGCCGCCATTAACAGGCTTTAACGCATCAACTGCCGGATAGTAAACGGATTTATGGAGGGATTTGTAAATGGGTAAAACATTTCACCACGAAGACACGAAGAGCACGAAGAAAAACCTTCCTGCTCTTTGTAGAGCCACATCAACTCTGATTATATTTTCTGCTTAAGGTTGATGTGTATAGGATTGCAATAGCGTAACTCGACTTATGCTATAGCATTGTTGTCGGGTTACGGCTATCGCCTAACCCTACGCCGCTAGCGAAAAAGCTCATCATTCGCGATTGATAAACTTTGTGTCCAAACCCTAGATACTTGTTTTATCCAGGCTTCTTGCTTTCTTTGCAGTAAGTTGACGACTGAATTCTAAAATCTCCATCAAAACAGTTTCTATATGGTGGTTTGTATCAATAGTAATCCACGTTGTTTGATTTCCTCTTCCTTTTAATCCTGGCTTACTGTAGTTCAAAATACGTTCATCTCCCCCAACTAAATTTCGCTCCCAGGTAATGTTCAGAATCAACTACAATTTGAGCTAAGTTATAAAATTGTTGATATTTCAATCCAGTATTTAATGCACATCCTCTAGCAATGAAATATTGACTGTCGATGGTATAACGGATCTTTCCATTTGCGTTCGGAAAAGGCATTGATTCATCACTTGCACTCGGATTACGTACCCCATAATCAGCAAACGTAATATTTAGGGATTGGTTTTCAGAAAGGAGTTTACGCCAAGCAACCATTTCTTTGCGTCGTACCAACCCTGTTGAATTTTGTGTTTTA
>Ga0182019_10000201_pt1 | contig 29676 bp, 27 predicted proteins | sample 812E2MmetaG_FD_120483 | JGI IMG/M metagenome (GOLD analysis project Ga0182019, IMG submission 120483) | Permafrost microbial communities from Stordalen Mire, Sweden - 812E2M metaG | ecosystem: Environmental > Terrestrial > Soil > Wetlands > Permafrost | place: Sweden: Stordalen | collected...
CGTAGGCCAATGTGATACCGAATCACCCCGCCCACGTACTCCGTCCGTCGGTGCCGGTCCCCCTTCACCCCCAAGGCGTGGTACAAAAAGCTCGTCGTCGCCATCGCAGCCTCCTTCCGTCCACTCGTCAAGTCCGAAAGTACGACCGCTTTGGCGACGACGCTACCTCACCCTCTCATTTCCCGGATGAACCGAACCTTCGAACTTGCAAACGGGGCCCAACCCGGTGTGCTAGCCTGAACCCCGGCATTCTGAAACGACGCAGCGGAGGCGGCGATGAAGACGCTCAACGAAGAGTATCCGCTGTACAAGGTCCCTCATCTCGAGTCACTGCAGGATCTTCTGCGCGGGTCGGCGGAGCGCCATGGGACGAAACTGGCACTCGAAGACCTCAACGAAACGCCGATCCGCCGGCTGACGTTCCAGGAGCTGATGGACGGCGCGGTCCGGTTCGGACGGGCGCTCCGCAAGATCGGGCTCGAGGAGCGCGACCACGTGGCGGTGATCTCCGAGAACCGCGTGCAGTGGGCGGTTGCCTACTTCGCTGCGACGACGTTCAACTTCGTGGTGATCCCGATCGACAAGAGCCTCAAGGAGAACGAGATCGTCACCATCCTCCACGCGTCGGACGCGAAGGCTGTGGTGTTCTCGGAGGGGATGCGCGACACCGTGCTCACCATCGCGCCGACGGTCAAGGGGCTCAAGGTCTTCGTGGACATGGACCTCGCGGAGCGGGCGGGGCGCGTCCACTCGATGGAGCAGCTCATCGCCGGCGAGACGGGCGAGGTACGGGGCGATGCCTTCCCGCGGCTCGACCCAGATGCGGTCTCGGTCATCGTGTTCACATCCGGCGCGATGGGGCGCGCCAAGGGCGTCATGCTTTCGCAGCGAAACATCGCGGCCAACCTGATGGCGATGCTGTCGATGGTTGAGCTCTTGCCCGAGGACCGCTTCTTGTCGGTGCTGCCCATCCACCACACGTACGAGTGTACGTGCGGCCTGCTGTGTCCGCTCACCGTCGGCGCCTCGGTACACTTCGCGCGCTCGCTCAAGACCGTCGTGGAGGACCTGCAGAAGGTGCGCGCGACGATCTTGCTGGCCGTCCCGCTGCTTTACGACAAGATGTTCAAGCGGATCCAGGCGGGGGTGGCCGAGAAGAGGCTCGCCTCGCTGCTCGTCAAGCCGATGGCCGGAGTGGCGAGCGCCGCGGAGGCCGTCGGGATCGAAGGTGTGCGGAGGAGGATGTTCGCGGCCATCCACCAGAAGCTCGGCGGGGCGATCCGCATCCTGATCGTCGGCGGAGCCGCCCCCAACCCGGAGATCTCCATGGGTATGCGGGCCTTCGGCTTTACGCTCCTCCAGGGGTACGGTCTCACCGAGACCTCGCCCATTGTCGCCCTCAACCGGATGCGGAAGTTCAGAGACGACGCGGCGGGGCTTCCTTTGCCGAACCTGGAGATTCGCATCGCGGACCCGGACGACGAAGGGCGCGGCGAGATCGTCGTGCGGGGCCCCTCGGTGATGCTCGGGTACTACAAGAACGAGGAGGCCACCAGGCAGTTCCTGAGAGACGGCTGGTTCTACACGGGGGACTACGGATTCCTCGATTCGGACGGGTTCCTGCACGTGTCGGGGCGCAAGAAGAACGTCATCGTCGCCTCCAACGGCAGGAACGTTTTTCCGGAGGAACTCGAGGACCAGGTCAACGCGATTCCGTTCGTCCTCGAGTCGGTCGTCTACGGTGCGCGAGGTCCGACGGGCGACGAGGAGATCTGCGTGATGGTCGTCCCGAACGCGGAGACGATCTACCAGCACGCCGAGAAGAGCGGCACGGAAATCACCCGCGAGTGGATCGAGGACGTCATCAACAAGGAAATCCGCGACCTCAACCGCCGACTCCCCCTATACAAGCAACTCAGGCGCGTGCGGATCAAGGAAGGGGAGTTCGAGAAGACGACGACGCAGAAGATCAAGCGGTACCTGATCCACCAGGAGGATACGACCCACTAGAGGCGAGTTAAGAGTTCAAAGTGAAGAGTGAAGAGTCGGAGACTGGCGGCGAGAGCGTCAACCGCTGGCGCGCTGGTTGTTCAACTCTTCACTCTTAACTTTTCACTCTCAACTGTCGCTCAATCGCGATCGAAGTGGGGGAGTTCGTCGGGGATCGGGATCGAGATCTCCACAAAGCCGGCGAAGCGTCCTTCGCGGTACCAGGGGAGCTGATGGATGATCTTCGTCTGGCCGCCTTTTCTGATCGTGTAGTGATTGGGCTGCCGCCCTTCGAACAGCGCCATGGTCTTCGTGCGCGCCGCCTCCGGGTGGCAGTCGAAGACGCTTCTGCCGATCAGAGCGCCTCCGCCGTCCTCCGCGAACGTCTCGCGTGAGCGGGCATTCATGGCGACGATGATCCCGGCCACGTCGGTCACCGTGATTGCCACCGGGAGCTCCTCGACCCAAAAGCCGTGGTCGGACATGTCTTCCTCCCTGTTGTTGCGCTGCGGGTGCCAGATTCCCCCCAGGGCGCTTGTCCCGGGGGGAGTGCGGCTTCATCTATTGGTAACGATCAGCTCGATGGCGTCTCGCGCGTCACGGTTGGTCTTGTCGTAGGTCAGGATCTTCTCGAGGCAGCGCTTCTGCTTGTCGACCTGTCCCCTCAGACTCCAGTAGTTCGCAAGCATCAGCCACCCCTCGGTGAGCTGAGGCGACAGCTCCAGGGCACGCTTGACGTGGTCGAGTGCGCTGGCCTGCCTCTTCGGGTTGTCGATTTCGAGGCTCGCCAGCGCCACGAGCGTCTCCGCGTTTGGCGCCATCTCCACGAGCTGCTCGAGCATGAGGCGTGCCTTGCGGAGGTCTCCCATGTCGATGAGATGCCTGGCAAGCGGGAGGTTCGCCTGAGAGAAATCACCCGCGGCGGACTGCGGCTCTTGCCCCGGCGGGTAGGGTTGGTCGGTCGGGTTGGTCAAGGCCGGTGTCTCCTCAGCCGACGTCTCGGACTTACGAACTCTAATACGGCTGCATGTCCGGACGCAACGCGTCCCTGGCGCCGGCGGCCTAGATGACCGTCGAATGGTCCAAAGGTCCGAAAGCTCGAAGCCTCAAGAGCTCTGCACCCCTGCTCGTTGCATCCGCGGCGGCCCACGCATTCCTTTTCATTGGGAGGAGTGGAGCGACGAGGCAATTCCGGCCTCAACCCGGTGGCCGACGGCGCTCGGCCGGCTCTCTTCACGCGGAGACGACGCGGTCGCGGCCGGCCTGTTTGGCCTTGTACAGGACCGCGTCGGCCGCAGCCAAAAGGGCGGCCGGGTTCGCCCCGTGCTCGGGGTACGCCGCCACTCCCATCGACAGCGTGATGTGGCCAAGGGTCCGGCCGCCGTCCTGAACCGTCGTCTGCCTCGCGTCGGCGACCAGTTGATTCGCTCGCCGGATGGTGTTGTCCAGGGTGCATTCGGGGAGGATCAGGGTGAATTCCTCGCCGCCGTAGCGGCAGACGATGTCCGCGCCCCGCATTTGCGACTGTAAGAAGCCGGCCAGCTCGACGAGCACACGGTCCCCGGCCGCGTGGCCGTGGAGATCGTTGAAGGTCTTGAAATGGTCGATATCGATCATGACGACGCCGACGGGTTCCTTTTTCCTGGCCGCGCGCGAGATTTCACGCTGAAGATTCTCTTCCACGTACCGCCGGTTGAACAGCCCGGTCAGCGGATCCCGGATGGACTGGTTGCTGAGGTTTTCCCGGAGCCTGATGTTCGACAACGACAGGGACAGCATCTCGGACAACGTCGCGGAGACGTCCTCCCAGGGCCGCTCCGTCCGGGCCGCGTCCCCTCGTATCTCCTCCGCCCGGTTCCGGATGTGAAGCAGGCCAAGAACGTCTCCCTTGGCCATCAACGGCAGGCAGACGTATCCAGCAGGGGGGGGATGCTTCAAATGCGTACAGAGGAGGCCGCCGACCTCGTCGACCATGAGGACAACGCCACGGCGCAACCCCCAGCAGGCTTGGAACCTCTGAACGCTCGAACCTGCGGACTGTCTCCGCCCCGTCGGCTCCCCAGTACCTCCGCTCCCCTGCTCACTGCAAGCGCAGGGTTGTCGAGTTGCTGAACCCTGCTGCCGATTGGGCGCGCTAGAACAGCGGCTTACCGTCCATGTCCTCGTTCCGCAGGCGGATGTCGTCGAAACCCAGGAAGGCGAGCACCGTTGGCGCGAGGTCGTAGAGCGTCGGCTCCGTGAGCTTGATCGGGCGGTTGGCGAACAGCACGCCCGGGACGAGCGAAGGGTCGACCAGGTGGTTGCCGCTCCACTTCTTCAAGTTGTCCTCGACCAGACCGCGAGGCGAGGCGCCGAGCGCGGTCTGCCAGGAGGCGCCGTAGGCGTCGGAGAAACCGATGTACAGATCGGGCGCGAGGTGCGCCTCAGGCCCGTGGAAGATCTCCTGGTTGAGGTAGACCTTGTGCGCGATCGGCGTCCCGGTCTTCGGGTCGATCCAGGCGGCGAGCTTGGCGGCGATCTCGCGCTTGAGGGCTTCCTTGCCGTCGCCATCGGCCACGATCCCCTCCGGCTCGCGCCCGATGGTGTTGACGTAGATCCCGCCGTAGCCGAGCGCGTAGGCGCGGGTCTTCGACCAGTCCACGTCCTGGAAGAGTGGACCGCCTGCGGTCGCCATCGGGTCCTTGAGCACCAGGTACCCCTGCTCGCGCAGCCACGAGTCCACGTGCGCGGCGCGCCGGAACGTGGTGAAGCCGTGGTCCGACAGCACGATCAGCGTGTCTCCGCTGCGCAGCGCGGCGAGGGCCACCCCGACGACCGCATCCATCTTGCGGTAGCAGTCGTCGATCATCCCGGCCAGTTTCGGCGGCGCGGCCGGGTCGTACAGCGGGTGCTCCTTGTCGATGAAGCGCCAGTACATGTGCTGGATGATGTCGGGGTACTCGAAGTAGCAGTAGAAGACCCCACGCCCGGTGCGAGACAGTTCGTGCTGCATCAGCCGGAGCCGCTCCTGGTAGAGATCCACGGCGTGCTCGATGAAGGCGTCCTCGGAGAGGCGCCCCTCGTTCAGCGCCCAGGTGTCGAACGGCATCCCGCGGGTGGAGTACAGGCCGAGGTCCTGGGCGATCTCCTTGGCGTACCCCTCGGGGTACGAGATGGGGAACCAGGGCTTGCGCGGGTCGATGCAGATCGGCGCGCCGTAGAGCTTGAGGTACGGCTTTGTCTCAACCAGGTTGAAGCGGGTAATGCCGTGCATCCGGCTCATCGGGCCGGCCTTGAAGACCACGTCCAGCCACCGACTCCACTCCCCGACGGCGAGCGTGACCTCCTGGCCCTGCAGCGAGATCGTGGCGGTGGTCCGGTCGGCGTTCACGCGAACCTGGAACGGGGCCGCGAGTCTCTCGACCTTTCCGGTGAGCCCCTGTTTCTGAGGCCCGAGCAGCTCGAGCTCCAGCGGGTTCGCTTCCGCCACAGCATGGACCTCGCCGCCGGTGTCGTTGGTGACGGTCTCGGGAGCCGTCGTGTAGAAGGAGAACGTCCCCTGCGTGCCCAGGAGGTCCGGCACGCCCATCCCAGAGAGCATCTTCCCGTTGATCTCGTCCGGGGGAAACGTCACCGGGCAGGCGAGGATCGTCATCGGGACACCGGCCTCGCGGCCGTACTGCCAGAACGCCTTGCCCCGCCGGACCGGCAGCGACTTGTTGCCCTCGAGGCGCGTCAGCGAGAGGTCGGGCAGGTAGCTCGCGGGGTTGCGCCTGATGAAGTCGTAGACGCCGTGCTTGCCGGGGTTGCGGCCGGTCGCGAAGCTCGTCCACGCGACCGGCGACTCGGCCGGGTTCGTGGTGCCGATGTGCGAGTAGCCGCCGAGCTCCTTGAGGTGCTGGAAGTTCGGCAGCTTCCCCGCGGCCATCATCGGCTCGATGATCTTGGGGGAGAGCCCGTCAAGGGCGACGATGATCAGGCGCTTTCCTTGTTCGTGTCCTGCCATGACGCTCCCGTCCTTATGGGTCTGGCCGATCAACAGCACCGCGATCGCGGTGACGGCGACAACGAGTACGGCCACCGCCCACACCCAGTGCCGGTGGATGAAGGCGCCCAGCCGCCGGAAGAACAGCGCGACGACCGCCAGCGCCGAGAGGGCGAAACCGATGATCGCGGCGAGTCCGCTACTCACCGTGTACAGCGAGCCGGGGTCGATGTATCCCAGGTGGAACATCAGTCGGTATCCTCTCGACGGGTCCCGGCCGCGCCTCTCATGCGACGATGCCGAAGCCCGCTGCCGCCCCACCGCGCTCGAGGACGAAACGGCCGAGCGCCGCCAACCGGTCGAACGATTCCAGCACCACCGGTCCTTCGGCGGACATGCGCACGTTCGCGAGCTCCATGCTCGCCAGCGCGTTGCCGTCGGGGAGCGGCTCCAGGGTCGCGGAGTCGAGCCTGTCCGTGAGGCTCTCGACGCGGACGGTGACGTGCTGGGTCGCGCAGCGCAGCGCCAGCTCCTCGCCGACCTCGAGCGGCTTCTCCGCGAGCCAGAACACCCGGCCGGCCGGCGTGCTCGTGATCTGGGGCAGATCACCGGCGGGGGCGAGCACGTCGCCCCGGGCGGGCTCGGGGCCATCGAGGGCCAACCCCACTGACTCGCCGGGCTCGGCCGCGGCGTGGTCCTCGGGAAACCGCCGCACGGTCCGGACCGTAACCGCCGCGCCGCCGGGGCACACCGTGAGTTGGTCGCCTTCGGCGATCGATCCGGAGAGCACGCGGCCGACCACCGTTGCGAGCCCGTCGTGCCTCAGCACGCCCTGAACCGGGAAGCGGGCCGCGTCAACCGGGGCCGTTGCGGGCTCCAGCTCGCCGATTGCGTCCAGTACCGACGGCCCGTCGTACCACGGCATCGCTGGGGAGCGTTGCAGCACGTTGTCGCCCTCGCGGGCGACCACCGGGATCGTGGCGGTGACCGTGATGCCGAGCGCCCGCAGCTCGTCGGCCGCCGTGCGCTCCAGCCGCCTGAACGCGTCCTCCTGCCGGCCGAGCGTGTCCATCTTGTTGACGGCCACGATCACGGTGCGGATGCCGAGCATCGAGAGCAGCAGCGCGTGGCGCCGCGTCTGGACCTGTACGCCCTCGTCGCCGGCGAGCACCAGCACCGCGGCGTCGGCGCGCGTCGCGCCGGAGAGCATGTTCTGGATCAGCTCCTGGTGCCCCGGCACGTCGATGAACACGAGGCGGCAGACGGGCGTCTCGAGGAAGGTCTGCGTCGTGTCGATCGTCATTTCGCGCTCGCGCTCCTCCTGGAGCTGGTCCATCACGAACGCCCAGTTGCCGCCCACGGACGCGTCCACCGACGCGATCCCCGGCAGCCCCGACATCTCGTGCCGGATGCGGCCGATCAGCGTGGACTTGCCGTGGTCCACGTGGCCTACCATCGCGATGCGGACGAGCGGCTTCTCGTCGGCGCGGGTCGCGAGCGGGCTCACATGTACCCCAGCGAGCGCAGCTTCTGCATCGTGAAGGCGTTCTCCTTGTCCTGAGCGCGGCCGGCGCGCTCAGGCTCGCGCGAGGACTCGAGCTCGGCGACGATCTCGTCCACGGTCGCGGCGGTCGAGGCGATCGGCATGCAGCACGGCGAGCAGCCGATGCTGCGGTAGCGGTGGCCATCCTTGGCCAGGTAGAGCGGGTTGACGGGAATTCCCTCGCGCCGCACGTAGCGCCAGATGTCCAGCTCGGTCATGTGCAGGAGCGGGTGGATGCGGTCGTGCGCCGCCTCATCCACCGTAGCGTAGAGGTCCCACAGCTCCGGCGGCTGCGCCCCGACGTTCCAGGTGAAGTCCTGGGCGCGGGGAGAGAAGTAGCGCTCCTTGGCGCGCACCCCGTGCTCGTCGCGACGGATGCCGAGGAGCAGCGCCTCAAGCCCCATTGTGGCGATCGCCTGCTTGAGCGCCGTCGTCTTGAGCGCGTTGCAGCACGCGAACTTGTCGATCTTCTTCGGTCCCATCCCGTCCGCGAGCGCCTCCTCGTTGCGGGCGATGCGGAGATCGAGGTTCCACTCCTTCGCGATGCGGTCCCGGAACTCGTAGATCTCTTTGAACTTGTAGCTCGTGTCGATGTGCACGACGGGGAACGGGATCGTGCCGAAGAACGCCTTGCGGCACAGCCACAGCAGGGCTGTCGAGTCCTTGCCCATCGACCACAGCATCCCGACCCGCGAGTAGCGGCTATACGCCTCGCGAATCACGTAGATGCTCTCGCTTTCCATTCGTGAAAGAAGGTCCACGGTCAGCTCCCGCGCGGATGATACCGCATCTCTCCGGACGGTCTAACGCTGCAGCGCCCGACCGAGTTGCCGCCGCCTGGCGTCGCGAGGGGACTTCAGCGATTCGGCCTCAATGCCGGGACGCAGGATGAGATGCCACTGGGCTGGAAGCATGCGTAGATGCTCAGAGCCCTTTCCTTCGTCGGCCTCCTCGCGATGATCGGCGCCGCGGTCGGCATGTTCGCGACGGGGAACCTCTTCTCGGCTGCTCCGGCCGTGATCGCCGCTCAGGTCGCCGCCGTCGCACTCATGGTCTGGGCGCGGGTCACGTTCGGCCTCCGCAGCTTCCACGCGACCGCGGACCCGACCGAGGGCGGGCTCGTGACGAGCGGCCCCTACAGCACGATCCGGCATCCGATCTACACGTCGGTCTGTCTCTTCGTCTGGGCCGGCGCGCTGGCCCATCTCTCGCCACTCTCGGGCGCGCTCGCCGCCCTCGAGTTCGCCGACTCTCTGGTGCGCATGATCGCCGAGGAGTGCATGCTCATCGTCCGCTACCCCGAGTACCGGGAGTACGCGACGAGGCCGAAGCGGATGATCCCCTTCATCTTCTAGCGGGATCGGGGGTCCCGCCCTGGTTGCACCGGCGTGACCCCGACACGCCGCCGCAAACGAGGCCTTCGACACGTGTCCCGCTCGTCGCGCCATGCCGACCGGGACAGGCGTATCGTTGGGTGCGTGCTGAAGCGAATCCTATCCCTTGCTTGTCTCGCGTTGCCGGTTGCGGCCTGGGCGTTTTACAAACCCGTTCGGGTGCTGGCACCTTGGTTGAACGGCGTCTCGTGCCCGAGCGGGAACATCTGCACGGATGCCCCCTCTCGCTACCGGGAAGCTTCCAGGTTGTACGAGGAAGCGATTCTCTACGTCGACTCCACGGTGGGGGAGATTAAGCACAGGCCCCGCGTGATCTTCTGCGCGACGGACGCGTGCTACCGGTCGTTCGGGTTCAGGAGATCGGCCGCGAACACCGTCGCGACGTTCGGCATCGTCGTCAGCCCGCGGGCATGGATGCCGCACTTCGTCCGCCACGAGATGATCCACCACCTGCAGAAGGAACGCCTGGGTTTGCTCAAGAGCTGGCTCGTCACTCCGCAGTGGTTCACAGAGGGCATGGCGTACGCCCTCAGCAACGATCCTCGCCCGACCCTGGCCGAGCCCTGGCAGGGTTATCGCTCGCGGTTCGAGGCGTGGTACCGGCTGATCGGCAAGGAGCGGCTGTGGGACGAGGCGTCGGGGCTATGAGCCTGACTGACACTCCCTGCCGGTCGTTTGTCCATGGCAGCCCCTGAAGTCAGGCAGGCGGCAGCGAATTGGCGGGTCCCGGCGCGCAAGGAGGCAAAGACGTGGAGAAACCCACACCGGCTCCGATCAAACCGACGGTTTCGGTGGCCGACGTCGAGAAACTCGATATCAGGGTCGGGACCATCGTCGGCGTGGAGGACGTCCCGAAGTCGAACAAGCTCATTCGCCTGCGGGTGGATTTCGGCGATCACACGCGCGCCATCCTGGCCGGCATGAAATCCGAGCGGGCGAACCCCCAGGAGATCCAGGGCCGGCAGGCTCTCTTCGTGGTCAACCTCGAGCCCAGGCGGATGGCGGGGGATCTGTCCGAGGGGATGCTGTTCGACATCGGCTATGCGGACGGGATCACGCCCGTTCTGGCGGTGCCGGAGCGCCCCGTGCCCGATGGAGTCCGGGCCGGGTAGAGTAGCGGCAGCGAAAGAGCCATTGCAGGAATGGCTGCAGAGTGGAGCACTCTGCACAGTCGCTGAAGTGCGACGTCAGGCGCTTTCTGCAAACGAATGGGAGGCTATCTGTGGCCGAGATCGAATCGAGGCTGACCGCAATGGGGCTGGTGCTACCCGCGTCCCTGACGCCGCCGTCCGGCGTCGTCCTGCCGTTTGCGTTCGTGCGCATCGTCGGCAATCGCGCGCTGATCTCTGGGCACGGACCTCAGGAGCCGGATGGATCGCTCGCGCGGCCACTCGGCAAGCTCGGCGCGGAACTCACCGTCGAGCAGGGGTACCGCGCCGCGCGCCTGGTGGCGCTGTCAATCCTCGGAAGCCTCGATCGCGCGATCGGCGACCTCGACCGCGTGCGCGCGTGGACCCGGGTCTTTGGGATGGTCAACTCCGCGCCCGGGTTCAATATGCAACCGAGCGTCATCAACGGCTTCTCCGACCTGATACTCGAGCTCTACGGCCCGGAGCGGGGCGCGCACTCGAGGAGCGCCGTCGGTCTCGCCGAGCTGCCATTCAACATCCCGGTCGAGATCGAAGGCGAGGTTGAGCTCTTCCCGTAGCGCAGGGCCCGACTCGCCGCGGACGGCGGATTGGGAGGTCCCCAATGATGCAGATGCCCTGGCCTGTCGCCCAGACCGATCAGTCATGTTAGGTCGTCACCTCGGCTTCTGTCTCGCAGGTGCCGCTGAACCCGTCATTCCCGCGAGGTGTCGGGGGCGAAGCCCCAGCGGACGCGGATGCGGCGCTCGACCCAAGCAAACAGCACGCGGTCGAGCAGCAGGCCCATGAAGATCGTGACCAGCATAATTCCGACCACCTGAGCGGCGTCGTTGAGCTCGCGCCCGGCATTGAGGAGGTAGCCGAGGCCGATGCTGGACTTGATCAACTCGGCGGAGACCACGCCGTGCCAGCCGAGCGTCCACCCCAGCTTGATGCCGGTGACGATGCTCGGCAGCGCGGCGGGGAGCGCCACGCGGGTGGACAGCGCCACGCCGGAGGTGCCAAGGCTGCGGGCGGCTCGGAGGTAGTGGGGCGGAATGTGGCTGATCCCGTCGGCCGTCGCGATCGCCATCGCGGCCATCGAGCTCATGACGATTACGAAGTAGATCGCGGCGTCCCCGAGACCGAAAAGCAGCAGGGCGATCGGTACCCAAGCCGCCGACGGGAGCGTCTGCAGCCCGAGGAAGAGCGATCGCAGGCAGGAGTCCGCCAACGCCGAGAGGCCCATCGCCAGCCCGAGCACGAGGCCGAGCGCCGCCGACAGAACAAACCCGAGCACCATGCGGACGACCGAGGCCTGCACGCTCGGCCACAGCGTACCGTCGCGCGCCAGCTCGGCGAGCCGGACGGCCACCTGCGCCGGGGAGGGGAGGCTGTAGCTCGGCAGCAGGCCGAGGCTCCATACCGCCTGCCAAAGGACGAGCAGGAGGAGGAGAAACCCGAGGAGCGCGAGGTTACGCCTGGCCAGTGGTTTTGCCTCAGGCATCGAGGCCTCCGCCCGCCGCGGTCGGCTCGGCCCGCAGTTGCGCCAGGATCTGGCCCGCCTGCTCGCTGACGTGCGGGTCGTAGAAGTTCCGCGGCCGCGGCAGGTCCACTGCTACGACGCTCGCGATCGTCGCGGGTCGCGTGGTCAGGACCACGACGCGGTCGGCGAGGCACGCCGCCTCGCGCGTGTTGTGGGTGACGAACATTGTGGTGCGCCTCGTCTGCGCGTGCAGCTCCTGCAGCTCCGCGTACAGGCGCTCGCGGGTGAGGGCGTCGAGCGAGCCGAACGGCTCGTCGCACAGGAGCGCCCTCGGCCGCGGCGCGAGCGCCCGCGCGAGAGCGGCGCGTTGCTTCATCCCGCCCGACAGCTCGTGTACGAAGGCGTGCTCGAACCCCTCGAGGTGGACGAGACGGAGGTACTCAAGAGCGACCGCGCGGCGCTCGGCGGCGGACATGTGCGTGTGCTGGCGCAACCCGAACGCGACGTTATCCTCGATGTTGAGCCACGGGAACAGCGCTGGCTCCTGGAAGATCATTGCACGGTCCGGGCCCGGTCCCGCGACGAGCGCGCCGTCGACGCGGACCTCGCCGTCCGTCGGCGTCTCGAACCCGGCCACGAGGTTGAGCAGTGTGGTCTTGCCGCAGCCGGACGGTCCCACGAGAACCACGAACTCGCCCTCTGCGACGTCGAGCGAGATCGGGCCGAGCGCGTTCACGCTGGTGCGCGGCGTGACGAAGCGCTTGGTCACGCCGGAGAGCGTGATCCTGGCAGGGGCCGCGGCGCTGCCGGCGATGGCTGCGGTCGTCAACGCTCCACCCCGCCCGCGACCGGGGGTAGACCCTTGGCGGCCAGCACCTCGTTGAGCAGACCTGCCTCGACGATCCCGGCCAGGTTGGGCCGGTCGTGCAAAAAGCCGATCCGGTGGGCGTCGTCGGCCGCCTTGGCGAGCGCGGCCGGGAGGGGATCCCAGCCAAGCTCGATGCGGGCGAGGGACGAGCGGACGATCGCCTCGGGCAAGGCCTTGGCGGTCTCACGGCGGATCTCGGCGGCCAACAGAGGAACGGCGGCTTCCTTGCCTTCGTTGATCGCGAGCGTCGCCTCGACGTGGGCGGTCAGCAGTCGCGTCACGAGGTCGCGGTGCGTGGCGAGGAACTCGCGCCTGACGACCAGCAGCGCGGTTACGTACTTTCCGTTCGGCCAGAGGCGCTTCTCCTCCAGGAAGACGCGGCCGCCCCCCTCCTGCTCGAGCCGCGAGACCCACGGCTCGACGGTCCACGCCGCGTCGATCTGCCGCTTCTGGAACATCAGGAGTTGGTCCGGGTTTGCGAGCGGGAGGATCGTCAGGTCGCCGCCCTTCTCGCGGGTCGTGTAGCCTTGGTCGGCAAACCAGAGCCGCGCGGCCACGTCCTGGGTGTTGGCGAGCTGCGGCGTGGCAACCGTCTTCCCGTGGAAGCCCCCTTCGGAAGAAATGCCCGCGTCGGCGCGCACCACGAGCGCCGCGCCGCCGGACGCCGCGCCGGCGACGATCACGAAGCTCCGGCCCTGCGACTTGATGAACCCGTTGATGGCGGGATTGGGACCGACGTACGACGCGTCCACCGCGCCGGCGAAGAGCGCCTCGACCGCCGAGGGCCCGGCGTTGAACTGCGTCCACTCGATCGGCACGCCAATTGCCTTCTCGAAACTGCCTGTTGCGCGGCCGTAGAGGGCCTGAGCGTGGGTGACGTTGGGGAAGTGGCCGAGACAGAGTTTCACGGCCTTCGGCGCCGAGGGGGACCCGCACGCAGCGGCGAGGAGCGCTGCGGCGAGCGCTGCTGCACGACGTGAGGACCGGCCGGCGGTACGCAACCGGCGGGCAGGGACAAGCCCCGTCCTTACGGCCCGTGTCTGCGGCATCCGGCCTTCCGGATCAGGGCGTCGGCATCCGGTCCTTGCCTTCACGGTTGGTTCTCCTTGCCGGCTAGCGACTCCAGCGACTGGCGGATCTCGGGCTGATTCGGGTTCGGAGGAAGTGGAGGCAAACACCGTGCGCGCCAGCCACGATCGGTGCCAAGCCCATTCTGTTCGAGCGCGCTGGCGGTGTGTAGCACGGGAGATGCCTCGTAGGCCTCAGGGAGCAGCGAGCCGGTAGACGGCGCCGACGTCGCTGGTCTTGCGGACGGCGACCTCGGCGCGGAAGGCGCGGGCCTCGTCAGCGGTCGCGAAGTCCCCGACCACGACGCGGTACCACGTCCCTTTCTCGCCGAGGTCGATTAGCAGCGCGCGCGCAGGACGGCCGGTCTCGCGTCCGAGCCTGGCAGCGTCGGCGGTAGCGTTCAGGCGGCTCCGGTACGAGGCGAAGTGGACCACGAACGTCGGTGCGTGGCCGGCCCAGTCGGGCGATCGCATCGTCTCTACGCCCTCGACAACCACCGGGCGGGCGGCCCTGGCCGACTGAGCCGGTGCGGTTGTCTCGGCTGGTCGCTGTGTCGGCCGCGGCGCGGGCGCGGACGTCGGCGGCGCGGCCGGCTCGGGCGTCGGCACGATGGGTGTGGCGGCGAGGGGCGGCTGGACAGCGGCCGGCTGCGGGGCCGGGAAGGACTCGACGATGCGCGGCGGGACGGACTTGCGCGGCGTGAGCCCGGGCCACAGGACCACGATCGCCACGGCGCCGGCCAGAAGGGCGAGCGCGACCATCCCAATCCTGAAAACCAGAGAGGAGGCCCCGCGTCCCTCGGGCGGCGCGTTCTCAGGGCGGGTGTCACCTTCCTCACCGAAGAGATCCTCGAATGAGATGCCAGAGTCGTGCAGTTGGAGAACGGGTGAGATCGGCTCCGCGTGCTCCTCGAACGGTGCGCTCGCAGGGCCGACCGGAACCGGCGGCTCGGGAGGCTCAGCCTCGAGAGGCGCCGGAAGGGGTGACACAACCGGGGCCGGTAGCGCGGGGGCCATCTCCTCCGCGATCGAAGGGACCGGCGCCTCTGGCGTGAATTCGAATCCCGACAGCGACGAGAGGGCCGCCGACGTATGTGTCTCTGGGACGGGGGCGGCTGTTTCCGGCGGCAACGCGTCGAGGAGGGCTTCTGGCGCGAGGGGCGCCTGCTGCCCGACGAAACGGATGGGGCCGCCGCTAACGGGCGTCGGTTCGGGCCCCCATCCGGTCAGGGCTGGAGGGGAGGAACCCGGATGCGACAACCCGAGCATTGCGCGGGCGCGCTCCACGAGCGCCGTGATCGGGGCGGGTGGCTCGCCGCGATGGACCCGCTTCGAGTCCTCAGCGCACGCACGCAGCGCAGTCTGGAAGAGAATCGAGTGCGGGACGTTGGCGGACGGGTACTCCGCGACGAGGCGGTCAAACAGCTCCGAGACCGGAACCACCTTGGGCTTGCCGGAGCTCACGGTTCGAACCTTCTTGCGGGATATCGAGCGCGTCTCATCCCGCGAGCTTCTCCCAATCTGACTCGGGGGCATCCGCCGCGATCGCCAGGCTGCCGTTCGATCCCGCGAACACGGGATCATCCACCGCCTTGACGCGGCCACCGCCGATCTCGGCGAGGGCGGCCTCGAGGGTGGCGGCAAGATTCGGGATCTGTGACCCGCCCCCCGCGAGGATGATGTTGTGGCGCACCGCCTCTTGGTACTCGGGCTCGACGCGAGAGATCAGGTCGAGCATCGTTTCGATAATGGGCGGAAGCACACTCTCGCACGCGCGCCGAATCTCGGTGGTGATGTCCACCGTCGTCGGTTTGCCGTTCACCGGCACGGTGACCTCAACCTTGCGCTTGGGCTCGCCCACGAAGCTCCACTGCTCCTTCCATGCCCGCACCATGTGGATCGAGAACTGCGCTTCGGGGATCTTGCTGCGCAGCAATGTCATGAGCTGCTCGTCCACCGAGTCGCCGGCGTTGGTGAGGGTGCGCTGGTCGTCGTCCGTGGGGTAGCGTCCGTTCATGACGCAGAAGTCCGTCGTCCCGGCCCCGATGTCGATGATCATCGTGTGGAGCAGGGCGTCCATGCCGTAGGCGACCGCGAACGGCTCGGATACGATCATCAAGGAGTCGGCGACGCCCTTGACCGCGTTGCGCAGGTGCTGGCGGGACACGCGCATCGCCTCTGCGGGCACGCCGATCACCGCGAACACCTTCTGGCCCCCGTCGGGGTTCGTCAGCGAGATCAGGTGACGGAGCAGCTCGCGGACGGCGAGCTCGTCCTTTTCGGAGCCCTCCTTGATCAGCCCGCGCTCGAGCGGGCGGTGGAGGTCGAGCATCGGGCGTGCCTCCAGGGCCTCGTGGCCGAACACCACGGGCTTCTTGACGATCTTGCGGGCGACCATGTCAACTGGCCAGCCGACAAAGCTCTCTACGACGTGGCGCTCACCGTTGGATGCCGAGACGGACGACCGCGAGGTTCCGAGGTCGATTCCGAGGTGCAGGATGCTGGTCTTCTCTTTCGTCACGGTCATGCCCAGCCTTTCGATGGTCTCAGTCCGCGCCCGCGTCATGGCGGGCGAACGTCGTCGTGGCGCCGCGGGCGGCGGCGTAGCCGCGCACACCGGCGGCGAGCGATTCCGCGATCTCCTGGCGGTACGACTCCTGCTTCAGCAGAAGCGTGTCCTCGCGGTTGGAGAGGCACGCCACCTCGGCCAGCACGCTCGGCATCTCGGTGCCGACCAGCACCACGAAAGGCGCCTGCTTGACGCCGCGGTCCTCCAGCTGGGGGTTGGCGTGTATGAGGGCGGCAAACAGGCGGCCTTGCACCGCCTGCGCGAGGCGGCGGGACTCATCGTGACGCACGTCCACGTACACGCCCTCGAGCAAGTGGCGGAAATCCGCGAGCGAGTAGCCCGATCCGGAGTTCTCCGCGCCGGCGAGCCGTTCGGCCCGGGGGTCGCCGGCGGAGCCGAGGAAGTACGTCTCCACGCCGCGTCTCTCCTGAGTCGGGATCGAGTTCACGTGGATCGAAAGGAAGACGTCTCCTCGCGCGGCGTTCGCGGCCTCGACCCGCTGCTGGAGGGATCGCGTCTCGTCGCTCTCCCGGGTCAGCACGACGACGAAGTCCTGGCCCACGAGCGACGCGGCAACGCGGCGCGCGATGTCCAGAGTCACGTCCTTCTCGCGGAGGCCCCTTGTCATAGCGCCCGGGTCGGTGCCGCCGTGCCCCGGGTCGAGGACGACCTTGCGCACGGCAAGCCGGAAGATCGCGGGGTCGATGACGCGCGGCGCGGAGAGCGGGGGACCGGTGGTGCCGTCCACTCCGGCCCGTGGCGCCTCGGCCAGCGCCGAGGCCATCCCGATCGCAGGCCTGGGCCGGGCCGCCGACGTCAAACCTCGACCCTGGGGCCGGACGAGAAAAAACGCCAGCACCGCCGCGACCGCGATTCCGAGCCAAGTCCGCCCCGCAACTCGACGCCGGCGCTGCGGCAGCGCGCCCTCCATGACCGCGACGTTCTCGGCGACGGCGTCGCGAACCATGCGCTTCTTAAGCCTGTCGAGACGGTGGCTGCGAACGAGGAGGGCTGACACAGACGACCCCTATCGCCCCGCCCCGGCGAATGCGCAGCGGGTGCGGGGAGCGGTCGTGGGCCACGTGGAGCCGAAGGGGTGCGGGATCGTGCCGTCGAACACGAAGTGATTATAGGACCGTTCCAGCTATTCTATGCGTTTGCTGGGCGTTCTGGAGGGCGCTCGCACCGTGTATGCTCGCGTCATGCGGTTCGACGGCAAGGTGGCGTTCATCACGGGCGCGTCTCGCGGCGTCGGGCGGTGCATCGCGCTGGCCCTGGCGCGGGAGGGCGCCGACATCGTGGTCGCGGCGAAGACGGTGGAGCCGAACCCCAGGCTCCCGGGGACGATCCACACCACGGCCGCAGAGGTCGAAGCGCTGAGGCGTCGTGCGCTTCCGGTCCAGGTAGACGTGCGCGACGAGAACGCGGTGGCGGCGGCCGTCAGGGCCACGCTCGATCGCTTCGGCCGCATCGACATCCTCGTCAACAACGCCGGAGCCCTGTTCTGGCAGCCGGTCGCGGACACCCCGATGGCTCGCTTCGACCGTGTGATGGGCGTCAACGTACGCGGAGCGTTCGCATGCACGCGCGAGGTGCTGCCGGCGATGCTCGCGCAGGGGTGGGGGCACATCCTCATGATGTCGCCGCCGGTGGACCTGTCCGCGGCCGCCGGGAAGGTCGCGTACGCGGTGAGCAAGTTCGGCATGACCTTGATCGCCCACGGGCTGGCGAGCGAGGTTGCGGACCGCAACGTCGCGTGCAACGCGCTCTGGCCCGCTACGCTGATCGAAAGCTACGCCACGATCAACTTCGCCCTGGGCGATGCCAAGGTTTGGCGCAAGCCCGACATCCTGGCGGATGCCGCCCTGCGCATCTTCGCCAGGGAGCCGGCGAGCTTCACCGGCCACGCGCTGATCGACGAGGATTTCCTGCGCTCCGAAGGCGTCACCGACTTCGCCCGCTACCGCTGCGACCCCGAGCACGAGCCGCCCAGGGTCGGTTTCGACTTCCGGTTCCAGGCCGGCTGAGAAGGCAACCTCCGTTCGTCCGGATCTTCTCCCGTCATCCTACCGCTGGTGCCTGCGGCCGCAGTGTGATCGCGAGCCTGTCGCTGCATGCGCACTCACGGCGCCAGAAGATTTGACCGCGCTTGGTCCAACCTGGCTGATGTCCAACTGCCACCACACACCACTGGGGCCGTAGTATTTGAGCAGCGCATTGGCCAGATCCTGGTCGTACTGTTTGTTCCACGTCGAGATGTCCGGGGTCAAACCGGGCGTGGCCGAGCCGACGAGAGACGCGTTCACGAGCGTAGCGTGGCAGGAAAGCGCACAGGAATTCGGCATCCCACCCTGGGCCTGGTAGATAAGCGTCTTCTGCGGCGGGATCGCCTCGAAGGTATGACCGTGGAGTGCGAGGGCCGCGTCGGGCCCCTGCGTCTTCGCCATGTGGCACTGGGTGCAGCGCGACAGCCCCATGATTCTCTCCGGTGCGTACGGATGGTTCGTGTGCGCCGAGACGACGTCCCCGATGGCATCGCGGTTGTTCGTGTAGTCGGCCACCATGGCCGTGGTGATCGTGGTGAAGTCGGCGCTGGTGTCCCCGCCGTGCGTGGCGTGGCAGGAAAGGCACAGCGTGTCGTCCTCGACGTGGGTCGTGAGGGTGAGGGTTCCCGACTGCACCTGGTCGAGGACCTGCGCGCTGTTCGAGGTCGTGGACATCGGGTCGTGGCAGTCGCTGCAGCGCACCGGATGGTACGGGTTCGTGGGCTTCGACGACTTGTAAAACTCCGGGTACTGGCTGGTGTCCTCGCCGGTCTTTCCATCGGGCCACCACACCTCGGCGTCGGTGTAGAACGCCGAGAGCGGGCCTGAGCCCGGGCTCCAGCTCTGCTGGGTGGTTTCGTTGTACGGCCAGCCGATCGTGCCGTTGGGCGTGGACGCGATCACCGAATGGCACTGCCCGCACACGTCGTTGGCGCCCTGGGTGTCGAGGTTGTCCGGGTTAACGATCTTGGCCGGATCCCCGCCGCCCAAGACGTGCTGCGCACCTGGACCGTGACACGACTCGCAGCCGACGTTCATGATCTGTACCGTGCCGTCGCCGTCGTAGTCGAAGTACCCGGGGTCGCCAGCGTTGTACAGCGTGGCGATAAACGCCTTGCTGACCCACTCGCCGAGCGCGTTCTGGGTGATGCTGCGGATGCCGGTCGCGTGGCAGCCGACGCAGTTCTGGTCATGACTCTCGCAGTTGGCGACCACGGCGGCCGTCGTTGCGGTGGTGGTGTACCTCGGTTGGTTGTTGCTGTCGTAGTAAGCCTCGGGGGAATAGGCCTGCCAGCCGGTGTCGGAGGCCCAGAACAGTGGGGAGGAGTACACCGCGCCGGTCTTCCCCGTCGGTGAGTCGCTCACCGGGATGCGCACGCAGAACTGTTGCTCCCACACTCCTGTGTCGTCGAACCGCCACTGCAGCATGACGACGACCGGGAGGTCGAGTTGGCCGACCGTGATCGTGTAGGTCCCGTTCTTGACGGAGAGCTTGGGCGCGTTGGGTTTGTAGGCATCGAACGGGGACGAGATCGCGTTGAAGTCCAGCCCCTGCATGAAGTCGTCTGTCGCTCTTCCCCCCGTGTTCGCAAGCACGCCCTTGCCCGGCGTCAGGGTCCACTGCGTCATCGGACGGATGTACGTTGCAGAGTGCTGCGTCATCCGCCACGAGGTCTCGTCCGGACCGGGGCCGCCGGGGCTATGACATGCCAGACAGTACTCGCTGCCGATGTACGAGGCGGTCTTGGCGGCCTGTGGACCGTAGGCGGCCAGGAGCTTGGCCCGGAGGGCGTTGGCATCCACCGTGACTCCGGGTGTGACGGTCGCCGACAGGTGTGACCGCACGAGGTTTGTTCCAGCCAGTGCGGAGCCGGCGAGCAATACGGCGACGAGAACCACCACGAGCTTCCGGAACATGCCGCCCTCCTTCTGGGCAACCCTCGCGTTGACGCGATCGCAAACCTCTGGGCCGCTATGCAGCCCGTTGTAGGGCCTCGTTCTCTCGCCACGAAGTCCGGCAAACTACACTTACAATTTAGTGACGTTCTGTGATATTTGCAAGAGAATGGGTGTCCATCAACCAGTTCGGGATGGTCAGTAGCCAAACCACCGAGCAGTTCGACGCGCATCGGGGCATGAGTTTGCCTGTGCTAGCCTTGCGAGCCAACAGGCCGCGACGCGGCAGTGAAGGCCGCGGTAGGTCCTTTCGAAAGGAGCGTTGCAGAGCCATGAACACGAGATCTCCCCTGCGGTGCTTGGGTCCTGCGGTTGTCGCAGCCACTGTTGTGAGTTCAGCACTCGTGTCCGGTCGTGCGGTGGCGCAGCCTGCCGCTGACGCTCGCGAGCCGGTGCGGGCTTCGGTCGTGCGCGAGCTTCCCGAGCTTGAGGTCCTCTACCGGACAATGCACGCGGCGCCCGAGCTGTCGCTCCGGGAGGAGCACACATCGGCCCGGGTCGCCGGAGAACTCCGGAAGGCCGGGTTCACGGTGACCGAGCGGATCGGGGGTTGGGGCGTCGTCGCGGTCCTTCGCAACGGTCCCGGGCCGACGGTTCTCGTGCGGACGGACATGGACGCGCTGCCCGTGACGGAGGCGACCGGGCTGCCTTTCGCCAGCGCGGTGCACGCAGAGGATGACCAGGGACGCGAGGTCGGTGTCATGCACGCGTGCGGCCACGACGCCCACATGTCGATCTTCATCGGCACCGCGCGGGTTCTCGCCGAATTGCGCGAGCGCTGGCACGGGACGCTCGTGATGATCGGCCAGCCCGCGGAGGAGCGGGGCCTCGGCGCCAAGAGGATGCTCGACGCCGGCCTGTTCGCTCGCTTCCCGCGGCCGGACGTCTGCCTCGCGTTGCACGTCACGCCGGCACTCCCCGTCGGCGCGGTCGGCGCGGTGGACGGGTATGCCTTCGCAAACGTGGACTCGGTGGACGTGACGATTCGGGGCGTCGGTGGGCACGGGGCGCGGCCGCAGATGACGCGCGACCCCGTGGTGATCGCCGCCCAGTTCGTGATGGCCCTCCAGACGATCGTGAGCCGCCGGATGGACCCGACCGAGCCGGCTGTCGTCACCGTCGGCTCGATCCACGGCGGCACGGCACCCAACATCATCCCGGACGAGGTCCGCCTCCAGCTGACCGTGCGCTCCTACACCCCCGTGGCGAGGCGGCTGCTCCTGGCCGAGATCGAGCGCATCGCGCGGGGCGTGGCCGCGGCCGCGGACGTGCCCACTGACCGCATGCCGACCGTCGAGGTGGTTGAGGGGTTCACTCCTGCGCTCTTCAACGACCCCGCGCTGGTCAAGCGCCTCTCGGTAGTCTGGCGCGGCTGGCTCGGCGACGCGAACGTCGTCGCGCTCAAGCCCGAGATGATCGGGGAGGACTTCGCCGCCTACGGCCTGGTCGAGCCGCGGATTCCGATCTGCATGTTTCGGGTCGGGACGTCGTCGCCCGAGAGCCTTGCGGAGAGCCGGCGGACCGGTGTGGAGCTGCCGACGCTCCACTCGAGCCGCTACGCGCCGGTAGTCGAGCCCACGATCGTAACCGGCGTGACGGCAATGACCGCCGCGGTGCTCGAACTCCTGGCGTTGCCTTCCGGTTCGTGAGCACCAGGAGGGAATGTTGCTGAGGCGCATCGTCGGCGCCTATCGTGCCGCCTTCGCAGGCCTCCCTCGCCAGGTCTGGATCCTCGGCCTGGCCGCAGTCGTGAACCGCAGCGGCACGATGGTGTTGCCGTTCATGAGCTTGTACCTCACGACCAAGCTGTCGTTCTCGATCCTCGAGGCCGGTCGTGTTCTGAGCCTATACGGTCTCGGGGCGATCGTTGGGTCGTGGCTGGGCGGTCTGCTCTCGGACCGGGTGGGGCCCCTGCGCGTGCAGGTGACGAGCCTGACCGGGACGGGAATCGGGTTCATCGTCCTCAGCCGTGTCAGCGGGCGGCTTGGCATCTCGCTTGCGGTGTTGGGGCTGAGCGTCGTCCAGGAGTGTTTCCGTCCCGCGATGTTCACGGCCGTGACGCGTGGCAGCGACCCGGCGGTGCGCACCCGGTCGCTCGCGCTCGTGCGTCTGGCCGTCAACCTCGGTATGACCGTGGGGCCGGCGGTGGGCGGCATCCTGGCCGTCCGCCACTACGGGCTGCTCGTTGTCGTGGACGCCGCCACCTGCTGGCTGGCCGCCGGCGTCCTCGCGGTGGCGGTGGGGTGGAGCGGCGGACCACGGCCGATGGCTTCCGCCGCGAGGAGCCCCGCGGCGTCGCCGTGGCGCGACCGGCCGTACCTCGCGTTCCTCGCGGCGATGGTGGTGCTCGGCACCGTCTTCTTCCAGATCTCGAGCACGATGCCTCTCTACCTCCGCGAGCACTACCGCCTCGCCGAGGACTCGATCGGGTTCCTGCTCGCGATCAACACCATCATCATCGTGGCTGTCGAGATGGTCCTGCTCCGAGCGGTCGAGCGCTGCGACCACATGGCGCTGGCCGGGTTGGGCAGCCTGGTCGTCTGCGGCGGTTTTGCGCTCCTGCCGCTCGGGACGAGCTGGACGTTCGCGGCGCTGACCGTAGTGGTTTGGACTGCAGGCGAGATGCTCTCGGTTCCGCTGACCAACTCGATCGTCTCCAACCGGGCGCCAGCGGCGTCGAGCGGACGCTACTTGGGCGCGTACTCCCTAGCCTTCGCGGTCTCGTTCGTCCTGGCGCCGATGGTTGGGACGGCGGTATACCAGAGGCTCGGACCGACCGTGCTCTGGGCCGGGATCGGCGTCGTCGGAGTGTTGCTGGCCGTGGCGTGCCTCGGGCTCGCTCGGTGGTTTCGCGCCCAGCCTGTCGTGGCGCCGGGCGGACCGGTGGGCGCGGCGGGCCCATCCGAGGAATGAACACCCGTCGGCTAGGTTGTTAGTGGACGTGTAAGGCCAGGTGGTTCTGGCAGGCGGGTCGGATCCTGCGCCGCCGGTTCGGAAACGGCGGCGGCACGGCCAGCCGGGAGGTCACGGATGTTCGAGAGGCTCTTTCGGACGGAAGACGACGTCGTTTCACTGATGCTGCGTGTCGCGTTGGGAATCGTCATGTTCCCGCATGGTGTCCAGATGGTGCTCGGGTGGTTCGGAGGCTACGGCCTGGCCGGAACCTGGGGGTACATGACGGGGCAGGCGCACATCCCGGCGATCTTCGCGGCGCTCGCGATCGCGCCTGAGTTTGCCGGCTCGCTCGGCCTGATCGTTGGGCTCCTGGGCCGGGTTGCAGCGTTCGGGGTCGGTGTCGCCATGGCGGTGGCGGCGTTCGTCGGTGGGCACGTCGGCAACGGCTTCTTCATGAACTGGACCGGGCATCAGGTCGGGGAAGGTTTCGAGTTCCACATTCTGGCTGTGGCGCTTGCCCTGGCGGTCGTGATCCGGGGGAGCGGGGCGCTCTCACTCGATCGCCTGCTCATTGGTCGGGAGGGCTGATGAAGAGTATCGACCTGAAGCCTGTCGAAGCTCTCTCGCGCGCCGGCGAGGGGAAGCGGGTCGGACTGATCGCCGACACCCACGGCCTGCTACGAGCGCAAGCGGGCGCGGCGCTCGCCGGCTGCGACCTGATCGTCCACGCCGGGGACATCGGCGGTCTCGAGGTCCTCCAGGAGCTAGAATCCGTCGCGCCAGTCCTTGCCGTGCGTGGCAACGTGGACGTGCAGCCTTGGGCCTCCGGTTTCCCCGACTGCCGGGTGGTCGAGGTAGGCGGCGTGCTCCTATACGTGCTGCACGATCTCGAACAGCTCGACATCGATCCCGCAGCAGGAGGGATGGCGGCCGTGGTGAGCGGCCACACCCACCACGCGGTGATCGAGGAGCGGGGAGGTGTGCTCTACGTGAACCCGGGGAGCGCCGGCCCCCGGCGGTTCCACCACCCCCTGTCCATCGCCCTACTCCAGGTGGCGGGTGGCTCCCTCGGAGCCGAGATCGTCGAATTCTCGGCGTGACACGTGCCTCTCACCTGCGAGTTCGGGGAGGCGGCGGTCTTTGTGGAGGGTTTCCTGAGGTCGCTCCTGTGATCCGAGGCACACTGCCGGCGCAGCCGCTGAGAGGTACCCTCAGTTCTGACAAGGAAGTACCGGGGGAAGGGCGGATTGGAAACGCAGGGGTCGCCGCCGGAAGGCCGTTGCTCCGGCGCATTCGCGACTGGATCATGGCACTCGAATCGTGTGAGGTACTGAATTGTCTCAGGAGACGGGTCGGTGAACAGAACAGAGTTGCAAATCGGGATGGTGAGACCTAGATTGTGTTCATGTGGCTGAGGCCGCATCTCGCCCTTGTGTTGCTGCCCCTGATGGTACTGGTCTCGAGTTGCGCCCGGCACGGGTGGGAGGGTGAGAGCGACCTGGTCGTGCTGAACGAGAGCCAGTGCACCGTGACGGTTTCCGTTGACGGCTGGGAGGCGACCTCGGTCGAGGCAAACCAGAGTCGGACCGTGGACAACGTCGGCGCCGGGCGTCACGTCCTCGAGGTGAAGGACAGTGCCGGGAGGCCTATCGAACGCCGCTACGTCGAGCTCGCCGGCGGCGAGGACTACCACTGGCGCATCGAGACTTGCTCGCCACACTGACGCCGCTCTGACTCGTCCCTCCTCCTGCCTGCGCCGGCCGCTCAGCGAGTGGCGGCGATGTCGCGGGGACCTACCTGAGGGATCTCGCGACGCGGACAATCGCCGCCCCGAAGCGAGATGACTTTGCCTTTCTGGCGATCCGCCGCCCCGCAGAGCGCGGCACGTTTCGCCGGCTGCTCGGCACGGCGTCTCTACCGAAAAGGGCTGGACGTTCAGTGGCCGGCCGCTCCGAAGCACCCCTTTGGCATCGTTGCGGAGGTTGCGTCAGAAGAGCAGGTGGCAGAAGAACAGTGCGATGGCGATCCCAGCGGCGTCGCCAACCACGCCTGCCACCACCGCATGGCGGGTACGCTTGATCCCACTGGTCGAAGTAGACCGCGAGCACGCAGAACGTGGTCTCGGTGCCGCCGTAGATGGTCGAGGCGGCTGGTGGCCGCGCCGCTCACGACCGCCACGATGATCAGGCCGATCCACGCGGCGTTCAGCTCGCGGATCCTCTCTCTGAACCTGTAGCAAGTCTAGCCTGGGTGGCGCAAGACCCAGGGCAACTGCATCGCCTGCCATAGGTCGGCAACGAACTCGGACGCTGAGGACGGTGCTGAGAGTTACGGCGACGCTGTTGATGCGTCCATGGCCGGCGTGGCGGAGGCGTCACTGTTCTTCTCGAAGGACCAGTGCACGAACTCCGGGGTGAACTTCTCCATGACGGACGGAGGCACGTCCTTTTCTGACACGCGCCGGAACTCGAAGGTGACCGTGGCGTCCGCCGCGACGGTAGCGAGGAGGTACCCGTACACGTTGGTCTCGGCAGCGCGGGCGTTCTTCGCGTCAGCGGGCAGCGAATAGCGAACCGCGCCTGCCGTCCCGATGATCCAGCCGGGCAGCGTGCCGCCGTGCGTCCTCCAATAGTCGGTGTTGAAGGTCCCGTCCATGAAGAAGTGCGAATGGCTGGCCAGGACGTAGACGTTTTTGTGAGCCGCGAGTCTTGCCCGGAGGAGGTCGCCGTACACGCGACGCCCGCTCTCGGTGCCTTCGAGGGACTCGTTCATGCTGTGCCCGAACGAGATGCTCTCGGGCAGCGCCCTGTGCATTCCGACCACGAGGGTCTTGATCGACGGATCCGCGGAGTCCTTCCGCACGAGCAACTCGAACCAGGCGAGCTGGGCCGCGTCGAACTGATCGCGGGACGCGTTGTCCAAGTTGATGAAATCGACACCGTGCTCGACCCAGTGGTTGTAGGTCTTGAGGCGGTGATCCGTCGGGTCGTCGGCAAGGCGTTGCTCCCTGAGCACCGGCGAACCGAGCCAGTCGGCAAACTGGGCGATGAACTGCTCGCGGGTCATCGGCGGAATGACCTCGTGGTTGCCGATGCCGACGAAGAAGGGGGTCGAGCCGAAGGGAACGACCTGGTTGGCGATGAAGTCGTCCCATGCGTGTTCCTGATATTCAGCCATTGTCAGTGAGCGGCCGCGATTCCCGGCCTCGTGCTGGATGTCCTCGTCGATGCCGGACATTTTCCGCAGGTCGCCCAAGTGCCAGTAGAACTCCGCGTGTCGGGCGAGCACATCGCCGGCGATGGCCGGCATCACGACGTCGCCGCAGTTCCGCGAATCGCCGGAGACGGCAAATCGCCAGGTTTCTCCTCCGCTTGGAGTGCCCTGTCCTTGCGCCAGAACCGGCAACCCGCTCGTCAACAAGAGCACGGCAAGAACGAAGTCTCGTCGGACCATGCTTCCTCCCCTGTCGATGAAAGCGCCGAATCGCGTCGGAGCGATTTGAGCAGGGCCGCGCAAATTGCGCAAGGGCGCCTTCGGGCGGGCTGTTCCAGAGGCGGCGGTGGAAGCGTGGCGCGCAGCGCGCGGTTCGCCCGAACCCGCCGCCGGATCCCGCCCCGCCCGGCCGGGCCGCCGGAACGCCCATCACCTTGCCTCGAGTGGAGGGTTTTGCAAGCGGAAGTCGTGCTAGACTAATTCTCAATTGATGAGTCGAGGAGGGGTCATGCGTCGCTTGCTCGCGTTTCTTCTGCTCTTCCTGGTGCCGGCGACCTGTGTGCTCGCCGATGAGTTGACGGCATCCGCTGTCATCAGCGCACTCCGGCTGGGGGCCACCCCGGAGGCGGTCATCGCCCAGATCAACAACCCGGCCAACACCGTTGCGCAGGTCACGCCGACGGACCTTGCCAACCTGAAGGCCGCCAACGTGCCGGATGCCTTGATCCAGGCGCTGGTGGCGAAGGCTCCTGCTCCGATGCCGACGGCCACGCCCCCGATGCCGGACAACCCCAAGCTCGCGGACGTGGTCCGAATGGTCAAGTCCGGACTGTCGGAGCCCATCGTATTGGAGCAGCTCAAGCGGTCGGGCGAGAGCTTTCAGCTGACCTCGAACGACCTCGTATACCTCAAGTACGCCGGTGTTCCCGAGTCGGTCATCACGTTCCTGGTCACGAACAAGAACCTCCCAGTCGCGACGCCGACGCCGGCGCTGCCGCCGACCCCAACGGTCACCCCGACTCCGACACCTGAGCCGAAGGAGGTCACGGTCGAAGGGGTCGTGCTCTACAAGCCGACCTTCATGCAAAAGAACCGGTCGGGTCGTCTCGTCTTCAAGGAGGACGAGGTGCAGTGGGTGGACGCAGTGGACCCCAAGGAGAGCTTCAGCTTCCACATGTCCGGTGTGGAGAAGGCCTGGTTCACTTGCCGGTCGCGGCCTACCGAGAGCTTCTGCTACCAGCTCAACCTCCAGATCGTCAAGGGCGCGCGCTACCGTTTCCAGGACCTCAAGCAGGAGACGGGCAGCAACGAGGCGCTCAAGAGCATCGAGACCTGGATCAAGAAGCACTTCCCGGCCGTCCCCTGGGGCCCGCCGGACGTGAGCAGCTAGCCGTGCGGCACGACGCGTCGTGACGCACCGGCGGCATCGTGACGGCCGCCCGCTTGGCGGCCGTTTCTTCCGTGCCGCCTCCTTTGGGAATCGCGTCGGACCGGTCTCATGGGATCTCGAACCAGAACGAAACACGCGAGCCGTACGTCTCCTCGACTCCGACCCGGCCTCCGCGCAGCTCCACCTACCTGCGGCCAACGACAGAGCGGATACCACTGGGAGCCCGGGAGCAACCGCGATCCGCGGTGGCGGTGGCGGTCCGAGATACTCGAGACCGCGCGGCGGTTCTGTTGCGTGCGTTGTTTTCGTATAGTGTCTCGTGGATGAAGGGGGTGCCCGATGATCAGACGCGTTGTGCCGCTCATCCTTGGACTGCTGCTTGTCGCCGGGACGGCGCTTCATGCGGCAGAGCCACCGAACGCCGCGGAGAAGGAAGGCGGCGGCGAGCCTAAGAAACAGGAGACGCCGGCCGCACCAAAGCCGGAGCAGTCGGTCACCGAGCACACGATCAAGGTCGGCGGGACCGTGCTCAAGTACAAGGCCGCGGCCGGGACGCTGGTGATCCGGAACGACGACGACGAGCCCGTGGCGGCGATCGGGTACGTCGCCTATGTCAAGGACGGCGTCGAGGCGTCGCGGCGGCCGCTGACGTTCGCGTACAACGGCGGTCCCGGCTCCTCCTCGATCTGGCTCCACATGGGCGCTCTGGGTCCGCGCCGGATCGTCACCACGGACGCGGCGCCGACGCCCCCGCCTCCGTACCAGGTCGTCGACAACGAGGAGACGCCCCTCGACGTGACCGACCTCGTCATGATCGATCCGGTCGGCACGGGAGTGAGCCACGCATTGGGAAAGGCGAAGAACAAGGACTTCTGGGGCGTGGACCAAGACATCGACTCCGTGGGGCGCTTCGTCGTCCAGTACGTCAACGACAACGGTCGCTGGAACTCCCCGAAGTACCTACTGGGCGAGAGCTACGGCACGATGCGGTCGGCCGGCCTGGTGGACTACCTGCAGACGAAGTGGAACATGACGTTCAACGGCGTGGTCCTCGTGTCGGTCTTCATCGACGCGAAGACCTCGATGACCATGTCGGGCAACGATCTCGGCTTCGAGACGTTCGTGCCGACGTACGCCGCGATCGCGTGGTACCACCACCTGGTCAAGGACGCGCCGTCGATCGACGTTTTCCTCGCCGAGGCGCGCCAGTTCGCCACCGGGCCGTACGCCGCGGCGCTCGGCAAGGGGGACGCCTTGCCGGAAGCGGAGCGCCAGCAGGTCATCGCGACGATGTCGCGCCTTACCGGGCTATCCCCGTCATTCCTCGACAAGGCCAACCTGCGCGTCACCGAAGGGGAGTTCACCGCCGAGTTGCTGCGAGAGCATGCCGAGATCGTGGGTCGCCTCGACGCGCGCTTCACCGGGATCGCCCTCGACCGGCTGGCCAGGGAGGTGCGAGAGGATCCGCAGTCGGCGGCGATCTCCGGAGCTTTCACGGCCGCATTCCTCTCCTACTACCACAGCGAGCTGAAGTTCGGCGAGGGAAAGACCTACAAGGTCGAGGCCGAGATGTGGAGGGAGTGGGACTGGAAGCACAAGGTGCCCGGGTCGTTCTTCGCCACCCCCGGGTGGCCGAACACCGGGTTGGACCTCGCGCACGCCATGGCGTACAACCCGAACCTGCACATCCTCGTCCTGAACGGGTACTACGACCTGGCGACGCCGTTCCTCGGGACCGAGTACACGATGGAGCACCTCGGGCTCGACAAGAAGCTGCGCGACAACATCGAGATGCGCTACTTCGAGGCAGGGCACATGATGTACCTCCATCCGCCGTCGCTGAAGGCGTTCAAGGAGGCGATCGCGAGGTTCGTCAACGCGACCGATCGGCTGTAGTCGTCACGGGGCGCCGCCGGTGTTGGACCCTTCGCGACGGCAGAGGGGCAGTGGTGCAGGGGAGCTGAGGAGCTGAGGAGCAAAGGACCGTTCGCAGGTTCACGGGTTCGGAGGTTCAGAGACCTGCGGGGTCAAAGGTGAGAGGGAAAAGGTCAAAGGGAAGACGAGGACCCGGATCGACCATGGCCTCGTGTTCAGGGTCTTCCGTTTGACATCTTCCGTTTGCCCTTTTACCGGTGCCTGTCGAACCTTCGAACCTTCGAACCTTCGAACC
>Ga0182019_10000205_pt1 | contig 29529 bp, 21 predicted proteins | sample 812E2MmetaG_FD_120483 | JGI IMG/M metagenome (GOLD analysis project Ga0182019, IMG submission 120483) | Permafrost microbial communities from Stordalen Mire, Sweden - 812E2M metaG | ecosystem: Environmental > Terrestrial > Soil > Wetlands > Permafrost | place: Sweden: Stordalen | collected...
CCATGAATTCCGCGATACTGCCGGCCGGGTGCTGCCCGTCCGCGTCCATCACCAGCGCGTGGGTGAAGCCACGCGCTTGCGCAGCCTCGGCGCCGGCCAGCACGGCCGCGCCCTTGCCCGAGTTATGCGGCAGCACCAGCACGGTGAGCCCCGGTTCGACCTTGGCCAGTTCCAGCATAGGCCGCTCGCTGCCGTCGGTGCTGCCGTCGACGACCACGAGAACCGGCTGCCAGGTGCGTAGAACCTCCGTCACGACCGCGCACAGACGGGGACCGGTGTTGTAGGTCGGCAGCAGCACAAGATGCGAGGCGGAAGCGGTCATGATGTGGAGACAGAATGAACCGTCAGATTGACTGGGGCTGCGCACGCCGCGTCCTCCGAGGGTCGCGCACGAAACCACGCTTCGATCGCGGCGGTCAGCTCGGTCGTGCGGGCCGCCGTGTCGGTCCGGACCAACGGGCCGGCCGTCACCTCGACATGGGCTGGGAAACTCGGCAGGCGCCACCAGGCCCGGCCCTTGGTGAGAACGTCGGAATCCGTGACGATCCGCACGAGCTGGATCGGGGCGCGGGCCCGTCGCGCGATGAGGACGAACCCAGCCTTGAAAGGGAGCAGCGCCTCGCCCGGCGGCGTGCGTGTGCCCTCGGGAAAGACGATCAGCGTGCAGCCGGCGGCGACCTTGACGGCGGCGGCGCGGACGAGTTCATGTCCCCCATCGCTGCCGAGGTAACCGGCGCGACGCGCGGCGGCGCCCAGCACAGGATTGCGGCGAATGGCGGGCTTGAAGATGCACACCGCCTCGGGCACCCGCGCCAGCAGGCAGGTGATGTCGATCAGGGCCGGGTGGTTGGCCGCCACCACCAGCCCGCCGCGCGGCAAACGCTCGAATCCGCGATAGCGCACGTGGACCAGCCGGGCAAACGTACACCACCAGTGGAAGAACGCGAAGTGTCGGTGGATCAGCCGCTGAAAAAAGCGCTCCGTCCGATCCGTCGCCGGCAGCCAGCCAGCCAGCAGGCTGAGAAGACTCAACTCCAGCCCGCCAGCGCCAAAAAGGAGCAGCGTGAAGTAGTAGGCCGGCAGATGGTAGACAGAGCGGAGGGACATGCGGTGAAACGTGGCGCGCGGTCTAGTGGACGGGGGGCGGCACTTCCGGGTTCAACGGCAGGAAGTTAAACCAGAGGAAGGGATGTTGCCGCACCAAAGTTTCCAGCTGCGCCAACGCGGCCTGGAAATGCCCCCGCGCTGCCTGGGTGTTGGCTTCGCGGTCCGCCGCCGGATCGGGCGTGAACACCGGCGACGCGAAGACGCGCAGTTCATCCTCCCCGCCAACCGGCACCGCCGTGCAGAACACCACCGGCCGGTCGAACAGGATCGCCAGGTGATAGATGGTGAACGGGAATTGCCGTCGCGCACCGAGGAATCGGAAAGGCTCGCTCTTCGCACTGAACTCCAACCGGTCGCACTTGAGCGCCAGTGATTCGCCGGCTTCAAGGGCGGCCTTCAGATCAAAGAGCAGGCTGGCGGGGTCGTTGATCCAGAGAAAGGAGACCCGACCGGAAAACCGCCGTCCGAGGAGGCCCGTGTCGCGGGAATTGCGGACGCGGAGCCGGATGATGGAAACGTGCCGCCCGCGTTCCCCCAGCAGGTAGCCGAGCAGGTCGGAGCCGCCAAAGTGAAACGTGCCGAAGAGGGCCGGCCGGCCGGAGCTTACCAGCGCCTCGAACGCGGCGGCGTTCTCAGGCTCCAGCGTGCAATGCAGCGGTGCGCCGCGGCCGGCACGGAGGCTGAGCATCAAGACATTCGTGAAGGCGAAAAAATGCCGCCACACGTCGCCCAGCCCGGGAGCCCGGCCGAGGACGACCGCGAGGTAGGCGCGGGAATGCGCCCGCTGCGCCGGCATGAGCGCCAGCCCGACCCAGGTGCCCGCCATCAGCATCGGGCGAAAGAACCACTGCGGCCACCACCGTTCCGCCCATGACAGGAAACCGAAGCCCCAGCTCGGACCGGGATTGCGCGGAAGTGTCGAGGATGGGTTCATAACCACTCGAGCGCCCAGACTCCGCCGGCGCCTTGCCAGGTTAACGGGCGGCGACCGGCCATCGCCTGGGCGAAATGCTCCAGGGTCGGGCAGGCAGTGTCGGTCGGCGCGCCCGGGGTGAAGACGATGCGACCTAACGCGCCTGCCGATTCGTGCGTCAGGATCGCGGCAAAAGCGAACGATCGGGATGAGGCCATCTTGTGTTCCAGCATCCACGTACCGCGTTCCTCGCCGCCGACGAGCGCCACGCGCAAGGCCGGTTCGATCAGCGCGGTTAACAAGGCCTGCTCCACCAGCCGAGTTCTTCCCGCGAGAGGCCAGAGCCGGGCAATGGGCTGCTGACGGCCGATCAACACCTGCTGCACGCTGCCGGGATGAATCGACGTCTGGAACAGCAACGGGCTGGCCGCCGGGAAACTCCCCAGAAAATCCTCCAATGCCCGGGTCTCGGCGAAGGTGGACGCGAAGACCACCGCGTCCTCCGGCCCGAGCGACGCGCCATCGAGGGTCGCGCCGATCAGCAGGCCAAGGTGGGTCATCCGCCGCAGCGCCATACGGGGAAACTTGTCGGCCAGCCGCACGCGGGCGCCGGCCGCGCTTTCCTCCGGGGCGGGCAGTTCGACTCGCAGCTGATGGAGATAGCGCTCAGTCATGAGTGAGCAGCATCGCGGCATGGGCCCCGCCGAAGGCGTTACTGGTGAGAATGGCGCCGTCGAAGTCAGCGCTGGCGAATGGCGCCAAGGCGACGGCGTCAATGAAACTCGGGGCGGCGCCGCCGACCGTACCGGGAATCCGCCCGCCGCGCAGTGCCGCCAGGGCCACGGCGAGTTCGACCAGACCGCAGCTGCCGAGGGTGTGGCCGAGGCTCCCTTTCCAGCCGGTGAGCGGCGCATCGGGAAACTGCCGCGCCACCACCTCCGCCTCCAGCCGGCCGGCCTCCAGCGTGCCGGTGCCGTGGCCTTTGACCCAGACCCGCCGGCCACTGGCGGCGGCGGCGATCGAGGCGGCGCAGGTGGCAAAGCCGGCGCTGTCCGGCTGATTGCCGGTGAAATGAAACATCTCATTGTAGAGGGCGTGAGCGGCCAATCGGAAAGGCCTGGTTTCGCGCACCAGCACCGCAAAGGCGGCGCCATCGCCGAGGCCGATGGAGCCCGTTTCGCGCCGGGCATAGGGCGCAGGCAGGGCGCCGTTCAGAATCTTCAAGCTGTGAAACCCTCCGGCCACAAACGGACTGACAAAATCGAAGGAAAACACCAGCGCGCGGTCGGCCAGGCCGGCATGCAACAAACGGGCGGCGTGCGCCAGCCCGAGGTGCGCGGTGACACAGGCGTGCGAGAAAATATGGACGTGCTCACCCCAGCCGAATTCCCTGCGCAGCAAATCGACGCTCGCAAACGGGGTCCCGTGGGCGAGGTGGCGAACATCACGGTCGCGGGTGAAGGCATAGAGGCTGCCGACCCCGAAGTTGCTGCTGGTGACGACAACCGGAGTGCGTGCCGCGCCCCACGCCGCGGGCGGAATCCCGGCCGCCAGCCGGCGCAGGCTGCGGAGCCAGCGCGGCGGCAGGCTCTCGTCCATGGGCCCGGTTAGCGCGAGCGGCACCAGGTCGCCGCCATCGCGGCCGAGCACCGGCGTCAGCTCGAGCGCGCGCCGGCCCGCGAGCAATGCAGCCGCAGTGGCCACGGCATCGCCGAACGGTGTGAGGCAGTCACAGACTTCAATCCCGGCAGGAAACTGGTCAGCCGGGGTATTCACGAGGTAAACGGTCAGCTGGAATCACGGGAATTGCCGAGGTCGGGGTTTACGCTCCGGGTGCGCATGGCGTGCATCCGACAGGTTTTAATCGGCATGAACCCGTCAGCCGCCAGCCGGGTGCGTGCGGAGGTAGGCCGCGAGGGTGTTGACGCTGCCGAGAGCCAGGCGCGATTCCTCGCTGCTTCCGATCTTGACGCCAAACTCCTTCTCGATCGCCAGCACGAGCTCCAGTGCGTCGATCGAGTCGAGGCCGAAGCGGGGAGTCCCAATCAACGGTTCGTCGTCGGGAATGTCCTCCGGCCGGACGCCCTCGAGCTTGAGGGTGGCAATAATCAACACCTTGAGGCGGTCAGCGAAGATATCAGGCATAAGGGGTCAGGCGGGGCGGCGGAGGAGATGGCAGACGTTGCTGCCACCGAAACCGCTGCTGTTGTTGAGCACGAAATGAGGGGCCTCGCAAAGCGAAACACGGGGAAAATCCAGCCCGGCGCAGACGGGATCGGGTTCCTCCAGGTGGGCGGCGCCGGGGATGAAACCCTCGGCAATGGCCAGCGCGCAGAAAGCCGCCTCCATTGCCCCCGCGAGCGACAGGGCGTGGCCGGTGAGCGCCTTGGTGCTGCTGACCCTGGGCTTCGCCCCGTTGCTCGTGAACACTGCCTGCAAGGCGAGCGCTTCCGAGCGGTCACCAGCGGGCGTGGAGGTGGCATGAGCATTGACGTAGGAGACCTCGTGGGCATCGACCCGGGCGTCGGCGAGGGTGCGGCGCATGGCCTCGCGAAGGCCGGCGCCCTCGGGATGGGAGGTGGCCACGCTGTAACCGTCGCCCGCCTGGCCCCAGCCGACCAGTTCAGCGTAGACGCGCGCCCCGCGCCGGCAGGCCAGCGCCGCGTCCTCGACAACGAGCGCGACCGCTCCGCCAGTGCCGACAAAGCCGTCGCGACGTCGGTCGAAGGGGCGCGAGGCTGTGGCAGGGTCCGGATTATTCGAGAGCGCGCGCAGGGTCGAAAACGAGACGATGCTCTCGGCGGTCATGTCCTCCGCGCCAACCACGAGCATCCGCTGCTGCCGACCGAGGCGGATTTCATCCATGGCATAGCCCAGCGCATGGCTCGATGAGGCGCAGGCGGAGACAAAACCGCAAACCGCGCCGGAGATCTTGTAGTGTGCCGCGAGGTTGAAGTTCAAGGTGCCGGCAATGGAGGAGATGATGCCCATCGGATTACCCCGCTCGCCGCGGGTGGCGTACATCTGGTTGAGGAAATGGCCCAGAAGGAACGGCGAGCCGGCCGAGGCGCAAAAAAGTCCGGTCTGCCCGCCGGCGAGTGCGGCGGGATCGAGTCCCGCATCCGCGAGCGCCTGCTGCAGCGCGCAGAGTGCATAGACGCCGTGCGGCGCGAGGCCGCGGAGGAGCTCGCGATCGACGGCAAAATGGTCCGGCCAGACCCAGTCGCGCCAGTTCGGGGTCGGAAACGCAAACCCTTTGACCGTGCCGGCGACTTTCACCGGCAGATCGGGGTTGCCGAAGAACTCGACCGATTCGAAGCCATGCCGCAATTCGCGCAGGCTGCGCAGCACGGTGGGGCGGTCGTTACCGATGCTGGTGATAAAGCCCAGGCCGGTGATGACGGGCAGTGGGGGCATGCAGGGCTGGGCCGCGTTCAGCGCGGTGCATGGACGGCCACCTTCCGGCGGATGAAGCCACGTAGGTCGTCGAGCGTGCGCACATGGACCATTTCCTCGTTCGTAATGGTGATGCCGAACAGATCCTCTGCGAAAAAGATCACCTCGGTGATCGCCAGGGAGTCGAAGCCCAAATCATCAATCAGCCGGGTGCTGCCGGGCCGTTCGGCCAGCGGAACGGTAGGGCGGCGGGGCATGAAATCCGCCAGAATCGCGCAAATCACCATATCGAGCCCGGCCGGGTCGCCCAAGGTTTGGAACCGCTGAAAGGCGGCGCGGGCCTCGGCGGGCAGGTGTTTGATCCGGTCCGCCTGGCTGGTGGCGAGATAGGTCTTGGCAGAGTTGGAGGGCACGGGGGACTCCATGATTGGCGTGGAAGGCGGTGTGAAGAATACGCTAGGGTAAAATCGACCCAGTTGCCAGCTTGGCTTTTTCCGCCGTATATTCGCTGAACAAGCCGAGGACCGCGGTGCGTTGCACTTTGGCGAAACCAACCGAGCCCAAGGCCTCGAGCACGGAGGCCGGCGGCATGCAAGTGTCCATCGTTTCCCAGTAATATCGCATCATGTCGCGCGCGTCGCGACTGCGGGTGAAGAGCTGCGTGAGAAATGGGTAGATCCGCCCAAAATAGAGCCGGAAACAGAACTCAGGGATGCGGCCGGCGGGCTTGGTGACTTCAAGGATCAGCAGCTTGCCGCCGGGCTTCAGAACGCGATGAAACTCCCGAAATGTCTCCTCCAGGCTGGTCACATGGCGCAATGCGTAGCCCATGGTGAGAAAGTCGAAGGAATTGTCCGCCAGGGGCATTTGTTCTGCCCGACCCAGCACGAAGCGCGCGGCCAGCTTGGACCGGGCGACCGCCAGCATGCCTGCGCTGGGATCGAGGCACGTGATGTTGTCCGCCGTGCCAAGGATTTTTGCCGCCTCCACCGCCACCAGTCCGGTGCCGGCGGCCACATCGAGCAAGTGGTCCGCCGCCCGAAGGCCGTGCTGCTTCAGCGCCCTCCGACGATAGGAGGCGCCGCTGTGAAGGAAGCCCCAGTCCACCACGGAATCGTAATGCTTCGCTCCGTTGTCGAACAGCCGGTTGACGAATTCGGGCTTGGCCTCGGGCGTGGCGTAATGGGCTGCCAGCGTGGGATGGGGAAGCATGTCAATAAAGTAGTTCAATCACCGTCGAGCACCAGCCGAAAGCTGGAGGATTGCGAGCGAAACAGCGACATGTGTACCGACAATCCAAACCACCGCAGTGACCCACGGGTCGATCCGGTGACCGTTTGAATCAATTGAACCGCCGATTTTACCGCCTCGCCTGCCGGCCCCTATGGGGCAAAACCCGCCCCCGCCCCACCGAGCCGCTTATGGACTTGCATGAAGCCGCGGTCTGCATCGCGCCACCGACGGCGTCACGGGCACCTAGCCTCCGCGCAAATGCCTCGCGCGGCGGAGAGCGGGTAACACCCCATACTCTCGTCTGCAGTCACCCATTATCCTTCCAGCGAACTCGGAAGACGGGCCAACGCATTGTTGTTGCTCCTTCGCTCTTTAGCACCATGCACCCGACATCAATTTGCCGACTGGCAACTGTCCTCGCCACCACCTCGATTCTTGCAATCGGCCTTCCTCGGTCTGCCCGCGCCGCAGCGTTTCCGCCGCTCAATAACCCCGCGACCAAGCAAGACCACCCGGGAAAGTTTGTCTGGGCCGATCTGTTCACGACTGATCCCGTGGCCGCCACCAAATTCTACACCGGTCTGTTTGGCTGGACGGCCGGCACGATTTCTCAACACGGCAAAGCCTACACGGTGTTCAGCAATGGCCGCCGGCCGGTGGCCGGACTGGCGCCGCGCCCCCCGTCGAACACCAAACGGCCCTCCCGCTGGATCGGCTACATCGCGGTCACCGACCTTCCTTCCGTCTTGAAGCTCGTGACTAGTGCTGGCGGACAGGTACGCGCTGATGCCCGCGGTTTCCCGCAACGCGGCGCCCAGGCGATCATCGCGGACAATGAGGGCTCGACCGTCGGCCTGCTCCAATCGACCTCGGGCGACCCGGCCGATGACGAACCGAGACCCGGCGACTGGAACTGGTTCGAGCTCTTCGTGAAACAGCCGCCAGTCGTCTCCGCCTTTTACCGGCAGGTCATCGACTACGAAGCGGCGCCCGACCTCCGCACCGAAAGGAAAAACGACTTTCTGCTCTCGAGTGGCGGCCTTGCCCGCGCCGGCGTCGCCCCTCTCCCCGATCGCGCCGACGCCAAACCCGGCTGGCTCGGTGTCGTCCGCGTGACGAGCATCGACGAGGCGGTCGCGCTGACCGTCAAGCTCGGCGGAGAAGTCTTGCTGGCCCCGCGTCCCGCAGCCTTCGAGAGCCGTTTCGCCATCATCGCCGATTCCACCGGCGGCACCGTCGGCTTGGTGGAGTATGTGGACAACGCCAATCCCGCCAACCGCCCATGAAACCCCACCGCAAAACTCTCCTCGCCTCCCTCCTCCTGGCGGGGGGCCTGCAATTCGGATTGAGCAGTTGCGCCACGGATGGCTACGTGGGCACCGGGGTCTACTATGGACCGCAGCGCGACCCGTGGTTTCGCGACGATGCGTGGGTGGATGGCCACCGCTGGTATGGCGGACCACCAGTCCAACCCGAAATCGGAGTCTACATTTATCCGCCACTGCAACGGAGGTGATCCCGGCGCTTCCTCAGGCGAGGTCCATCCAGATCAGGACACTGAGCCGCCTTGCGCGCCGGCACCAGCGGGGAGGGAACCATGACACGAACACGACAAATTGAACGGTGGGAAAACTCCATGAATACAACCAAACGCTTGGATGGGAAACTTGGATTCGTTCTCTGCACCGTCGCAGTCGCCGCATGGACGGGCTGCACCACCTACCAAGAACAACCGCGAGGTGGCGGCGCGTATGAAGGGTCGTATGCGGAGATCCGCACCGAAAGCGATTTCTATGAACCGTTGAGTCCCTACGGACGATGGGAGGTTGTCGGATCCTACGGTCGCTGCTGGATTCCGGGTGGAGTGGATGCTGGTTGGAGTCCCTATTCGAACGGCTACTGGCAAGAAAGCGACGCCGGCTGGTACTGGGCAAGCGATGAGCCGTGGGGCTGGGCCACGTATCACTATGGCCGCTGGGATTCGAGCCCGCAATATGGCTGGTATTGGGTGCCACAGACGCAGTGGGCACCCGCGTGGGTCTCCTGGCGGGAAGGCGGTGGATATGTCGGCTGGGCGCCAATGGGCCCGTCGGGCAGGGGCGTCGTGGCGATCAGCCAGAGAGGCGCCGCGTCGGGCGGGTACGTATTCGTCGAGGAACGCCGCTTTCTGGATCCCGTCCGCCCGGCCGGGTTCATCGCGAACAAATCTGTTTTCGACCGGACCGCGATCAACCAAGGTCCGGGCGCCGCGGTGATCGAAAGGTCCAGTGGACGAAAGGTGCAGGCAATCCCGGCTCGCGACCTGCGCGGAAAAGAGGAAGCGAAAGTTGCCGCTAAACACCCGGCACTGACCTCAGCCCGTGAGAAATCGGTCCAGCCGCCGCTTCCCCGCCAGACCGGGACAGCGCTGCCCGCACGCGAGCCACGGCAGCCGGAGAGACCAGCCGTCACGCCGCCGCCGCTAGCAACGAAGAACGAAATCCACCCACCCGACGCGCAAAGCCGGATTGTGAAACCCACCGAAGCGGCGCGCGCGCAGCAGGGACCAGCGAGCGAAAGGGCCGGCGAGCAACGCAAGCCCGTTCCCGCCGCCGTGGAGGCCAGGCGCGAAACACAGCAGGAGGCCAAACATGAGATCAAGCCGGAGGCTACACCGGCAGCCAAACCTGGGGTCGGATCAGAGGTCAAACCCGCGGCCAAGCCGGTCTCGAAACCGGAGGGCCAGCAACAGGCCAAACATGAGCCCCAGCCGGAGGCGAAGGCTGAACCCAAGTCCGTGCCCGCGCAACCCGCAGCGGTCAAAGAACAATCCGAGCAGAAGCCGGGCAGGGACGCCGAAAAGAAGGATCAATAGTCGTACGAACTTTGCCGCAAACACCATGAACAACTTTTCCCGTACTTGGAAGCTGCTCTCCCTCATCCTGCTATGCGCCACCCTGAGGATCCAGGCGCAAGAACTGACCCTCCTCGGGGGCCTTCTGCCGAAAACAAACTCCCAAGGATCGAGCTACACGTGGCAGGTCGACTACCGCCAGGATTTCTTCCGCAACTTCGCCGCGTCGATTGCCTATATCAATGAAGGCCACGTGCCGGGACACCACCGGGACGGCACCGCGTGGGAGGCCTGGGGTCGCCTGCCTTTTCTCCAAGATCGATTCTCCATCTCGCTTGGCCTCGGGATCTATTATTTCTACGACACGCAGTTACTGCCGGGCGGCGATACGGCGGATATCCATGGCACCGCGCCGATTTACAGTCTGTCCGGCACAGGCTACCTTTCGGACCGGTGGTTCTATCGGATCCTGTTCAACCGCATCAGCCCCGCCCACGAAAACAAAGTAAACACCCTGACTGTGGGCATGGGCTTTTGGTTTGGTCAGGACGAAAAACCAACGCCTGGCAAGCTCGGCGACGCGCCGAACGAGAAAGCCTTCGTAACCGAGAACGAGCTCACGGCCTTCGTCGGGCAGAGCGTCGTGAACACGTTTCTCAGCCCAAAGGCGCGGGCTTACGCCGGGGAGTATCGCCGCGGCGTCTTTCCCCACGTCGATTGGACCGCCTCGGTCATTTATGAGGGCGACCCGGAGATCGTCCGGCGCAGCGGAATCGCCACCCAGTTGTGGTTCGTCAATACATTCTTCAGCGACCGCTTCACGATGGGCGGTGGCCTCGGCCCCTATGTTTTCCTCGACCGCAAACACCCGGCCAGCGCGGGCAAGAAGAACCCTGCGGCGCTCGCTCCGCTGGCTTCGCTCACCTTTTCCGTCCGGCTGGACGACCACTGGAGCGTCCGCGCGGTCTTTGACCGGGTGACCAGCAACTACAACCGCGACTCAGACATCTTCCTGCTAGGGCTCGGCTACCGCTGGTCGCGGTGACCTGGCCGATCACGGTTCGGTTGGCCGACCGGATGGGTTCCGTTGAAGAGACCGCTGGCCGGAATCGCGATTGGAAAGCAATCACCACATGCCGGTTCTTCCGTCAAGTTGGCAAACCTGGGTGGCCAGGAAAACGCATCCGCGCGCGCGCGCGAGCGAGCCGCCGTTGCGGGCCGAACTTTTCAGCGTTGAACAACTCGCGCGCCATGCCCGGGCGCTAGCGGCGGCCCACCAGCTCGTACCCAAACACAGCTCCAACCGCCTGCTGGCCCGGTTGGGGAGAAACGAGCAGAGTCTGCGGGCCTTTAATCGCGCGACCCTCGCCGTAAACGCGAGCCGGCGCGTGACTCCCGCCGCCGAATGGCTGCTCGACAACTTCTATCTGATCGAAGAGCAGATCCAAATGGCCCGGCGGCATCTGCCCCGCGGCTACAGCCGGGAGCTGCCCCGCCTCTTGAACAGCCCGTCCGCTGGACTGCCGCGCGTCTATGACATTGTGCTTGAGTTGATCTCGCACGTGGACGCCCAGATCGATGCGAAACCGCTCAGCGCCTTTATCGCCGCTTACCAAGCGGAGCGCTCCCTGAAACTCGGAGAATTGTGGGCCATTCCGATCATGTTGCGCCTGGGGTTGATTGAAAACCTGCAGCGGATCACCACCCGGCTGATGATCGCCCGGGAGGATCGCGATCTCGCGGACTCATGGGTGAATCGTCTGCAGGACATGGCCGAAAAGAATCCGTCGCACCTCGTCATCGTGGTGGCCGACATGGCAAAGTCCGACCTCCCCATCTCCAGTTCATTCGTGGCGGAATTTTGTCAGCGGCTGTCGCGGCAAAGTCCGGTGCTGTATCTCGCGCGCAGCTGGCTCGACCAGCGGCTGGTCGAACAAGGGTTGTCTATCGAACAGCTGGTCCATTTGGAAAGCCAGAACCAGGCGGCCGATCAGGTTTCCGTCAGCCACAGTATCGCGAGTCTCCGTTTCCTGAGCGCGATGGACTGGAAGGAGTTCGTGGAGACCCTGAGTCACGTCGAGAACACCTTGCGCTCCGACCCGGCCGACGTTTATAGCCGGATGGATTTTTCGACCCGCGATCGCTACCGCCATTCGGTCGAAGCCATCGCGCGCCACGGCCGTCTTTCAGAAGCGGAGGTCGCCCAGCGCGCGATTCAACTAGCCGCAGACAGCGCCAGACGAAACGGGCGTGACGACCGGACCGCCCATGTGGGTTTCTACTTGATCGACAAAGGCCTCCCGCTGCTGGAGCGCGCGGCGAAGGTGCGGCGGCGATGGCGGACGGTTATCGAACGAGGCATCCACCGTCATCCGCTGACGCTTTATGCGGGCGGGATCGGAGCGGTCACCTTCCTCGTCACCTTCGGGTTCTTCCGCCAGGCCCAGGCGCTCGAAGTCCATGGAGGGAGACTCATTTTCTTCACCTTGGTTTTCTTCATTTGTGGCAGCCAGCTGGCCATCGCGCTGATCAACTGGCTGGCCACCCTGTTGGTGAAACCCCGCCTGCTCCCCCGCCTGGACTACTCCTCCGGCATCGCCTCCGATTGCCGCACCATGGTGGTCGTTCCCACGATGCTCACGAGCCTGGAAGGCGTCGATCGCCTGATCGAAACCCTGGAGATTCACCACCTCTCGAACCGGGATCCGCATCTGCACTTCGCCTTGCTGACTGACTTTCGCGACGCGCCGGAGGAGATTCTGCCGGCCGACGACCTGATGCTGCAGCGGGCACGGACGGGGGTCCAAACGCTGAATCGAAAATATCGCGGCGAGAACCAGACCTTTTTCTTCCTGTTTCACCGCCCGCGCCGCTGGAGCGCGGGCGAAGGATTGTGGATGGGTTACGAACGCAAACGCGGCAAGCTCGCGGAGTTCAATGCGCTCCTCCGTGGCGGTGCGCGCGAACGCTTTTCCGAGATCGTGGGGGAGACCGCCATCCTGCCGGCCATCAAGTATGTCATCACGCTCGACACCGACACCCAGCTTCCCCGCGAAGCCGCCCGTCAACTCGTCGGAACGATGGCCCATCGGTTGAACCGGCCGGAATTCGACCCGGTGCGCGGGATTGTCAATGAAGGCTACGGCATTCTGCAGCCGCGGGTCGGAGTGAGTCTGCCCGGCTCCCGGCGATCCTGGTTCGTCCGGCTGTTCGCCGGAAACGCGGGAATCGATCCATACACGCGGGCAGTTTCCGACGTCTATCAGGATCTCTTCAGTGAAGGCTCGTTCATCGGCAAGGGAATCTACGATGTCGATGCCTTCCAGCGGGCCATGAACGGACGCTTTCCGGAGAATATGATTCTCAGCCACGATTTGTTGGAGGCGTGTCACGCCCGCTCCGCCCTCGTCAGCGACGTGGAATTGTACGAAGAATATCCCTCCCGCTACAACGTGGACATTGAGCGGCGTCACCGCTGGATTCGTGGCGACTGGCAGATCACCCAATGGCTCCTGTTGCGGGTTCCCGGTTCCGACGCCCGGCGCATTGCCAATCCCCTGTCGATGCTGTCGCAGTGGAAGATTTTCGACAATCTGAGGCGCAGTCTCGTCCCCGTTGCCCTGCTGCTCCTGCTGCTGGGTAACTGGCTTCTGTTTCCTGAACTCGGCAGCCGCGGGCTGCTGCTAGTCCTGGCGATCGTCGCGCTCCCCGGATTGTTGGCAGCGCTGGTCGCGGCGGTTCGCAAGCCGGCTGATCTGCCGTGGGCCATGCACCTGCGCGGCGAAGCCGCGGCGGGGGGGCGCCAGCTCGGTCAGTGTTCGCTCGCGCTGGCATTTCTTCCCTACGACGCGTTCGTCAGCCTGGATGCGATCGGAAGGACCCTGCTGCGCCTGCTGGTGACCCACCGAAGACTCCTCGAATGGCAGACGTCGAGCGATTCCGAGCGCACCACGCGCGCAGACCTCGCCGGCTTTTACGTCACCATGTGGATCGAACCGGCCGTCGCGCTGCCGGGCGGGTTCCTGCTCGTCTTGCTCCAGCCGGCTCAATGGCTCCTCGCCTGGCCGCTTCTCGGTCTCTGGCTGGCGGCTCCGTGGATCGCCTGGCGGATCAGCCAGCCCATTGAATCCCCCTCGCCGGCGCTGACGCCGGAGCAATCGACTTTTCTGCGACGCACCGCCCGCCAGACGTGGCATTTCTTCGAGACCTTTGTCACCGCGCGGGAGAACTGGCTGCCACCCGATAATTTCCAGGAAGTTCCCGTCCCGACGATCGCTTCGCGAACCTCACCCACGAATATGGGCCTGGCCCTCCTCGCCAATCTGGCCGCACGGGACTTTGGATACCTTTCGCTCGAGGGCTTGATCCGACGCACGCAAGACACCCTTGCCACGATGCAACGACTCGAGCGGTATCGCGGACACTTCTACAACTGGTACGACACCCGCACCCTCCAACCCCTCCTCCCCCTCTACGTCTCGAGCGTGGACAGCGGCAACCTGGCCGGACATTTGTTGACCCTGGGCTCCGGGTTGCGGGAACAGGCCGATGAAAGCATTTTTTCCCCACAGGTCTTTGCCGGGCTGCGCGACACGGTCGGGGTTCTCCGGAATTTGGCTCGCGAAAATGCTGGGCTGGCCAGACTTGACGCAGAATTAGTGGAAGCACCCGCTGATCTCCGCACGGCGTTTGCCGTGTTGGAACGGGCCGCCGACCAGGCGACCGCGATCGCCGCCGCGCTGGCAAACGAGGGGGAAGAACTCAAAGGGTGGGCCCAGACCCTGGTCCGAAACTGCGGGGAGCATCTGGAGGACCTGAGACTCATCGCGCCGTGGCTGGCTTTGCCCGCCCCACCACGCCATCCCGGCCGGGCGGAAGAGGCTCTGACTTCGAATTCCTCAAGCAGAAACCGGGATTCGCCCACCCACCGGAGTGTCCGCACCGAGGCGGCAGCAACGTTGGAGGAGAAGCTCGCCCACCTTAATCAGGCGCCAAGCCTGCGCGAGATTGCAGCCTTAGAGCAATCGCTCTGTCCTTTGATCGAAGCGGCATTGCAGAAGCTCCCAGCAGAACCCGCCGATGCCCGGTTGGATCAACGGACCTATTTGACCGAACTCGCTCGCTGCTTGCACGAAGCGGCGGACCATGCGCGTCGGCACCTGCTTGCGCTGGATACCATGGCCGGGCAAAGCGACGAACTGGCCGCCATGGATTTCGCCTTTCTCTTCGATCCGGAGCGGGATCTGTTTCCCACCGGATTCAATGTCACCGAAGACCGGCGCGATACCGGCTTCTACGATCTGCTGGCCTCGGAGGCGCGCTTGTGCAGCTACGTGGCCATCGGCTTGGGACAGGTTCCGCAGGAGCACTGGTTCTCGCTGGGCCGGTTGCTCGTCGCGTCGCGGGGCGAGCCGACCCTGGTTTCGTGGAGCGGCTCGATGTTCGAATACCTGATGCCGCTTCTGGTCATGCCCAATTATGAGAACACGCTGCTCGATCGCAGCTGCAAGGCGGCCGTGCAAAGACAAATTGAGTATGGGATATCGCGCGGGGTGCCGTGGGGGATTTCCGAATCGGGCTACAACCGAACCGACGTTCACCTGAACTACCAATACCGCGCCTTCGGCGTTCCGGGCCTGGGCTTGAAACGCGGACTGGCCGACGACTTGGTGATCGCTCCCTATGCTACCGCGATGGCGTTGATGGTCGCGCCAGTCGAAGCCTGCGAAAACCTCCAACTTCTGGCGGCCGAGGGGCGGGCCGGCGCTTACGGCTTCTATGAAGCGGTGGACTACACGCCGTCCCGTCTCCCCCCGGCCGAGTCGAGCGCCACGATCCGATCCTTCATGGCGCATCACCAGGGGATGAGTCTGCTGGCGCTGGTTAATCGACTGCAGGACTACCCGATGCAACGGCGGTTCATGGCCTGTCCCCTGCTCAAGGCGGCGGACCTGCTCTTGCAGGAACGCATGCCCCAAACCGCCGCGAGCGTGTTCGCCGGAGATTTGACCCTCGAGCCATCGCGGACGCTTTCTGGCGAGAGCGAGAACGCGATGCGGGTCTTCACGAATCCCTCTCCGCCGGCACCGGAGGTTCATCTTTTGTCCAACGGTCGCTACCATGTCGTTGTTACCAGCGCCGGCGGCGGCTACAGTCGCTGGCACGAACTGGCGGTCACCCGCTGGCGGGAGGATGCCACGCGGGATTGCTGGGGCACGTTTGTCTATCTGCGCGACCTGGCGACCGGCGACTTCTGGTCCACGGCGTATCAGCCCACCGGGCGCGCGACGGACAGCTACGAAGGCATCTTCACCCAGGGGCGGGCGGAGTTCCGGCAACGTCATGCCGGTCTCGAGATCCACACCGAGATCGGCGTGTCGCCGGAAGACGACGTAGAGTTGCGACGCATCCGGATCACCAATCGTTCGCCCGAGCTCCGCGTCATTGAATTGACCAGCTACGCGGAGGTGGTGCTTGCGCCGCCGGCCGCGGACGCCGCGCATCCCGCTTTCAGCAATCTCTTCGTGCAGACGGAATTCGCGCCAGAGTCTTCCGCCATTCTCTGCACCCGCCGGCCGCTTTCCCAGGAGGAGAAGCCGCCCTGGTTGCTGCATTTGATGGTGGGTCAAGGCGGCGCGCAGGGCGAAATCTCCTGCGAAACCGATCGCCTCCGGTTTGTCGGACGCGGCGGAACCCTCGCCAATCCGGCGGCGCTGCAGGGCGCTTCGCCATTATCCAACACCGTCGGTTCCGTGCTTGATCCCATTGTTTCGCTACGGCGCACGGTCTCCTTGCCGGCCCATGAGACCGCCACCGTCGACCTGGTTCTTGGTATGACGGATAGCCGGGAAGCCGCGCTGATGCAGGTGGAAAAATACCAGGGCGCGCGCATGGTTGACCGCGTCTTCGATCTGGCCTGGACCCACAGCCAGGTGACCTTGCGCCATCTCAATGCCACGGAGGGGGAGGCCCAGCTCTACGGCCGGCTGGCCAGCGCGCTGGTCTTTGCCGACCCCGCCCGTCGAGCCGGCCCCAACGTCCTGCGCGCCAACCGGCGCGGCCAAAGCGGCCTCTGGAGTTATGGCATCTCGGGCGACGCCCCGCTGGTCGTTCTCCGCGTCAGCGACCCGGAGAAGATCGAAATCGTTCAGCAGCTGATCAAGGCCCACGCGTACTGGCGCATGAAAGGCCTGACGGTCGAGCTGGTCATCGTAAACGAGGACGTTTCGGTTTACCGCCAGTCCTTGCACGACCAGATCATCAGTCTGATCGCTTCGGGAATCGAGGCGCAGTTGCTCGACAAACCGGGCGGCATCTTCGTCCGGCGCCTCGAACAAATCCCCGCCGACGACCGGCTGCTGCTGCAATCCGTGGCCCGGATTGTCCTGGACGACGAAACGGGAACCCTGGGGGAGCAGCTGGACACCCGGAGGACACTCGAACCGTTGGTCCCGCCGCTCACACCCACCCGCTCCGGGTCGCCCGATTCACCGACGCCGGTTCCCGCGCGCGAGCTGATCTTCCCTAACGGCCTTGGTGGTTTTACCCGTGACGGGCACGAATATGTGATTACCCTCGCGGCCGGGCAGACGACTCCCGCCCCGTGGGTTAACGTGCTCGCGAATCCGTCTTTTGGCACGCTCGTCTCGGAAAGCGGCAGCGCCTACACCTGGGGGGAGAACGCCCATGAATTCCGCCTGACGCCCTGGAGCAACGACCCCGTCCAGGACACCACTGGCGAGGCCTTTTATGTTCGCGATGAACAGACCGGCCAGTTCTGGTCGCCAACGCCTTTGCCCGCGCGCGGCGCGACGCCCTACGTCATCCGCCATGGTTTCGGCTACACCGTTTTTGAACACACTGAAAACGGGATCTCCTGCGAACTGTGGATCTACGTGGCGATGGACGCGCCAGTGAAGCTGGCCGTGTTGAAACTGCGCAACGTCTCGGGGCGTCCGCGCCGCGTCTCGGCCACCGGCTACTGGGAATGGGTGTTGGGCGACCTGCGGCAGAAAACGCTGCTGCACGTGCAAACCGAAGTGGACCTCAGAACCGGCGCGTTGCTGGCGCGCAATTACTACAACACCGAATTCCCCGATCGCATCGCGTTCATCGATGTCAACGATGCAGCGCGCACGCTAACCGGGGATCGAAAGGAATTTTTGGGCCGGAACGGCAGTTTGTCGCAGCCGGCGGCGCTGAAGCGCGCGCGCCTTTCCGGCAGAACCGGCGCAGGGCTCGATCCGTGCGGCGCGATGCAGGTCACCTTCGATTTGGCGGAGGGACAGGAGCGCGAAACGACCTTCCGCCTCGGGGTCGGCCGAAACGCGGGCGAGGTTCATCACCTGATCCAACGTTTTCGCCGCACGGACGCCAGCCGCGGCGCGCTGGAGGGGGTCTGGGCTTATTGGAATCGAACCCTCGGGGCGGTGAACGTGGATACGCCCGATCCGGCCGTAAACGTGCTGGCGAACGGCTGGCTGCTCTACCAAACGCTGAGCTGCCGGGTCTGGGGCCGCACCGGGTTTTATCAATCCGGCGGAGCCTATGGGTTTCGCGACCAGTTGCAGGACGTGATGGCGCTGGTGCATGCCGAACCGGGCCTGACCCGCGAGCACCTGCTCCGCGCCGCCGCGCATCAATTTCGCGAAGGCGATGTGCAGCATTGGTGGCATCCGCCGACCGGGCGCGGCGTGCGGACGCAATTCTCCGATGACTACCTGTGGCTCCCGTACGCCACCTGCCGCTACGTCGCAAGCGTGGCGGACACCGGCGTGCTCGACGAGAAGATTTCTTTTCTTGAGGGCCGGCTGGTCAAGCAGGGGGAGGAAGCCTACTACGATTTGCCGAACCATTCCGAGGAATCGGCCACCCTTTATCGGCATTGCGTGCGCGCGATCGAGCGCGGACTGAAGTTCGGCGAGCATGGCCTGCCGCTGATCGGTTGCGGAGACTGGAATGACGGCATGAATCGGGTCGGAATCCAGGGACACGGTGAGAGTGTCTGGCTGGCCTTCTTTCTTTACGACGTGCTCACCCAGTTCGCCCAGCTGGCGCGCGCCTACCGCGATCCGGCCTTTGCCGAACGTTGCATCGCCCAGGCGCTGCAGCTGCAACAAAATATCGAGCACCACGCCTGGGACGGCCAATGGTATCGTCGCGCCTACTTCGACAACGGCGAGCCGCTTGGCTCCCAAAGCAATCCCGAATGCCAGATCGATTCCCTGCCGCAAAGCTGGTCGGTGATCAGCGGTGCCGGCGACCGCTCCCGCGCGCGCCATGCGATGCAATCGGTGGATGAGCGCCTGGTTCGCCGCGACACCGGACTAATCCAGTTATTTGACCCGCCCTTCGACAAATCCTCGCTCAATCCCGGATATGTCAAAGGTTACATTCCCGGCGTGCGCGAAAATGGCGGCCAGTACACCCACGGCGCGATCTGGGTCGTCCTCGCCTTTGCCCTCCTGGGAGAAAACGAACGCGCGTGGGAACTCTTTGCGCTGCTCAATCCCATCCATCACGGCGGCACTCCCGCGCAAATCGCCATCTACAAAGTCGAGCCGTACGTCGTCGCCGCTGACGTTTATGCGGTCGCGCCGCACTTGGGCCGGGGCGGTTGGACGTGGTACACGGGTTCCGCCGGCTGGATGTACCGGCTGCTGATCGAGACCCTGCTCGGTGCGAACCTGGAGGGCAACCACCTGCGTCTGGCTCCCCGGCTACCAAAAGCGTGGCCGGCCTTCAAGATCCACTACCGCTACCGGCAAACCCTTTATCACATCACCATCTCCCGGCTCGCCACCGGGTCGGCGGGGGCCGATCTGCTCTCCCTCGATGGACAGGAGATTCCCGGCAATACACTTCTCCTCCGCGACGATCACAGGGAGCACATGGTCGACCTGAAGATCCCATGATCGATGGGTTTACCTCCTTCGAAAGCAAACGCCGGGTGACCGAAACGCGCTGAGCCGGAACCGAGTAGGAAAGTCGCTTGCGACCGATGATCGCCCGTTCTGCTGACCAGCAGAAGGCATCCTACGCCGGCACACCGATCGCTTCGCGAGGGGCACGCGGAGAAATGCCAGGCAATCCCCGCATGGATCCGGCCCAGACCGGCACCACGACGCTGACGAGCTGATCCACCGTGGTCCGCCGCGGATTTATGCGGGACTCAAATGCCGACCGGAGAGCCGGTTGGTTTCAAACTACGCGACCGAAGACGCGGCGCCCGGGTTGACTTCGGCATAGCTCTCGGCGAGAAGCTCGCGGAGTTTTTGTCGGGCCCGCGCGATGCGGCTCTTGACCGTGCCCATGCCGACGCCGAGGAGCTCGGAGATCTCGCTATAGGAATGGTCGAACAGATTGCGCAGCGTGAGGATTTCACGCTGGTCGGCGTTGAGTTTTCCCATGCATATCGCAACGTGATCGAGGAATTCGCGGTTCGTCGCCTCCCGCGCCGGGTCAGGAAAATCACTGGTGACGAGATCAGCGATCTCCGCTGTGATGCCGCCCCCGAGCGCGGAGTCGAACGAGCAGGTTTCGTGGCAGTGCCGGCGGAAGAAATACCGATAGCGATTGCGCGAGAGATTGAGGGCAATGAGGTGCAGCCAGGCAGCGAGCGAACAATCGCCCCGGAAACGGGGCAGGCTGCGATACGCGTGCACAAACGTATCCTGGGCGATTTCCTCGGCGTCGGCATGATTCCGAAGTACGGAGAGTGCAATCGCGAGCATCCTCCCGCGATAACGCGTGATGATTTCGCCAAACGCGGATTCATCCCCGGAGTTGAAGCGGCGCACCAACGCGGCGTCGAGCTGCGCCTCCCCGCGGGAGCGGGTGGCGCGAGCTGCCGCGGGGCGCGCGGACGGCGGGGCGAAGGAGGGAGAAATCTGGGCGACCATGAGTGTCATTCCAGAATATCCGTGAAAATCGCCCGAAAACATGGGGTGTTGTGCTACTGCCGTGCACCGTTTCCATCGCGGAGAAGCCCTCGCCAAACCATTCTACAGGTAACGAGGAGGCGGAGAAAATGAACGAGGGAAAAGAAGCCCCTCTCAGTTTGCTACGTTTTCACCGGCTCTCTCCCGCGCGGCTCCAGGGCGTGGTAGGGTGACACCCCATGGTTCGCACTTCGTGCCTGAAGTACCGTTTGGCTGTGAAAACTGAAAGGCTGATCCGATTGCGACGCGATTCGCGTGCCGGATCACCAAATCCGCTGCGGACAAACGTTGGGCGCGGGAAGAGGAACTTCATGTCGAGCGCCCTGACAACCCATCTGAACTTCTTCTGGGCCGGCCTGCTGAAACACGGCCAGACCGGCGGCATCGTTCCTTCGCAACGATTCCTCATTGCCCGGATGATCGCCCCGGTTCCCGAAGCTTATCGCGGGAAGATCATCGAATTGGGAGCTGGGGCCGGAGCCCTCACTTTGCGGCTTGCTGCCAGATGTCCCCAGGCGCGGATTCTGGCTTGCGAGATTAATCCGATCTTGGCGCGTGATAACCGCAATACTCTCGCGGCCGCGGGACTGGACGGGCGGGTGAAAGTGCTCGCAGACTCTGCCGAACACGTCCTCCGGGAGCTGGGCCGGGGCGGAAGTGAAAGACCGGACTTCATCATTTCCGGCATTCCTCTCGGGAATCTGGGCAAAGAGAAGGCGGGAGCGCTCCTTGACACCATCCGCCAGACTCTCGGACAGGGCGGGATGTACATTCAGTTTCAGCATTCACTGCTGGACCGAAGAAAAATCAAGGCCCGGTTTCCGAACACGATCAGCACCTTTGTCGCGCTGAACTTTCCTCCGGCGTTCGTCTATTACGCGCAGAAGCGAGAAGCGGTCGCGCCTGGGCGGTGACGATCTCCGTTTCCGAACGCGGCAGCATTGGTCGCCGGGGCATCCGAAGCATTTAGCGGCCCTGAATATTCGCAGCGCGGCGGAGTCGCAACCAAAAGGCTAACGGTAAGCAGGGGTCGAAGGGCCGACGAGTGCCGCCGGATGGGGAGCCGCGCCGCCAGGCCGATCTGCCCAAGCTGTCAACGGCCGCCTGCCGCGCAAGCGGCATGGAACTCATCCAGTTCGATGTCTTCCCTGCTGCGCTGGGCCTCATTCCGGACCATGAGCTTGCGGATCTTCTTCAAGGCGAGGTTCTGGACCTGGCGCACCCGCTCGCGGGTGACTTTGAATTTCGCGCCTAACTCCTCGAGGGTCAATGTGTCGTGGCAGTCCAGGCCGAAGCGCATCCGCAGGATGTCGGCCTCCCGCTTTTCGAGCGAGTCAAGCATGCTGGTGAGGTCAGACCTCAGATTGCGCTCCCGGACGTTCTCGAACGGGCTGATGGCGTTTTCGTCGGCCACAATCTCGCCGAAAGTGCTGGAACCGCCTTCGGCGCTGATGGGCGCGTCGAGCGAGGTCGGGTGGACGCTGACGGACTTGAGATGCGCCACCTTTTCCGCGGGCAGGCCCAGTTCCATGGCCAATTCCTCGACTGACGGCTCACGTCCGAGCTCGTCCGCGAGAGCCATGGCGGCGCGACGCATCCGGGAGATCTTCTCCAACAAGTGGACGGGCAAGCGAATGATCTTCGATTGGTTGGCCAGCGCGCGCCTCATTGCCTGCTTGATCCACCACGCGCCATAAGTACTGAGCTTCCCGCCTTTGCGCGGGTCGAATCGTTCGACGGCCTTGACGAGTCCGAGGTTGCCTTCGCTGATCAAGTCGAGGAGGGGCAGGCCAAAGTCCTTGTAGCTTAGCGCGATTCTGACGACCAGGCGAAGGTTGGCCTTGATCATTTGATCGCGGGCCGCCTTGTCGCCCCGGCGGATCCGCCGGGCCAACGTCACTTCCTCGGCGACGGTGAGAAGCGGTGTTTTGCCGATTTCCTGGAGATAGAGCTGCAGGCCGCTTCGCTCGGGAGCGTAGGGCTCGACCGCCGTCGGCTCCCGTTCATGCAGGAGGGATGGTGGAGCGTCCGACACAGGCGATGCGGGACAGGAAAGGTCAAGCATGGTGGATGGAGGGACCGGCCGCACAGGGGGCGAAAACTTCAGCATCGGCACCCGCGAGGGTATGTTCGGATCTTTGCGCAGCGTGCCGACCATAGGGCAGCCGCCGGGCTCGCGCCATGGGGTGAAACCCGACCCGGGCATTGAACTGCCGGGAGTTGTTGCAGCCCTGGTGCCTCCCAAAAGGTGAAAGCCGCCACGGAATCAGTCAGCCTGAAGGATCCGACGCGCGAACCGGATCCGCATGATCGAGGCAGTTACGCACGGTTCCAGCCAGCGTCCTCACATCATAGGGCTTGGGCAAAAACGTTAACCCGGGTGTCGTCAGCTCCCGCGACTTCAGGAATTCCTCACTGCTGTAGCCGCTGGAAACAACGCCCTTCAGCGTGGCCTTTGTCCGCCTGAATCGTTCAAACAAATCCATCCCCGTCATGCCTCCGGGCATCCTCAGGTCACTCAACAACAGGTCGATTTCTCCGGTATGGTCATCCCATACTCTGATTGCCTCCGGGCCATTGCCCGCTTCAAGGACATGATATCCATCATGCTGCGGCCCAGCGCAACCATGTCACGAATGGCCTTTTCGTCGTCCACCAGCAGAATCGATTCCTTTCCGTTCTGGCCCTCCAAGGCGGGGGATTCAGTTCCCGCTGGCGAGACTTTGGTCCAGCCGGGAAGAAACACGCGAAAAGTGCTGCCCTTGCCGATCTGGCTGGTCACCTCCGCCCAGCCTCGATGTTGCTTGGCGATTCCATAGACGGTCGACAATCCCAGGCCCGTGCCCTTGCCCACCCCCTTGGTGGTGAAGAAGGGCTCAAAGATGCGCTCCAGCGTCGCCGCATTCATGCCGCTACCGGTATCGGTCACCGAAATGCACGCGAACAATCCTGGGATCGCCTCGGGATTCGCCGCGGTCGCCGTGGCGTCCAGTTCCACCAGTTTGGCATCAATGGTCAGCCGCCCTCCCTTTGGCGCCATTGCGTCCTGCGCATTTAGGCACAGGTTCGTGATCACCTGCTCGACCATAACGGAATCCGCCTCGACCCACAGAGGAATGTGGCTGGTGGGATATTCCAACTGGACCTCTTCGCTCAGCAACCGCCGCAGCATGTCAAACAGGTGGGCCAGCACCTTATTCAGATCCACGGGCCGCAAGGAGATGGCTTGCTTGCGGCTGAACATCAACAGTTGTCGGGTCAAACCCGCCGCGCGCTCGGCTTCGCGCTCTAGTTGGCGGAGCGTTCTCTTCGTGCCTTCTGCGACGCTGGGATCATCCAGCAGCATGCTGAGCTGGAGCAGCGTCGAAGTCAGAATATTGTTGTAATCGTGCGCCACTCCCCCCGCCAGCTGACCCACCGCCTCCATCTTTTGGACCTGCAGCAACTTGGCCTCCAAGTGCCTGCGGTCGGTAATATCACGGATATTGCACTGGATTACCTTTTCTTGGCCGACCTTGTACATGTTGCTGACAAACTCCACCTCGCGCTGCCGTCCGTCCTTGCTTTCAAGCGGCAGGTTCTCGTACCGGATATAGCCATCTTTCTGCAGGGTGGCGAAAGCGGCCTCGGATCGTGCGCGGTCTTTGAAGAACCCGATCTCCCAGAGGTGTTTTCCCAAGAGTTGCTCGTAGGTATAGCCCAGCATATCCAGCAAGAACGGATTCGCGTCGGCAATTTGCCCCGTGCCGGCATCGAGGATCAAGATGCCGTCCTGGGCCGTCTCAAAAAGCCGCCGGTATCGCAGCTCTGAAATCTGTAATGCCTTCAGCAGCTTATCTGCGTGTAGCGGGTTGAGTTTCATTGGATCTCCCGGGCATGCCTCGGAGCGAGCAGGTGCTCATCGACAATCACGAGTGTGGCTTTAAGGCAGTCATTTTGCATTTACGGATGAAGCCCGCGCCGGCTTTGTTCAAACTGGAGCGGCGAGACCGGAATCGGCGCCCGTTACGGTTACGGGCCGGAACTGTTCCGGCGGTTCGAGGATAGGCCGGGCATCCGTTCGGTGCCATGGGGTGAAACCCGTCCTCCGGGGCTTCAAAACCGGGAATCAGGATGGCCGCTGGTTTGGTCACCGGCCGCCCGGAATTCGATCACCTAGTCAGTTGCGGGGAGGAACGGAATTTCAGCCGTCACCGTTGTCCCCTCGCCTAGCACCGACAAAATCCCGAACCGGCCGCCGACCATCTCGACGCGCTCCCTCATGCCGATCAGCCCGAGACGCCCGCTGGCCTTGGCCGAGAGCAATCGTTCCGCCGGAAAAGACTTCCCGTCGTCGCAGATTTCGAGGCGGACTTTATCAGAGATTTTCCGAATTCGCACCGTCGCGTGGCGGGCATTCGCATGGCGAACTACATTGGTGAGCGCCTCTTGAGCAACGCGATAGAGCATCGTGCGGCGGCCGCTGTCCAAGGCCTCAACCCCGGCAAATGCGGTGAAATGAATACGCAACCCGTTTTGGTCCGCCAGCTCCCTCACAAGGGAGCGGAGCGCCGGAATGAGTCCGAGGTCGTCGAGCAGGGCCGGGCGCAGGTTACGCGCGAAGCGGTGCACAATTTCGATCGACCGTCCGATCAGTCGGCCAGTCTTGGCAATTCGTTTCCGCACGTCCTCGGGATGGACCACCGCGGTACTCGAAAGCGCCGCAAGCTGGACGTTGATGCCGACCAGGATTTGGGAGATCTCGTCGTGCAACTGGCGGCTGATTTGTTTCCGCTCTGTCTCCTGGGCCTTCAAAATCTCATGCGTCAGCTGCCGCAACTGCGCCTGCAGCCCCCGCGATTCCGCCAGCAAATCGCGTTGGGCCTGTTCGCTTTCCCTGAGAGATGCTTCCACTCCCCGCCGCCGGGCGATCTCCAAATCTGCCTCCTGGTTCGCGGCGGCCAGCGCGTCCACGCGCCGCTGGGCCTCCTCCCCCCTTTTCAGCGCGGCGATATTCGAGATCGCCAACCGGCACCAATTCCGTTCGCCCTTGGGCAAAGCCTCGGACGAGGCCTGAAGATCGGCCCAGAAGGCCGTGCCGGTCGCAGTCAGCAGTAACGCTTCACAGGCCTGCTTTCCGGGCCGAGCAAACACGGCTTTCAGGAACGCGTCGAGGGCCGGCCGGCTCGTCGGAGCCGCAAAACCCCGCAGGCGTCGCTGGACAATCCGGGATCGGGCCATGCCCAGCATGGTGGCCCCCGTCAGGTTCACTTCCTGAATCACGCCTTGTCGGTCGATCGAGCAATAGCCCACCGGGGCGAAATCGTAGAGCTCGGTGTACTTCTCCAGCGCTGTCTCAACCTCCACCCGCGCGCGCTGGAGTTCCGCATTCTGCATCTCCAGCTCGATCTGATGGACCTCCAGTTCATGGAGCAATCGCTGGGCGTCGGCGTCGGTGCCAGGTGGGGGGTTGTCCACCCGCCGTTCCTTCCAGCGGGTTTCGGCCCGGCGACGGAGTTCGGCGGTATTATCCGACATATTTGCGGACTTGGGCAAGAGGGGTAACGCGAAGTCGACCCGATCCGGGGGTTCTCCCGGGACCAGCCGCGCGTCGTTTTCGGACCGCAGTTTCTGCCAGCATCGCTCCTCGGGCAAGTTCCAATTTTGTCGATCGTTTCGCGACGTGTTTTTCCAGGACCGATTGATTGCCCCGCAACTTCGCCTCGAGCGTCTTGGCGACGGTGATGTCCGCGAAGGTGATGACCACACCGTCGATGCGGTTGTCCAGTGTCCGGTAGGGCATGATGCGCACCGTGAACCAGCGGTCGTCACGCGCGGCGACCGGTTTCTCCGCCGAGGCCAGTGTCCGCAGGATCTCCCGCGCATCCGCGGCCAACTCCGGGTACTTGAGTTCCGAGGCCAGGTCGGTGATCGGCCGGCCCAAGTCGGCCGGGATGAGCTTGATGATCTTCGTCGCCTGGGGAGTAAACCGCCGCACGTTGAGATCGTTATCCAGGAAGAGGGTGGCGATATCCGTGCTGTTGAGCAGGTTGTCCATGTCGCTGCTGGCCCGCGAAAGTTCGTCCACCTTGGTCTGCAACTCGGCGTTGACCGTCTGGAGCTCCTCGTTCATCGACTGCATCTCCTCCTTCGAGGTGGTGAGTTCTTCGTTGGTGGACTGCAGTTCTTCATTGGTGGATTGCAGTTCTTCGTTGGCGGACCGGAGTTCCTCCTGCGAGGTCTGCATCTCTTCGTGGGTCGCCCGCGCCTCCCCACGGACCTGCAGGAGTTCCTGCTCCAGTTCCGCCAGCCGCGGGCTGCGGGCGGCAGGCTTCGGCGGCCGACCCGCCGCTTTGGCGGCCACTGGTCCCACCGCGTTGGTGAAAACGATCATCACCAATCCCTGCAGCGGCCCGGGCTCATCGAGCCGCTGGATGGTCACATCCACGCACTGCTCGCCGCTGTCGGTCCCGACCTTGAGTCGGTGAAGCGCCACGCTATCCTTTTGCCGAAGCGCTTCCTGAAAGGCGCCGGCCAGTTCGTGGCGCAGACCTTCGCGGGCCATGGCGAAAATGTTCCAGTTCGCCTTGCCGGCAGCCGGTTCCAGGTATTTGCCGGTCCGGCCGCTGACGTAAAAGATGTCCCCCTTGTCATTGGTAAGCACGGTCGGCTGGGCGTAACGCTGCAGAACCAGTTGATCCGCCAGGGACTGGAGACTGACCGGCGGGTTCGGCGCCGGGAGCGCCTCGGGTCCGCGGGGCAGGCCCGCGCCGAAAGACGACGGAAAGGCGACCTGCTCCAATCGCAGGCCGGATTCCGTCCGCCGAAAGAGCCGCGATTTGCCGCTGAGAGCTTCAAAAAGGTCGGTGGAACCGCCAACGGTCTCCGCACTGCCGAGCAACAAAATACCGCCGGGACTGAGACTGTAGTAAAACAGCGACATCAGTTTCTTCTGCACCTCCGAGGTTAGGTAGATCAGCAGATTGCGGCAGCTCAGGATGTCCAGCCTGGTAAACGGCGGATCCATGACGAGATTCTGCGGCGCAAAAATCACCATCTCGCGAATCTCTTTGCGCACCCGGTACCCGCGTTCTTCTTTGGCGAAGAACCGCCGCAGCCGTTCTTCCGACACGTCGGCGGCGATATTGGCCGGAAAGACGCCCTGGCGCGCCTTGTCGACCGCATCCCGGTCCAGATCGGTGGCAAAGACTTGAATCGTGAATTGCCTCTTGGGCTTGATCTCCTCGATCGCCTCCTTGAGCACGATGGCCAGGGAATAGGCCTCCTCTCCGGTCGAGCAGCCGGGCACCCACGCGCGCAGGGTCTGGCCGGGCGGGCGGCTTGCAAGGAGCGCGGGAATGACCTGGTCGCGAAACTGCTTCCACACGTCGGGATCGCGGAAGAAGTTCGTCACCCCAATCAGCAGTTCCTTGAAGAGCAGATCCAGCTCCTGCGAGTTTTCCTGCAGGTAGCGGACATAAGCCGGCATCTTGTTGATCTGGTGAATGCCCATGCGGCGCTCGATCCGGCGATAGAGGGTGTTCCGCTTGTAGAGGAAAAAGTCGTGACCGGTGTGGGCCCGCAGCAGGACAACCACCTTCTCCAGGGCGCTCTGCGCCTTTTCTTCCAGCGCCACGTTCACCCGGGCAGTCAGCGGGGTGCGATTCAGGAAGGCGATGATCTTTTCGGGCAACTCCTCCACCGGGGCCACGATATCGGCCAGCCCGGCCTCAATCGCGCTGCGCGGCATGCTGTCGAACTTGGCCGTCGCCGGGTCCTGGACCAGCGCCACGCCCGCCATTTCCTTGATGGCCCGCAGGCCCAGTGTGCCGTCGGAGCCCATGCCGGAAAGAATCACGCCAATGCTGTGCTGCTGCTGGTCCTGCGCCACGGAGCGGAGGAACAAATCGATGGGCAGGCGCAGCCCGCGCGGCGCCGCCGGCTCGAACAAATACAGGACGCCGTGCAGCATGGTCATGTCCCGGTTCGGCGGAATCACGTAGACGCAGTCCGGCTGGACCCGCGTGCGATCCCTGACCTGGAATACTTTCATCCCGGTGGCGCGCTGGAGCAGCTCGCGCAGGATGCCCTTGTGCGTCGGGTCTAGGTGCTGGACGATGACAAACGCCATGCCGCTGCCCACCGGCACGTGTCGCAGGAACTGTTCGAGGGCCTCCAACCCTCCCGCGGAGGCACCAATGCCGACGATCGGAAACGAAACGCCGGTCGTCGGAGGCGGTGCCTTTTTTCGGACCGCCCTGGGGAACTTCGTCGCCGGGCGTTTCGGTGAGGATTTCCGTTGCATGATCATGGCCCCTGCAGCCAGGGTTCCAAATTTATGATGGCGGTAATCCTGGAAAAGCAAAAGAAATAATTCGCGCGAAAAACCGGCGCCACAAGGGGCGCCGTGAGTCCCTCAACGGCGGGTTCCAGCGCCCCGCCCGATATGTCCAATTGCACTGGATCTGCCTCAGGATTCGCGCAGCCCGTCGCCGGCGATGGTGGCTCGCACTCCAGCCGAGTAGTTCGAAGTGCTTTGATTCGATGATTTCCGCGCGCGAGTCGTGTCGCTGATCTGCAGGACCAGCGCCGGGATGGTCAACAAGATGATCTTCAGGTCCAGCCACCAGGAGAGGCTCTGTGCATAGTGAATATCCAAGCGAACCATCTCCTCGAAGGTGGTGCGGTTCTTTCCGGAGATCTGCCAGAGTCCCGTCAGTCCAGGCATGGCGTGGAATCGTTCCCGCTGCCACGGGAGAAACTTCTCGTATTCGTAGGGTACGCACGGGCGTGGTCCGACCAGGCTCATTTCGCCCCGGAGCACGTTGATGAGCTGGGGCAACTCGTCCAGGCCCGAGGCGCGAAGCAGCCAGCCGCCAGGAATCACGCGGGCGTCGCGCCGGGCGTCCATTTTAGCCATGGGTGCGTTGGATTGAATCAAGTCATCACAATGTCGCTGATGGATTCGGCTGTCGGCTTCGACGAACATGGTCCGGAACTTGTAGCACATGAATCGCCCGCCCCGGTATCCGACGCGCTCCTGCCGGAAGAAAACCGGCCCGGGCGACACGATCTTCATTACGATGGTCACCATGAGGGTGAATAAGGCGAGCACGGGCAGGGCCGCC
>Ga0182019_10000209_pt1 | contig 29455 bp, 20 predicted proteins | sample 812E2MmetaG_FD_120483 | JGI IMG/M metagenome (GOLD analysis project Ga0182019, IMG submission 120483) | Permafrost microbial communities from Stordalen Mire, Sweden - 812E2M metaG | ecosystem: Environmental > Terrestrial > Soil > Wetlands > Permafrost | place: Sweden: Stordalen | collected...
GGGTTCCGAAACATCGCCGCCGATTGCGAGTGTATAACCTTTCCGTACAGCATTTTTCAGTGCTGCCATAAAAACATCAAGCGGAACATTATAATAATCGGAGCTGTGCCACCAGTTATCGCCTACTTCATATTCCACCTGCTTGTAAAAAGGCTGCTGAGTATAAGAAAGTATATCAACGTAATCATCGGGATTTATTTTAATGATTTCTTTAAGGTACTGCAGTGGTGTAACTTTCTTCCCGTTAATGGTAACCTCAGAAGGAGGGACTCCCATGTAGTGGTTCATAATCGATTTAACAGTTGTCATAACTGCATCCTCATCCCAGGCAGAGTTTTTCTTCAGCGACTCCAGGTAACCTTTCAGTTCAGTCAGCATTGCATCGTGATTGTGGTACTTACGGCCATCAGTCAGTCCCGAATAATCATCCTCCGGGACAATGCCGTATTTCTTCCAGATACGAGTAACGGCATTTGCTTCAGAACCTTCATCAAATGCCGAGTTTCCTCTTTCGTGGATATATCTCGCCGCCTTCTCGACAAATTCCCAGTAAACTGTATACATCTCGGATAATTTAACCTGAAGCTTATTGATACGGTATACTTCTGATTCAAAAAATGAAGTGGTGCTGAAACACCAGCAGGTGCCGGTATTACCCTGAGATAAAGGTGGATTGCGCCATTGTTGCGTTTTATAAAGATCGACTTTATTCGGCAGTGAAGTGGAAGAGAGATCGACAGCAAAGTTTTTTCCGGGTTTGGCAGGTTCTATCTTTTCCTTTAATTCACGGTCATCTTTCATTATTGAATTCTGGAAAAAACCAGGCTGCGTTACCCTGAATATTGCTTTGTCCTTATTCTGGCCATTGAGGCCCAATGACATCCAGCAAAGAAAAAATGCTGAAATCGTAAAAATTCTTCTTTTCATAGTCAGACTTATTATTTAATTATCGAATTTAAGATTTTCGGGAGATAATTATATATAGGAAGGCTCTTTTAATGTATAGTTGTACTTATCAGAATTTGACAATTCTGGCAGCGCCGACAAATCCTGATGTAATAATCTTGCAAATATATATTCCGGGTCCAGCCTCATATCCGTTTTCGGTTCGACCGTCCCATGTGAATGTACTCTTCCCCGGGTTGCATATTTGATCATGCATGCTCCTTATGATTGCCCCTGAGATGGAATAGATATTCACATTCACAGTACTTTCAGACTGAACTGAAAAAGATATTTCTGTGAAGTCTCTCATGGGATTGGGAGCGATTTTTACTTCAAGCTTCCCGTATCCGTAATTTTTTTCAATGCCAAGAACATCAGTTACCCTTACAATTGCCGTATCAAGGTTAGAGACATGGATATTGTCAAACCATACTTTTTTCCCGATTATTTCTGTGTATTCTGTTGAGATCTCAAAATTATCAATTCTTGTCCAGTCGAATTTGTTCTCTTGCGGATACCATGTATCCACGTCCCATGCACCTTGTTCTACAAATGCGGAAAGAGGTATCCTGACATGATGCCATTTCCTGTCCCATGTAGCCATGGAATCGTCTATCACACTCCTTATTCTCCAGGGATGGTCGCCAGGTGCAGTCGTTTTTGTATCAGTGAACCGGACATCGAATTTAATTCCCGGTGCATCTCCTCTTACCATGAAGTCGAGAGCATAGTTATTTGCTACAAGCTTTGAGAGATCCTTGTCGGGAACAAAATCGAAACCTATTTTATTGTATTGCGAAAACCCGCTCCATGAAATGCAATATTTATTGGCTTCCGGCAGGTCGGATGAATAAAAATCAAGGGTTCCGGTACTGTAGCTTTCATCTTCAGTGCCGGCAGCATCATAATCGGTATAAATAAGAAAGCCCGTTGAATCGGGCTTCATCGTGAAGGAAGTCTGAGGCGGAACATTGAATTTAAGTGAGTCAAGCAGCCTTGTATTCAAGTCGTTGTCGAAAAGCTGATTAGATCCTTTTTTAAAGAGACCGAAACCTCCTTTATAATCCCAGGTTGTCCACGGAATGTTATTTTCGTTCAGGTATTGCCTAACCACGCTGTACCACTGGCACCTGTCGGAATCATTGCTGTTCTGCATAAAAACTCCGAATTCGCCGCAGTAAATATTTACATTTCTGGCGGTTCTGAAGGCTATTGCATTATCAATCAGCTGCTTCATATACGCAGCATTTCCCTGTGAAGGATAACTGCTGAGGCTGCTTGCTATCCATGACCCGAGAAGAGATGGCGGGCACTGAGGCATTGTTGCTGCATTGTACGGAAATGGCACGCCTGCAAGCGGAGCCATCGAAGGTGTAACCCATGTTGCACCCTGGTGAGTAAACATGAATGGATCGTAAAAGTGAAAGGTATAAAGAAGGTTGTTATCGGAATAATGTGGCAGGTTTGCAAGTTCAGTATAGGTGTTGTAACCCGATCCTCCCACGACAATAGTATGCTTTGTATCCTGAACCCTGATTGCGCTAATTACATGTGACTGGATCGTTCCCCAGGTTGAAGTCAACATGCCGTTTGGCTCATTAAGCACTTCATACAGCACATAATCTGAGCGGTTTTTGTAGTGCGCTGCCATCTGCGACCATATCTTTAAAAGTATATCTTCAATTCCTGCTGTTGTGCTTCCCGAAGGATCAGAGCTGTGATTATCGAGAATGACATATATTTTAAGCTGTTCGCACCATGTGACAGCCGAATCAAGGAAAGCAAAATAAATCGGGTCAAAAGTATATGATGGGCTACCTGAAGTCATCGCATGCATGTTGATAGGCAGCCTGATGACGTCGCAGCCGAGACTTTTAATGTTGGCTATGTCTTTTTTTGTGAATTTTGTGAATTGTATCGCTCTTGGACCAGATGACTGGAACCAGTTTGTGAGGTTAACCCCCCGGCTGAAGGGTGCCTGCGATATAACTGGAAGTGAATAAAGCAAGAAAGCCAGAAAAATAAGATGGATTTTATTTTTGATTCTCATTTTGCCCCGGGAAGAAATAATAACTACTCTCTGTAAATCCGCGCTAAGGTAGCTATAAATTCTGTTCAGGGTAATAGCCTGAACCAATGAAATTGGATATCTTTATTCTTTAAATTGGATATTAATAAAAATGAAATGGCAAAAAGATATCTGATTTCAGTTTTGTTAATAAGTGTATGTTTTACACTTAATTCTCAGAGAGGAGCAGATGTTCGTGTGAAAAATGATAAATCCGTGCCGATCCGAGGTTTGTGTATAGATGCTCCAAGTCCCGCAGGAATGAATGAATTTATAGGGTTCATTGAAAAAGAGCTTGCACCACGGCATGTGAACACTCTTATTCTTATGGTCAATTATAATTTCAGGTTCAAGAGCCATCCTGAGCTGCGGAATGATTCGGCAATCTCGGCAAAAGATGCAAAAAGGCTGGCCAGAACCTGCAGAAAGTACAATATCGACCTTATACCCTCGATCGATCTTCTCGGTCACCAGTCGTGGGCCGGAACTTTGGGTTCACTGCTCAGGGTACATCCGGAGTTTGATGAAACACCACTGAAAAAGATGCCTGAAAAGTATGTATGGCCGAACCCCGACGGGTTATATTGTAAAAGCTATTGCCCGCTTCATCCTGAAGTCCATAAGATTATTTTTGACCTGGTTGATGAGCTATGTGACGCCTTTGATGCTGATTCTTTTCACGCAGGCATGGATGAGGTTTTCTATATCGGCGAAAGCCAGTGCCCCAGGTGTTACGGAAAAGATAAGGCAGAACTCTTTGCAGGTGAAGTAAGGGCAATACATGATCATCTTGCAGAGAAGGGACGGCATTTATTGATATGGGGCGACAGGCTTATTGACGGCAAGAGTACTGGAATCGGTGAATGGGAGGGAAGCTTCAACAGCACTTACAAGGCCATTGACATGATCCCGAAGGATGTAATGATCTGTGACTGGCATTATGATCGTCCTGACCAGACAGCGGTTTATTTTGCAATAAAAGGCTTTGATGTGGTCACCTGTTATTGGAATAAATCAGCTGTCGCAATTGTGCAAAAACAGGACATGCAGAATTTCCGTGATCACTCAACCCGGGAAATGAAAGAACATTTCAGGGGAATTATCCAGACTGTATGGTCGGGCGAAAAATCGTTTCTTGACATCTATTATGGTAATAAGTCCGACACAAGCAGGATTTCGGAAATTGACTGTTTCAGAACGCTTTTCAACGAAAAGAACTATTGAGCGAAGCTATTTTCTCTATTTCACTTCAGCTCAAAAGATACCGGTACCATGAACCAGACCGAAACAGGTTTCCCATTCTGCTTTCCGGGTTTCCATAATGGAAGAGTGCTGACGACTCTCATTGCTTCCTGGTCCAGAGTAGGGTGCACACCGCGCAATATTTCGATTCTCTTTACTGAGCCATCAGATGAGACTGCAAATTTCACGATGACTTTACCCTGGATATTGTTTTCTGCGGCCTCTTGAGGGTACTTCGTGTTCTCTGCAATATATTTAAGGAGCGCAATTTCTCCGCCCGGAAAAACAGGCGACTCTTCGACTTTTATGAAAATCTCCTCATCTTTTACAGGTCCCGGGATAATGGCTTCTGTCAGCGTATCTGTTTTGTCTGTAACAATACCGTTTTTAACAATAGCTGAAGCAGTTTCGTTTGTCATCAAGGGATTTGAAATATTAGCAGTATCGTCAACCACTTTAGGTGGCACATATCTGGGTAGTTCAGGCTGATTGGCAGGCTTCTTAATATCAGGCGGGGCCACTTCCTTGGGATTTGTGTAAATATCGGGGGTAGCAGAAATAAAAATAATTGGTCCTGCCCCGGCAGTAGCATCCTTCGGCATAAAGCTGGATACCAGTATTATAAGCAGGGTGAAAAACGCTGATACACCCAGAACTGAAAGGCTTGCAACTGATTTGTAGCGTCTCCGGAGGTCGTAGGCTCCGTACTCTTTGTTGCGGTTCCGGAATATGATCTCATCAAACCCGGGAACCTTTTTTTCATTCCTCTTCATTTTAGTAGTTTTTAGTTGTTAAACAATCACAGGACAATCGCTATCAACTATGCTATAAAAGAGGCTTAGCTACAATTATACTATAGCAAAAAGGGTGCCAATATAAAAGGAGGCTTCCCCCGGACAGCCTCCTTTTCAAACAAGCCAGATCAATAAACCTATTTTATTCCAAACCTGTAGCTGAACTTTATGAGAAATATATTGTGAGGAATGTTATTGTCCTTGTTGAACAGGTCTCCCATGTTATTTATAAAATCCATTTGCCCTGAACCATTATAATTGTCCCTTGTCTGACTCCATACCAGGTAAACTGTCGAACCCGGACTATATTCCCATCTTATTACAAGATTTGACAGGAAGAACTGATAATTAAAGTTATTATTCCCGATTGTATAATCAGTAGTACCATCAGTATTCTCATCAATATTATATTGGTTATTCGGTTCGTCAAAGGTACTCTGCGCAGAGGTGTACACATGGAACCTGTCGGTATATTCTTTTGCAAGAGGATTAAGAATATACTTGTAGTTGTAATATTTTCCGGAAGCAATATATGGCTGCCCCCAATATTGTAATGTCAAATCAGGTGTCAGGTTAAAATTGAGACGGAACGAGGCATTGATCGTTGTTCTGTTAATGCTTGCGAAAATGTATCTGTCAGCACCGTTGTAACTCAGTTTTGTTACGTACTGTAGTTCCGTGAACGACTTGGTGTATCCCGGGCTCACTGTGAAAAACAGATAATTTATCGGTTTATAGGTTATATCTGAGCCTAAATAAAAGCTATTGCTGCTTTTTTCAAATCCTGTATTTGAGTTAATATATATCGAAACATTAAGCTTCTTCCTGTTGTCGGTCGAAATTCCTGCATTCTCCGTAGTACTGCCCGGTAACTTCATCATGGGACCACCCCGGAGAATACTGGTGGAAAGCGATGGAGTATTCACGTTTGCGTAGGCCCAGAAATTCCAGTAGTTCTTAAAAGTGATGCTCGGATTAAACTCAATTCCTTCTCCTAAAATATTTCCGCCAAAATCGTTGACAAGATATAAATCTCCATTTATGTTGTAATTTCTGTAGATTCCTTTAGGCTCCCACTGATGATAACCTGCCCATAGAACAGATAGAACATTATCTGCCTGCTGCATATATCCCAGGTCATTTATCTCAAATCCCGGTGTTTTCCAGATCACGCAACCAAGAAGATTGAAATGACCGTTAAGCTTTTGAATCTGCATTCTCCCTCCCGAACCGAAAAGCGATGTTCTGTTCAGGTCATAGTTCACGTAATCATTATCAGGTCTCTGGAAATAGTGTGCTGATGACTGTTGGGTAAGGGCAATCGCTTCTTTTGATCCGTTAACCTGGCTGAAAGATGCATTAATATTGAACATCCAGCTCTTCTTTCTGAAAAACTGGGTAAAATCGAATCCTCCGGTATAGGCTGATTTGTGCATTGTCTTTGCCAGATTTTCATCGAGGTTCCTGTTGGTGGCGGTGAAAATTCCACCAATTAAAGTATTGCCCTCCCTGAGATCTTTCTGGACTCTTCCCAGAAAATAATTTGTAAGAGGTTCAACAGTCTGAAAAATTCTTCCGCCTACAGTATCTATTTCCGCTCTTTCTTCCCCGGTTGTGGCATCAATAAAACCAAGAGAAAGTCCTTTACTGGTCTTCCCCGTTAACTTTGCTGCCCCAAGGATGGAAGTAAAATTCGGAATGTCAGCATTCCACCCGTCTTTCAGATTGAGATCCCCTTCAGGCCTTCTGCCAATCCTGCGCGAATAAAAGAGGTTATCGTTCCCGTTACTTCCATCGCCGATCCCCATGTTGAAATTTGTAATATTATTCCCTTCAATAAAGAAAGGTCTTTTCTCAGAGAAGTATGTTTCGTAGGCAGAAAGGTTAACAACTGATGGGTCTGCTTCAACCTGTCCGAAATCAGGATTAACAGTGAGATCCATCGTCATGTTATTGGTAATACCGATCTTAGCATCAACTCCTCCGTTTAATCCGTATTTCTGTCCCTTGGCCAAAAAAGGATTCCCGGGTTCTTTTTTGAAAGTCTCGGCTTTTGCAACTGCATAAGGAGTCACATCAAATATTTTTCTTGGCTTAATGTTATCCATGCCGGTGAGTTCGCCGAAAAGGTGAACAAGCCCCGGAGCATCCTTGGGAATATGAACCCAAAAGTCCTGTTCATTCTTCCTGTAGAAAACCCTGGCGACCTCCAGACCCCATGTGCCATTGGAATTCTTGTCAAATCTCACCTGGCTGAAGGGAATTTTCATCTCTGCAATCCACCCTTCTTTATTAATTGAAGTTTTTGCCCACCAGTTCGGATCCCACGATCCGTCCTGGTTCTGCCCGTCACCCGTGAACATCTGATCGTATTTGACACCGCTGGAACTGATTCCGAAAAGAAATCCTGTCCGGAGATCATGGAAACTGTCGAATATTACACCTACCAGGTCGCCATCAACGTTATCGCGCCTTGTAAGACGGTTTACAATGCTGTCGGGAGCAGTGTCAAAAGCTTTAAAAGCAACATAGATATTATCATCATCAAAAAGGATCTTGAAAACAGTATTCTGTGATGGTTTTTTCCCGTTAAAAGGCTCATACTGGGTGAAGTCATCAACCCAATCGCCCTGTTTCCATGCCTCATCGTCAAGAACTCCATCGATTACAGGAGCTACAGTAGTCCTGGTTGCATGGTACTGCTTCTTGGTTATGGTCTGTGCTGTCGATATGGTGAAAGACAATAGAGTAAGCAAAATTAAGGTTATTGATCTTTTCATCTGGTAGGTCAGTTTTTGGTTTGTTTTCAGGATAAGGACGGATAACAGAGCAATTTGATGCAATAAAGAAGATATTTAGAATCAGTTTAAACAATTTATTTTTGGAATAACAAGTCCCTGTCATAGACACACAAAGTCAATTTCACCCTATTGTAAAATCAGAAAAACAATATATTAACTCCGGTTGAAATCTTTAAGCAGGGGATTGCGGGTCGTCTTCTTTCAATCGTAGAGCCTGATAAACTCATAGGAATTGCCTGTAAAATCAAGAAATCTGAAAAAATCGGATTTTGATATTACCAGCGAAGCCCTGTTATCGTTGGGATGAAAAGTAAGGCGCTCACAGTCTTTAAGCTTTTCATCGATGAAAAGATGAACATTTTTTTCAGTGTCATTTATCAGTCCGAACGGCGATACTGAACCAGGTTCAAGTCCAAGGTATTTCTTAAGCCGATGGTCAGAAGCGAAGGATAGCTTGCCCTGCTTAAGCCGCTTCTCAAGGTCATGGATCTGGAGTAAGCGCAAGTGCTCGAGAATTACAAGATAATGCCTGTCGCCTTTGTGGTTGCGAAAAAAAATATTTTTGCATTTACCGGCGTCATAATCTTTCCAGTAGATCTTTGCCTCTTCAATAGTAGCCAGTGGTGGATGTTCGTGATATTCAAAACTTATACCGAGCTTGTGGAGCAGGAGGTAGAGTTCTTTCTGCCCGGTCATTGGCCCCCAGTCTTTTTTGTAATGAATGAAAAATCGAAACCTGCAAGAAGGGATATATCAGTTCCGGCATCTACCATATCTGTATCTCCTTCCTCAGAAATCCACTCTACGACAATCGGGGTACCTCCGGTATTAAGTCTTTTGAATTCCTGAAGAATATCATAAAGGAATTTTGCAGACGATGAGTTGAAATATGAAAGGTCGATCTGGAATTTAAGCGGATTTTCAGCATTGAAGTTTTTGAATTCCCCTTCAAGAATATCATCGATAAATATCTTCATCCACTCTATTACAGGATAGTAAATTGCACGCACATCCTCAGGCGATGATTTACCCCGGATAAAGAAACTGTTCTTTTGCGGAGAAAGGAGAATTTCCGGCGAGTTATCTGTGGCTTTAATATGAAGCATTTGCATATACAGGCATTTTTGCAAAATTGCATCATTATTTCAGAACTTCAAAAATTATTTTAAGTGGGCAAGAGAATTAGAATAAATCATTATTATTTTCTCCAAGTGTGTATCCGGAATCTTCCCGGAGGGTGTCCGATCTGTAAGCTTCGACCGCGAGCCTGTCGCAAAGCTCATTTTCTTTGTTGTTGCTATGGCCTTTAATCCAGATGAACCTGACAATATGCTCTCTGTATGCCTTCAGGAACCTTATCCAGAGATCGGGATTTTTTTTCTTTTTGAAAGCTTTAGATTCCCATTGGAAGAGCCATCCCTTTTCAACCGAATCGGCAACATATTTTGAATCGGTAAACACAACAACCTTGCTCATTGGCTTCTTCAGGGCTTCAAGCCCGATGATTACCGCCAGCAACTCCATGCGATTATTTGTGGTGAGCCTGAAGCCTTCAGATTTTTCAAGCCTGTGCTTCCCGGAGATCAGTACAACACCATAACCCCCCGGTCCCGGGTTACCGCTTGCGGCGCCGTCGGTATATATTGTGATCTCACCTTGCATGATGAATTACAATGCCGGTATTTGTGAGGAAAAGCTTTATAGCAATTGAAAGCAGAATCACACCAAACACTTTTCTCAACAGCTGTAATCCCCCCTGCCCGAAAAATTTTTCAAATATTGATGTAAGACGAAGTACAAAATAAACAACAATCATATTGAGTACCAGGGCAATGAATATGTTGATAGTCTGATATTCAGCTTTTAGTGACAGTATTGTTGTAATGGATCCGGCACCTGCTATGAGAGGGAAAGCGATCGGAAAAATAGCACCATCACCGCGAGGATCCTGTTTGAAAAGTTCTATACCAAGAATCATCTCCATGGCAATCAGGAATATAATGAATGAACCGGCGATAGCAAATGAAGACACATCAATGCCAAAAATTCCCAGAAGAGGACTCCCGATAAATAAAAATGCCAGGAAGATCGCCAACGAAACTAGGGTAACTTTACCTGCGTTGACATTCCCTGATTTTGATTTTATATCGATTATGATAGGAATCGAACCGGTGATGTCAATTATAGCGAAGAGAACCATGAAAGCTGCCAGTATCTCAATAAAGCTAAAATGCATAGGGAGTTAATTTGGTGCAAAGATAAAAAAAATCCCCCTCTTTCCGCGAGCTGGCGGAGAGATGGGGGAAAATAAAAGGTGTGAGTACGTTAATCCCTATTGTCTGATTGTCATTTCGTCAACCAGGTTTTTAGCACCGGAATAAATATCCATTATCCACAACACATACCTTATATCAACGACAATACATCTTTGGAGCGCAGGCTCATAAGTGACATCTCCGCTCATGGCTTCCCAGTTGCCGTCGAAAGCCAGTCCAATCAGCTCACCATTGCCGTTCATTACAGGACTTCCCGAGTTGCCTCCGGTAATATCATTTGTTGTGAGGAAGCAAACCGGCATATAACCTTTTGAAGAAGCGTACCTGCCATATTCTTTTTTATTATTGAGATCAATGAGCCTCTGGGGCACATCAAACTCATAGTTTCCGGGAATATACTTGTCGACGACACCCTGAAGCGTAGTATAATATTTATATGTCACCGCATCTTTTGGGTCATAATCCTGAACAGTCCCATAAGTGAGACGCATTGAGAAATTGGCATCAGGATAAAGCGTCTTTTCCGGGGTCATCTCCCTAAGCGCTGCAACCCAGAGCCTGTTTCCGATGTTCAGGTTATCGTCGAACTTGCTGCGTTCCTTTGATATATCCATGGCAACCGTTCTTATTGAGGTATAGGTTAAAACCACAGGATCATTTTCGAGGGTTTTAAGAACGGGTTTATCAAGAAATGCCGTCAGTTTTGCTTCGCTTGCAAATACAGACTTGGCGAACATATTGTCCACGAATTTGTCGATGTTCCCCTTGAATTTTTTATCAACGACATTTTTATAAAAATCAGGATGGAACTTGGCAGGAACATCAGCCCTGTAAAGATTAAGCATAGCCTTCATGGATTTTAGATCGGTAGGTGCACTGTAATCCTTGTAAAGATCACCAATATTGTCTTTAACCTGTTTTACGGCATCGGCGATCTTGCTATTATCACCCGACTTCAGTGCAGTGATAAGCCCGGTTGCAACCTGGTTAAACTGAAGTAGTTCACAGCCCTGGATACATTCACTAAGGTACTGTAATGCATTCTGATATTCAGCTCTTCCCTCGATCGCTGATTTAATCATGTTAAGCGATTCTCCATATTTAGCCTTACGGTCAGGATCAGCATTTACCCATGTGTTGAACTGGGCTTCAATAGCCTGCTTTTTAGCCATTACGTTTAGATTCTTCAGCTGATTATTCTGGCCGATTGAATATTTCCAGTAGTTTGAGGAGCCATAATACTTGGAAGAATATTGAATTCTTATTTTTTCGCTTGAATTCATATCTTTCATCCATATCTCCTGTTTGATACCGCGTATTTTTATCCTGTTGGGATTGGTGATATTCATTATCTCACCTACCTGGTAGGAAGTATAATACCTCTGTGTCCCTCCGGGATATCCCAGGATCATTGAAAAATCACCTTTATTGAGATCTTTGAGTGATATAGGAAGCCAGTATTTTGGCTTGAGCGGAATGTTATCCTTTGAGTAGGATGCTGGTTTGCCGTCGGGAGCTGAATATACGCGGAATACGCTGAAATCACCGGTATGGCGCGGCCATTCCCAGTTATCAGTATCATCGCCGAACTTGCCTATTGAAGATGGGGGAGCGCCTACAAGCCTTACGTCGTTATATCTTTCATAAACAAGGAGATAGAAATTGTTGCCGCCATAGAATGAAGATACAGAGTTCCTGTAATTATTCCCTTCTGAAGCTTTTTTCTCGATAGCCGATCTTGCATCACTTATTGCAGCGTTCCTGTCGGTTTCACTCATTCCCGGCTTTACATTTGCAAGTACCTGGTCGGTAACATCTTCAATCCGGACAAGGAAGGTAACAGAGAGCCCCTGGTTTGGCAGCTCATCTTCCTTTGTTTTTGCCCAGAAGCCGTCTTTAAGATAATCGTGATCGACAGAGCTGTGCGACTGGATCGAACTATAGCCACAATGGTGGTTAGTCAGGATAAGTCCCTGTGATGAAACGATCTCTCCGGTGCATCCGCCTCCGAATATCACAACAGCATCCTTGAGACATGCTTTATTAAGGCTGTAGATATCCTCGGCCGAAAGTTTCAGCCCGAGTTGGGTCATCGTACCTATATTAAGCTTCTCGATCAGGGGCAGAAGCCACATGCCCTCATCAGCTTTAGCTTTAAATCCGAAGCTGAAGAAAATAATCAAAAGAATGGAAAGGATTTTTTTCATAGCATTATTGCTTAATGGTATTGATTTTAAGTTAAAAGGCAAATATAATTCTTTAAATGAAAAACAGAGATATCAAAAGTCAATTGATAACTGCATATCATAAAGCGAAAATGACTTTCTGTGATATGGAGTAATTCCGTATTTCAGAATTGCCTTTCTGTGGTATAATGTTCCATAGCCTTTATTCCTGTCCCATCCATAATCGGGGTACTCTGAATGTATCTTTTCCATATACTCATCACGGAAAATCTTTGCGAGAACCGAAGCTGCAGCGATGGAAAGATAGAGTCCGTCGCCCTTAATTATTGTCTCATGCCTGATATTTTTATATGGATAAAACCTGTTCCCATCAATAAGCAGGAACTGGGGCTTTTGCTTTAATCCATCAATTGCCAGATGCATTGCTTTTATCGATGCCCTGAGAATATTCATTCCGTCTATTTCATTGCTGTCAACCGATGCCACGCTCCATGCCAGTGCTTCGGAAATTATTTCCTCCCTTAAATAAGCTCTCTGTCTGGCAGTCAGCTTCTTTGAATCATTCAATACCGGATGCTTATAGTTTTTAGGAAGTATCACCGCAGCAGCAAAAACCGGTCCTGCCAGGCACCCTCTGCCTGCCTCATCGCAGCCGGCTTCAATAAGATTATGATAGAGGAATGATTTCAGCATTTTTGTTATTATGATAGGGCCTGATAAAAATATGCAATTATTCCTTTGGCGGTATAGGAAAAAAAGTTCTGATACAGATTTGACTTATGAGTAAGTTATTAACACATTTATCAACAAAAACCGGTGATATGTCAAAAAAATATTTATTTTTGGCCACTTGATAGGGGGAATTTAATGATAAAAGGCTATGAAATATTGATGTTCTGGCTGCTTTGCATCCCGGCAACTTTGTTTTCGCAGCAGCTGTCGCATCAGGTGCTTGTTCCTCTTGCAGGTCTTGCTTCAGGGAATTCCATAAATTATTCTCAGACCGTTGGGGAGACTGCCATTGAGATAGTCGGATGCTCTGAGTATATATTTACTCAGGGTTTTCAGCAGCCCGGGTTAAAGATTACTTCCGGAGAGGTTCCAAAAGGAACGGGAGTAAATGTTTATCCGAATCCGGTTTCGGATTTCATTACAATTGAGTTATTCAGCGAGACGGCTGAAACATTCAGAATAGACTTTATAAGTATCACCGGCAATGTTGTGATGTCTGAAAAGAAGGTCTTTGATAATAAATTCTGGTTCAAAGATCCTCTTAGCATTGAGAATCTTATCAGGGGTTTTTATCTTGTAAGGGTTTACAGCGAGGATGGAGTGATAAACAGGACATTCAAGATAGAAAAGTTATAAAGCATAAATTATGGCTTTAAAAGTTATGAAGAAATACTTTATGATAATAGCGCTTACTGCGGTTAGCAGCTGTATATGCGCACAGAACAATGTCCCTCTCGGAATTAATTACCAGGCTGTTGCCAGGAATAACAGCGGCACTGAGCTTGCTAATACAAAGATAAGCGTCAAATTTTCAATAATCTCCGGCGATCCGCTGGGTACGCTTGTTTACCAGGAGCTTCACCAGGATATTATTACATCAAAATTCGGAGTTTTTTCGCTCGTTATCGGTCATGGAGTTCCGACAAGCGTATCTCCTCTTTCTTCCCTTGCAGACATAGCGTGGAAGGATGCCAACCATTATCTGAAGGTTGAAGTGAAATTCGAGAATGATTTTATGGATATGGGAACAATGCAGTTTCTTGCAGTTCCCTATGCGCTCTATGCTCAGAAATCACTCGAACCCGGCCCAACAGGCCCGAAGGGCGACAAAGGCGATCCGGGAGATCCGGCATCAGACAGTCAGTCTCTCTCATTTGATGGCGTCAACCTTAAAATTGATCGTGGCAATACTGTCAACCTTTCAAGTCTGAATGTTCCTCATCAGCTTTCTTTAATAGGAGATACTCTTTCAATACTTGGGGGAAATAAGGTTGCTTTGACTAATCAAATACAGGATTTACAGCTCGACATAAATCAGAAGCTTAAAATTACCAAGAATTCTGCTGCAACTGAAATTGACCTCTCTCCTTATAAACAGAACCTTACTTACACGCCCGCCACAGGAATGCTAAGCATATCAGATGGCACGGGAGCTGACCTTTCTTCTCTTAAAACTGATGCGATTCAGGATATTCACCTGAACGGGAACCTGCTGACGATAGATAAAAATTCCTCATCAATTGGAGTGGATCTGAGCAAATACAAAGATAATACTGATAACCAGCAACTGACCTATAACGAATCGACTAAATCGCTTACTATTGACAATGGGAATAGTGTTACTCTGGGAACGATGGTGGCATTCAGAGCGAAAAAACTATTATCCGTTAGTGCTTCATCATTATCAGATGTGATTTTTATTCCAACCTCCGTTGAATTTAATGAGGGGAATGCATTTAATAGTTCAACTGGGGAATTTATTGCCCCAACTACTGGAATTTATACATTCAGTGTTGCATATTATGCTGATGGTACAGGTGGATCAAGAAAACTGTCAATATATTATAATTCAGCACTTTATGAAGATATGGCAATTGATATAGCATCTGGCACCCAGATTACTGTAAGATCAATTACCATGAAGCTTTCTTCAAATGATGTAGTTAAATTAATCATTAATACGGGGACCGCTACTCAAACCGGTACCGGAACATTTTCCGGGTTCAAGGTTTATTGATTGCCGGACCTCTTAACCCACTCCTTCCCTTCCGCCGAGAGCGGAACAAGCTCTCCCGGGAGGGATTATTTTCTGTACTTCCTTTGAACCGCTGTACCGCTGTACCTTTTCACCTTTCTTTATTTCCCGTTAAATTATTTACATTTGCCAAAACTTGTTTAATGATCAATAACGAACAGATAAAAGACCTTTCGGAACGCAGAGATGCGTTGAGGAGGTATCTTTGACATTGAAGGCAAGCTGAACCAGGTACAGGAGAAGGAGGAGATATCAAGGCAGCCGGATTTCTGGAACGACCCAAAGCAGGCCGAAGAGCTTCTCAGGAACATTTCCCTGCTAAAGAGCTGGACTACAGATTATGACAGGGTCTCAACCGCAATAGACGATCTTACAGTTATAAATGATTTTTTCCGAGAGGGAGAAGCAACTGAGCAGGACCTCGATTCCCAGTACAACAGCTGTCTGAAGATGGTCGAGAACCTTGAGGTCAGGAACATGCTGCGCAAGGATGAGGATCAGCTTGGTGCGATACTGAAAATCAATTCAGGAGCAGGTGGTACCGAAAGCAACGACTGGGCCGCAATGCTTCTCAGGATGTATCTGCGATGGGCCGAAAGGAATAATTATAAAACAAAGGAACTCGATTTTCAGCCCGGCGATGAGGTCGGAATAAAATCAGTGACCATCGAAATTGAAGGCGAACAGGCTTACGGATACCTGAAAAGCGAAAATGGTGTTCATCGTCTCGTCCGGATTTCACCCTTCAATTCCCAGGGCAAGAGGCAGACAACCTTTGCCTCTGTTTTCGTATCTCCACTCATTGACGACAATATCGAAATAGAGATCAACCCTTCCGATATCACCTGGGATACGTTCCGGTCAAGCGGAGCAGGCGGTCAGAATGTCAATAAGGTTGAAACAGCAGTAAGGCTTAGGCATCATCCTTCAGGCCTTGTTATCGAAAACCAGGAAACCAGGTCTCAGCTTAACAATAAGGAAAATGCCATGAAGATCCTGAAGTCTCAATTATACGAAATTGAACTGAGGAAACGTATGGATGAGCAGGCTAAGATCGAGGGTGAAAAGAAAAGAATTGAATGGGGCTCCCAGATCAGATCATATGTGCTTCAGCCTTACAAAATGGTGAAGGATCTGCGCACAGGATATGAGACAGGGAATGTACAGGCAGTTCTGGACGGCGATCTTAACGGTTTCATCAAGGCATTCCTGATGGAGTTTGCCGGCAAATAATCCGGCTGACTGATTATATATTATATATTACATTATATTTTTGTTTTATTGTGAAAAAGGAGAAGTTGTTCGGAGAGTTTCCACCTGTCAGCACAAAAGAATGGATAGATAAGATCGCTTCAGATCTGAAGGGAGGCGATTTCAATTCAAAGATGATCTGGAAATCAGGGGAGGGTTTTGATGTGATGCCATTCTACAGGCAGGATGACAACGAAAAACTTCAATATATTGATTCGTTACCGGGGTCATTTCCATTTTTAAGAGGAAACAGAACAACGGAAAATAACTGGAGAATCCGCCAGGATATTATTGTCACTGATTATCCGGAATCCAACAAAAAGGCCCTCGATTTACTGACAAAAGGTGTCGACTCGCTTGGATTTATTATTTCGAACCCGGATTCCGTCAGCAGCCGGAATTTTGACATCCTTTTAAATGGGATAAACCCGGAAACGGTTGAACTGAATTTTTACCCATTCGGCAAGGCGAAAGAAATTGTTTCAGCTTTTCAGGATTATATAAAGGGAAACGGATATGCCCCCGGAAAAGTAAAAGGTGCAGTTGAGGCAGACCCGATTGGCAGGCTTATGTACAACGGAACTCTTTGCATCCCTGTTGAAAAGGGACTCGATTACCTGGCAGAAACGGCCGGGCTTACCCTTCCTCTTCATCATTTCCGGGTCATAGATATTAAAGCATCAGAATTCAGAAATGCCGGTGCCGGGATTGTCACAGAGCTGGCATTCGCAATTTCTGCCGGTACTGAATATATTGCCAGGCTGGATATGAGGGGCATAAAACCTGAAATAACGGCTTCAAAGATCAGGTTCTCATTCGGAACCGGTTCGGGTTACTTTATGGAAATTGCAAAACTCAGGGCTGCACGGCTCATCTGGGCTGCTGTCATGCAAAAATATGCTCCTGGAAATACAGATGCTGCAAGAATGGAGATACATAGTGTGACAAACAGGTTGAATAAGTCGCAGTCAGATCCGCATATGAATATTCTCAGGACAGAGACTGAGGCAATGGCAGCGATTCTCGGAGGTACAGATTCTCTTACTATCGAGCCGTTTGATATAACCTCAGGGAAGACTGGCGAATTCTCTGAAAGAATTGCCCGCAACCAGCAGCTCATACTGAAAGAAGAATCATACTTTGATAAAGTTGCCGACCCGGCGGGAGGATCATATTATATCGAGAATCTCACTGACCTGATTGCAAGCGCTGCCTGGAAGCTCTTCATTGAAACAGAAAAAAATGGGGGATTTCTAAAATCCCTGGTCGACGGATTTATCAGTCAGAAAATCAATGAAAATGCAGAAGTTCTGAAAGATGAAACCAGGAAGAAAATAACAGCAATCCCTTTGTCTTTCGAAACCGGAGGAGAGATACGCGAAAGAAAAAGTATGGAGTACACTTATAATGATTTATATGCTCTCCCATTTGAAAAAGAGGGGCAGCCCGGAAGGGACAATGCTGAAAAAGATGGCGAACCATGGGTTACAGCAGAGGGTATTAAAATTAAAGGTGTATATAGTACATATGATCTTGAAGGCATGGAACATCTTGGATATGCAGCGGGCATCCCGCCATTCCTGAGAGGGCCATATTCAGGAATGTATGTTTTTCAGCCCTGGACTATCAGGCAGTATGCAGGTTTCTCAACTGCAGAGGATTCAAATGCTTTTTACAGGCGTAATCTGGCTGCCGGACAGACTGGTCTTTCTGTTGCTTTTGACCTGCCTACTCACAGGGGATACGATTCTGATCACGAAAGAGTTATCGGGGATGTTGGTAAGGCAGGAGTCGCAGTTGATTCTATCCTTGATATGAAGTTATTGTTCGACAAGATACCGCTGAATAAAATGTCGGTATCTATGACAATGAACGGAGCTGTTCTGCCGGTAATGGCTTTTTATATTGTCACAGCCCTTGAACAGGGAGCCAGGCTTTCAGAACTCAACGGAACAATCCAGAATGATATACTCAAGGAATTCATGGTAAGGAACACATATATTTATCCTCCTGAATTCTCAATGAGAATCATTGCAGATATTTTTGCCTATACGACCGCAAATATGCCGAAATTCAATTCGATAAGCATTTCAGGTTACCATATGCAGGAAGCAGGGGCTACCTGCGACATTGAGCTGGCATATACTCTTGCTGACGGTCTGGAATACCTCAGAACCGGTATAAGAGCTGGTCTCGATATCGACACTTTTGCTCCCAGGCTTTCATTCTTCTGGGCCATCGGGATGAATCATTTTATGGAGATCGCAAAAATGAGAGCCGCCAGAATTCTGTGGTCGAAGATTGTCAGGGGATTTAATCCAAAGAACCCTAAATCACTGGCCCTGAGGACACATTGTCAGACCTCAGGATGGAGCCTTACCGAGCAGGATCCTTACAATAACGTTGGAAGAACATGTATTGAAGCGATGGCTGCCGCTCTCGGTCATACCCAGAGCCTGCATACCAATGCGCTGGATGAAGCGCTTGCCCTGCCAACTGATTTTTCAGCCAATATTGCAAGGAACACTCAGAAATATCTGCAGGAGGAGACAGATATCTGCAAATCTATAGATCCCTGGGCCGGATCTTATTATGTTGAGTCGCTCACCAATGAAATTGCACATAAGGCATGGAATCTTATAATGGAGATCGAAAGCCTCGGGGGAATGGCAAAAGCCATTGAGCTTGGTGTTCCGAAGATGAGGATTGAAGAGGCAGCAGCAAGAACCCAGGCAAAGATAGATTCTGGTGTTCAGACGATTATAGGAACTAACAAATACAGGCCTGAAAGCGAAGAGCCTCTTGAGACCCTCGAAGTCGACAATACAGCTGTCAGGGATTCACAGGTGAAGAGGCTTGAGACACTTCGCAAAAACCGGAATGAATCAGAGTGCCAGGCTGCTCTTGATGCCTTAACCGAATGCGTTAAATCGGGCAGGGGCAACCTGATGGAACTGGCTATTGAGGCTGCTGCAAAACGGGCCAGCCTTGGAGAAATTTCTTATGCATGTGAAAAAATAGTAGGGAGGTACAAAGCAGTGGTACATACAATATCTGGTGTCTATTCCTCAGAGTATAAGTCTGATAAGGATTACGAAGAAGCAAAAGCCCTGGTTGCCAGGTTTGCTGAAAAAGAGGGGCGTCAGCCCAGGATTATGATCGCCAAGATGGGCCAGGATGGTCATGACAGGGGCGCCAAGGTAGTTTCGACAGGTTATGCCGACATCGGGTTCGATGTGGATATAGGACCCCTATTCCAAACGCCTGCTGAGGCTGCCAGGCAGGCAGTTGAAAATGATGTCCATGTGCTTGGAGTTTCCAGCCTTGCTGCAGGACACAAGACGCTTGTTCCACAGGTCATTTCGGAGCTTAAAAGACTTGGCAGGGAAGATATCCTTGTGATTGCAGGCGGTGTTATTCCTCCTCAGGATTATCAGTTTCTCTATGATGCCGGTGTAGCTGCTATTTTCGGACCGGGAACCTCAGTAGCCAAAGCAGCCAGGCAGATCCTTGGAATAATGCTGCATTCATTTGAACAAGAATGAGTTAGATTGATATAAGATGAAAAAGATCCTGTTTATTATTATCCCGGTTTTCTTTCTGATTTACGGATGTAAATCAAAAATGCCGCTGGCTGAAACCAAACCTGCAATGGTGCAGCAACCGGTAGCAGAATCGCAATATCTGAAATTCACAGATCAGACAACATGGATTCTTGGATATTTCAAGCGCGAACAGCTATACCGTTCACCGCACTGTGAATGGTATCTGACGGGTTATGATAGTTATAATCCTGATAGTTTGGCTGTTAAAAAATTAACAGTACTCGGTTCTGATAAAATTACGATCAAGGTAGTTATGGGAACATGGTGCCCCGATAGCAGGAGAGAAGTGCCAAGGTTTCTTCATCTACTGGATCTTTGGAAATTTCCACCTGAACGGGTCATTTTCATCGGTGTGGATGATGCAAAGAAATCGCCTGTTGGTGAATATGAAGGTCTTGGAATACAGAGAGTCCCCACCTTCATCTTCTATAAAAATAATATTGAAGCCGGACGCATCATTGAAAATCCTGCAACGTCTTTAGAGCAGGATATTGTAAATATTCTGACAAGGAATGATAAATAACAAATAGATTTAATGCCATGGAAGAAGTAAAAAATAACTCTGGACAAAACCTGGGAATAGCTGCCCTGATTACAGCTATATTAACCTTTGTGCTTGCAGTTATTCCCTGTGTGGGCCTGATTGCCATTATTCCGGGGATTGTTGCAATTGTTCTTGCATCCGTCGGACTCTCGCAGGCTAACAGGAATGATTCGCCTCACGGCGTGGCTATCGCCGGACTGATAATCGGGATCATTGCTATAATGATTTCATTTTCTCAGATCTTTGTTGCACGAAAGATCGCACATCATGCAGATAAATGGCCTAAACAAATGGAGAATATCATGAATGGTGTCCAGGAAGATGTTGAAAAAGGCATTAAGGATGCCAATATCTCGATTAAGGTTGAAAGCAATGGGGATACAATCAGAATTGTCACCACCCCTGATAAACGGAATAAGGAACAGACTTTGGAGGACCTTGAAAAAGGAAACAGTTCTGCCAATGACACTGTTAAAGTCAAGAAATAGCATCGGTTGGACAAAGCTCAGAAATGAGCCTTACCTGAAAATTAATATTGTCTTTGCCGGAGTAATAATGCTTATTATGGCATACTCCGGCATTTTTCCACCAGAAAAGGATAATTACCCTGTAGTTTGCATTCATGAAAAAATTACAGGTGAGCCTTGTGTTTCATGCGGGCTTTCACACAGTTTTTCTTTGATTCTGAGAGGGAGAATTGATGAAGCTTACCAGTGGAACAGGTATGGAATGAGGGTTTTTCTTTTCTTTGCCGGGCAGCTTATTCTGAGGATCATTTTTTCTCTGTTTTATTCAAGATACATATCAACACGTAAACAACTGATCATGTTTGATATAGTTGGATCATCTGTTCTCTTCCTGGTTACTTTCATGCCATTTCTGATCTATATTTTCAAATTTTCCTGACAGACCCCCCCGAAGGTTAGATTTAACCATAAAGGATAGAAAGGACTTTTCAGACAATCCTGGCAATAATATCATATAATAGCTGACTCTCAAATCCTTTAGACAATCCGTATCTGAGGAGCTTTCCTTTAAGATCATATTGGTTTTTGGCCTTGACACTCCGGCGATGTGAGACAATTAATTCATTAAGAATTCTCCTGTACAATTCATCGTCAATACATTCCAGAGCACTACTGACGATGCCAGCCGGTACCTTTTTCATTTTCAGGTGAGCGGCTATTTTTACCTTTCCCCATTTATTATAATTGAATTTATCTTTTACAAATGCTTCTGCGTAGCGCCTTTCATTCAGGAAGTTCTCTTTTATAAGGATCATGATAACCCTGCCGGCATCATCTTCTGATACTCCCCACGATTCAAGCTTTAACCGGATATCTTCCGGGCAATATTCACGGCGCGAACAAAGAGCCATTGTTTTCGATAGAGATGCCTTATACAGATCTTCCTCAGCCATTTTTAATTCCTGTTACAAACCGTTGTTTCCCGTTAATGTCATTTATTACTCTGATCTCTGAATATCCGTTCGCAGCAACCAGATTGAACATTTCCTTTCCAAGAGCTTCATTTATTTCAAAATAGATCTTTCCCTTAAGTGCAAGAATACTGCTGGCAATATGAAGGATAGCAATATAGAATTTCAGAGGATCGGAATCCGGAACAAAAAGCGCCGGATGAGGTTCAAAGCCAATGACATTTTTCCCCATCAGGCTCATTTCCGACTCACGAACATAGGGAGGATTGCTCACAATGATATCAACCGGTGGCAAGATACTGGTCTGGAAGTCAAATATATCTGACCTGATAAATTCAACTGATGAGTTGTTCAGAGCCGCGTTTTTCCTGGCTGTTTCCAACGCGGGTTCTGAAATATCAGTCCCCTTGGCTGTACTGCCTGGCATGTTAACTGCAAGGGCAATTGCAATAGCGCCGGAGCCCGTGCCGATATCGAGCAGTGAACCGGTGAATCCCCTGTTTTCCCTGATTATAAGGTTAACCAGTTCCTCGGTTTCCGGTCTTGGTATAAGTGTGGAACTGTTGACTTTAATGATGCAGTTATAGAAGCTTGTCTCGCCGATAATATACTGAATAGGTTTCCCGGTTTTAAGCTCTTTGCAGATATTTATAATTTCAGCAGCCTGCTTCCCTGAAACAGGGCTTTCAGGAAATGCAAACATCTGCAACTTTGTATATCTTAATTTAGTCTTAATGATATTGGCAAAGGCAATTATTTCAGCTTCAGGATAAAGTCCGGATAGTTGCTCTTTGAGGTACAGCTTAATATCTTTTATTGTTTGTAACTTGACACCCATTCTTCAAAATTAGCGATTTCATCAGAATGCAGGCGGAAGACGACATAAAATTCATGAGAAGATGCCTCGATTTGGCTCTCTTGGCTGAAGGATTGACCTATCCCAATCCGATGGTAGGATCAGTAATTTTACACAATGGACTGATAATCGGTGAAGGTTACCATCTCAAAGCTGGCGCTCTCCATGCAGAAGAGAATGCGATCTTATCGGTAAAAGACAAAAATCTTCTGAGAGATTCCATTTTATATGTAAATCTAGAACCGTGCTCACATTTCGGAAGGCGGCCACCATGCACCGACCTTATTATTTCGACTGGGATAAGGAAGGTAGTCATAGGTACAAAAGATACCAGCGAAAAAGTATCAGGCAAGGGAATAGAAAAGCTGGAGAGTGCAGGATGCGAGGTAGTTGCTGGTATTCTGGAGAAAGAGTGCCGTTATCTGAACAAGAGGTTTTTCACCTTCCATGAAAAGAAAAGGCCTTATATTATTCTGAAATGGGCTCAGACCAACAATGGATTTATTGATATTAAAAGAGATAAAAGATCTGAACGGAAGCCGACCTGGATAATCGGAAAGGCAGAAAGAGTCCTGGTCCATAAATGGAGGGCTTCTGAACAATCGATTCTTGCTGGTGCAGGGACAATACGTTCAGATAATCCGGACCTTACAGTGAGAGACTGGACCGGGAAAAATCCCTTGAGACTTGTCCTCTCCGGTTCAGGCGACATTGGAGTTGATCAGCCTCTCTTCGCAACAATTGGCACAAATATTGTGTTTACACATAACGCATCTGCCCGGATCCCTGATTCTGAAATTGTAAAATTGGATAAAGGCAGGGATTCTTTAAAGCAAGTCATTGAATATCTGTATAATAAAGACATTCAGTCGGTTATTGTGGAAGGGGGGGCGCAGGTTTTGGGTAATTTTATCTCAACCGGATTGTGGGATGAGGCAAGGATTTTTTACGGGAATAAGGATTTTATGCAAGGCATTAAGGCACCTGTTATAAAAGGAAAAGTTTATTCAGCATCGAAATTCAGCTCCAGTACTCTTAAGGTAATATTAAAGGAATAAGGCAAGGGTAGTTAAACGGTTGATAATTTGAATTAATATATATAATTTTGATAGTTGATAGTTTTTCAATTTTAGAATTAAAATTATGAAGAAGCGAGTATTATTTCTGGTATTATCGATGGCTCTCCTGAGCATAAGCGCTTACGGACAGAACGGCAAGAAATTTTACAAAGCCGGGAATGAATTTGTTGAAAATTTAAAATATGAGGATGCCATAGTGCAATTCACCAACGCCATTGGGGTTGAACCATCAAATGCCAACTATTATTATGCAAGAGGCAACGTCTATGTAGCACTTCTCAAAAACAATGAAGCTAAATCAGATTTTGAAAAGGCCATTGTTTTTGAACCGAAGAATGTCGATGCACTTGTCAGCCTTGGAGCAGTATGCAACAAGATGGGTGACTATACCAGTGCGCTTGGTTTCCTGAACCGCGCATCCCATATTGATAAGCGAAATTCCACGGTCTATCCGGAAAAAGTACTGACACTTATCGGGCTTGAGAAATATGATCAGGCCCTCAGGGCATCTGATACTGCCCTGATAATTAAAGACACTCCTATGAATTATTATTGGAGGGGTATTGTTTATACGAAACTGAATAATGACGTTTTAGCAAGGAAAGAGATTGAAAAATCCATTTCTAAGGATAAAAAGCTGCCTGAACCGAGGCTTGAACTTGCGGAGCTTCTTCTGAAGGCAAACGATGCGCAGGGAGCTCTTGACCAGTGCAACGAGATACTTAAGAACGACGACAGAAACACTGCCGCATATTTAATGAGAAGTAAAGTCTATAAGAAGAATCTCGATTACCCGAGTGCGATCAATGACATCTCCAAGAATATTCTCATCGAACCGAATAATCCGGATTTTTATTTTTCAAGGGGCCAGTGTTACCAGGAATTTAACCAGCATACCAATGCAATAAATGATTTTACAAAATATATTTCCCTGAGTCCCAATAATCCGGATGCTTACTTTGCCAGAGCCAAATCATATGAGGATATCATGAGTTATGACAAGGCTATGGAGGATTATAAAAAAATAACTTCTCTGTCGGAGTTTGATCCCAGGGCGCATAAAATGCTGAAGGATGCCCAGGACAGACTGTATGAGCTTAACAGGGAATCAGATCCTCCGGTTGTTACTATTTTGAATCCGGAACCTGTGAACGATTCAATAAGAATGAAGGGTGACAGCAAAACTCTGCTGATGACAGGAAAAATAAAGGATGCCAGCAAGATAAAATCGTTTACGATAAACAAGGAACCGGTTCAGATTGCTGAAAAGAAAGGCGAATATGACTTCCTGTCCAATGTCAATGTCGACGGCATTAACGAGGTTGTGCTGGTTGCTACCGATGATTATGACAACCAGAAAACATTGTCATTTCCGCTTATCAGAACCGAAACCAATCCGCCAAAAATAATGATCGTCGCTCCCTATGCGTCAGATGACGGCCAGGTTTATATTGATAAAAATTCCGATCTGCTTAGCATACAGGGGAAAATTGCTGATGAAAGCAAGATCAAATCTATCTTTATCGATGGGGTTTCGGGCAGTTATTCGGCAAATGAATTAAACCCCGTTTTTACCGCAAATATTAATATTCTCAATAAGGACAAGATCGTTGTTGAGGCAGAAGATATCTATGGCAACCGCCAGACAACTGAATTCCGTCTTAACAGGGAGGGCGCGGAATTAGCTGCAACCAACCCTATGGGAAAAACATGGGTGGTATTTATTGAGAATTCAGCTTATACTTCATTTGCTTCTCTCGACGGGCCGGTTAAGGATATTAATCTGATGATCAGGGCATTTGGTAATTACTCGATCCAGAACATCATTCATATGAAGGATATGACCAAGGCGCAAATGGAAAAATTCTTCTCCATAGACCTCAGGGACCAGATCAAGGCAAACCAGGTTAAGTCGCTTCTTATTTGGTACGCCGGCCATGGAAAATTTATAAACGATGTAGGTTACTGGATTCCGGTTGACGCTAAGCGCGACGATGAATTTACTTATTTCAACCTGAATACTCTCAGGGCCGCAATGGAGACTTACCTGAATTACCTTACCCATACACTTGTTGTTACAGACGCTTGCGAATCGGGTCCAAGCTTTTACCAGGCAATGAGATCGGACCTGAAAAAAAGAAGCTGTGACGACTGGCAGGCAACCCAGTTCAAATCATCTCAGGTATTTTCTTCAGCAGGCTATGAGCTTGCTGTAGACGATTCCCAGTTTACCAGGACCTTTGCGACGGCATTGTCAAATAATCCGAATGCCTGCATACCTATTGAAGAAATTGTAGCCAAGGTTTCTTCGGCTGTAGGCAGCAGCAACCAGCAAAAGCCCAAATTCGGTAAGATCACCGGTCTGAAGGATGAAGATGGCACCTTCTTCTTTATAGCAAGATAAATATGGTGAAACGAGCATGATCGTTAAAATAAATCTGGGTGAAGATCTCTCATGCGGGTTCAATCCGGTCTTGACAAAACTATAATCGGATGAGAATAAAAATCTGGTCTGGAAATAATAAGGTCATCAGGAATATTATCCTGGTGACCTTATTTTTTATGCTTGCCTCAGGTAATCTTGATGCACAGACATACTTTTTTGAAAAATACGGTGTCGAGCAGGGATTAAGCTCATCGAAGGTATATTCAGTGATCCAGGACAGGAATGACTGGATATGGCTCGGGACCGAAAGTGGAGTTTCGAGATTTGACGGACTGAAGTTCGAGAACTTTTCTGCCCGCAACGGGATGGCAAGCGGAGGAGTTTACAGCCTTACCGAAGACTCGCTGGGAAGAATCTGGTTCGGGCATCTGAATGGGGGAATCACAGTTTATGACGGCGGTAAGTTCTATAAGCTCAGGTTCGATTCTCTGGCCATAAGCGGTGATGTTACAAGCATAAGGCAGAAGGATGGTAAAATCTGGATTGCTACAATGAGCTCCGGTGCAATACTTACAGATTTTCCTGCACATGGCGATACAATTCTTACTGGTAAACAATACAGCGGGAAGGATGGATTAAGCGACCTGGTTTCAAATATATGCATTGATAACAATAAAGACCTGTATTGCATTACTCCTCCGGCAGGTATCAAAAAATTCAACCGGGTAAAAAATGTTTTTGAGACCTATCTTCCGGAAGGTCTGACAAAATATTTCAATGTAATCGCCATGTACCAGGACAAAAAAGGGAATTACTGGTATGGCACTTATAACGGAGGCCTTTATAAATATGATGTCGATTCCGGGAAAATGAGAATTTATGATGTACGCGACGGCCTCTCTAAAAATATGATCTCATATATAACTGAAGACTTCAAGGGGAATATCTGGGTAGGGACGTTTGGTGGTGGAATTACTGTTTTCAGCGGCGAAAAACTTACGATCTACGATAAATCGAATGGGCTTGATGCAACTTCAATCCATTGCATTATAGAGGATAATGAGAAGAATATGATCATTGCAGATCATTTTACAGGTATAAGCATTTTTAAGGGGAATCATTTTGTAACATGGTCCGATGATAAGTTTCTTCCCGATAAAAGCGATAAAAGCGTTTTTGCCGTTGATGAGGATGAACTTGGAAGATACTGGTTCGGTACAAATACAGGGATAACAGTTTATGATCCTCAGGCTAAAGCTGATAAACAGATACAATTCCTGAATCCGACGGGAGGGAAGGTCAGATTTATTAAATCGGATAAGAAAGGAACTGTCTGGGTGGGTACGTATGGCTATGGACTATTCAGGTATGATATTAAAACAAGTAAGTTTATTTACGACACAATGATTAACGGATTTCTGCATCCCAATGGCATTATTACTGCGATGCTAATTGATAAGAAGGAAAGACTCTGGATTGGCAACCAGGACAGGTTGGCGATGTTTGACGCAACTAGCGGTGAAGTTAAATATTTTACACAGGAGAACGGCTTGGCCGGATCTGCGATCACTGAATTATTCTGCGACATCGAGAACAATATCTGGATCGGATCAGAGCAAAAGGTCGGGTTGACAAAATTCGATTTCTCTACAGGAAAGTTCAAGATCCTGAAAATAGGAGAAGGATACATACCTGAAACCATATCTCAGACCCCCGACAAAGATATATGGGTTGGGACTACAAGCGGACTGCTGGGCCTGAGAAACGATTCAGTTGTGACTGTACTTAATGAAGTTAACGGCTTACTATCCGACAATGTTAAGCTTCTTCAGCCCCAGGGAGACAAGTTTCTTTATATCGGAACAAACTATGGGCTTAACAGGTATAACCTTTCAGACAGTACCATCGCTTCGTTCACAAAGAGAAATGGATTCCCGGGAATAGAAACGCGTCAGAATGCAGTCATAACTGACACCAAGGGATATATCTGGTTTGGGACATCAAATGGCGTTACACGCCTCAATCCGAAGATTATGCCACCGGTTGATACAAAGCCGGTTGTTCATATTAGCGGAATGGAGGTAAATTACAGCCCAAGGGTAATGAAACGGGACATGAAACTTAATTATAAGGAGAAGGCCATATTATTTAATTATTACAGCGTTTCTCTTATAGACCCTGATGCAGTTAAATTCAAAGTTATGCTTAAGGGATTTGATAGCGACTGGAAACGTCCGGCTACAGAGACGATGAAAGATTATTCGCTCCTTCCCGGCCGCTATACTTTCCGCGTAAAGGCTTCTAACAGCTACGGATACTGGAACCAGACGCCGGTTGAATATTCATTTGTCATCCGGCCTCCTTTCTATAAGACACCCTGGTTTATTTCTTTATGCCTGGTGCTGGTGGTAATTGCTATAATGTTGTACATTAAAATCAGGGAACAGAAACTAATCAATGAGAAGAAGATCCTTGAAGCAAAAGTTGAAGAGAGAACAGCCGAGGTTGTGCAGAAAAGTATGGAAATCGAAGAAAAAAACCGGGACATTACTGCAAGTATCAGGTATGCAGAGCGGATTCAACGTGCCATGCTTCCAAGGGAAGATACCTTCCATGAAACTTTTATCCTATACATGCCGAAAGATATAGTCAGCGGAGATTTTTACTGGATGTACGATAACGGTGATATTCAGTTTATGGCTGCATGCGACTGCACTGGTCATGGTGTGCCGGGCGCCTTCATGTCTATCATAGGTCATAACTCTCTCCATAAAGTTGTAAGAGAGTATGGAATTACAAAGCCCGGGGCAATTCTCGACCAGTTGAATGTTGAGGTTGTCACTTCTCTGATGCAGAGAAAAGAGGAGACGATCAATGATGGAATGGATCTGACTTTAATAGCCTTTAATAAGAAGAAATTCACATTGGAGTTTGCCGGAGCATATAATCCGTTATATGTTGTAAGGAAAGGAGAACTCTTTACTTATAAGGGCGATAGGTTCCCCATTGGCATGTCATCTCTGCAGGCGAAGAAGAATTTCCAGACCCAGGAGGTCGATATTCAGCCCGGCGATATGATATATATGAGCTCTGACGGGTATGCCGACCAGTTTGGATATGCTGATGCGAAGAAATATAAATCAGGGAATGTGAAAAAGCTGCTGGTTACTTTGTGGAACCTGCCGGTCAATGATCAGCGCGACAGGCTGAAGAAGGA
>Ga0182019_10000213_pt1 | contig 29116 bp, 22 predicted proteins | sample 812E2MmetaG_FD_120483 | JGI IMG/M metagenome (GOLD analysis project Ga0182019, IMG submission 120483) | Permafrost microbial communities from Stordalen Mire, Sweden - 812E2M metaG | ecosystem: Environmental > Terrestrial > Soil > Wetlands > Permafrost | place: Sweden: Stordalen | collected...
CGTCGACGTGGATGCGGGTCACGCTGTCCTCTCCCCGACCAGCGCGGCCAACGCCGATGCCAACGCCGATGCCAACGCCGATGCCACGGCCGCCGCCGCGGCGCCGTGCAACTCGGCGTTGCGCGCCCGGTCCGTCCGCAGCTCGACCACGCGCAGGCCCGGCCGGCCCATCTCCGCCTCGATGGCCGTCCGCAGGTCCGCGTAGCCGCCGCCCCCCGCAGCGCGATACCTGAACCCGAACGCCTCCACGATCGGCCCGAGCTCGATCCCGTGCGGCGTCCCGAACAGCTCTTCGTAGTGAACCGGGAGGCCGGCCCCGGGCGCCGCCGTTCGAGCCTGGGGCAGCAGCGAGAAGATCCCGCCGCCGTCGTTGTTCACCAGGACGACCAGCAGGTTCGGGGCGTGCAGTCGGGCGGTCACGAGAGCGCCGAGATCGTGCAGGAACGACACGTCGCCGACGACGAGCACGACCGGGCCCTCGGCCACCGCGGCCGAGCCGAGCGCCGTCGAGGTCACGCCGTCGATCCCGTTCGCACCGCGGTTGCCGAGCACGCGGACGGCCCGTTGGCCCGTGGGCAGCCAGGCGTCCATGTCCCGCACCGGCATCGAATTGCCGGCCCAAAGCAGCGCCCCGGCCGGAAGCAGCTCGCCCAGAGCCTTGAACGGCGCGCCCTCGAACGGCTCCTCCAGCTCGCCGAGCCACGTGTCGAGCGCCCGGTCGGCGGCTTTCTCGGCGGCGAGCCAGGCCCGCGCCCACGAGCCGCTCGGCTGCGCGTTCGGCCCGTGGCCGGACGACTGCGGGTCCGCGACCGCATCCGCCAGAGCCTCGGCCGCCGACGCCGCGTCCGCCCGCACGAACGTCGCGGGGACGAGCCCCGCCTCGCGCCAGCCCCCGCCGCCGTCGACGACGAACAGTTCCGCACGGGCCGCCTTGATGAGCTCCGTGACCGGCTTCGACGTGGGCATCGCCCCGAAGCGAATGACGATCTCCGGCGCATGGGCGTCGATCCACGGACCCGCCCGGACGATGTGGTCGGCGTGGGCGAGGACGAGCGAGCGATCGTGCGGCCCGCAGCGCAGACCGGAGAGCGGGTCGGCCAGGATCGGGTAGCCGGTAGCGGCGGCGAGGCGCGCGATCGGCTCATGAGTCGCCGGGTCGTCGAGCGGTCCGGCGACGATGAGGCCGCGCTCCGTCGCGGCCAGGTGCTGGGCGATCTGCTCCGCCTGGTCGGCGGTCAGCGTCCGCCGGCCCTCGACCGCGGCGGCGAACGGCGCCTCGGCGAACGGCGTCTCGTCGTCCGCGATGGCGCCGAGATCCTCGGTCGGGATCAGCGGCTCGCGCAGCGGCAGGTTGAGATGGACCGGCCCAGCCGGTCCTTCGAGCGCCGTGGCGACCGCTCGCCCGGCCACCGAGCGGACATGCGCCAGGGTGTCCGGCGCCTCGTCCATCAGCGTGAGCTCGGCGAACCATTTCGCGTGACGACCGTAAAGGTGGTCCTGGTCGATCGTCTGCGGCGCGCCGCGATCGCGCAACTCCGCCGGCCGATCGGCGGTCAGAACGACGAGCGGCACCCGGGCGAGAGAAGCCTCGACGACGGCCGGCGCGAAGTTGACCACGGCCGTGCCCGAGGTCGCCAGGAGGACAACCGCGCGCCCGGTCGTTCGCGCGATGCCGAGGGCGAAGAACCCGGCCGAGCGCTCGTCGATCAGGACCCGGACTCGGATTCCGTCGTGCGCTCGAAGTGCCAGCGCGAGAGGGGTCGATCGAGAGCCGGGACACACGACCGCGTCGCGAACGCCGGCCCGGGCCAGCTCTTCGACGAAGGCGCGGAGCTGGCTCGGCCGGCTGCCACCCGCGCTCATGGCTCGTCTCCCGCCCGACCGAGGGCCGCCGCCACTGCTCGCATCTTGATCCTCGATTCCTCCCATTCGCAGTCGGGGTCTGAGTCGGCCACGATCCCGCACCCGGCGTAGAGCGTCACGCGCCGATCCTCGACCATGCCGCAGCGGAGGGCGACCATCAGCTCGCCGTCGCCATCCGCGCTCAGCCATCCGACCGGGCCGGCGTACCAGCCCCGATCGAATCCTTCGTTCTCGTCGATCATGGCCAGGGCCAGGTCGCGCGGCTCGCCGCCGACGGCCGGCGTCGGATGCAGCCGGCCGGCCAGGGCCAGCAATCCCTCCTGGACCCGCAGCGTCCCGGCAACCTCCGTGACGAGGTGCTGGACGTGGCGAAGGACCAGGACGCTCGGCTCGGGCGCGATCTCGATGCGCTCGGAGATGGGCGCGAGCTGGCGGCGGATGGCCCGAACGACGACGGCGTGCTCCTCGCGCTCCTTCTCCGAAGCCAGCAGCTCGGCGGCGAGCGCGGCGTCCTCCGCGGGATCGGCGCCGCGCCGGATCGAGCCGGCGACGGCAGCGGTGCGATACGTCCGCCCTTCGGCGCGGACAAGCCGCTCCGGAGTGGCTCCGACAAACGTTGCGGTTCCGCGCCGGAAGGCAAAGACGGTGCTCTCGGGGGCGCTGGCGGCGAGGCGGCGAAGGGCGTTCGGAACGTCCAGCGCGGCCGGCGACGACATGTCGACGCGGCGGGCGAACACGACCTTGTCGAGCCGGCCGCGGCCCACGGCGCCCGTCGCGAGACCGACGATATGGCGCCACTGTTGCGCCGTTGGCCACTCCCCGTCGATCGCGAGCGGGGCGTCGGGTGGGGGCGTGGCGGAGGAGCCGGCAGGCGGCGCGAGCTCGGCGGCGCGCCGGGCGAGTCGCGCCCACGTTCGTTCCAGTCCGTTCGCCTCCGCGCCGGCAGCGGAGTTGCCGATCGCCGTCGTCGTCAGCCACGCGCCGCCCCCGGATTGGAGCGCCGTCAGCGACGGCATGACCATCGATCCGGCTCCGAACGGCGCCCACTCGCCCTGCAGCTCGGGCGTCCGCCCTGCGAATCCCATGCCCCCCAGCAGAATCGGCCCGAGCCCGCGAACCTCGGCCGGCCGTGAGACACGGGCGCCGGCCACGAGCGATCGCCAGGCGGCGTCGGCTTCGCGGAAACGCTCCGGACCCAAAGCCTCGACCGACCACGCGCGACCGATGCCGACAAGCGCGAACTGCTCGCTCGGCCGAAGCCAGAGCGTCGCCTCCAGGCCGGCTTCGACGGCGGCGGAATAGAGGGCGATCGGATCGAATGGTTCGATCGCGACACTTTCGGCGACCAGCCCGGCCGCGTCGACGCCCACGCCCTCGCGGTCCGGTGCCATCACTTCGGCTGCTCCGGGAACGTTGCGAGGGACGCCGGAGCGGGGCCAGCGGCGATGGTCTCCGCGGCCACGCCGACGCTCCTCAGCAGCAGCGCCCGCAAAGTCGGGTACGCATCTTCCAGGCGGCCCGGCCGCTCCGCCTGCAGCCAGCGCGCCACGACCTCATCGAGTGCTCCGAACCAGACGACGCTGGTGACGCGTGTGTCGATCGGAGGGATCGTGCTCTGGCTGATGGCCTCGTCCAGGTACGACTGGATCAGGCAGGCGAATCGCTCGTGCAGGGCGTTCGTCTCGGCCTGGAAGCCCCGACCGCCGCTGCCGGCTTCGAAGAAGAGCCTGGCCATCGTCCGATGGCCGGCGAACACTTCGAGCACCGTCGCCAGCGCGACCTCCGCCTTGCGGATCGGATCCGGCTCGGACGCGACCGCAGCCTCGACCTTGCCGACCAGCTTGTCGGCCGTCGTCCTCATCAGCTCGCGGAAGATGGCCTCCTTCGTCGGGAAATGGAAGTAGATGCCGCCCTTCGAGATCTCGGCCGCGGCAGCGATGTCGTCGATGGCGGTGTCCCGGTAGCCGCCCTTCGTGAACGCCTGGAACGCCCCGTCGAGGATCGTCTCGCGGCTGGCGCGACCGTGATCCGCTGGTTGCGAGCGCTGGCGGCGCATCGGCGGGCTCCTGGCAGCATGGGGTCGGCTCGGCTGTGTCACGAACCGACCGACCGGTCGGTCGGTTCGATGAGAGCATCCTACCGCCGGGGCCGGAGGGGCGCCGGAAGTCGGAGGCTCGGTAGCGCGGGGTGGGCAGAGCCTGGATCCACCGGCTCGAGGGTAATCTTCGGCACGACGATCACGAACATCCACGGCAACGGCCACACCGTCACCTACGACCCCAGCCTGTCTGCCACTCCCGCCCTTGGCGGAAAGACCTACAGCCTGGCCGGCGGCGGGCAGCTCGTGCCCAGGTCGTAGCCCCATCCATCGATCGACGGGCCACTGCGGCGGCCCGTCGGCTGCTCGAAATCCGCGGGTCAGCGCCAGGGAGCCCGGTGGGCGTCCGAGACACGACGGTGCTGTGGCTCAGGCATGGCGTCGACGTGGGCGAGCAGGGTGGACAGGCTGGCGGTGGCCATCGCTACGACCGAGTCGGCCGCGCCGTAGTACAGCACCAGTCGGTCGCCCTCCTCGTCGACGACCCAACCGTTCGGGAAGAGGACCTTGCTGACGTCCCCGACGCGCTCGTACGGAGCCGCCGGCCCGAGGATCCATTCTTCGGAGCGGCGCAGCAGGATGGTCGGATCGGCCCGATCCAGCAGGGCCAGCCCGACGCGGTAGATCGGCCCCGATGCAGTTACGTGGGCTCCGTGATACATGACCAACCAGCCGCCGGGGACGGCCGCCGGCGGCGGTCCCAGGCCGATCTTGCCGGCGTCCCACCATGCCCCATCGCGGGCCTCGATCAGCAGCGTGTGGTCGCCCCAGTGGCGCAGGTCGGGCGAGAAGGAGATCCACATGTGGGCTCCGCCGCGCAGCGGAGATGGACGGTGGATCATCGCCCAGCGGCCGTCGAAGCGCGTGGGCAGCAGAGCCGCGTCCTTGTCCTCGGGCGGCATCACCGGCCCCAGGCGTCTTACTTCGCGGAAGTCGCTGGTCATTGCCAACGACACGAGCGGGCCTCTGGCGCTGTACGCGGTGTAGGTGATGGCCCATTCCTCACGCTCGGGCAGCCACGTCAGGCGTGGGTCCTCGCAGCCCCACACTTCCTCAGGGTGACCCGAATCGGGCGCCAGCAGCGGCTTTTCGTCGAAGCGCCAGTTCGATATGCCGTCATCGCTGCGGGCCACGTAGAGCAACGAGATGCCCCGCAGATCCTCGACCCGAAGTAGCAGGACCGTCTCTCCGTCGACCGTGGCGGCGCCCGGGTTGAAAACGGCGTTGGCGTTATAGGGGAGGTCGCGCGGGCTGATGATGGGATTGGCCGCGGCGCGGACGAAGAGCGGCTCGCCGCCCGGATCGGTCATGTGCCTACCTGCGGTACGGAAGACGTCAGGCCTGAGATGGCAACCTCCGAAGGCCGGCTGGCAGCCCTCAGCCGGCGTATGTGCTCGAGCGCGATCAGCCACATCAGCGTCGACTCCGCGCCCTGGTTCAAGTTCACCCCGTTCTGGGTCAGCCCATCATGACAGCCGCCGGTGGCGGGAATGGCGACCGGCACGCTCATGTCATTGTCGCCCAGAAACCAGCCGTACGCCATCTCGGCCAGACGCCGGTAGCTTTCCGCTGACGTCGCGACGTACGCCGCCTCGGCCGCCAGCAACAGTGTGGCGGCGTCGATCGGCTGCTGGTCGAACCGCGCGGGCTTTTCGCCGGGCCGCCACCAGTGCTCGTTGCCCACCAGGGAGAGCCGGCCCGAGTCGCTCGTCTGAGCCGACGTCAGCCAGTCGAGCACCCTGCACCCGGTCCGCAGCATGGCTTGGTCGTTCTGGCTGCTGCCGGCCGCGATCAAGGCCAGAGGCAGGAGTGCGTTCTCGTAGGTAACGACCGGCTCCGGCCAGGGCCAATCGGAGCTCAGCTCGGTGAAGGCACCCGCCAGCCGAGCGGCGAGCGCCCGGAACGCCGCCGGCAATTCGCCGTTCGCGCCTCCTCGAAGGGCTGCGTCATACGCGAGGAGCACCGAGGCGATGGGCCGCAGTCCGGTCAGGGTGCCGGCCGCAGGCAGGGCCTCACGAAAGAGGCGGGCGGCTTCGTCGGCAAGCGTGGGATCGGGGGCATCTGCCATGGCGATCCCCAGCGCGAGCAGCGCCCGAGCGTGGCAGTCCTCCGAGCCAACCTCGTCGAGCCACTTTCCGCCAGCCGATCGAAAGTTGCGAAAGCGGCCCTGGCGCGCGTTGAAGGCAGCCGCGAGGAACGCCATCGATCGCCGCGCACTGGCCTCGACGGCGCTCCAGCCCAGGATGCGCGAGTGGAGGATGTCGACCTCGAGCGCACGCGCGACGTCATCGGTGCAGTAGCCGAAGGCCGGGTTCGGTCGCGCTCCGATAGCGTGCTGCCACACGCCGATCTCGTCTGCGAGCTCGTCGATGTGAATCCGGCAGACCGGATAGAGCGGTCGCTCAGCCACCGAGCGCCCCTACCCGGCCGGCCGCGGAGGCAGGCGGCGCGGCCGCCGTCACTCTGGCGAAGATGGCCCGGTAACGTTCGGCGACCTGCGGCCAGAGCATCGATCGGGTGCGCCGATAGGCAAGCCGGCCGAGCTTGGCGATGCCGCACCTGCGCGGCGGATAAGTCGAGACGAACGCGGTCCTGGGAATGACCCGCCTCCCGTCGAGGCTGAGCTGGCACGAGGCCGTTCCGGGACAGGATCGACCACGTGCAGCGCTGCTGCCAGATCGGCAGCCAAGGCAGCCTACGCCCGATCGGACCGCCCGACAAATCCGGACCGGGGTGCGGGCGAACCGGGCCCGGGTTGGCCTCCGCCTGCACGAGGACGGCGAGCTCGGCCCGAGGTTTGCGAGATATATCTACGGCAGCCACCACTGAGCCGGGTCCGACAGTACGTTCACGGCGGCGGCTTTCTGCAGAACCGCGGCCGTCGCGGTGGACAACCCATCGGTGAATCCGAGGCCCTCGGGAGACTGGCGGAAGATGGCAGCGTAGAAGACGCATGCCCCCAGATAAGTCCCGGCGGTCGATGGATGGCTGCCGTCGTCCTGCCACAGGCCGATGTCCGGGTTCTGGCGCCGCACGACGAACCAGGTGACCCCCACGGGTGCCACCGGCGCCAGCAACTCCGCCGCGATCGCGAGGTAGCCACGGTCGATGGACTGCTGCATGGACTCGTAATCGGGCATGCCGTTGTCGGGCAAGCCGTCCCGATGGGCCCAGGTCACGAAGAGGATCGGCGTCTCGCCCCTCTGCCGGATCATCTCCACGAGCGTCCTCACCGCCGGATACATCGTGTATGCGCGCGATGCCTCGATGGACGGGATCTCGCTCTGCTCTTGCAGGACGACGAAGTCCCACTTGACGGCGTCGAGCTTGGGCGTCGTGGCCGGGTCCGCGATGTGGTCGGCGAGCGTCGCTCCGCCGCTGGCGAGCGAGTCGGTTTGGACCGTGTGGCCGCCGGCCTGAGCCAGGCTGGCGAGGGTCCCGGGCAGGTCATTCACGTATGTGTAGCTGTTCCCGACGAAGAGAACCCGCAGACACGAACTGTCGCTCGGACCGCACGTCGGAGCGGCGCCGCCGCAACCCGACAGGGCCGGCAGCGCCAGCGGCACGAGGAGCGCAATCGTCCTGAGCCGCGACAGGAGTGGGCGGTGCGAAGCCTTCGTCGTCATCTCGTCCGCGAAGCATTCAGGGGTCTCGGGCGGACCATTGAGCAAGGTGCCACGCGAAACGCGGCGTGTCGAGAGGTGGCTTGTCGCCTGGTGGGAAAGTCTGGCCGGGACCGCGCGGCCGCGCGGACAAGTGCGGCTACCAACCCCAGATGGAGAGCTCCGTGATTTCGATCGGTACCGCGTACTGTGCGGCGAAGCCTTCGAAGGTTCCACCCCAGGACTGGTCCTCCTCGATCCAATCGCGGTAGCGGGCGATGTAGGCCTCGAACTGGGGCACCGGCGGCAGCTCCAGCGCTATCCGCGCCGAACCGCGAATCACGTGCACCTCTCCGCCGCCCGGGGTGCAGTTGAAGTTCAAGGCGACCTTGGGGTCCGCCATGATGTTGGCGATGCGCCGGGCGCTCGTCTTGCTGTAGACGATGATCCGCTCGCCTGCTTCGCCGCGCTCGTACAGGAACCAGACGGGCGCCGGCTGAGGCGCGCCCCGATCCACGGTGGTCATCCAGATGACTCGATCCCGGCTCAGCCGCTCCAGGACCCGCGCCCCGAGGGCGGTGGACTCGTCGATCATGCCTCTCTCCAGCTGGCCGCTCCGACTCGCTCATGGTAGCCGCGCCGTGTGGACGGCGGCGCCGAGCGGATGGCCCGGCAGCGCGCGGAGCGGGCGCCGGAGGCTCACGCAGCCCCGATTCGGTCGCCGATCCGATAACGACGAAGCTCCAGCGTGACCTTCGAACGGGTCGGGGGATGTCGCGCCACCCCTTCGAGCGGCGCGTTTTCGGCCGCGTTGCGCGGAAGGCAGCGGAAAGTGGATAACTACCGTACGCGAAGCGGCCCGGCAGACCTAGGCCTCCAGCAGCCGGAGGACCTGCACGGAGCCGGCCGAATTCCCACATACGACCCGCGCCGCATCGGTTGGGATCGGGCAGAAGGCCAACATCGCGGGGTCGGGGTCAGATTCGGGGCCGGTTTCGGATGTCCACCTGGCGATCTCCTGCCCATCGGACATGTCCCAGACCCGCACCGTCCTGTCCAGGCCTCCGGAAACGATCCGCTTTCCGTCCGGAGTGACCGCCACCGTGCCGACCGCTCCGGTATGACCCCACAGCGTCCGTTCCAGCCGGCCGCTTTCCAGGTCCCAGACTTGAACGGTGCTGTCGTGACCGCCCGAGACGACCCGGCTTCCGTCGGGCGTGACTGCGATTGCCGGCACGGGGCTGGTGTGGCCGTTCATGGCGCGCACGAGCAGGCCGGTCTCGAGGTCCCAAACCTGGACGGTGCCGCCGTCGCCGCCGGAGAGGGCCAGCTTGCCATTCGGCGTGATAGCCACGGTTCGCACGTTGGGATCCTGGCTCCTGAGCGTGTGCTCGGCGCGGCCGTGGGCGAGGTCCCAGACCTGCACCGCGGAGCCTGCGCCGCCCCAGACGGCCCGCTCGCCCGCCGGAGTGACGGCCACCGCGTACACCGCGCGGACTCCACCCTGGCCCGCGATCGTGTGCTCGAATTGTCCGCTCGCGAGATCCCAGACACGGACGACGTCGTAGGTGCCGCCGGAGAGGATGCGGCGACCGTCGGGAGTGACCGCGACCGCCCGCACAGAATCGAGGTGTCCCCGCAGCGTCCGCTCCAGCCGGCCAGTTGCCAGGTCCCAGATTCTGATGGTGCGGTCGTCGCCGCCGGTCACGAGCCGGCGGCCATCCGGCGTGACCGCCAGGGCCCGAACCGCGCCGTCGTGGCGGGGCACCGCACGCTCCAGAGACTTGCCCTTCGAGGTTGGGGCTGGCGTGAGCGGGCAGATCCAGGGCCTGGGGGCGCGGTCGCGGACCTGATCGAGCAGGCGATCGATCCCGGGGCTGGAAACGCCGCCGAGCCGGCCGGCCAGTTGAGGGGCCAGCCGATCCGGACGAGCGGCCAGACATACCGACGAGAGCACGAGCGCCCTGTCCACCGCCGCGACGTCGGGCGGTAGGGGCTGGCAGGTGAAGTCGGCCAGCAGGCGGATGATGCCGCCGATCGCGAGCTTCCTGCGGAGCCAGTCGTAGTCCAGGAGCAGGCGGTTCAGTTCCTGGGCGCGATTGGCTTGCGCCATGTGGTAGGCGATGTTCTCGAAGAAGTAACCATCGTTCGGACCCTGCGACCAAGATCCGTCCGAACATTGGGATCGATAGCCGTCGACGAGCCGGCCGTTGACAGCCGCAAAGCCTCTCCCGCCGGCGACCGAACCCGGACCGGACGCGTCGGGCTGCTCGCCGACGATGAGCTCGCCATCGGCTCCCGCTTGGACGAGAGAGCGGTCGACAAGCTGGCTGGCGAAGCGCGCGATTTCGTCGGACGACAGGCCCTGCGATCCCCAGAGCGCTTCGAGCGCGGAGTGCGGGACCGGGCCGCGCCCGGCAAACACGGCAAGCTCTCGATACCGCTTCTCGTCGGCCGGCGCCAGCCGGGCGGCGGCGCGACCGTCTGCCTTCCGGCGGACGGCGAAGGGCTGCGCGATCGGATGGACGTCGGAGGAAGAGGTCGCGGTCGGCGTCTCGTCCGCAGGTGCCGCAATCTCGCCCGAGGGCGACGGCGTCCCAGGTTCGGACGGAGCCAACCACCCGACGGCCAACAGCGCGAGGCCGGCATCCACCGCCGCGACGGTCACGAGCGTCGACGCGGCACCCGCTATCGCCAGGTCGAACGCGTTGGCGGCGGTCCCCAGGACAGCGACGACCAACAGGCCCGCGCCGCCGCCATAGAAAGCCCTTCTGTCGATCAGACTGATGTCGGTCGCCAGCCGGGACCGCCAGCCCGCCTTGCCGTCCCCTAAGATCACGCCGACTCCTCCCGCCAGGACACGAACAAGGACGCGTCTACCTCAACGCGTCCGCAGTTTTATCCTACGCCGTTGCCGTGCCACTTCAAGGGGGACGAGGGGCCGGGCGGGGATCGACGGCCGCCGGCGCAGCGGGGCAGCCGGGCACGAGCGCCGATTCTCCGGCGCATTCGCGCACCGGCGCGGGACAAGGCTTGGGTGTCGGAACGGTCACCAACCCGTTCGGGCAGGTCCGCCCGTTGCCGTTGCACCTCGCGCAGCACAGGGCGCCGGCGAGAGGACCTACCTGCCAGCAGGAGTAGACAGGGGGCCACTCGATTGATTCGCACCAACCCGGCGCAGCGCCGGCCGACAGGAGGATCCATGGCTCCCAGTGGGTTCCGCTCAGCCGCCCGGTTGCGGCGAGCCCTCATGCCGGCCCTGGCGGCCGGCCTGCTCGTGGCGGCCTGCTCGGGCTCGAGCGCCACGTCGGGTCCGGCCGCTACCGTCGCCGGCGCGACCACGGTTCCCAGCGGCACTTCGATGCCTGCGGCCACGCCGGCGCCGACCCTGGGACCGGCCACGCAGCATCTGACGGTCGCCGGCCCGGCGGGTGCGGCCGGAGCGGTGAGCAACGCCCAGGTCCGATGCAATCTGCCGTCGACCGGTGGTCTGCAGATCAGCGTCCTGGGCCAGCCGGCCGACCCGAACCTGTCCGTCTACGTGTTCGTTCAGTCGGGCAGCGTCACCGTCAGGTACGACTCGGGCTCAGGCGCGACATACGTCGAGCGCGACTTCGCCGGCGCCGGCGTCACCAACTTCGAGGCCGCCACGGGCGCCCAGATCGACTCGCCCCTGACCGAAGTCGCGACCGGCGACGCTCACGGCAACCTCGGCGTCCTGACCTCGATCAGCGGCAGTGTCGACTGCGGCAATCAGATGCCCGGCTCCTCGACCCTCACGTTCAGCGGGCCCACACCCAAGGGCACCCTCGGCGCAGGGCTGAACCCGGTCAACGTTGAGTGCGTGACCACCACATACGGATCGAGCGTCTCCATTCTCGGCCTGATCCAGGTCGGCTCGACTCCCACTTTGGCGGTGGTGTATGTCTCTCCCGGCACTCTGAGCGTTTCGTTGTCCGGAGACGGGTTCTTCCGGAACACCGCCACGGCCGTGGCGACCCTGACGCCGACCGGCGCACACGTCGACGCCGACCTGTTGGAGCAGAACGTCGCCAAGGGCGCGAAAGCGCACACGATCCATGTCAGCGGCGACGCCACGTGCGGAACGATGGTCGCCAGCTGACGGCCGGCGCGAGGACGGGCGGCGGACACTGGCAGGCCGTCCGCCGGCCCGACGCCCGAACGGTTGTCCAATAATACGGAAGTGACTGCCATTCGGTAGCGACTGCCACGCAGAAGTGGTTACAATACGGCCGTCGAGTCGTCGTTCGGAGAGAGCTCATGACCGCCGTCATTCGGACCGAGAAGCTCACCAAGTCCTACGGGTCGCACCGCGGGATTGTCGAAGTGGACCTCGATGTCCAGAAGGGCGAGGTCTTCGGTTTCCTCGGGCCGAATGGCGCTGGCAAGACGACGACGATCCGGACTCTGCTCGACCTGATCCGGCCGACCAGCGGCAAGGCATACGTCTTCGACATCGAGTCGTCGGCCGACCCAGCGGCGATCCACCGGCGGCTCGGCTACCTGCCCGGCGAGTTCGCCCTCTACGACCGACTGACCGGCGGACAAACGCTCGAATACTTCGGCAACCTGCGCGGCGGTGTCGATCGGGCCTACCAGGCCCAGCTGATCGAGCGTTTCGACCTCGACCCGAGCCGGCGCTTCCGCGAGTACTCGAAAGGCAACAAGCAGAAGGTCGGCCTGGTCGCGGCGCTCCAGAACAAGCCGGAGCTCCTCCTTCTCGACGAGCCGACCTCCGGCCTCGATCCGCTCGTCCAGCAGACGTTCTTCTCGCTGCTGCGTGAGTCCGTCAAGGACGGCGGGACGGTCTTCCTCTCCAGCCACATCCTGAGCGAGGTGGAGAGGAGCTGCGATCGCGTGGCCATCATTCGCGAAGGTCGCATTGCCCGAGTCGATCGCGTCGACGCGCTCCGCGACCTGGCCCACCACCAGGTCGAGCTCCGATTTGCGGGAGATCCGCCAGCCGCGGAGTTCAAGAAGCTGGAGGGCGTCAGCGATGTCCAGGTCGAGGATCACCTGCTGCGGCTGCGGGTCTTCGGTCCGATCACGCCCGTAGTCCAGGCCGCCGCCCGCCTTGGCGTGACCGACTTCCTGAGCCGCGAGCCCAGCCTGGAGGAGACGTTCCTGGCTCAGTACGGCCGCGAGTCGGCCGAGGTGAAGTGATGGCCGTAGAAGCCGGCCGCCCGCCGATCGGGCAGATGGCGACCGTTTCGCTGTGGAGCCGGCTATACGGCTTCGGCAGCATCTACGCCAAGACGATCCGCGACTCGCGCCTGGCCTTCATCATCGTGGCGGGGCTGCTCGGCGGTCTGATGCTTACCGGCCTCAAAGCCATCGGCGCCTCATACCCGACGGCCGCGTCGCGCCTGGACCTGCAGAGCGTCATCGATAGCATCCCGCCCGCGATCGCCGGGCTGTACAACCGGCCGGTGAACGCGGTGACGCTCGGCGGGGCCGTGTCGTGGAAGTACGGCCCCATGTTCGGCGCGATCGCGGCGGTATGGTCGATCGTCGCGCTTTCGGGAACTCTGGCGTCTGAGGCGCGGCGCGGCAGCCTGGACATGGTGGCCGCCGCCCCCTTCGGCAAGCGCCGCATCGCCATCGAGAAGCTGGCATCGCACGTGACCGGAATGGCCATCGCGGTGGGGTTCCTAGCGGTCGTCACCTGGCTTGGGGGCAAGGCTTCCGCCACACAGCCGGGCGATGAGATCCCGATCCTGGCGGCCGTGGGCTTCGCCGTCTGGGTCGGCCTCATCGGCCTGGCCTACGGCTCCGTCGCCTGGGCCATCGCTCCGTTCGTGGGACGCGCCAGCGCTGCGGGCGTCGCCGGCGCACTGCTGGCCTTCGGGTTCATCGTGAGCGGGTACCAACCCTACGTGCCGGCTCTCACGCTGCCCGCGGACCTCAGCTTCTTCTATTGGATGGCCGGTCACCTGCCCTTAGCGGGTCAATACGACTGGCTGTCGCTCGTTCCCACGGTCGTCGTCGCCGCCGTGTTGTTCGCCGTCGGCATCGTGGCTTTCGACCGGCGCGACCTCGGCTCCACGAGCGCCATCCCGCTGCCGGCCATGCCCGCCGCCCTGCTCGGCGTTCGCGGACCCGCCGGCCGCTCGTTCGGCGAGCGGCTGCCGATGGCCCTGGCGTGGGGGCTCGGCCTGGGCGTGTACGGCCTCCTGATCGGGGCCTCGAGCGCCTCCTTCGCTTCCGAGTTGGTGAAGTCGCCCGACACTCTCGATCTCTTGAAGAGGATCTTCCCCGGCCACGACATCGGCACCGGGGCGGGTTTCCTTCAGCTTCTCTTCGCCTACCTCGGCTTCATCGTCGCCGGTCTGGCCGCCTCGACACTCGTATCCGGTTGGGCCTCCGACGAGAGCGGCCGCCGGCTCGAGATGCTCCTCGCCAGCCCGCTGGGGCGGGCTCGCTGGGCGATCTCGGGCGGGGTCGGCGTCTTTGGGGCAATCGCCGCCATGACCGCCGTGGCAATGCTCGGGATCGCGATCGGAGTGGTGGCGGCCGGCGGCGACGTTCTCACACCGGTCGCGGGCACGGCGATCGTCGGGCTTTATGCAGCCGCGGCGGCAGGGGTCGGCATCGCCGTGGGTGGCCTGCTGCGCAATACGTTCGCCGGCGAGGTCACGGCAGTCCTGGTCATCGCAACCTTCCTCGTCGACTTCCTTGCGCCGGCTCTCAACCTGCCCGATTGGGTTCACCAGCTGGCCCTGACGGCCCATTTCGGAGCGCCGCTGGTCGGCATCTGGGATCCGGCCGGGGTCGCGGCGTGCCTGGTTCTGGCGGTCGGCGGGGTGCTGCTCGGTGGCTGGGGCATGACCCGGCGCGACGTGGACTGACCGCCGACCACTCTCTGGCGGGCGGTTCTCCACCCGGCCCAGAGACCACGCGGAGAAAGTGGGGCTGGCATCGCGGCGCCCGGTTCGGCATCATGGGCCGACACATCCCGGTCGACCGCTCAGGAAGAGTCGATGCCTCGCATTCTCACCCACATGTCGCCGCGCCGGAGGGCACGACTTGCGCTGGCGGCCCTGATGATCGCCGCCGGGCTCGCCGCGCCGGCCGCCACGGCGGCCGGCTCAGCCGGAGCCAGCACTGGCCCGGCGAGCGCGCCTTCGTACGAGGCCGTGTGCGGACCCGTGCCCGCGCCGTTCGCCCGGTGCGCCGCCCTGCGCCGCACGGACATCGCGGTGCAACCCACCCTGACGCCTGCCAGGGCCGCCGACGCCGGCGGCGCGTCACCAGCCGCTACCAACGGCTACGTCCCGTCGGATCTGCGCTCCGCGTACGGCCTGCCGTCGAGCGGCGGGAACGGCCGGATCGTGGCTATCGTCGACGCCTATGACCTGATGAGCGCGGCCTCCGACGTGGCGATCTACCGCGCCCAGTTCGGCCTGCCGCCGTGCACCGTTGCCAGCGGCTGCTTCAAGAAAGTGGACCAGCGCGGCGGGACCGCCTACCCCAAGGTGAACATCGGCTGGGACGGGGAGATCGAGCTGGACATGGACATGGTGTCGGCCATCTGCCCCGACTGCAAGATCCTACTGGTCGAGGCCGACACCGACAATCTGGCGGATCTGGCGGCCGCCGTCGACACTGCCGTCAGTCTCGGAGCGGTCGCGGTATCCAACAGCTACGGCGGATACGAGTGGCCCACAGAGGCGGGCCAGGACACGCACTACGACCATCCCGGCGTGGCGATCACGGCGTCTACCGGTGACTACGGATATGCGGATGGAGTCGAATACCCGGCATCTTCTCCGTACGTGATGTCCGTTGGCGGAACCTCGCTCAAACGCGCCGCAAATGCACGCGGCTGGACTGAGACTGTCTGGGGGACGAGCCCTACCCTCGGCACCGGCAGCGGCTGTTCCGCCTACGAGCTCAAGCCCTATTGGCAGACCGACGCCGGATGCACCCACAAGACCACCGCCGACATATCCGCTGTGGCCGACCCGACAACAGGCGTCGAGGTCTTCGACTCTACCTCGGGCGGCTGGCAGGTGTTCGGCGGCACGAGCGTCGCGGCTCCGCTGGTCGCGGCCGCGCTTGCCCTGGCTGGTCGGCCCGCCGTGGGGTCGTATCCGAGCCGCCTCCTGTACGACCACGCCGCCGACCTCTGGGACGTGACCAGCGGCCACAACGGCTCGTGCGGCAATTACCTGTGCCAGGGTGCCGTCGGCTATGACGGTCCGACCGGCCTTGGGACACCGCACGGCATCGCTGCCCTCGCCCCGGACGTGCTGGACCTGGGAGCCGGGGGCCGCACCAGCTGCGCCCTGACGAGCGAGGGCGCGATCTCCTGTTGGGGCTACGACGGCCATGGCGAGGCGGATGCGCCCGCCGGATCCTACGTGTCGCTCGCCACGGGCGACTCCCACAGTTGCGCCATCGACACCGACGGGGCGCTGCATTGCTGGGGAGTCGACAGCAACGGCGAGAGCAGCCCGCCGGCCGGCTCATACGTGACTGTCAGCGCCGGCGGGGCCGACACGTGCGCCATCGACACGGGCGGGGCCATCCACTGCTGGGGCGACAGCGGCCAGGGAGTCACGAGCCCGCCGGCCGGTACTTACGAGGCGGTCACGGTCGGGACGTACCACGCCTGCGCCATCGACACGAGCGAGGGTCTCGTCTGCTGGGGCGACAACACGCACGGCCAGGCCGCCCCGCCGTCCGGGACGTTCACCGCGGTGTCCGCGGGCCGGTACCACACCTGCGCCCTGACGGGCGCCGCCGCCATCAGCTGCTGGGGGGACGACAGCCTGGGCCAGCTCAACCACCCGGCCGGCAAGTTCATCGACCTCGACGCGGGGACCAACGGCGCGTGCGCCGTTGGACTGCAGGGCCAGGTAGCGTGCTGGGGCGACAACAGCGCGGGCGAGACCTCGCCTCCGGCCGTCACCGCTTCCCGCGTGGCGCTCGGCGACATCCATGGATGCGGCTACCTCGCCGTCTCGATCCAGTGCTGGGGTGGCAACACGGACGGGCAGAGCATCCCGCTGTTCGCCACGAGTTCGCTTCCAGTAGCCGGCGAAGGCTACCCCTACGCGACGGACATCGTCCTGGCCACCGCCGTCGTTCCCGCGCCTGCCTTCACGATCACCTCGGGGAGCCTGCCGGCCGGTTTCACTCTCTCTGCCGCGGGGCAACTGTCCGGCACCGCACTTACTCCGGGGAGCTACTCCTTCAGCGTGACCGCCGACAACGGCATCGCCCCAGCCGCGACGCAGGACCTGACGCTGGTCGTGAGCGCCAACCCGGTTCCGGGCGCGCCGACCTCCGTCTCGGCCGTCGCCTCCGACACGACGTCGGTCGTCACATGGGCGGCCCCGATCTCCAATGGCGGACCGGCGATCACGAGCTACACGGTGACCTCTTCCCCGCCGACGACCACATGCGTCGTGACCCTCCCTGCGGCGTTGACATGCTCCTTCAGCGGCCTGACCAATCGCTCCTCGTACACGTTCAGCGTCACGGCCACGAACGTCGAGGGGACGGGGGCGGCCGCTTCTGCGACGGCCACGCCCCTGTTCGGCGCGACGTACATGCCGGTCACGCCGAACCGAATCGTGGACTCGCGCTTCGGTACGCGACTGGGCCTGAGCGCATCGCTCCGCTCTGGGACGCCGGCCCATTTCGCCGTCGTCAACCGCTCCGGCGACCCCAACCTCAACGTTCCGGTCGCTGCCATAGCGGTCACCGGCAATCTGACCGTGACGAAGCAGGGCTCGGGCGGCTACCTCGCCCTGACGCCGGGCGAACCGGTCGGCGCGCCCGCCACCTCGACGCTCAACTTCCCGCAGGGCGACAACCGAGCCAACGCGGTCACAGTCTCGTTGAGCGACACGGGAACGCTGTGGGTGACGTACGTCGGGAAACCCGGGACGACGGCCGACATCGTCTTCGACGTGACCGGCTACTTCGTGGCCGATAGCTCGGGATCTACCTACGTCGCGCTGACACCAACCCGGCTGGTCGACTCGAGAGCGGGCACGCGCCTGGGGCTCAACGCTTCGCTGAGAGCGGGGACGCCCGTCTGGTTCACGGTCGTCGATCGCGACCCATCGGACACCACGCGCAACGTGCCCCTGGAGGCAACCGCGGTTACCGGCAACCTGACGGTCACCAAACAGCGCTCGGCGGGCTACCTGTCTCTGACGCCCACCAGGCCTTCTGGCACGCCCGCTACGTCGACGCTCAACTTCCCGACCGGCGACAATCGCGCCAACGCGGTGACGGTTCCGCTGACCGACGGGCGACTGTGGGTCACGTTCGTCGGGACCCCGGGCGCGAGCGCCGACGTCGTTTTCGATGTCACGGGCTACTTCGTCGGCGATACGACCGGTGCCACCTATGTCCCGCTCACGCCGAACCGGCTGGTCGACTCGCGCACCGCCATCGGCCTGGGCGCCCCGCTGCGCTCGGGCGCGCCTGCCGAGTTCACGGTGATCGAACGGTCGCTCGACATGACGCTTGACGTCCCCGCGGGCGCGGTGGCGGTCACGGGCAACCTGACCGTCGCGAACCAGACCAGCGGCGGCTTCCTGAGCCTGACGCCGGACGATCCGGCCGGGGCGCCCGAGACATCGAGCCTCAACTTCCCGAAGGGCGACGACCGCGCCAACGCGGTCGTCGCCGCCCTCAGCCCGACGGGGACGCTGTGGGTCACCTTCGTCGGCCTGGCCGGAGCCAGGACCGACGTCGTGTTCGACGTTACGGGGTATTTCGCGCGGTAGCCGATTCCAGCTAGACCGGGCCACGCCCACACCACTCCTCCGGGCCGTGTTCACGAGTCCTTCACAGCCGATCGTCAGCTTGGGCGTTGAAGTTGGCCAGACGCTTCCGGCCAACCGATCCTGCGAATCGGGAGCGTGTGGTGGGAGATGAAATGAGACATGGAGGCGGATTTCGCCTTCTCGGCGCCCTGCTGGTTGTCGGCGTGGTCGCCGCGCTGACGGCAGGCGCCTACAGTGCTGGGTATGTGGCCGGCGCCGGGACCAGCGCGACGAACGTCTCGCCGTGGGTCTACGGCGGCGCCTTCGGCGCCTCTGGAATCGTCGGCCTCATCGTCACGGTCCTCATCCTGGTGGTGGTCTTCCGGGTGATGCGGTTCGCGTTCTGGGGCCACGCCCACAGCGACTGGGATCGCCACGTCCCCGGAGGGCCGGGCGGACCCTGGGGCTGGCGCGCAGAGCAGTGGCGCTCGAACCGCCAGGCCGCATTCGACGAGTGGCATCGCCGAGCCCATGACGAGCAGCCCGGCCAGACGCCAGGCGGCGCGGGAACCGGCGGCACCCCAACCGGCGGCACCCGAACAGGCGGCGTCCAGAGCTGAGCGTTCGAGAACCCGGGCCGGAGGGCGGAGGCGCCAAGCCTTCGCCTTTCGGGCTTAGCATGAGGTCACCGTGAAGACCGTCCTGGTCGTTGACGACGAACCACGCATCGTGGAGCTTGCTCGCGACTACCTCGAGCACGCCGGATTCGCCGTGCTGACCGCCATCGACGGACCGTCCGCGCTGAGGGCCGCACGCACTCGCAAGCCCGACATCCTCGTCCTCGACCTTGGCTTGCCGGGGATGGACGGCCTCGACGTCGCCCGCACCTTGCGCCGCGAGTCATCGGTGCCGATCGTGATGCTCACCGCCCGCGACGACGAGCTGGACCGCGTCCTCGGCCTGGAGATCGGCGCGGACGACTACGTTACCAAGCCGTTCAGCCCGCGCGAGCTGGTGGCGAGGATTCGGGCGATCCTGCGCCGCGTCGACCGCGAGACCGAACCGGGCGATCGAATCGAGGTCTCCGGCGTCTCGATCGACATCGGCCGAATGCGCGTCGAAGCCGACGGGCGGACGGTCGAGTTGACTCCGACCGAATTCCAGCTCCTGGTTGCCCTGGCTCGTCAGCCCGGTCGCATCTTCACCCGATCGCAGCTGCTCGACGCCATCCACGGGCTCGCCTTCGAATCGTACGAGCGGGCTATCGACGCCCACGTCAAGAACCTGCGCCACAAGCTCGAGCCCGACCCGAGCCGCCCGCGCTACGTTCAGACGGTCTACGGCGTCGGCTACCGCTTCGCCGAGGAGCAGGAGTGAGCGGCCCGGCCGACGATCGACCGGACGGCCAGCCGGCCGATCCGTGGCGAACGGGGCAACGTTTCGAGCCGCGCCGCGGGGGCCGACGCCACGTAGGAGCGGACCGTTTCCGCGGCGCGTCCAGATCATGGCGAGGCCCACACCGCGATCGGCCCGGCTGGTGGCCGGCCGACGAGCCGTGGCCGCCACAGGGCGAGTTTCCGTGGCACCGCGTGCGACGGCATTTCCTCATCCGCTTCGCCGTCGGCGTCTTCCTCGTATTCGCCCTGGTCATCGTCGGCCCGCTGATCTTCATCGCGCAGATCCTGGGCGCCCTGGGTCTGCCCGGCCCGAGCACGGGATTGCTGGCCGGAGCGGTGATGCTCTTCCTGATATTGGCCGTCGCGGGCACCGCCGGCAGCGCGCGACGCTTCGCGCTCCCCTTCGGCGATCTGATCGAGGCCGCCGGCCGTCTTGAAGCGGGCGACTACTCGGCCCGAGTCGTTGAGCATCGCCGTGGCCCACGCGAGCTGAAGGCCCTGGTCCAGGCGTTCAATGCCATGGCCGCCCGACTCGAAGAGGACGAGCGCCAGCGACGCACGCTCCTCGCGGACGTCAGCCACGAGTTGCGCACTCCGCTGGCGGTCCTGCAGGGCGAACTCGAGGCCATGATCGACGGCGTCCACCCAACCGACGAGGCGCACCTGGCCGTGGCGGTCGAGGAGATCCGGATGCTGACGGGGCTCGTCGAAGATCTCCGGACACTGGCCCTCGCGGAGGCCGGGACCCTGGCCCTGCATCGTGAGACGACCGATCTACCGGTTCTGGCGCAGGAGATCGCCGCCTCGTTCGACTCGCTGGCGGCAGCGGCCGGCGTGCGGCTGCGCGTCGAGATGCCGGACGACCTGCCTCTGGTTGAGCTCGACCCGCTGCGCATCCGGCAGGTGCTCGGCAACCTCGTCGCCAATGCCCTGCGATACGCCCCTCCCGGCAGCGAAGTCCTCATCGCCGGCCAGCGCGGCTCAGACCGAGTCACGCTCTCCGTCGTCGACCACGGGCCGGGCATCGCGCCGGAGGTGCTGCCGCACATCTTCGACCGCTTCGCCAAGTCGGCCGAGTCGCGTGGCTCCGGGCTGGGGCTGGCGATCGCCCGCCGCCTCGTCGAGACCCACGGCGGCACCATCCGCGCCGAGCGCCCGGCCGAGGGAGGCACGGCCATTCGCTTCGAGCTGCCCCTCCACCCGGTCGCCTGAAGCCGAGGCGGCGGGCCGCACCCGGCGGCCCGCACCCGGCGGGCCGCGCCCGGTCCCCAAACGCAGGCGAGCGCGCCCGAAGGCGCGCTCGCCGAAGTCACATCCCCCGACTCGGCCTATCCAGGCAGCTGGCCGAGGGTCACGTTGAGCATCGTCTTGGTCCCGTCCGCGTGCTGGACTTCGACTTTGGCCACGGCGCCCGGTTGGAGATTGACCATGACCTGCGATAGCGCGTCCGTGGTCAGAGTGGCCTGGCCGTTGATCGAGAGGATCAGGTCGCCGGCAACGATGCCGGCTTTGGCGGCCGGCCCGCCCGACACGACCGAGTAGACGCCCACGCCGTTACCGGTGTCGGCGATCTGGACGCCCAGGTAAGCGCGCCCGGAGTTGGTGACATGTCCGCTGGCGATCAGCTGGTCGGCGATGGTTCGGGCGCGATTGCTCGAGATGGCGAAACCGATGCCGGGGGCGCTGCCGCCGATCTGCGGATCAGTCGCAGCCAACGTCGGGATACCGACGACCTGACCCAGGAGGTCGACGAGCGCGCCGCCGCTGTTGCCGGGGTTGATCGCGGCGCTGGTCTGGATGACATCGGGCAGAGTGTTGCCGCTCGGCTCCGATACCTGCCGACCCAGAGCGCTGATGATCCCCTCCGTCACGCTCGACTGAAGCCCGAGCGGGTTGCCCATGGCCAGGACGAAGTCGCCCACCGACAACTGGCTGGAATCGCCGAAGACCGCGGGCGTCAGACCCGGGGCGGTGATCTTGACCACGGCTATGTCATCGGCGGTGAAGGTTCCGACCAGCTTGCCGTCGTAGGACTTGCCGTTGGAGAGAGTGACCTTGAATGTCGTCGAAGTCCCGACTACGTGGGCATTGGTGACGATGTCCCCGGCCGCGTCGTAGATGACGCCGGAGCCGAGTCCGGAGGCGGTCTCGATGACGACCACGGAAGGCGTGACCTGCTTGATGACCGATACCATCGAGGACTGGAGAGCCCCGGCATCGACGGCGGCGTCGTCGGGCGAGCCCGATGGGCCGGTTGCGGGTGTCGCGGTGGGAGCGGCCAGGGCCACCGGAACAGAGCTGGGATTGGCGCCCAGGGCACCGCCCGCGAGCGGGCCGGTCGTGCCAGTTGTCGTCGACCCGCACGCGCCGACAACCAGAACCAGGGCCACCAGAAGAGCTGACAGGGCGCCCACACCGCGCGTGGACCGCCGACCAATAGCCAACACGATTTCGACCTCCAGTTGATGCCGCGCATCCCGGGCATCTCGGATGGGACTCATAGTTCGATCCAGGCCTGAAGAGCCCCTGAAGACGTCACGGCGTGGGATTGCGCCGTCAGCCCTCTTCGGCACTGAAGCAGACCGACTCGAAGACGGAGAGTCGCGTGGCACGATCGCGCCAGGCGTCGGGACGCAGGCCGGCCTTGCGGCAGACGGCCTCGAGCATCTCGGTGCCGCCCCAGCCCATCTCCGACGCGACCTGTGGCAGCAGCAGAGCGCGACAGTCGCCCCGTTCGACGACTATGCCGTGGCGGCCGGCCTCGAACAGGGCCGGGTCGGGCAACGGAACCGGCGGTTCCAGCACCGAGATCTCGATTTCTATAGCGGGCAGCTCGGACGGGGCGACGCGCTCGAAGCGCGGATCGTCGCGTGCGGCGGCGACCGCCGAGTCGCGCACGTTGATCCAGAGCGGCACGTCGAAGCGCATCATCCCGATGCAGCCGCGCAGCTGGCCGCCCTCGTGAAGGGTTACGAATGCCGCGGCCGGCGCCAGGAGCTCGGGCGTGAGGGCCCCCGGATCGAGCGCGGGCTTCGGATTCCGCCTGGCGGTCGCCTCCACCGTGGCCCGCGCCAGATCTAGCAGCTGGCTACGGTCCGACTGTACGAGTTGTTGCATGGGCCGCTCTGCCTCCACGACGAGGCTAGGCCTCCCGGCCGATCGCACCAGAGTCGAATGGCGCGATCTTCCGGCCCGAGCGCGGCCGGGCGAGAACGCCGCGCGGTTTCTCGTGGGCGATCGCTACCATGGAGGCCGGCTGAGCGCTTTCGCCGCTGGTGAGCGCAAGAAAAGGGCCAGGGGGTCAGGCGATGATCGTCAGGATCGGGGACGAGATCGATGGCGTTTCGATCGACACCTCGGCCGGAGGCCGGCTCGCCTCATGGGTGATGGCTGGATGCGAGCGGCTCCTCGTGGAGCCTGCGGCCGGAATCGCGCCCTCGCTCGGATGGGGCTGCTACCTGATGGCGCCATTCGTCGGCCGCGTGCATCAGGGCTGGGTCGACTGGGCCGGCCGCAAGATTCGGCTGCGCCTGAACGGCGGCCACCATTCGATCCAGGGCGCGGTCTTCGATTCCGAATGGACCGTCACTTCGAAGACCGCCGCCTCGGTGTCGCTGTCCTGTCCGCTGGACCCAAGTAAGTGGCCGTTCCGCGGCACCGTGACGCAGCGGATCGCCATCGCCCGCGGCCTGATGCGCCTCGATGCCGAGATCGCCGCGGACGAGGCGATGCCCGCCGCGCTGGGGTGGCACCCGTGGTTCCGCAATCCGGGCGGCCATCTGTGCGTCGGGGTCAAGGGCGACAAGGTGCTGACTCTCCAGCCCGATCTCATTCCCACCGGCGAGCTCACCCCGGTCGACCGCCGCACCGACCTCCGTGCCGGACCAAACCCGGCCGGGCATCGCCTCGACGACGTCTACCCCGCGGTTCGATCGCCGGTGGTGATCACCTGGCCGGACATCGAGCTCACCATGTCCTTTGCCAGGCCGGTCGGCGTCGCGGTCGTGCACACGCACCCGCAGGCCGTCTGCGTTGGGTTGGCGACCGCCTGGCCAGACTCGATTCGGCTCGCGCGCGCCGGCCATGCTGGCACGGGCCTGGTCTCGCTCCCTGCCGGCGAGAAGCTGTCGGCCGCGGCGAGCTGCTCATGGGTTGTCCGGCCCGCCGTTCAACCGGTCGACCGCCGGCTGCTGTCCAGAAGCTGAGCCGTTCGGCCCTGTCGCCGTTTCCGTATCGAATCCAGCATGGCATCGAGGTGTCGCCGTGCGACCGACTACGTCCCGACCGGTGCCTGCCCGGCCCGGAGATCCCAGACCAGTGCCCACCCGCCCGATGATCGCCGCCAGCCCCGCCATTCTCGGCCTGGCCGAAGCCGACGGCGCGGTCCGCTGCGTGGCCTGCGCCCATCGCTGCCTGATCCGGCCCGGCCGGGCGGGGATCTGCCGCGTCCGAGAGAACCGCGACGGCAGCCTCGTGACGACGGTCTTCGGGCAGGCCGTGGCCGCCAACGCGGACCCGATCGAGAAGAAGCCGCTCTTTCACGTCTACCCCGGCAGCATCGCCTACTCGATCGCCACGCGAGGCTGTAACTTCCATTGCCTCAACTGTCAGAACTGGACGATCTCGCAGGCCGGGCGAGATGGCCGAAACGTGGGCACGTTCAGCCTGCCTCCCGGCGCAGTCGTCGCCGCTGCCATAGCCGCCGGTTCGCGCAGCGTCGCCTACACCTACACCGAGCCGACGGTCTTCATCGAATACGCCGTCGAGACTGCCCGACTGGCGATGCAGGCCGGTCTGGCCAACGTCATGGTCACGAACGGATACCAGACGCCGGAGGCGCTGGATGTGCTGGCCCCGCTCATCCAGGCCGCCAACGTCGACCTCAAGTCGTTCGACGATCGCTTCTACCGGCGCATCGTCGGCGCGCGCCTGGCTCCCGTCCTTGACACTCTTGTGGGCATGCGCCGGCGAGGCATCTGGATCGAGGTGACCACACTGTTGATCCCGGGGCTCAACGACGACCCGGGCGAGCTGGCCTCGCTGGCCGGCTGGATCGCCACCGAGTTGGGGTCCGAAACACCCTGGCACGTCAGTCGCTTCTTCCCCACCTACCGGCTCTCCGACCTCGATCCAACGCCGGCTGCCACCGTCCGGCGGGCGGTGGAGGTCGGGCGGGCGGCGGGCTTGCGCCACGTTTACTCGGGCAACCTCGCCGAGGGCGATGAGGACACTCGCTGCGCCGAATGCGGCGAGACGCTGATCCGGCGGCGCGGGTTCGTGGCGCTTCGAGCGGCACTCGTCGACGGCCGGTGCACGCGCTGCGGCCACTCTCTGGCGGGCGTCGGACTGGCCGAGTTCGGCAAGTCGGAGGCCCGGCCGTGAGCGACGCGCAGCGGCCTCCGAGATGGCGCCGGGCTCAGCGGCCGCCCGCCGCGCCCACGCCCGCCGCGCCCACGCCCGCCGCGCCCACGCCCGACATGCGCTCGCCGCACCCCCGCGCGGCCGCGGTTGCGGGCACCTTCTACCCCTCCGGACCGGAGCGCCTGGGCAGGCTGATCGACACGCTTCTGGCCGGGGCCGCCGCATGGCCGGGCGGCCTGGACAGAGAGTCCATCGTGGGCGGACTGGTGCCGCACGCGGGGCTGGTCTACTCGGGCGCGATCGCGGCCCTGACCTGGAAGCTCGTCGGAGAGATCGCGCCCACAACGGTCGTGCTGGCCGGCACGGATCATCAGGCCGCGGCCGCCGGAGTCGGCGTCTGGACGGGGGGGCCGTGGCGAACGCCGCTCGGGGAAGTGCCGGTGGACCGCGATCTGGCGCTGCGCATCGCCGGCCTCGGCCCGCCATTCGCGCCCGACGACGACGCCCACCTCGCCGAGCATTCTCTCGAAGTCCAGCTGCCGCTGCTGCTGGCGGCCTGCCCCGGGGCGCGGATCGTGCCGCTCGCGGTCAGTCCGAGACTACGCGCTCACGCCGACGCGGGCGTGCGGCTCGGCCGTCTTCTGGCCGAGCTCCGCTCCGCCGGCGATCGCGTCCTGCTGATCGCCAGCTCCGACTTCGCCCACTACCCGCCGGCCCAGGTGTGCGAGGAAGTTGACGACCACCTCCTGGTACCGCTCCTTGAGCTCGACGGCGACGCTCTTGAAGACCTCGAGGCAGCCCTGCTTCGAGCCAACCTGCCCGGGCTGGTGTGTGGGCTATGCGGCATCGACCCGGTCCGCTTCACGATGGCCGCGGTCGCCGAGATGGGCGCGACCAAAGGCATCCTGCTTGGCAAGGCCACTTCCGCCGACGCCGGGGGCGACGCCCGCCGGACCGTGGGCTACGCCGCCGCCGTATTCGCCTGATACGCTGCCGGACCATGAGCGTCGATTCCGAGTACTGGGCGCGCTACTACGAGGTTACCGTCGAGCGGCCCGCGTGGGAGACGGTTCGCGCCGCCATCGAGCGTTTCAAGGCCGAGGACGACGTCGCCGCCGGGTCCGGCCGCGAGCGCCGGCCGCGCCGGGAGCGGCTGGCCGTGGATCTGGGCTGCGGTGCCGGTCGCGATGCGCGCGAGTTGCTGCGCGCCGGCTGGCGGGTCCTGGCGGTTGACCGCGAACCGGCGGCTTTGCAGGTGCTTGCCGCCGCCGCCGGACCCATGCTCGGCGCTCGCCTCGAGACCCGCATAGGGGATCTGGCCACGGTGGCGATCCCGCCCTGCGATCTCGTGAACGCGAGCCTGTGCCTGCCGTTCCTGGCTCCCGACGCGTACGCCGCGACGTGGCAGCGGATCGTCTCGGCGCTGAGGCCGGGCTCGCGCTTCGCGGCGATGCTCTTCGGCGACCAGGACGAATCGGCGGCGGACAGGACGATGACCTGCCAGACGCCCGAGCAGATCGAGGCGGATTTCGACGGCTTCGAGATCGAGAACTGGCACGTCAAGGAGGAGGACTCGCAGACGGCGCTCGGCGAGCCGCGGCACCTGCACCTCATCGAGGTCGTAGCCCGCAGGATCGGCTGACCGCTCGCGGGTCGCGCCTGGCGGGCTGGTCGCGGTTGCGCTTGACGGGCGACCGGGCGGAAGCCGATACGAGTCGCGCCGCCAGGGACGATATTCTCCGCCTGACCGTATCATCTCGGTTCCGCTCGTCGCCAGCGATCCCGCGAGCTCGCCGGGGCCGTGCGCCATGGGCCGCACCTCGACAGACGTTCACGAGTTCTACACGGACCGAGCCGAATCCTGACGCCGGGCGGCGATCGTCCCGGCGGTTGACAAGAACCAATCCGCCTCGCAGAGGCAAGGAGAACCAATGACGGCGGAGAACGCGATGAGCGCCCCCGCGCACGCGGCGATCGAGGTCAACGCTCGCGCCCGGTTCGAGATCCTGGGCGCCATCCTGCTCGCTCTCTTCCTGGGAGCGCTCGACCAGACGATCGTCGGCCCGGTCCTGCCCAGGATCTCCACGGATCTCAACGGCTCCGACCTGTACACGTGGGTCGTGACCTCCTATCTCGTGACGAGCACGGCTGCCATCCCCGTCTACGGCAAGCTGTCGGACTACTTCGGCCGAAGGCCCATGCTGCTGATCGGCATCGTTCTCTTCCTGATCGGGTCGGTGCTCTCGGGCCTGAGCCAGACCATGTGGGAGCTGATCGCGTTCCGCGGCGTTCAGGGCCTCGGCGCCGGCGCCCTCTTCCCGATCTCACTGGCCGTAATCGGCGATCTCTTCACCCCGGCCGAGCGAGGCAAGTACCAGGGACTCTTCGGCGGCGTGTTCGGCATCGCCTTCCTGGTCGGACCGTTCCTCGGCGGCGCCCTCACCGACACAGTCGGCTGGCACTACATCTTCTTCGTCAACGTCCCGGTCGGGCTGGTCTCCCTCTACCTCATCGGCCGGCTGCTGCCGATGGTCCGTCCCAAGGACGCCAAGCTCACTCTGGACATCGCCGGTGTGATCACCTTCGTCGGCGCCGTAGTTCCGGTCTTGATCGCCCTGACACTTGCCGAAACCACCAGTTGGGTGGATTCGTCCGTCCTGACCTGGTTCGCCATCGGCCTGGCCTTCCTCGTGGCTTTCATCGTCGTCGAGGCAAAGGCCAAGGACCCGATGATCCCGCTCGATCTGTTCCGCAATCGCACTTTCGCCGTCTCGACGGTCGCGACGTTCTTTGCGGTCTTCGGCTTCTCGATCCTGATCATCTTCCTGCCGCTCTGGTTCCAGATCGTCAAGGGCGAAAGCACGACGGCATCGGGCTACCTGATCTTCCCGTTCCTCATCGGGCTCATCTTCAGCTCGGTCGCCGCCGGCCTGCTCGTCAGCCGGACCGGTCGCTACAAGGTCCTCCTCGGGGTCGGAATGATCTTCATGGGCGTCGGAGTCTTCCTGTTCGGAAACCTGCGCGGCGACACCGGCTTTGGGCCTCTGGATATCTGGATGCTGATCGCCGGCCTGGGCGTCGGCCCGACGATGGCGATCTTCACGCTCATCGTCCAGAACGATGTCCCCTTCGAGCGCCTTGGCACAGCCACGAGCGACCTGACCCTGTTCCGCCAGATCGGTACGTCGGTGGGGCTGACGATGGCGTTCACGCTCTTCCGCGAGAACCTGACCTGGACTTCGATCCACGATTCGATCGTGGCCGCCCTCCCGGCCGGGGTCCCGGCTTCGAACGTCCCCACCGTGGCACCCGCGGTATTCGATCCCAACCAGCTCATCTCGGTCGGTGGTTCAGTTTCGAACGCGTTCGCGCACTACCCGCCGTCGTTCGCGACGGGCTTCTATGACGCTTTCTCTCTCGCGATCGCTCATTCGGTTTGGCTCGGCGTGCTGGCCTCGGCCATCTCCTTCGTCGCCGTTCTGGCCCTCAAGGAGAGGCCGCTGCGAACGCATTTCCATGCCGATCAGGCGGCTCGGGCAGGAGTTCGCACTGTTCCGAGCGGGTCGGGTTCGGGGCAGGCCGCCGAAGGCGCCGAGTAGGCGCGGACCCGCCCGTCACGCGCGAAGGTCGGCGGTCTGGCGGCTCAGCCCTTCGGCCAGCGCTCCTCGAACACGACCTCGCCGCGCTGGCAGCCGGGCCGTGCCCGGCGCCGACTTCGGGGCGCGCGCCGCCTGGCTCGGATAGCCCGTAGATGGCCGTAGCGCCCCAAACGTAACTCCGCGGGTACCTTTGGGACCATCAGGTCACCCGATGTACCCTGAATCGAGACGCACCGGTGCGCCGCCACTGAGGTGATCTACAGATGGCAAGGCAAAAGGCATCGCAGCTTGCAAGCATCGTCATTGCAATAGCTTTCGTGACCGCCGCCTGCGGAAACGCGACGCCGACGCCGACGCCGACGCCGAGCGCCGGCCCGACCCTCGTCCCGACGCCGAGCCCCAGCCCCACCGCCTCCCCCAGCCCTTCGCCGTCGCCGAGCCCAACCCC
>Ga0182019_10000214_pt1 | contig 29068 bp, 25 predicted proteins | sample 812E2MmetaG_FD_120483 | JGI IMG/M metagenome (GOLD analysis project Ga0182019, IMG submission 120483) | Permafrost microbial communities from Stordalen Mire, Sweden - 812E2M metaG | ecosystem: Environmental > Terrestrial > Soil > Wetlands > Permafrost | place: Sweden: Stordalen | collected...
GCGGGCCTGCCCTACCTCAGCATCCTGACGGATCCCACCACGGGCGGCGTCAGCGCCAGCTTCGCCATGCTGGGCGACCTCAACATCGCCGAGCCCAACGCCCTCATCGGTTTCGCCGGTCCCCGGGTCATCGAGCAGACGATCCGCGAGAAGCTGCCCAAAGGCTTCCAGCGCTCGGAGTTCCTCCTCAAGCAGGGCATGGTGGATGACGTCGTGCCGCGGAAAAATCTGAGGGCCTACCTGATCCGCGTCCTTCGCCTCCTCCTCAACCGTCCGCAATGACCTCCGTCCGGTGCCGGGCCTATCTCCGGGACCTCCAGACCTTCGGCATCAAGCTCGGCCTCGGGACCATGCGAACCGTCCTGGCCTCGTTCGGCGATCCCCACGGCGCCGTGCCGTGCGTCCATGTCGCCGGAACGAACGGCAAGGGCTCGGTCTGCGCCATGCTGGCCGAGATCCTGGCCGGGCAAGGCCTCAAGGTCGGGCTCTACACCTCGCCCCACCTCGTCCGGGTCGAGGAGCGCATCCGCGTCGGCGGGCGGATGATCTCCGAGCGGGATTTCTGCCGCCTCGCCGGGACGGTCAAGCGGCGGATCGAGCGACTCCTCGCCGACGGGACGCTCGGGGCACCGCCCACGTTTTTCGAGGTCCTGACGCTCATCGCCTTCCTCTTCTTCCGCGAGTCGCGGGTCGACATCGCCGTGATCGAGACGGGGATGGGCGGCCGCTTCGACGCGACGAACGTCGTCACCCCGCTCGTGTCGGTCATCACGAGCGTTTCCCGCGATCACCAGGAGCATCTGGGGCGGACGCTGGCCGCGATCGCCTTCGAAAAGGCGGGGATCATCAAGCCGGGCGTCCCCGTCGTCTGCGGCGCGGAATCGCGAACCGCGACCCGGATCGTCCGGGCCCAGGCCTCGGAGCGGGGCGCCCCCGTCACGGACGTCTTCGGCCGGGCGCGCCGGCTCACGGCGGCGAAAGCCGGCGGACGGACGACGTTCCGGTACGAGGCGGCCGGGCGCGTCCTGCGCCTGTCGCCCGGCCTCCTCGGGGCGCACCAGGGCCGGAACGCGGCCGTCGCCGCGTCGGCGGCCCTCGTGCTCGACCGGGTTTGGCGGCCCGTCCCCGCGGCGGCGATCGTCCGGGGCATCGCCCGCGCCCGCTGGGCGGGGCGGCTCGAGGTCCTCGGCCGCCGGCCGCTCGTCCTCGTCGACGGCGCGCACAACGAGGCGGGGGCCGCGGCGCTGCGGGCTTATCTCGACGGACTCCGGCCGCGGCCGCTGGTGCTGGTCTTCACGATGATGAAGGACAAGGCGATCGGGCGCGTGGCCGGCATCCTTTTCCCGGCCGCCGACAAGGTCGTCGTCACCACGATCCCGTTCGCCCGGGACGCGTCGCCCGGCGACATCCTCCGGCGGGCGCGGGCCTGCCGGGAGAAGGTCACGGTCGAGCCGTCCCTGAGAAAAGCCGTCGCCCTGGCGCGCGCGGAAGCGGGCCCGGGCGGCGCGGTGGTGATCACCGGCTCGCTTTTCCTTGTCGGAGAGGCGAAAAGGCTGAGGATTCCTCAGAAGCGGATGCGGTCGTAGATCCGGACCCGGAAGACGAGCTTCACGATCGCGTTGGTCAGGGCGATGACCTCGCCGATCACCCAGCAGGGGAGAAGGATACGAAACTGGAGCTTCCGCATCTTGTCCCAGGGCCGGTCCTTCCCCTTGATCAGCAGGGCCAGCAGGACGGCGATGTAGCCGAACATCCCCAGGGTGGACGTCGTGATGTGCAGGAGGAAGACCGGGCTGCCCCACGGCGGCAGGTGCGGACCGGCGAGAACGGTCGTCGGCGTCACCTTGAACGAGGCCAGGAAGGCGGTGATGACGTCGAAGACGACGGCCGCGGCGAGGAGGCCCAGGAACGGCTCCTCGCGGCGGTAGAATCGGCCGCCGGCCTTGACGTAGAGATAGAACGTGATCACGGCCAGGATGATGTTGATGAGGACGGCGAGGCTTCCCATGCCGGCCAGCATATGCGTCTCGCGGTCCGCCTGTCAAGGCCGCCCGGCTCTCTTGAGCCTGGGCCCCCCGCCGCCCGGCGTCCTTGAATTTTCGGCCTGAAAGTGCTAATTTAGCACATTCAAACGAGGCTGACCGAAGAGTTCCATGCTTCAGATCGATGCGTCCCTGCTGGTGACTTTTTTCACGGTCTGGATCCTCGTTTTCGTCCTATCCAAAATCTTCTGGAAGCCCATGGCCCGGACGACGGGCGAGCGCGAAGCGCTCCTGGCCGCGGACCGCGAAGCCTCGCGCCGGGGGGGCGAAGCCTATGAGAAATCCCTCCAGGACGTCGCCGCGGCCATGAAGGCGGCCAAGGCCGCCGCGGACAAGGCCCGCGAAGAGGTCGAGACCCAAGCGCTGCGCGAGAAAGCGCGCCTGCTGGCCGACATCGGCGCCGCGTCGAAGGAACGGCTCGAGGCGGCGCGGGCCCAGGTCCGGGGCGAGGTCGCCCGGCTGCGCTCCGAGCTCGCCGTCGAGGCCGAGCGCCTGGCGGGCGACATCGAGAAGAGGCTGCTCGACTGATGTCCCACCGCAAAGCCGCCTGGGCCGTCCTGCTGCTCGTCCCCTTCCTCTTGGCCATGTCCGCCGAAGGCGGGCCGCAGGCATCGGGGTCGGGCGGCATGCTGGGCAAGGTCATCAATTTCGTCATCCTCTTCGGCGGCGTGACCTTCGCCCTCTACAAGCCCGCCCGGAATTTCCTGGTCCAGCGCACCCGCGACATTCAGGCCTCGCTCGATGAGGCCCGGGACGGCCGGCTCCGGGCCGAGGCCAAGCTCGAGGAAGCCCGGGCCAAGCTCGCGGCCCTCGAAGGCGACGTCGCCCGCCTCCGGGCCCAGGCCGAGGCCGAAGGCCGGGCCGAGACGGAGCGGATCCGGGCCCTCGCCGAGAAGGAAGCCCGGCGCATCCAGGCGTTCACCCAACAGGAAGTCGACCTCCAGCTCAAGGCGGGGATCCAGGAGCTGAAGGAATATACCGCCGGACTGGCGGCAAGCCTGGCCGAGGACCGGATGAAGCGCCGGCTCACGCCCGACGATCAGTCCGGCCTGATCGACAAATCCATCGCGGACCTGACGGAGCTCCATGAAGAACGACGTCCCGATTAACCGTTACGCCGAAGGCCTGGCCGGCGCGCTCCGGACTGAGGAGGAATATGCCGCCGTCTCCGGCGAGCTCGGCGAATTCGCCGGCCTCCTCGAAACGCACGACCTGCTCCGGGCGACGATGCTCCGTCCGTTCGTGCCCGCGGCCCGCAGGACCGAGATCCTCGAGGACGTCCTCGCCCGGCAGGGCTACCGGGACAAGACGCGGCGCCTCATCCTCCTCCTCGCCCAGCACGGGCGGCTCGACATCCTGGGCGGCGTCGTCCGGGCGCTCCCCGTGCTCTGGAAGAGCCGGCAGGGGATCGTGACGTTCGCGGTCCGGTCGGTCGTCCCCTTGAAGGAGGGCCAGCGGACGCGGCTCGAGGCGGCGCTCCGGGCCCTCGAGCGGCGGCCCGTGTCCTGCGCCTACGCCCTCGATCCGTCGATCGTGGGCGGCCTTCTCGTCCGGAAAGGAAACACCGTTTACGACGTCTCCCTCAAGGGCCAGCTCGAGCGGCTGAAGGAAATCATCCGAGAAAGGTAGCACGCCATGCCGATGAAAGCCGACGAAATCAGCAAGATCATCCAGAGCCGGATCGAGGGCTTCGAGACCGGCGTGGATGTGAGGGAAGTCGGGACGGTCATCTCGGTCGGAGACGGCATCGCCCGCATCTACGGGCTCGACCGGGTCATGTACAACGAGCTGCTCGAGTTCCCGCACGGCCTCTCGGGGATCGCCCTGAACCTCGAGGAGGACAGCGTCGGGGCCGTGCTCCTCGGCGAAAGCCACATGATCAAGGAGTCCGACGTCGTCAAGCGCACCCACCGCATCATGGAGGTCCCGGCCGGGTCGGCCCTCGTGGGCCGCGTGGTCGATCCCCTCGGCCAGCCGCTCGACGGCAAGGGCCCGGTCCAGACGGACTGCTTCCAGCCGGTGGAGCGCCAGGCCCCCGGCGTCGTCGACCGGCAGCCGGTCCGCGAGCCCCTCCAGACCGGGATCAAGGCCATCGACGCCATGATCCCGATCGGCCGTGGCCAGCGCGAGCTGATCATCGGCGACCGCCAGACCGGGAAGTCGGCGGTGATCCTGGACACGATCATCAACCAGAAGGGCACGGGCGTCATCTGCATCTATGTGGCCATCGGCCAGAAGAATTCGACGGTCGCCCAGGTCATCAAGACCCTGGAGGACTCCGGGGCCATGGAGTACTCGATCGTGGTCTCGGCCTCGGCCAGCGACCCCTCGAGCCTCCAGTATCTGGCGCCGTACGCCGGCTGCGCGATGGGCGAATATTTCCGCGATAGCGGGCGCCATGCGCTCGTCATCTACGACGACCTGTCCAAGCACGCGGCCGCCTACCGCGAGATCTCGCTTCTCCTCCGCCGTCCGCCCGGGCGCGAGGCCTATCCCGGCGACGTCTTCTACCTCCACTCCCGCCTCCTCGAACGGGCGGCCAAGCTGAACGACGAGCTCGGCGGCGGCTCGCTGACGGCCCTTCCGATCATCGAGACCCAGGCGGGCGACGTTTCGGGCTACATCCCGACGAACGTCATCTCGATCACGGACGGCCAGATCTACCTCGAGCCCGAGCTGTTCAACGCCGGCGTACGGCCGGCGATCAACGTCGGCATCTCGGTCTCCCGCGTCGGCGGCAACGCCCAGACCAAGGCCATGAAGCAGGTCGCGGGCAAGCTCCGGGGCGATCTCCAGCAGTACCGCGAGCTGCTGACCTTCGCCCAGTTCGGGACCGAGCTCGATAAGATCAGCCAGGCCCAGCTCGACCGGGGCGAGCGCCTGACCGAGATCCTCAAGCAGGGCCAGTATGCCCCGATCCCGTTCGAGAAACAGATCTTGATCATCTTCGCCGGGAACCGCGGCTACCTGGACGAGATCCCGGTCGCCCGGATCGGGGCTTACGAGAAGGCCCTTTACGCCTACTTCGACAGGGAGAAGTCCGACATCCTGGCCCTTCTCCGCGAGCGCAAGCAGATCGACAGCTCCCTCGAGGAGGCCATCAACGCGGCGATGAAGGAGTTCGGCAGCCGGTTCAAGCAGGACGCTGCCTGATGCCGAACCTCATCGACCTTCGCCGCCGGATCAAGAGCGTGAAGAACACGCAGCAGATCACCAAGGCGATGAAGACCGTCTCGACGGCCAAGTTTCGGAAAGCCCAGCGCGGCGTCCTCGAAGGCCGGCCGCTCTGGCACGAGGCGCCCGGCGTCCTCAGCCAGATCTCGGCCTGGGCGGGCGCGGGCGCGCACCCGCTGTTCGCCGTCCGCGCGGAGAAGCGCGTCCGCGTCATCGTCATCACCTCGGACAAGGGCTTGTGCGGGGCCTTCAACTCGAACCTGATGTCGAAGGCGCTCCAGTTCATCCAGGCGAAGGCGGCCGGGGCCGAGGTCAAGCTCGTCCTGATCGGCAAGAAAGCCTCGAATTTCTTCAAAAAGCAGCCGTTTCCGATCGAAAAAGCCTACGCCGACAAGACCGACTGCCTGGGCGACGCGGATTTCGCCGAGCTCGGCGAGAGCCTGGGCCGGGCCTTCACCTTCCAGGAGACGGACGCGGTCTACATCGTCTACAACGAGTTCAAATCCGTCCTCGCCCCGCGGATCATGACCGTCCGGCTCCTGCCCGTCGCGCGGGCCGCGGCCGCCCCCGGCTTCGAGCCGCCGCCGCCCGATTGGGAGCCGGCCGCGCCGGCCCTGCTCGCGGCCCTCGTCCCGCGCTATGTCGAGGACCAGCTCCGCCACGTCTACGGCGAATCGCAGGCGGCCGAGCAGGCGGCCCGGATGATGGCCATGGACAACGCCTCGAAGAACGCCGAGGAGCTGATCGACGACCTCGTCCTCGTCCTGAACAAGATTCGCCAGGCGAGCATCACCAAGGAGCTCCTCGAGATCATCTCGGCCGTCGAGGCGATCAAAGAGTAACGAAAGCCGTTGGAGTGACCCATGATTGAAGATTCCCATCAGAATCCGGCGCCGCGCGTCGGGACGGTCGTCCAGGTCATCGGCCCCGTCGTCGACGTCGCCTTTCGGGGGCTGGAGCTGCCCGAGATCTACTATGCCATCCGCATCACGAGCGAGGGCTTCGACACGCCCCTGCCCATGGACATCGTGGTCGAGGTCGAGCAGCACCTGGGCGAGGACACCGTCCGGTGCGTGTCCATGCACCCTACCGACGGGCTGGCCCGCGGGATGAAGGCCTTCGACCTCGGCGGGCCGATCACGGTCCCCGTGGGCGAGGGCACGCTCGGCCGGGTGATGAACGTCATCGGCGAGCCCGTGGACCACATGGGCCCAGTCGCGTACACGAAGAGGTACCCGATCCACCGCGTGCCGCCGAGCCTCGAGGAGCAGAGCACCCGGCTCGAGATGTTCGAGACGGGGATCAAGGTCATCGACCTCATCCAGCCGTTCCTCAAGGGCGGCAAGATCGGCTTGTTCGGAGGGGCGGGCGTGGGCAAGACCGTCATCATCCAGGAGCTGATCCACAACGTGGCCACGAAGCACGGAGGGTTCTCGGTTTTCGCCGGCGTCGGCGAGCGGACCCGCGAAGGAAACGACCTCTGGCTCGACATGAAGCATTCCAAGGTCATCGACAAGACGGCCCTCATCTACGGCCAGATGACCGAACCGCCGGGCGCCCGCCTCCGGGTCGGACTGACGGCCATGTCCGTGGCCGAGTATTTCCGGGACGAGATGAACCAGGACCTCCTCCTCTTCATCGACAACATCTTCCGCTTCACCCAGGCCGGGTCCGAGGTCTCGGCCCTGCTCGGCCGCATGCCCTCGGCGGTCGGCTACCAGCCCAACCTGGCTTCGGAGCTCGGCGAGCTCGAGGAGCGGATCACCTCGACCAAGAAGGGATCGATCACGTCCGTCCAGGCGATCTACGTCCCGGCCGACGACTTCACCGATCCCGCGCCGGCGACGACGTTCTCCCACCTCGACGCCTCGACCAACCTCTCGCGGGCCCTGACCGACATGGGGATCTACCCCGCGGTCGACGCCCTGGCCTCTTACTCGCGCATCCTCGATCCGGCCATCATCGGCGAGGAGCACTACCACGTCGCGCGCCGGGTCAAGGAGATCCTCCAGCGCTACAAGGAGCTCCAGGACATCATCGCCATCCTGGGCATCGAGGAGCTGTCCGACGAGGACAAGCTCGTCGTCGCCCGGGCGCGCAAGATCCAGCGCTTCCTGTCGCAGCCGTTCCACGTGGCCGAGGAGTTCACCGGCCGGCCGGGGAAATACGTCCCGGTCGGCGAGACCGTGCGCGGCTTCAAGGAGATCTGCGAAGGGCGCCACGACGACAAGCCCGAGCAGGCTTTCTACATGATGGGCGGCATCGAGGACGTCGTCGCACGCGCCGAGGAGCTGAAAAACCTGTGAGCCCGGCGGCCGCGATCCACCTCAAGGTCATCACCCCGCACCAGATCCTGTGCGAGGCGGACGCCGCCGAAGTCTCGCTGCCCGGCCTGGACGGGCTGATCGGGATCCTGCCCGGCCACAGGCCGATGGTCATGGCCCTGGGCGAGGGGACGCTAACCTACCGGGCCGACGACGGCGAGACCGACAATTACGAGGTCCGGGGCGGCTACGCCGAGATCCGGGCCGATCTGGTCCTCGTCTTCACCGAGAAATGACCGGGCCTTCGATCGACGCCCTCCTCGGCGAGGATGAGACCCTGGACTCCTTCCATCGGGGCCGGGTCAAGGTCCTCCAGAAGAAGAAGGGCTACCGCTTCTCCCTCGACGCCGCCCTCCTGGCCGATTTCGTCAGGATCGGGCCCGGCGAGGACGCCGTCGACCTGGGCGCCGGGAACGGGATTATCGGCCTGCTCCTCGCCCGCCGGCCCTTCCGGCGCCTCGTCGCGGTCGAGATCCAGCCGGCGCTCGCCGACCTGGCCCGGCGCAATGTCGCCCTGAACGGCCTCGCGGACCGGATCGAGGTCGTCGAGGCCGACCTCCGCGGATACGCCCCGGGGAGGGTGTTCGACGCGGCCTTTTCCAACCCGCCGTACATCCCGAAATCGACCGGTTTCCCGAGCGCGTCCGAGGAAAAAACCGTTGCAAAGCATGAGGTAACGTGCGATATATTAGACGTTCTGCGCGCGGCCGCCCGGCTCCTGAAGCCCGCGGGGAGGGCCTCCATCGTCTTCCCCGGAGGGCGCCGGGCCGACCTCGAGGCCGCGGCCGGCAAGGCCGGGCTGCGGATCCATGCCCTGCGCCCCGTCCATCCGCGCGCGGGCACGCGGGCCGGGCACGTCCTGGTCGAGCTCGGCTTCGGCCTGGGCGGTCCGCGGCTGCTGCCGCCCCTCGTCCTGTTCGGCCCGGACGGCGGGCCTACGGACGAGGCGATGGCGATCTACGAAGGGAGGGACCGTGGTCCGGCTTTTCCATAGCCTGAAAGAGCTCTACAAGTTCCGGGTCCTCATTCAGAATTTGGTGAGCCGCGAGCTCAAAGCGCGCTATCGCGGGACCGTCCTCGGGTTCCTCTGGTCGTTCTTCAACCCTCTCCTCCTGATGATCATCTACTCCCTGGTTTTCGGCCTCATCCTCAAGTCGCGGAGCGCGGAGTTCGGCAACTCGTCGACGCTCTACGCCGTCTTCCTCTTCACCGGGATGCTGCCTTGGACCTGGTTTTCGGCCTCCTCCCTCGAGTCGGCCAACGTCCTGATGGTCAACGGCAACCTCCTCAAGAAGATCCTCTTCCCGGCCGAGATCCTGCCCGTCGTCACGGTCCTCAGCAACCTCGTCCACTTCAGCCTGGGCCTGCCCATCCTCCTCATCTTCCTGATCGCGTTCGGCAAGGGGCTGACGCTCTGGGCCCTGCTCTTGCCCGTGGTCATGCTCGTCCAGATGATCTTCTCCCTCGGCTTCGGCATGCTGATCTCCTCGCTGACCGTCCACTTCCGCGACATCCGAGACATCCTGGCCAACCTCCTGACGCTCTGGTTCTTCTCGACGCCCATCATCTACCCGATGACCTTCGACTCCCTCCAGAAGTCCTCTTTCCTCCGGACGCTGATCAACCTCAACCCCATGACCCACATCATCGAGGGCTATCACACGTGCCTGTTCTATGGCGCGGCCCCGCACTGGAAGCGCCTGGCGATCACCCTCCTCGCCTCGCTCGTCCTCTTCGCCATCGGCTACGCCGTCTTCGACCGGCTGCGCGACTCCTTCCCGGAGGAGGTCTAGATGCCCGCGATCGAGCTCGACGGCGTCACCCGGGTCTACCAGAAATACTCGTCCCGGCACAGGTTCCAGACGTTCAAGAGCGCTCTGGTGCGGGGCGACCTCTTCGGCTCCCTGAAGGCGAACGAGATCGTGACCGCCGTCGACGACGTCAGCTTCCAGGTCGAGAAGGGCGAGACGTTCGGCCTGATCGGCGAGAACGGCTCGGGCAAGAGCACGCTGCTCAAGATCATCGCCGGCATCGCCAAGCCGACGGCGGGACGGGTCCGGACTGTGGGCAAGATCTCGGCCCTCATCGAGCTCGGGGCCGGATTTCATCCGGAGATCTCGGGACGGGAGAACGTCTTCATCAACGGGATCATGCTCGGCCTGTCCAAGAAGGAGATCGGCCGGAAATTCGACGAGATCGTCCGCTTCGCCGAGCTCGAGGAGTTCATCGACGCGCCGGTCAAGACCTACTCCTCGGGCATGTACATGCGCCTCGGCTTCTCGGTGGCGATCAACGTCAACCCCGACATCCTGCTCACTGACGAAGTTCTGTCGGTCGGCGACGCGGCGTTCGTCCCGAAGTGCCTGGACAAGATCGACGACTTCCGGCGCCGGAAGAAGACCATCGTCTTCGTCAGCCACGACCTCGAGACGGTCAAGAAGATCTGCGACCGCGTGGCCTGGATCAAGGACGGCCGGATCCGGATGCTGGGCGAGCCCAAGCGGACCGTGGACGCCTACCTCCAGGACATCGCGACCAAGCAGGAGGAGGACTTCCAGGAGCGGGCCGCCTCGGCCGGCGCGGCCGCGGTCGCATCGCAGGCGATCGAATCTGCTCCGCCCCCGCCGCCCGAGGAAGGCCGCCGCGAGAACCGCTGGGGCCGGCGCGAGGTCGAGATCCGCAAGGTCACGCTCCGCGGGCTCGACGGGACGGAGCGGCACGTCTTCCATCCCGAGGAGGGCATGGCCATCGAGATCGACGTGGCCGCCGCCAAGCCGGTCGAGGACTTCGTCTTCGGGATCGGCGTCTTCAACTCGCTCGGGACGGCTTGCTACGGGACCAACACCAGCCTCGAGGACTTCGAGCCCAAGCATTTCGAGGGCGAGGGGAAGGTCGTCTGCCGGATCGAGAAGCTGAACCTCATCAACGGCACGTATTATCTCGATGTGGCCGTCCACAAGCGCGACGGCTTTCCCTATGACTATCACCAGAACATGTATTCGTTCCTGGTCTCCTCGGCGACCCATAAGGACGTCGGCGTGGCGCGGCTTCCCCACACGTGGGAGTTCTCGCCCGGGATCGCGTTCGGGCCACGGGACAAGACGGCAACCTAGGGAGGCGCGGCGGGCGGAACCCCACTCCGGTCACGATGAGGAACCCGAAGATCCTGGCTCCGAAAGACCTCGCCGCGGTCCGCGCCCGGCTGCGGCGCGAAGGGAAGACCGTGGTCTTCACCAACGGCTGCTTCGACCTGATCCACGGCGGCCACATCGGGCTCTTCCGGCGGGCGAAGGCGCTCGGCGACGTCCTCGTCGTCGCCCTCAACTCCGACGCCTCGATCCGGCGGATCAAGGGCCCGTCGCGCCCGGTCTTCCCCCTGCGGGAGCGGCTCGAGATCATGTCGGCTGTCGCCGACATCGACTATGTGACCTGGTTCACGGAGGACACGCCGCGGAAGATCGTGGCCGCCTTGGTCCCCGACGTCCTGGTCAAGGGCGGCGATTGGGGGGAGGGCGAGATCGTGGGGCGGGCCGAGGTCGAGGCCGCCGGGGGAAAGGTGGTTCGCGTCCCCTACCTTGCGGGCCACTCGAGCACGTCGATCATCCAACGGATCATCCGGGGCTTCCGTGCGGGCGGCAAAGCGCAGCCGCCGACTCGGAGGAAGACTTGACGCCCCGTGCCGTGCCCGAGCTCGTCGTCGAGCCGAGCGCCCTGTTCCCGCCGCTCTCGGGCGTGGGCTATTACACCCGGGAGCTCCTGCGGGCCTACGAAGCGCTGCCCGGCCATTTCCCGGTGCGGATCCTGGGCTCGCGCTGGTATTTCAAGCCCTGGCAGGGCCCGGCCGACATCCACCTGCGCCGTGTCTCCGAGGCCACGGGCTACGCGGTCGACCTCCAGACGAAGCTGACGCCGAGCGCCCTTGACGAGCGCCTCCGGAGGCGCAACCGCCGGCTCCCGTTCTCCGTCGACCTCTTCGCCGAGCCGGGGTCGCGGGTCTTCTTCTATCCGAACTACGTCGGGCCGCCGCTCGGCCAGTCGCCGAGCGTCCCCGTCATCTACGACTTCTCCTACCTGCGCTACCCGCACATCCTCAAGGCCAAGAGCGTCGACTACCTCCGCCGCTACCTGCCGGCGACGATCGCCCGGGCGACGCGGATCGTGGTCATCTCGGAAAGCATCAAGTCCGAGCTGATGAGGTATTTCGGCGTCGCCGCCGACCGGATCGACGTCGTCTATCCGGCGATCGACCTCGCGGCGTTCCGGCCCGACATCCCCTGGGCGGTGCGCGAGCATATCCGCCGGAAGCACGGCCTCGGCGGCGATTTCATCTTCTCCCTGAGCACGGTCGAGCCGCGCAAGAATTTCCCGCGCCTGATCCAGGCTTATGCCCTGCTCCCCGCGGGGGTCCGGGCCGTCTACCCGCTCGTCGTGGCCGGTGGAAAGGGCTGGAAGAACGACGACGTGTTCACCACGATCAAGCGGCTGGGCCTCGAAGCACAGGTCCAGTTCCTGGGCTACATCGACGAGGAGGACCGCGCACCCCTGATGAGCGAGGCCGCGCTCTTCGTCCTGCCTTCGCTCTACGAAGGATTCGGAATGCCCGTCCTCGAAGCCATGGCCTGCGGCGCGCCCGTCGTGACGTCGTCGCGCGGGGCGTTGGCCGAGGTCGGGGGCGAAGCTGTGGTGGACGTCGATCCTTTCGAGCCCGAGGACATCGCCCGGGGCATGCTCTCCGTCCTGACGGATGCGGCGCTCGAGCGGAGGCTGGCCCAGGCGGGCCCGCAGCGGGCCCGGGAGTTCACCTGGGAGTCGAGCGCCAGGGTCCTTGCCGCGACCTTCGCCCGGGCCGCGGCCGAGGGCGGGCCGAAGAAATCGGTCTACGTCCGCCTCGCCCAGGCGGTTTTCCCGTCCGGATCGAAAACCTGATCGGGCCGGCGGCGGCCATCCGCCTTCTTCGGCTCAGATCCCCATGTCGCTGAGGGCCTGGATGAGGCGGGTGATCAGATCCGCGATGACGGGATGCGTGGACTCGAAGTCCTCGAGGGATTCCTCCAGGCTTTCCTTCAGGCTGAAATGAACGCCGGGCGGGCCACCCTTGTCGTAATGCTGTAAATAGATATGGATGTCGCCGCCGAGCTTGTTGATCGCCTCCTGGGAGGGCGCGTCGGCCGGCTGGACGGATTTCAGCTCGTCCTGAAGCTTGACCAGGGTTTCTTTCAAGGGCGCTTTGTCCATGGCGGGTTCCTTTCTCTCGCTGGGCTTATTCTATCACAAGGCGCCGTCAAGAGAGGGGCGTTGCCCGCGCGAACCCGGCCGGAGCGATTTAGGATCAGCGGTTCGGGGCCGAGACGGTCACCGTCCTCCCCGGCGGGACCGCTATCGTCAACCAGCTGATCGGGCGGCCGGCCTCGTCCGTCCCGTGCGAGGCATCGACCTTCTTCCCGTCCGCCAAGAGCGCGGGCCAGGCTCCGTCGAACGCCGCCCGCCACGCGATCGCCGGGCCGGAGGCGTTCGTCAGCGCGGAGCGCGTCCGGCCCTCGTGGCGGACGTCGACGACGTTACCGAGGACGGGCACGCCGGCCAGCTCGGCCCAAGCCGTCGCGGCCGTGAGACGCGAGCGCGTTGCCACGCCGTGCGCCGCGGCGTCAGGATCGAGCCCGATCGTCCCCGTCGCGATCGCCCCCATGAGGGCGAACGGCACTTCGGGGTATTCCCGCCGCGCCTTGCCCGGGTCGGAGAGCTTCAGGATTTCGGCGTAGGCGGCCTCGTCCCGGCCGTAGCGGTAGAAGATCTCGGGAAGGTAGGATTCGACCTCGATCCCATCGGTGTCACGTCCGATGTGCCGGTCAAGGATGGCCTCGCGCTCGGGACCGGGGCGCAGGAATCCGAAGTAGAGCGGGAAGACGCCGTACCAGAATTCGTCGACGAAATGGAACGCGCCCCCCTGGAACATGAGCCCCGCGAAGCGGCCGAGCTTCGGGTCCAGCCATTTCCGGTAATAAAGGTCCTGGATCGCCGCAGCTTTCGCCTCGAGCGCATCCGCTCCGGCGCGATCGCTTTTCCCGCGCAGGATCGCGGCGTAGGACCGGAAGGCCCGGGCCTCCGCGGCGAGGAGGTCGGCCCCGATCGCGGTCCGGTCGGAGAGCGGCCCCTCGTCGTAGCTGCCAATGCCCCGGTTGCCGTCCCGCTTGCGATGGTCGGGGATCCCGTCCTTGTCGTTGTCCCAGGCATCGATATACGCCGTCGCGCTCAGCCGGTAGAAATCGAGGAACGCCGGGTCCTCGACATAGGCCTTGTTTCCCGTCCAGTCGTACTGCCGCCGGCAGGCATCCATGACGTCGAAGTTGGCCGGCAGGTTGTACCAGAAATCCTTGTCGTTCTTGTAGTCGACCGGCGCGGGCCGGTTCCACTTGTCGATCTCCCAGTAGGAACAATACTGCCGGGATGCGGCAAGATTCGCGGCGAACTTGCGCAGCATGTTGAGGTTGAACTCCCCGAGGCCGAGGACCTGGGCGCCCGTCGCCTGGTGCGAGACGTCGCGCATGCAGAACGCGAAACGGCCGGGCAGGGCCGCTTCGTACCAGCCGCCCACGGGATCGCCGTGGACGGAGGCGGGGAAGACATAGTCCAGGGCCTGCCCCTTCGCCCAGGCGAAGGCCGCGGCCAGCTTCGGATCGGAGGTCCGGAGCTCGAGCGGGCTCGCCGGCCTCTTCGCCGGCCGGTAGCCGCTCGGCGGGCCGAGCTCGAGGTCGAACGGCTTGTCCCGGTCGCAGGCGAGCTTGCCCTCGACGAGCTCGAGCTTGGCGACCTGGAGCGAGGACCGGTGCTTGCCGGGCTGGACATGGTCCTTGGGCCCCGCGGGATGGGTGAAGTAGAACAGGTAAGCATCGGGGCCCTGGACGATGACCTCGCCGTGGCGGCCGATGTCGGCGTCGTCGGGCCGCCTGCCGGGCACGCCCAGGATCGTCCCGGGCTGCTCGGCCCAATGCTCGAGGTCGTCCGAGCGCAGGACGCCCATGCCCTGCCAGCGGTCGACGAGGAGCCAATACGCGCCGTGCCAGAAGAAGACGGCCGGTCCCTCCTGGCCGGATTCCTTCGTGACGACCGGGCCCTTCACCGTCCAGCGGTCGAGGTCCTCGCTGTCGGCCGCGTAGATGCGCGAGCCGTTCGCCTCGTCCTTGTACCACATCCGCCATCCGCCGGACGGCATGGCGTAGACGAAGGCGTCGATGACCCGGTCGGAGCTCAGGGTCAGGACCGCCTTGAAGGTCCAATGGACAAGGTCGCGGCTCGTGTAGTGGACGATGTGCCGGTCGCCGCTCCAATCGGCCGGGACGCCGCGCACGTAGGCGACATACATGTGGTAGGCGCCGCCGTAGGTGACGAGGCAGGGCGCCCAGAAGGTGTTCCGGCCCGGCTCGAACTCTAGGCCCTGGGCCGTGCCCCGGTAGGTCCAGGTCCGGCCCTCGGGCGAGGAGGCGATCCCGAGGTCGGTCCCGTGGCACCAGCGCACGCCGTCCTGGGCGTCGGGGGCGTTCGCCCGGCGGTTCGTATAGAGGACCCACCAAGCGCGCTCCTTGTCGTTCCAGACGAAGGACGGATCGGCGGCGCCGTCGTAGACGGGATCGCGGAAGAGCGGGGCGGGAGGCGTACGGAGGGCGGGTCCGGGCGGGGCTTGCTGCGTGGAAACGGCCGCCGGCCGGCCGGCACCGGATCCCAAAGCGGCGAGAAGCGCCAGGATCGGAATTGCCTTCGTCATTTTGATCATGGACATCCCTCGCTTCCGGAACGGTCGGATCGCGGCCTTAGGTTACTATGGACGATCGCAGATCATCAAGCCGGCGATTTGTTCAAAAAAAAGGCCCTCCGGGGATCCGGAGGGCCGTCTCAATCGGTTGCGGAGCAGTTTCACCTCATGCTCGGGAGGCGCGTAGGCAGCCGCCTTTGCAGTGGGAAACCCGCGGGATCAGGTACCGTGACATGGGTCCGCTCCTTTCATAAAGTAGATAGGAATACTATAGATTCTACCATCCCGTTTGTCAAGCGGGTGGGTACCAAACGTCGTTGCGAGCGAGCGAAGCGAGCGTGGCAACCGCGTTCGGCTGTGCGCGATTGCTTCGCTGAAAAAGGGGACACAGAGCCTCGGGTTCATTTTGCTGACAGAAGCCTCATGTTCTGTGCACCCTCTTTCAGCTCGCAATGACGCATATTGTCATCCCGAGGCTTGGCGAGGGATCTCCTCTGCTTCAATTGGCTACTTTCTTCACCTTGTCGAAAAACCAGGTCCAGATCTTCTTCTGGAAATCGAGGCTGGGGGCGTGGGCCTTGAGGAAGCCGTTGACCGTGAACAGATCCTTGTCCTTCGGCGTGAAATGGTACTCGGTCTTCGCGTCCCAAATCATCGGGAACTCGGGATGGAACTGGACGCCGAGCACATTGGGGAACTTCGCGTGCCCGAGCGCCTCCACGACCTTCCCGTCGAGCGACGTCGCCGCGATCTTGAGCCCCTGGCCCATCTTCGCCGCGGCCTGGTGGTGGGCGCTCGTCACGTAAGGCTCGTCGGCCGGCTTGAAGCCCAGGCCGGCGCACAGGATCCCGTCCCCGACGAGCTTGATCGGATGGAGCATATAGGGGATGAGCTTCTTGTCGAGCGGGTCGAGCTTGCGCCAGGGATTGGTGTGCCAGTTGGGCTGGCCCAGGGCCACCACATCCTCGTAATAGCTCAGGCCGTAAGTCTCGCTCCAGATGTCCTGGACCAGCGTTCCGCCCGTCCCGACGTTCAGCGTCTGGCTGCCCAGGCAGATGCCGAGCACCGCGAACTTCGGCCGCTTGTCGAGCAGCGCCGGAGCGGCGGGGTTCTGCGAGCCGCCCAGGAGGTGGAAGACGAAAGACAGCTCGAGCCAATGGCGGTAGGGGTCCTCGATCCCGGTCAGGAGGCGCGTCTTCTCGCCGTAGGCCGCGGGCACGATGTCCGGGCCGCCGAAGAAGATCACGCCGTCGGACTTGGCGAAGATCGTCTCGAATTCCTTGGTGGCGGCGTTGGGCTTCCAGATGTCCGCCAGGCCGATCTCGGCCGAGACGACGTGGAACTTGAGCCAGTCGATCTTGTTGTCCTCGACGTACTTGTAGGCGGCCTTGTAGTTGGACGTCTCCTTGGCGTGGTGGACGCCCACGATCTCGATGTCCGCCGCGGGCAGCAGGCCCTGCTCCTTGAGCGCGACGAGGGCCTTGATCGTCCCCGTCGTGGGATAGAGGATCGTGAGCCGCGGCTTGGCGTGCGGCTCCGGAGCCGTGTCGAAGAACCGGGGCGGCGGCGCCTCGGGCTTGCCCTTGGCCGCGGGGGCGGTCTGGGCGAAGGCTCCGAGCGCGATGATTGCGATCAGGATCGCGAACGACACAAGCTTTCGAGTGCGCATGAGGACTCCTTTATCTGGCGCGCGGGTCCTGTCGCCGGCCGAGGCGCCCCGCCGGCCGAAGCGAATGGTCTTTAAGGCGTCATTGCGAGCGAAGCGAAGCAATCTCGTTTGCCTGCGTTATGCCCACGCGGTTGCCGCGTCGCCCAGCGCCGCTTTGCGGCGCCGTGCTCCTCGCAAGGACCCGCGCGACCAACTCGATCATGCCTTTGCCGCGGCGAGGACGGCCCGCGCCACGACCGCCTTGAAGACATCGACCTTGTAGCCGTTCTCGGCGAGCGGGCGCGCGTCGGCCGCCGCCTTGGCCGCGGCCGATGCCGCGGCGGACTCCGAAACGCTCCGGCCGCGGAGCGCGTCCTCAGCGGCCTTCAGCCGCCAGGGGACGGGCGCGATGCCTCCGCAGACAATGCGGATGTTGGCGATCGAGCTCCCCGCGAGGGTCAATTTCACCGCCGCGGAGACCACGGCGAAGTCCCAGGCGCCGCGCTCCATGAACTTGATGTAGGCGCTGCGGTCGCCCTTCTTCGGCGCCGGCACCCGTATCTCCTTGACGACGTCGCCGCGGGAGAGGACGTTCTCCTTCCGGACGTTGACGATCGGGGGGGCGTAGAATTCGGCGAGGGGAATCGTCCGCTCGCCTTGGGCTGAGGCGATCACGGCCCTGGCGTCGAGGGCGATCAGGGCGGGCGCCAGGTCGGACGGGTAGACGGACCAGCACAGGCCGTCGCCGAATATGGCGTGGTACTTGTTGCGGCCCAGCTCGGCGAAGCACTGGCTCCCGCCTTTTTTGTTGCAGACGGTCGAGGCGTCGCGATAGTACCAGCAGCGCGGCCGCTGGCAGAGGTTGCCGCCGACCGTGCCCATGTTCCGCAATTGGGGCGAGGCGACGACCGCAGCCGCCTCGTGGAGGACGCGGTAATCGCGGGCGACGTCCGGGTCCGCGGCCAGGTCGGCCACGGCAGTACAGGCGCCGATCGTCAGCCCTTCCGCGTCCCGCCGGACGTAAGCCAGCCCCGGGACGGCCTTGAGGTCGACGACGACGTCGGGCTCGATCAGGCCCTCCTTGATCTCGCCCAGGAGATCGGTCCCGCCGCCCATCACCCGGACGTCGGCTTCCAGGCCGCTCCCCGCGAGAAAGGCCGTTACCTGCTCGAGCGACTTCGGCGATCCGTAGCGGAAGCTCTTCATGGCCGGGCCTCCTTTCGCTTCAGGGCGGCAAGGACGCGGGCGGGCGTCATCGGGATCTCGCGGACATGCACTCCGAGGGCGTTGTAGACCGCGTTGGCGATGCAGGCCGAGGCGGGGATCCGCGCCGGCTCGCCCAGGCCCTTCGTCCCGAGGTTGTTCAGCCGCTCGTCGACGACGTCGGCGAAGAGCGGCACGATCTCAGGGATGTCCATGGCCGTGGCCACCTTGTAATCGTGGTAATTCGTGTTGACCATGGTCCCGGTGTGGGGGTCCATGATCTTTTCCTCGTACAGCGCGGCGCTCATTCCCTGCGTGACGCCGCCCAGCACTTGGCTTTCGGCAGTCAGGCGGTTGATCACCCGGCCGATGTCGTGGGCCGTGACGACTTTCTTGACCCGGATCTTCCCCGTCTCCGTGTCCACTTCGACCTCGGCGAACTCGGCCCCGAACGTCTGGAAGGCGAAGGCCGATGGGATATCGCCCCGCTCCCCATGGAACGGCAGCGGCCGCGGAATGCCGCGGGCCAGCTCCTTGAGCTCGATGGCTTTCGTAGGATCGGCTTTGGACGCCGCCTTGCGATTTTCGAGGACGATCTCCGCCGGCGGGATGCCCAGCTTCTTGGAGGCGAGGGCTTTGAGATAGTCGGCGGCCTTGAGGGCGGCGTCGCGGACGGCGGGAGCCACGGATGGCGTAGTCATGCTGCCGCCCGAGCCCGGCGCCCAGGGCAGGTCCGAGTTCCCGAGGTGGATGACGATGTCCTTGGGCTCCAGGCCGAGCGTCTCGGCGGCCACGACGGCCATGTGCGTCCGCGTGCCCGTGCCGATGTCCTGCGTCCCGCAGCTCGCCTCGACCGTGCCGTCGGGATAGAGCTTGATGTCGGCCAGCGTCCCGGGCGCTCCGGTGCCGGGCCAGATCTGGCTGGCCATGCCGATCCCCGTCCGGACCTTGCCGCTCCCGCCGCCCGGCTTCCGGTTGCGCTTGTCCCAGCCGATCTTCTCCGCACCGAGCTTGTAGCACTGCTCCAGGCCCTTCGTCGAATAGGGGATCCCCGTATTGCCCTTGTCCTTGGCCGCGAAGTTCTTCATCCGGAGCGCCAGCGGGTCCATGCCCAGCGCGTCGGCCAGCTCCTCCATCATTCCCTCCAGGCCGAGCGTCGCCTGGGTGTGGCCCGGGGCGCGCATCGCCCGCGAGGCGCAGGCGTTGACGAAGACCGAGTACTCCTCGATCTTGAAATTCGGGCAGGCGTACATGTCGGAATACGGCGCCGCGACGCGGTCGCCCCGGCCGACGCCCCCGCAGTTGTAGCTCTTGACCGTCAGGGCGGTCAGTGTGCCGTCTTTCTTGGCGCCGGCCTTGACCGTCATCCAGGCGGTCGGCCGGTACCCGACGCTCGTCGAGTTCTCGCGGCGGGTCAGCGTGATCTTGACCGGACGGCCCGTCATCTTGGCCAGCTTGGCCGCGGTGACGGTGTAGTCGCCGAGGCCGAGCTTGCTCCCGAAGCCGCCGCCCATGTAGTGCTTGAGGACCTTGATCCGGCCGGCCGGGATGGCCAGCGTGCGGGCCAGGCCGTCGCGCACGGACTGGACGGCCTGGGTCGAGTCCCAGACCGTGAGGTCGTCGCCGTCCCAGCGGGCGACGCTGCCGTGCGTCTCGGTGGGCTGGTGCACTTCCCACGCGGTCTTGTAAGTCTTCTCCAGGACGACGTCGGCTTCCTTGAAGCCTTTCTCGACGTCGCCGCGGACGGCGTCGTTGGACTTGATGACGTTGCCCTGGTCCTGGACGAGAGGCGCTCCCGCCTCCATGGCCTTGTCCGGGGCCGTGACGTGGGGCAGCGGCTTGTATTCGACCTTGATGAGGGCCAGCGCCTCCTCGGCCCGGCTCTCGCTCACGGCGGCCACAGCCGCGACCGGCTCGCCCGCCCAACGGATCCGGTCCTCCTTGAGCCGCAGGGCGGCCTTGACGCCGGGGAGGGCCTGCGCGGCGGACAGGTCGATGGAGACGATGTCGGCGCAGGCGTGCGGCGAGCGCAGGATCTTGCCGATGAGCATGTTGTCGAAGGCGAGGTCGTGCGTGTAGCGGGCCGCGCCGGTCACGATCATCCGGCCGTCGACGCGGGGCATGGGCTTGCCGATGTATTTGAATTCGGACGGCTTGGGCTGCGGGGCGGGCGCGGCGGCTGTCGCGGTCTGCGAGCTTTGGGGCAGCGAGAGCTTTTCGTATTCCGCGAAGGCGTCGTCGATCGGGGGATGGGTCTTCATGTCAGCCCCTCCTCATCGCTTCCGCCGCGGCGCCGACCGCGGCGTAGATCTTTTGGTAGTTGCCGCAGCGGCAGAGATTGCCGGACACGCCGGCCCGGATCTCGTCGAAGGTCGGCTGGGGATTTTTTTTCAGGAGGCCGACCGAGGCCATGATGAATCCGGGGGTGCAAAAGCCGCACTGGTAGCCGTCCTTGTCGATGAACGCCTCTTGGACGGGATGGAGCTTATCGCCGTCGGCCAGCCCCTCGACGGTCAGGATCTCGGCGCCGTCGACCTGCAGGGCCAGCGTATGGCAGGCGTAGACGGGCTTCCCGCCGACGAGGACCGTGCAGCCGCCGCACTCGCCGCGGTTGCAGACGCGCTTGGCGCCCGTGAGCTGCAGCTTCTCGCGGAGCACTTGGAGGAGCGTCTCGCCGGCCTCGACGGCGATCTTCACTTTGCGGCCGTTCACGGTCAGGGCGATCGTCTTCGATGCGACGACATCCATCGGTCCGGGACCGGCTTGAAAGGCGGGCATCTCCTTGCCCAGGACGCGGGAGACGACGCCGGCGCCCATGGCGCCGCCGCCCATGGTCTGGAGGAAGGCCCTCCGGCTGACGGATTTTTTCTTCTTGCGGGGCGTATCCATGGGAAACGTCCCGTTCAGCCGAGGCGGATGAAGACCTGGACGGCGAGGCAGAGGCCGGCGGCCGCGGCCGGGACGAGGATGCGCCCGGTAGTGCGGAGGCGCGACTCGAACGCGGCCGTCTTTTCGGCAGCCAGGAAGCCCAGCGGGACCGTGATGAGGGACGCGGCGACGGCGATAGGCGCGTAATACAGCGCCAGGGGCATGGTGCCGCCGGCGACGACGCAGGCCGGGATGCCGGTCGCGAGCTTCACATACGGGAAGAGGTTGACGGCGAGGAGGGCCGATGTTCCGCCGAGGAAGGCCCGTCCGGCGGCTTTGCCCCGCCAGGCTTCGGCCAGGAAGGGGACGATGACGACGAAAGCGATCCCCTCCGTCACGAAGGCGTACATCGGGTTGGCCACGGCGCCGTGCTTGATCGGCAGGCCGAGGAGGAGGGCGTCGAGCAGCTTGAAGGCGAGGGCGATGCCCACGACGAGCGCCGGGCCGGCGGCGCGCTTGGTGCGCGTCCAGGCCGCCGAGATGAAGAACAGGGCGACGCCGGTCATGATCGAGCCCGAGACGAGCTTGGCGCAGCTTTCGAGCGTCAGGCCGAGAGCGGCCTCGGACAAGCCCCAGACCGATCCGCAGACGACCAGAAAACCCAGACTCGCAGACAGGGACGTTTTGTGGGACATGGATTCTCCTCCTGCCGTGAACGGCGTATGGCGAAACACCGGGCCAATTATATGCGGGCCGTTTGGATTTGGCAACGGGGGCTCGGAGGAAAAGTCGCACTTCCTAGGCCATTCTGGCGTCGGACAGCGGGATCGAAAACACGCGGCGGCTTCCCAGCGCGAGCCGCCGCTCCGGCTTCGGCCTCCGCTCTCGCCCTATGCCCTTCGGGCATAGGGCGAACCATGCCCGCTCCGGCCTCAGACGGGTTTTCGATTCCCGCCGTCCGACGCCCCCGGGAAGGTCGATTCCCGCGTTTCGGCCGGCCTTCTTCCCTTCTGCCTCGATAATGCGTCCCGCTCGGGCCGAAGGGAACATAGCGACGGATGCGGGCATTGCGCTGGGCCGGGCGCGGGGTGCGCCGGCCCAAAACCCGTCAATGTCCGGAGCGGGCATGGTTCGACGCCCGTAGGGCGGAGAGAGCGACGGACATTGCCGGAGCGAATTTCCTCGCTGGGGAAATTCGCATGTTTTGGGGCGGCCACCCCGACAGCCCGGCTAGGCGTGCCGACTTATCCTCTCCCCCCGAGCCGCCATATGATCGGAATTTGTGTATAATGGGCGTTCAACGATGAGCCTCGATTTCCTCCGCGAGGTGCCCGATTTCAAGGGACTCGTCCGGGCGATCGAGGCGGGCGAGCGGGGGCTGCGGCTGTCGGGGATCGCCGCTCCGGCCAAGCCTTATGTCTTCGCCTCCCTGGCGATCGCCCTGCCAAAGCCGGTCGTGTTCGTCCGTCCGATCGCCGAGAACCCCTCGGACTTCGAAGAGGAATCCGGCTTTTTCTTCACCCGGCTAGCATCAAGGAAACACGCCCGCGCCCTGCCGGCCCTGACCGAGAGTCCCTACCACGAAGCCCGCCCGCCCCTCGATTCGGTCTCCGGGCGGATGCGGCTTTTCTATGACCTCCTCTACCGTCCGCCGTCGCTCGTCGTGACCAATCTGGCCGGGCTGCTCAGGCCGTTCCCCACGCCCGAGGACCTGCCGCGCCTCTTCCTCCGCCTGAATAAGGACGATCCCTATGACAGAGACGACGTTCTCGGGACGCTCGCGTCATACGGCTACGGCCGCGAGGACCTGATCTCCTACCGCGGCGAATACGCCGGCCGGGGCGGCATCGTGGATGTCTATTCGCCCTGGGAGAGCGCGCCCTGCCGGATAGAGTTCGGGAGCGACGGCATCGTCTCGATCCGGGAGTTCGACCCGTCGACCCAGAAGTCGATCCGGAGGGTCGACACCGTCCTGGTGCCGTCCCTCCGCGAATCGTCGGGGCCGGAAGCCGGCTCCTCGCTCTTCACCCGCTATTTCGAGGACGCGGTCTTCGTGATCGACCGCCCTGGCGAGGTCGAGCGAGAGTGGGAAGCGCTCCTCGACGACCTGCGCGCCCAGGAGAAGGAGCTCCGCCGGACGGGCAAGGAGGTTCCCTCGGTCGAGGAGCTCTTCGCCCCGCCAAGCTGGAAGCCGGTCCGCGCCCGGGCCGTCCTCTGCGAGGACATCGAGAGCGAGGTTGCGGGCCGGACCGTCGCTCTGCCGTTCCAGTCCGTCCCGCGCTTCGAGAACCGGATCCCGTTTTTCCTGGACTACCTGCGGCGACTGCAGCGCGAGCGGGAGCGGTGCTATATCTTCCTCTCCACACCGGCCCTCCGGTCCAAGATCGGGACGCTGCTCGCCCGGAGCGAGATCCCGGCCGCCGAGGCCGATTCGGCGCAAGCCGAGACGCGGAGCGGCGAGGTCCTGCTCGTCCTCGGCGAGCTCCCCGGCGGCTTCGGATTCGCCCGGGAGAAGATCGTCTTCTTCGCCGAGAGCGACATCATCACCGAGGAGAAGGTCATCGTCAGCCGGCCCTCGGTCCGGGCCGCGCTGACCCAGTTCCAGGACCTGAAGGCCGGCGATTTCGTCGTCCACGTGGACTACGGCGTGGGCGTCTTCCACGGCCTGCTCCGGATGGAGCTGGAGGGCGCGGGCCGCGAGTTCATGGAGCTCCGCTATCGCGACGACGACAAGCTCTTCGTCCCCGTCGAGGACCTGAACCTCGTCCAGAAGTACGCCCAGGTCGGGCCGGCCCCGCCCGCGCTCGACAAGCTGGGCACGGGTGCGTGGCAAAAGACCAAAGAGCGGACGAAGAAGGCCGTGGAGTCGATGGCCCGGGAGCTCCTCGAGCTCTACGCCCAGCGCAAGTCGCTCAAGGGGTTCCGGTTCAGCCCGGAGGGGAACTGGCAGACCGAGTTCGAGAAGACCTTCGAGTTCGAAGAGACCGAGGACCAGCTCCGCTCCATCCGCGAGATCAAGAACGACATGGAGAGCGAAGCGCCCATGGACCGGCTCCTCTGCGGCGACGTGGGCTACGGCAAGACCGAGGTGGCCATGCGGGCCGCCTTCAAGGCCGTCATGGACGGCAAGCAGGTGGCCGTGCTCTGCCCGACCACGGTCCTGGCCAGCCAGCATTTCAAGACGTTCTCCGCCCGGATGCTCCTCTTCCCGGTCCGCGTCGCGGCCCTGACCCGGCTCCAATCGAAGGCCGAGCAGGCCGCGGCCGTCGAGGACCTGCGAAAGGGCGCGGTGGACATCATCATCGGCACCCACCGGATCCTCTCCGCGGACGTGGCGTTCCGCGACCTGGGCCTGCTCGTCATCGACGAAGAGCAGCGCTTCGGGGTCAAGCACAAGGAGAAGATCAAGCAGATGAAGACGGCGGTCGACGTCCTGACCCTCACCGCCACGCCCATCCCCCGGACCCTCAACATGTCGCTCTCCGGGCTGCGGGACATCAGCCTGATCGAGACGCCGCCCAAGGACCGGCTGTCCGTCCATACCGTGGTGACCGCCTTCAACCCGAACCTGGTGGCCGGGGCGATCAAGCAGGAGCTCGCCCGAGGCGGCCAGGTCTATTACATCTTCAACAAGATCGAGGACATGGAGTCCGTGGCCGCGCTCATCGCCCAGTGGGTGCCGGCGGCGCGGGTCGTGTCGGTCCATGGCCAGATGGCGCCGGTCGAGCTCGAGAAGCGGATGCTGGATTTCGTCGAGCGGCGGTACGACGTCCTGGTCTCCACGACCATCATCGAGAACGGGATCGACATCCCGCTCGTCAACACCCTGATCGTCCACCGGGCCGACCATTTCGGCCTGGCCCAGCTCTACCAGCTCCGGGGCCGGGTCGGCCGCTCCTCGCGGCAGGCGTTCGCCTATTTCCTCGTCCCGCCGTCCTCGGGCCTGTCGCCCCTGGCCGAGCGCCGGCTCGAGGCCCTCAAGGAGTTCAGCGACCTCGGCTCGGGCTTCCGCCTGGCCATGAAGGACCTCGAGATCCGCGGGGCGGGCAACGTCTTCGGCGCGCGCCAGCACGGCACGATGGAGGCCGTCGGCTTCGACTATTACATCCAGCTCCTCGAGCAGACCATCCGCGAGCTGAAGGGCGAGGCAGTGGAGGAGGTCAAGAGCGAGATCCACCTGAAAGCCGACATCCGCATCCCCGAGGAATACCTGCCGCCCATGAACCTCAGGCTGAACCTCTACAAGCGCATCTCGTCCGCCGAGAGCATGGACGAGATCCAGGCCGTCGAGGACGAGGTCCGCGACCGCTTCGGCCCGCCTCCCCCCAGCTTGGCCAACCTTTGCCAGGTCGGGCGGATCAAGTACCTTGCCCAGAAGCTGAAGATCCAGGCGGTGGACCGGATCGACGACAGGCTCGTCCTCAAGTTCCTTCCTTCGACGCCGGTCCAGATCCAGCGCATGACCTCGCTCCTGAACCGCCACGCGGGGGCGCTGACTCCCCAGGGCGTCATGACCTTGACCTTCAAGCACGTTGCCGACGCTGCGTTCCTGGCTGAAACGATCGCGGCCTTGAAGGAGTTATAGGGTTGTACTATAATACTTTGATTATGAAGAAGATGAGTGCCGTCCTGGCCGCCGCTTTCGGCCTGGCGGCGTTCTTTGCCTGCGGAAAGTCCTCACCGGGAGATCCCGGGGCCGGGGCCGGCGCCTCCCTCGCCGACCCGCAGAAGAAGGCCCTGGTGGTGCTGACCGTGGATACGGCGAGCTACACCAACGAGGACTTCAGCACGTATGTGCGGACGACCGTCGGCGCCGGCGGCGACGCCCTGACCGTCCCGGCCCTCAGCCGCCTTTTCGACGACTTCGTCGACGAGAAGATCCTCCTCAGGCAAGCCCAATCCAAGTCCGTCACCCTGACCGAAGAGGAAAGGCGGCAGTATGTCGAGAGGCGCCGGGGAGCGGCGCCGGGGGATTCCGCCCCGTCGACCCCGGACGGCGACGCCCTCCTCGTGGAGCGGCTCGTCGTCGAGAAATACCTGGCCCAGCTCGTCAAGGATCTCAAGGTCGACGACCGCGAAGTCGCGGCCTTTTATGCCGAGCACAAGAGCGAGTACCTCCAGCCCGAGAAGCTGCAGGTCAGCCAGATCCTGTTCGCCTCCCAGGGCGCCGCGAGCGAGGTCAGGGAGCGGCTGAACAACGTCACGGAGGACGAATTCCGCCTGATCGCCCGGACGCGCTCGGCCGGGCCCGAAGCCGAGCGGGGCGGGGTGATGGGCGTCTTCAGCGCCGGCCAGCTCCCGTCCGAGCTCGAGAAGTTCATCTTCCCCATGAAGGAAGGCGAGATCAGCCGCGTCGTCGAATCGCCGTACGGCTATCACATCTTCCGCCTCGACAAGAAGCTCGAGGCGCGCCTCATGTCCCTCGAGGACGCGGCCCCGTCCATCCGGGCCAAGCTCGCCGACGGGAAGTCCAAAGAGGCCGTCGCGACCCACCTGGAGACGCTCAAAGCGGGCCTCGACTGGAAGGCCCGGACCGAGAACCTGCCTTTCGCTTATCAAAGGAACGAAACATGATCCGACCCAAAATCCGGCTCTTCGTCTTCATCCTCGCCGCGGCCGCCACGCTCGGGTTCGCCCAGCAGGTCGTCGAGGAAATCGTGGCCGTCGTCAACGACGAGGCGATCACCTTCACCCAGTTCAAGCGCGAGTACGACCTCCGGATCCTGTCCGCCCAGGCCCAGTACAAGGGCGAGGAGCTGGACAAGGTGATCGCCCAGATCAAGGCCGGCCTAGTCGACGCGATGATCACCGACTTGCTCCTCCTCCAGATGGCCAAGGCCGACAACACGAACGTGGCCGACCAGGTCAAGATGGCCATCGACAACATCAAGAAGGAGAACAACCTCGAGTCCGACGACGACCTCAAGCGGGCCGTGCAGAGCCAGGGATTGGAGTGGGACGGCTTCGTGAAGCAACTCGAAGAGAACATCCTGCGTCAGAGCGTCGTCTACAAGGAAGTCAACAGGTCGATCGTCCTCGACGACGCCCAAATCGTCGATTTCTACAAGAAGAACCTGGACAAGTTCGTCATTCCCGACGAATTCAAGCTCCGGGCGATCTATTTCTCCACGATCGACGTTTCGGCGGCCGATCTCGAGGCCAAGAAGAAGGCCATCGACGACAAGCTCAAGGCCGGCGCGGATTTCGCCGAGCTCTCCGGAGCGGAATCGAACCCCCCCATGAAGGAATCCAAGGGCGACCTGGGGACGATGAAGCGGCCCGAGATGGACAAGACGCTGCTCGCGGCCGTGGAGAAGCTGAAGAAGGGCGAGATCTCGCCTTGGGTGACGGCCAAGAACGGCCTCTATCTGCTCAAGCTCGAGGACAAGAAGGACAGCCGGCAGCTGACCTTCGACGAGGCGCGCAAGCAGATCGAGGACCGCCTCTTCGCCGAGAAGCAGAACGCGAAGCTCACCGAGTTCCTGACCAAGATCAAGAAGCAGAGCTACATCAAGATCCTGAAGGCCAACCCGATCGGGAACTGAATTCTTATTTCTTGGCGTCCTTGGCCGGAGGCGGCGTGTCTTCCTTGAAGTCGATGGTCCGGGAGACGTCCCAGTCGCCGAGCAGGACGGGGCTGGATCCCCGGGTATCGGCGAACATCCTGACTTTCCACGACTTCCAGAGCTTGTTGTCCCGGATCGAAGCGAGCGTCGTGCCCTCGACCCCGAGATTGCTGGTCATGGTGATCGGGTCGCTCAGCTCGCCCGGCGCGACGCCTTTGTCCCGGATGGCGGCCAGATAGCAGTCGCCGTTGAACTTGGTGGCGTCGCTCTCCCGGAACAGGGCATTGAGATTGACGAACGTCAGGGGCTCGGAGGAGAGATTCTTGACGCGGAAGGTGATGGCCGGGACCAGGACCAGCTTCGGATGGGGCCAGGTCTTGTATTCCCGGGACACCCATTTCGATTCCAGGCCGACGACCTCCATCGATTTCTTGACCTCTTCGGTGTTGGGGCTCTTGCACGCGGCCAGGAACGCGAGCGAGGGGAGGAGCAGGGCGAGGATGAGGACCAGGCCAGAAGCGGGGCGTCGGTTGTTCATGGGCATCTCCTTGACAAATATCAATATAGCGGATGAGGGCGAGTTTGGCAACCAAGGGCCCGTCATTGCGAGCGAAGCGAAGGGATCGCGTTCGAAAAATGTCATCCCGAGGCTTTGCGAGGGATCTCCTCTGCCACAAGAGGGGATCCCTCGCTGCGCTCGGGACGACATGGCGAACGCGCGATGACTTCGGTCAAGAGGCCTCGCCATGACAATTGATGTCATCCCGAACGGATCGAGCGCACGGGTAAGGATTATGAAAAATCGGGCTTGGGCGGACATCGCGGCGGGAGGGATCGTCCTGGCCGGATCCTGGGCGCTCCTGGCGCGCGGCGTCCCGTTCATGCGAACCTGGTTCTACGTCTTCGCCTGGTGGTCTCTCGTCCTGGTCCTGGACGCGGCGAACGTCCTGCGGACGGGCATTTCGCCCTTGAGCTCGGAGGCGCCGGGCTTCGCCTGGACGGCGCTCGTCTCGATCCCCGTCTGGCTCGTCTTCGAGGCCTTCAACGCCCGCCTGCGGAATTGGTCCTACCACGAGATGCCCTCCAGCCTGGCGGTCCGCTGGCTCGGCTATGCCGTCGCCTTCGCCACGGTCATCCCCGCCCTCAAGGAGCTGGCCGCGCTCGTCCGGTCCTTCATGAAAGGCGAGCCTTCCCGGGTGGGCGAGGCCGGCGCCGCCAGGTTTCGGACGCCGCGCGCCCTGCTCGACGCTTCGGCCGGCGCCGGCGTGTTGGCGCTCGCCCTGGCGCTTGCCGCGCCGCGCCTGTTCTTCCCGCTGGTTTGGCTGGGTTTCATTTTCCTTATCGAACCCTTGAATTATCGGCGCGGCCGGCCATCGCTCCTGCGCGATCTCGAGGAAGGGCGGTGCGCGCCGGTCCTCGCCTGGATGGCCGCGGGCATGGCGGCGGGCGTCATCTGGGAGGGCTTGAACTGGTTCGCGGGCTCGCATTGGGAATAC
>Ga0182019_10000215_pt1 | contig 28741 bp, 30 predicted proteins | sample 812E2MmetaG_FD_120483 | JGI IMG/M metagenome (GOLD analysis project Ga0182019, IMG submission 120483) | Permafrost microbial communities from Stordalen Mire, Sweden - 812E2M metaG | ecosystem: Environmental > Terrestrial > Soil > Wetlands > Permafrost | place: Sweden: Stordalen | collected...
TATGTCTTCACCACCGGCGATCCGGTCGAGACGGTGGCCGATTTCTACGAGAAGGCCCTGACCGATGGCGGGTTCACGATCGCGAGCAGGGAGAGCGGCACGGATGAAAACGGGGCCACCACCTCGATACTCGGGCAGCATGCCGACCCGCAGATGATGGCCTCGATCGCGGTCAAGATCGAAAAAGGAAAGACGCACGTGGACATCGGGTTCACCAAGACCGCCACCCAGGAACGGTAAAGCGAGCCCGGCAGCCAGGCTCATTCCAACAGGTTTAGCTCATGCGCCGCCGCCGCGGTTTCTTCCGCGACGGCGGCGTTGTTTGATGCGCCTGGACAGCCGGCGCGTCGCCGAAGACTTTAGGGCCGATAGCGTTGCACGGATAAGTGCGGCCGGGAGACTTGAGGCGGGGACTTTGGCCCCGCTCCTGGCCTGACGCGGGACCAATCCGTCCGGACAACTTGTTCAGGTGTTTTGAAGTTGTTCGTTTTTGCAGGGATGATATTACCGGTCCATCGAGAATCCGCAGGCAAGTTGCGATTCCGATCGAACACTTTGCTTTTCCAACCCCCCAACCTACTCCTATGAGCATTGCATGGTACTACATGAAGAACGGAGCCCAGACGGGCCCGGTGACGGCGGACGAAATCAAGGCCCTCATCAATTCTGGGGCGATCAAGGGGAACACCCTCATATGGCACGAAGGACTCCCTTCGTGGCTTGCGGCCAACACCCAGAGTGAATTCGCCAGCGTCATTCCGCCAGCGCCTCCCCCGCCTCCTCCGACCGGCGTGAAGCTCCCTGCGAAAACTCTGCTTGGCGATTTCGTGGAAAAAGTCCTGAGATGGTTTCGTGCGTGGGTGAGGCCAGGTCTGCTGGAAAAGATTCTGGAATGGTGTAAATCGGGTGGTCATTACGCGGTGCTGGTCGGAGCGGCCCTGGTGGTCCTCGTCGCCATTTTTTGGGCGATCAAGCTCAACCAATTCAGCATCGCTCTTGCCGGCTTGGCCTTCGTAATTGCCATCGCGTTGGGCCAGTTCGCAGCCACGCGATTCCTGGACGCTGGGGATCGATTATTGCGCGCCAGTCCGACGCGGATGGCTTCGCCAGCTTTCCCGGACTGCGTCGCCTTGATCTGGGTCCTGATGGGCCTGGGCACCTTGTTCTCGGGCATAAAGGGGGTGATTGCATTCGAGGCCGTCGGTCCCTTGCTTGCCGCTTTGTTGGGCGCCGCCCTGTTCTTGATGGCTGCGATGGCGGCCCTGCATCCCGCCTCGATGAACATCGAAGTGACGGGCGCGAGTGGTGGTGAAGAAGCCGTGGGTTTGCTCGCGTTCTTCCCAAAGGTCTGGCTGCGGATTGTCCCGGCGCTCTTCGCGCTGTTTGCAGCGGCCGGCGTCCTTGCCTTGCTGTTCTCATTCTCTGAACGAGGTTCAGAAACCGTCGCGATGATGGGAAATCTGGCGCCCGGAGTCGGCCTCATGCAGAATTTGGCCGGCGGTGCGCCCGGACTGGCGACGGGCGCGGGGTTGATCGTGGTGGCCTGCTTCGTGCCAATTGTGGCGTACGCCGCTTTTTTGGTCGCCTATCTGATAATTGACCTGGCACGCGCAATCCTCGTCGTTCCCTCTAAGCTCGATGATTTGCGCCGCTGAACCAGGCCAGCTCGATAATCAGCGTAATTCCATCGGTTTGCCGGTTCCGCCCTGCCGCGGCGGTACTGGTTATTGGCCGACAGCCGGATTGCCTTGCCGGGCCGGCACGGGGCGCGGCGTCGTGCCTGATCGTGCATGTCTCGGGATGGCGAGTACTTCGGAAGCCGGGGGCTCGCCAGTCGTCTTGCCCCGATTGGTCAAACGTCTGCCGCCGCAGGCGGCCAGCAAGAGGGCCATAACAAATGGCGGCTGAAGTTCGTCTTTTGAGTATTCACGGATACAATAGTCCTAACTTCCGGATGCCATGAAAACAGAAACTCTCAGACTGATATCCATCCTCAGCCTGCTCGGCGCAGGCACAATCTTCGCCGCCGACACGGACAAACCCAAACCAGGAAAGGTCACGGTCATCTTCGACCATCCCGAGAATTTTGCGGACGTGAGAGACTCCTACACGGGTACGGACAAGGGGCGGGACGCCATCCTGAACCAGATCAAGCAGTTCATCGAGACCCAGGCGGCTTCCTACCTTGGGGCCGGGCAGGCCTTGGAGGTGAAATTCACCGACATCGACCTGGCGGGCGAGTATGAGCCCCAGCGCGGACCCCAGTTCATGGATGTCCGCATCGTCAAGGACATTTATCCGCCGCGCTTCGACCTTGAATTCAAACTCACCGGGGCGGATGGCAAGGTGATCAGCTCGGGGAAGCGCCAGTTGCGCGACCTTAATTTCATGAGCCGGCTGGTTCTCCCCAGTTCTGAACCGCTCCGCTATGAGAAAGACATCTTGAAGGACTGGCTGCGCGGAGAGATCAAATCAGCGAAAGCGGCCGGCGGATGACGACGAGCAACTTGGCTCACACGCCCAGATCAACGTGACGCAGGATGTCGAGCCCGACATCTCACCATTGTCATTGCGAGGAGCGAAGCGACGACGCAATCCAGTCTGCTGGATCGCCACGCCCTCGTTCCTCGGGCTCCCGATGACAGGGGAGATCGTACCGCCGCAGGCCGGCCCGACAGGCTGATGCAAAATCCTTTGCGCGCGGCCGCGGACGTTCTACGTTCGCGGCCGTGGCATTTTCCCCCGAGGCGGAACGCATCGACAAATGGCTGTGGGCCGTGCGCATCTTCCGGACGCGCAGCCTCGCCACCGATGCGTGCCGCGCCGGCAGCGTCACCATCAACGGCCAGCCGGTGAAGCCCTCCCGCGAAGTGCGCGGCGGCGTGGTCATTGTCGCCCGCCAGGGACTGATTCGTCGCACACTCAAGGTGCTCGGAGTGCCGGCGTCGCGCGTCGGGGCAAAAGGCGTGGCGGCCTACTGCGAAGACCAGACGCCGGCGGAGGAGTTTGCGCAGGCGCGGCGGCAGCGCGTGCAGCAGTTGCTCGCCCGCGCCAAGGGCTCGGGCCGACCAACCAAGCGCGACCGGCGGCTCCTGGACCGGTTCTTCGGCTGAGGGCCGGGCGGTGCGGCGGACATTTTCATGATGAACATCCACTCGAAATTCGAAACCCAGATGCAGGTGCGGCCGGACGACATCGATCTGTTCCAGCACGTCCACAGCAGCCGTTACATGGATTATGTGCTGGCGGCGCGCTACGAGCAGATGGCGCGCTGCTACGGCATGTCCTGGGAGGAATTCATCAAGCGCGGCCTGGGCTGGTACCTGACCGCGACGACCATGAACTTCCTGCGCCCGCTCGGCTTGGGCGACCGCTTCATCGTGCGGACCTGGATCGAGGAGTTTCTCGCCGATGATGCCGGGGTGCGGGTGCGCTTTGAGATCGAGAAACAGGAAACCGGCAAGCGCTGCTTCAGCGGCCATGCCGAGTATAAGCTCGTCAATCTGGCGGTCAACCGCGCCGTCCGGATCCCAGAGGACATCAAGGCCAGGTACAGCATTTGAACCAGGCAGCGCGCCCCGACCTTCGCCCGCATGGAAACCACTCCCCCGTCCCCCGCGCCGATCCAGCAGCATCTCGCCGCGCTCCGGCGGTGCACCCTCTGCCCGCGCATGCACCGCCCGGTTGTCGTCGGCCGCCCGGTGGTGAGTCGCATCATCCTCGTCGGCCAGGCGCCGGGCGACAAGGAGCCGGTTCTCGGCCGGCCGTTTGCGTGGACTGCCGGCAAGACGCTGTTCAAGTGGTTGAACCAGGCGACTGGCTGGACGGAGGATGAAGCGCGCGACCGGGTGTATTTTGCCGCGGTTTGCCGCTGTTTCCCGGGCAAGAAGCCGCAAGGCGGCGACCGGGTGCCGGACGAGGATGAAATCGGGAACTGCGGGCGCTGGTTGGAACGCGAATTTGCCCTGCTGCGGCCGCGGTTGGTGCTGCCTGTCGGCAAACTTGCCATCACGCAGTTCCTTGGGGAACGGCCGCTTACCGAAGTCGTTGGCCGATCGTTTCAGGTGACCTATCGCGGACACCAGGTCGAGGTCATCCCGCTGCCCCATCCCTCCGGAGCTTCGCCGTGGCACCGCATGGAGCCTGGCAAAACGCTCCTGCGCACAGCGCTGGCATTGGTCGCTGCCCACCCGGCGGCAAAGGCTGCTTCTGACGGGGTGGGACTGCTTGGAAAGGAATAGCTTGCATTTTCGCAGCGGCCTGTTGGTCTGTTCGCCGTTTCCTGGATAGACTCTGTGTTAGGTTACGAGATATGGTGGATTATCAGGCGGGCTAAGCGCCCGGTGATGATTTGAAACCCGGCGATCGGGAACAGTCCGTGAACTACCGGTAGATCAAGGGATAAATCATCATGGGTTCCAAATTGTATGTCGGTAATCTGGCTTTCAGCACGACTGAGAGCGAATTGCGTGATCTGTTTGCGCAGCATGGCACCGTCGCCGAGGTGTTCATCGCGATGGATAAGTTCAGCGGCCGCTCCCGCGGTTTCGCGTTTGTAACGATGGGTTCGGACGCGGAGGCCAAGGCGGCCATCACTGGCGTCAACGGCAAGAACGTTGGTGGGCGTGACCTCACGGTCAACGAAGCCCGTCCGAAAGAAGAGGGTGGCGGCCGTTCGTTCGGTGGCGGCGGCGGTGGCGGCGGCCGTGGTTTTGGCGGCGGCGGCGGTGGCGGCGGCCGTGGTTTTGGCGGCGGTGGCGGCGGCAATCGTCGTTACTAAGCAGTCGTCTTACTGACGCGTTTTTTCGGCGAAGCCCCTGTGCGGGCTTCGCCTTTTTGTTTTCAGATGGCGCGGGACTGGCGGTGATTTCTCCGGCGCCTGCTGCGGTCTTTACTTTCGGGTTTCTTCCGCAAAACTTGCGGCATGCGCATCGCGTTCTGGTTAGTCCTGTCCGTGGCTTTGGTGAGCGCCCTGCCGCTGAAAGCCCAGCGCGAGAAGCTGCCGTGGGACGACCGGGTCATCGTTGAGAAAACGTGGCCGAATGCCATCAAAACCTCGACGGGGCTTCGTTACGTCATCCTCAAGGAGGGCAAGGGCGATGCCCGGCCCAAGGCCGGGGACCTTGTGACGGTGCTCTACCAGGGCCGTTTTCTTGACGGCAAGGTGTTCAGCGAGGAAACGAATCCTGCCCAGGCGTTTCGACCCCGCGTAGGCCGGGACCAGCTGATCCCTGCCTGGGAGGAGGCCATCAAGCAGATGCGGCGGGGTGAAAAGCGCCTGATCATCGTGCCGTACGAGCTTGGCTACGGCACCAAGGGCGATCCGCCGCGGATCCCACGGAAAGCCACGCTCGTGTTCGAGATCGAACTGCTGGACTTCGCGAACGAGTAGGACTCGAGGTCAGCGGCCGGCGGGGGTGGCAGGCGGGCTGATGAAGGGATTCTGTTTCGCGAATTCGGAGGCCGCCATGGCCCGCGCCTCATCGTCGGTCTTTGCGGTTCCTGCCGCGAGCAGTTCATGGGTGCGCCTCTCCACCCAGCGGTCGCGATATTCAGCCTGGATCGCCGTGGCAGGCGGCAACTCCGGGGTGACCGCCCTCTTGTCCTTCTTGTGGAAGAGGCCGCAACCGGTGGCGAGGGTCAACGTGAGTACGAGCGCAGCGGGGGCAAAGTATTTCATGATGTCAGTGTGCCGTCTGGTTGTGGAGGATCCTTCCTCCGACCGCGAGCGCATCTTTTTAGTTTCGTTGCGGCAGTTTCTTGTTAAGGATGCCTCCGCATGAGTGACGAGCCTTCGTCCCGGCAAGAGCCGCGTTTGAAGCTGAAGCTTCGTCCGGACAAATCTCCTGACGGGGCGCCGCCGGCGATTCCATCGTCTCCAGCGGCTGCGCCGCCCCCGCCCCCCCCGGTCGCCCCCGCCGCACCTCCTCCGTTGCCCTCCGCGGCCGGGGAGCCCGCGGCAGCCCCGCCATCGTTTAAGCTCAGACCGCGCATCGCGATCAAACCATCTGACCCGAAGCCATCCGGGGAGGAGAATCCTCCAGTGAAAGCGCCGTCGCCTGCCGGCTCTCCGTTTCCCGCGACACCAGCTGGTGCCTCTGAGTCGCCGTCCGCGAAGCTGGACACGCCGGCCTCGCTGGGTGAGCCCAAGAAACTGGCTCTGCCAGCGATTGGAGCGCCAACCGTTCGGGCCGCTCCACCAACGGCCGCGGGGGCTGCCGGAGCAGTGACGGAAAAGGCCAAACCGGCGCCCGGTTTTCCAGTCAAGCCGCCGGAATCGGAAAGACCCGCCCTGGTCGATTTGCCGCCTCCGATGAAAGCGCTGGACACCGACGAAAAGGCGGGTGCAGGAGTTAGATTCAGGCTGAAGCCAAGGGGATTTGTCGCGGCCGCCAGTGCCGCTTCTGGATCGGAGGCCGCGCCGCCAATGGCACCGGCCTCGAGAAGTCCGGGGGACGCCAAGCCCCCCGGAGGGGCCGAGCGCCCCGTCCCGATTCCGGCGATTCTATCTCCGACCGGCGGGCCGGGCGCACCCTCGGCACCGAAGAACGTCGGAAGCGAGAAAAAGCCGGCGCCGCGCAAACCAGGTGGCTTGGGAATGATGATTGGCCTGGTGGGGGTGCTGGTGCTCGTAGTGACCGGGTACTTCTGGTATGAGCAGTTCGTCGCCAGTCATCCGAAAGAACCACCCCATCCGGCGACGGTCAGCAAACCGCCGCCACCCGCGCCCGCTACCCCGGTGCCGGCGCCGGCCGAGGCGGGTGCCGCCGCCGAAGCGAATCAGGCCGCCCCCGTTCGCGAGGCCGTCCAGCCTCCGCCTGCACCCAAGAAACATCCGCCGCCGGCCGCCCTGGATCCCAGCCTCCAGTTCCGCACGTTTGTGGATCACCTCAAGGTGGCGGTGCGGATCGGCCCGCCGACGCGGCTCATTGTCAACGACCTGAGCTACCGGCCGGGTGACGTCATCGATCCGAAGCTGGGCGTCGTGTTTGTCGGCGTGGACACAGAGACGAATGAACTGATCTTTCAGGACCCCACTGGTGCCGTGGTCCGCCGTCTGTTCTGAGCCGGGTTTTTGCAGTTGGGTGGAGCGGCTTGTCCGCAGACGCTTCGAGCGCGTTGAGGACTACCGAGGCCCCGCACCCACGACGCGAAGGGGCCGACAGTCTGACACGCGCTCCACCATTCTGTTCGCGGCAATTCAGCGGCTCATGCCCGTGTGAATGGCCCGCAGCAAACCTGGATCGGACGCGATGTTGATGAGGCCGTTGACGACAAACTGGACGCCGATGCAGAGTAATAGAAACCCCATGAATTTGTTCAGGGCATTCATGCCGTTGGCACCAACGAGGCGCACCATCTGCCCCGAGAGCCGCAGGGTGACATAACTGATGACGGCGACGATGATGATGCCGAGAATGATGGCGGCGTAATCGAGCCAGTTATCGGCGAGGGAGGTGAAGCCCATGGTCATGGCGATGGACCCCGGCCCGCTCAGCATCGGCATGGCCAGTGGGGTGAGCGAAATGTCACGCTTGGCGCGCGCCTCCTCGCGGCGGCGACGTTCGTCGGAATCCTCTCGCGGAGTGGCCAGCATGGACAGGGCGAGCCCGGAAACGAGCAGCCCGCCGGCAATGCGGATGCCCGGGATGGAGATGCCGAAGAACCGGATGATGAAGCCGCCGCCGAACAGGCAGCTCACCAGGATGATCACCATGTAGAAGCAGCCCATTTTCACCTGGTGGGTCCGCCGCACCTCGGTGTCGCCTTCGGTAATCGTGAGCACGACCGGAGTCGAGGCGACGGGGTTGATGACCGGCAGCAGGGCGACGATCGTGCCGAGGATGAGTTGCCAAAAATGGGAGGCGTTCATGAATGCAGGCCCGCAGTATGCGGCCGGCGGTCCGGGGGCTCAACCGCGAACATGAGCGGAAGGCACGCTTTTCACCATCGTTCGATGGGGCCGCGGGGCACGGGGATCGAGTCGCCCGTCCGTCCGGCCTCGGCGCGCATGAAGGAGGCGACCAGCTTGGGCGGCTGGTATTTGGGCCGCAGTTCGCCGCGCTCATCGCAAAACTGGGCGCGCCACTCCCGGTAGGCGCCAAGCGCCGTATGAAATTCGGCGCGGGTGCCGAACCCGGCGAGGCGGCGGCGGAAATCCACGGCCGGGCCGAACCGCCGCGCATACCACGCCGCAACCTTGCGAAACATCCGGCAGCCCAGCTCCTCGCCGAAGATTTCGATCATCAGATCGAGATGGCGGCACATCACCTGCACGCGTTCGTCGAACGACGGCTCGGGCAGCAGTTCGCCGGTGCGCAAATAGTGGCGGGTCTGCCGGAAGATCCACGGATTGTAGAAGGCACCGCGGCCGATGCTCACTCCGGCGCAGCCGGTCTCCGCGAGCATCTTCTGCGCGGCCTCGGACGTGGTGACGTCGCCGTTGCCGATGACCGGGATGCGGCGCACCGCCTCAACGACGGCACGAATGCCGGCGAGGTTGACCGTGCCGCCGAATCCCTGGGCGCGAGTCCGCCCGTGCACGAAAACCGCGGCCACCCCGGCCTCCTCCAGCACGCGGGCGAGATCTGGTGCCGTAAGATTCTCGCTGTCCCAGCCGAGGCGCATCTTGGCGGTGACGGGAATCTTGACGGCCCCGGTCATGCCGCTCACCAAGTCGGCGGTTTTTTTCAACTCGGTCATCATGGCCGAACCCCCTCCGATCCGGGTGACTTTGCGCACCGGGCAGCCCATGTTGATGTCGATCGAGGCGAGGCCGAGCGCCTCGAGTTGGAGGGCGGCGGCGCGCATTTCTTCGGGCACGCTGCCAAAGAGCTGCACCGCCAGCGGCCGGTCGGCGGGACAGGTCTGGATGAGTTGGAGTGCGCGGGGATTTTTCTCGAGAAGCGCGCGGGCGTTCACTAGGTCGGTCGTGGCCCAGTCGAGCCCGCCGAGTTCACGGATCGTCAGCCGCATCGGCAGGTTGGTATAGCCCGCCAGCGGGGAGAGGAACAAGTTCGAAGCCAGCTCGTAGGGGCCCAGGCGCATGCGGTGGACAGGGAAGTGAGGGCGGGCGCAAGAATCAGTCACGTCGCGGACCAACCGCCGCGACCGCCCGTTTCATTCGCACGAGCGCTTCCGCAAGCGTGGCGCGCGGGCAGCCGAAATTGAGACGGAGGTAGGCGCCGGAGTTGGCGCCGAAATGGCGGCCGTCGGACAGGCCGACGCCATGGTGTTCGAAATAGACCACGGGATCCTTCAAGCCCAGCGCCGCAATATTGATCCAGGCGAGGTAGGTCGCCTCGATCGGCGCCTCGACCCGCAGGCCGGGCAACTCCCGCTCGACGTGATCGAGCAGAAAATCGCGATTGCCGCGCAGGTACGCCAGCAACGCCTCGCGCCACGGCTCGCCGTGCCGGTAAGCGGCCTCGCAGGCGGTGTAACCGAGGCAGTTGACCTCGGCCACGATGCCGTTGCTGGCACGGACGAACCGCGTCCGCAACTCCGGGTCGGGGATGATCGCCAGGGAGGTGCCGAGGCCGGGGAGGTTGTAGGTCTTGCTCGGGGCGATCAGCGTGATCGTGTGGCGGGCAATCTCGCCTCCAAGGGTTCCCGTCGGCACGTGCGGGAGTTGGTCGAGGATCAGGTCGCAATGGATTTCGTCGGAGCAAAGGAGGAGATGGTGCCGCAGGCAGAACTCGGCCAGGCGGGCAAGTTCGTCGCGGCAAAAGACGCGCGCGATCGGATTGTGCGGATTGCACAGGAAGAACAGCCGGGTCTGCGGCCTAACCGCGCTCTCCAGCGCCTCCCAGTCGATTTCCCAGCGCCGGGCGGCGGTGTCCAGAGCGAGCGGCACGGTGGTCACCGACCGACCCTGATGGGCCGGGGCCGTCATGAACGGCGGGTACACCGGGGTGTTGCATAACACCGCCTCGCCAGGCTGGACGAAGGCGCGGACCGTGACGTTGAGGCCGACCACCAGGCCCGGCAGCCATACCAGCCAGGCCGGATCGATTTTCCATCCATGCCGCGCGTGGAGGGCCGCCAGGACCGCCTCGATCGTGGAGGGCAATGGCTGCGCATAGCCGAACACCCCGTGATCGAGGTGCGCCTGCAGGGCGGCGACCACCTCGGGCGGTGCGCGGAAGTCCATGTCGGCAACCCAAAGCGGGAGCACATCCCGGCCGGCGTATTTGAGCCATTTCTGCGAGTTGGTTCCCCGTCGGTCGATCACCGTGTCAAAATCGTAGGTCATGCGGAAAGGGAGGGAGCGTAACCATAGAATGGCGCAGATGAACAAGGATTTCTTCCGGTTCGCCCGGATGTTCGGTTCTGCGTCCCGCGTGGCAGCCCAGACGTAGGGGCGCAGGCTTGCTGCGCCCTGCCGGCATCGGGTCTGAACGCGCGCCGCCCCTGCGACGGATTTTCCCGGTGGGACGGCACACGCCAGGCAATCCTGACCCGCTGGCGCCGCGGAGGGGAGAACTAAGTCTCGAGTCCGGCGCCACTTGTTCCGGCGGCCGATCCGGCATCGCACCGGCTAAATGGGGGCTTCGTTCGACACTCAATCACAATCACTCAGTCCAAAGGAGAAAACATCATGCGTAGCATCATTCATTACACCAACCCCCGCAGCGCCAGCCTGCTGCCATCGCTCGGCTTCGGTAGTCCGTGGGCCGGGCTTGAAAGCGACATCGACCACTTGTTTGAAACCGCGATCTCCAGCTTTGCGGCACCGGCTTTCGACAACCATTTCCCGGTCGATCTGTACGAGGACAAGGACAACACCTACGTCCGGGCGGAACTTCCGGGCGTGAACCGCAGCGACATCAATGTGGAGATGGTCGACGGCTACCTGACCATCAGCGCCACCCGGAAGAGCCTGGCCGGCGAGGGCAAGGGCGAGGAGACCTTCTCCTTCAGCCGCTCGGTCAGCATCCCGGAAAACGTGCAAAGCGACAAAGTCAGCGCCACCTGCGAAAACGGCGTCCTCACGGTCACCCTGCCGAAGCAGGAAGAGGCCAAGCCGAAGAAGATCGCCATCACGGTGAAATAACCGTCCTGAACCCTGAACCAGAACCCAAAAGATCGGAGAATCTGCTATGTCACTTATTCAGAATCTTGTACCAACATTTACCCGCTTGCCGGCCAACCGCGAGGGCGGGCACGTCCGCTATCCCGAGCCGTCGGTAAAGCCTCTCCATGAGTTGAAAGAGACCGACGAGGCGTGGGGCTTGCAGGTGTTCCTGCCGGGCGTCGCCAAGGATGGACTCGAATTCACTGCGGAGGAGGGTCTGATTACCATCCGCGGCCGCCGTGAATGGAAGGCACCTGCGGGCTGGACGGTCCTTTACCGCGAATCGGCCGATGCGCCGCACGAGCTGATGCTGCGGCACGACAACACCATCAACGTGGAAAAGATCCACGCCGAATTAAAGGATGGCGTGCTGCGCGTCTCGCTGCCAAAGGCCGAGGCCGTCAAGCCCCGCAAGATCGCCGTGAATTGAGAGGACAGGGCCAACTGGAATTATAAGGCGGGGTCGGCCTGCATCGCCAATTCCTCGAAGGCCGGGCTGGACCCTGCTTTGATGCGTCGAGCTTGCTCGTGTAAATGGCACCCCGGGTTTGGCGTGGCCAGGTCGCAGCCGCCTGCAGCCGTCCCTGCTCAATTCAAGCGTGCGCTCGTGGCGGCGTCCGGCGTCAGGAGGATCAGTTCTTCCGCATGCGGCCCGACACGAACCAGTACTGCGGACCGTGGTGCGGCACACGCCAGGAGGGTGTCGTCGTCGATTGTGCGGAAACTCCCGCTGGTTGGGGTCGTGTGAACCAAAGCAACCGTCGCGATCGAGACCACGATTCGGTCGCTCGCGAGCGCTTGTGTGCGGACAACTGCGCTGGCTGGAAACGCCGTGGTCCGGACGGAAAAATGACTTGCGATCGATGACCTGTTCGCGCGGTGGCCGGGCAGCAGGAACTCCCACGCAAAAGCGAAGATCACTCCCAGGGCCGCAACCGCGACGGAAATCCGCCTGAACCGCTGAACGCGGCGTCGGCGGCCGACGAGTCGCAGCGTTTCAACAAGCAGCGCCTCACGGAACCCCGTTGGCTCCGCGTCGGCCAGCACGTCGGCCAGCAGTTGGTTCCGGTCAGTCGGGCGACTCATGTTTCAATTCAGCCAGGAGGAGCTGCTTGAGATTTCGGCGGGCGCGTACCAGTCGAGACTCGATGGCTTTCTCGGATGTTTGGAGTTGTTGCGCGATCTCTCGTACGGACCGATGTTCGAAATATTTGAGTTCGAGCAGTGCGCGTTCCTCGACGGAGAGGCAGTGCATACTGTGCTCGAGCAGAATCCCCCAGTTCGCTTCGCGGTGGTCAGGGCTGGAAGCGGCGTGTTCGACGAGACTGTGCTGCGTGAAACGCTCCAGGAAGGCGAGGTAACGGCGGCGCTTGCGGCACTCGTCGGTTCGCGCACTGCGCGCAAGCACGGTGAGCCAGCTCCAGAAAGCAGCCTCGTCGGAGAACACCCGGATGTGTCGGACGACCCGGTGGAACGTTTCCTGGAGCGCGTCACGCGCGGCGTCTTCGTGGCCGGCAGTAACGACCAGGAGGTAGCGCGACAGTCGGTCAAAGTAGGCATCGTAGAAAACACGGTAGGCGGACTCGTCGCCAGCAGTCAACCTTCGGGTCAATACCGCGACATCAAGCGTGTCCCGAGAAACGCTGGCGTCCAAGGCAGCGCCATCCTCCGAGAACTTTGGATGGATATGCAACCGCTCGAAAGCGTCTGCCACGGATCACAAACTGTCCCTATTTCGTTCTTGGCGCATCCGGCTTGGGCGAAACTGGCGGCGTCCGCGCACTTAGCGCCCTGAGCACGTCGTCGATCGTCTGGAGCTGGTATTGATCGCCTACTCCGATCAGAAGCTGCGTGTCTTTATGGAAGCTCAGCTCGGGCGGGGCGGAAATGCCGAGCATTCTCCAGCTCGTTTGAATCGCCGTGGTAATATCGTCGACCGTCAATCCTCGATCCAGAAAAGGCGTCAAGAGGTAGAATCGAGAAACCCTCGGAGGCGAGGGTGGACCGTCGACGAAGAAATACCAAATCGAGCTATCCGACGCGGCGCCTTGCGTCCTAAAGCCGAATTTGTCGGTGAAGACGCCTTGGGGAGATTGCTCATGTGAATTGCTGGCCGCCTCGAGTGCCTGAAACAACTCAGCAACATCCACGCCTTTCATCTTGAGTGGCGGCAACTTCAGGCTGGCGAATCTGTTTGGCACGACCGTGTTCAAAGGTCGTCCCGATGACTTCTCGATGGCCGCCACGAGCTCGTTGGGCGATCCGCCCGGGAAATCGAGGTTAAACTTCGTGAGGGCCGGCGGCGCGACTTGAAGCGTCGGCGGACTCATCTCCTGGCTGGATGCCGGAGTAGCGAGGAGCGCGGCCAGGCAAAGACCAAGGTGGGAGAGGTGTTTCATAGTAGAATACTTCGTTCGTGTTCTCTTAGGTACACGACAGCCACCGCAATATCCTTCGCGAAATCTCAGGATGGTTCGCTGAAACTCGTGCTACTAATGGAAATCGAGCAGCTCGATGTCGAACACCAGCGACGCTTTCGGCGGAATCACCGGGGGGCGTCCATTGGCGCCGTAGGCGAGCCACCACGGGATAATGACGGTGCGCCGTTCGCCCCGCTTCATCTCGACCAGGGTCGCGTCCCAGCCCGGGATCACCTTGCCAATGCCCACCTGGAAAACCAGCGGCTGGCGGCGATCGTAACTGCTGTCGAACTTCGCGCCGTCGCGCAGCAGGCGGCCCTCGTATTGAACCGTGACCTGCTGTCCGCGCCGCGGCGTCGCCTCGCCGGCGCCCGGCGCCCGGATGATATAGCGCAGGCCCGAGGGGCTCACGGTGGCGGTGGGGAATTTGTCGGCAAGCATCGCGGCCTCCTCCGTGCTCAGCTGGGGCGTCTGCGACGTGTCCAGGGCCGCGCGCATGTACTTGCTGGCTGGTTCGCCGGGATTCTGGCGGGTGAGAATGCCTGATCGCGCGACAATGGCGATGGCGACCAGGACGACCGCGAGGAGGATGAAAACGTGGAGGCTGCGCATGGTGGTGGTGACGCGGACGAATCTATGGCCCGCACCCCCGTTCGCCAATCTCAACTTTTCCCGGCCAATCGCCGCTGAACCGCGGCCCGGGTCAACCCGTCGATGCGCACGACCTTCTGCCGCGACTTGTCGCCGCGCACCAGGACCACCGCCCGCCGCGGCAGCCCAAGCTGGTCCGCCAGAAAATCCGTGAGTGCCGCGTTGGCGCGTCCGTCAAGCGCGGGCGCCTGCACCTTCACCTTGAGCGCATCGCCGAGCCAGCCAACCACCTCGTCCCGCGAGGCGTTGGGAATGACCTTGAGTCCCAGCGTGCAGCCAGCGAGGCGCTGCCCAGGCCCGGACTGAAGAGGCACCGGCATTCTCAAAGCGTGCACCCGATTGGCGCCGCCAGTAAAGGCCGGAACGACGTCGGCAGTTAGTAACGCAATGCGTTACAAACCTCTCAATCTGGGGTTGATGGAAAGGCGAGCGGCGCCAAACGGCGCGGAATGAGGGCGGGGCATCGGCGGCCCGACGAGCCTGAACCCTGAACCCTAAACTCCGAACCCTAAACCCTGTTCCCGCCTCAGCCTAGCGCCTCGGCCAGGGCTGCGATGATATCCTCCACCGGTTCGCTGCCAATGGACAGGCGCAGCAGTTCGGGATCGATGCCGTTGGCCGCCAGCTCGGCCCGGCCAGCCGCGTTCTTCACAAGGTCGTAATGGGCGATGTAAATGAACGGGGAAATCAGTGAGTTCTTCATGCCGAAGCTCGGCCCCTTCGGCAGGCGCACGGCGTCGTAGAATTCCGCCAGCGGCGTCTTCAGGGTGAAACTGAGCATGCCGCCGACCGTGCCAGGCGCGCGGGCGATCCGGAGGTAATTGGCGCGCGACTCCGGAGAAAGGGGCCAGTAAACTCGCTTCACTTTGCGATGCGCCTCAAGGAACGAGACGATCCGGAGCGTCGCGGCATTGAGTCCCGCCATGAAGTCTTCGTAGCCGCCGATTTCCGCCGCGAGCCGCGCCAGGTCGCGCGGATAGACCGGCTCCAGCTTTTGCGCGATGGCCCCGCGAAGCGCGGCGGCGTCGGGCCCGGCGGGATTCACGGCGACGAGTCCCGCCATGATGTCGCCGTCGCTCGCGGCAAACTTGGTGAGGCTGTTGACGACCACGTCGGCGTAGGCCAGCACGTCGACGCAGAAAAGTGAGGCGATGCTCGGGTCGAGGATGAGCCTGGCCCCGTGCCGGCGGGCGAGACCAGCCAACGCGGGCACATCGGGAGTCTGGATCAGCGGATTGGTCGGCGTTTCGGCGAAGATGCCGGCGATGCGGCCGCCGTGCTCTGCGAAAAGCCGTTCGAGCGCCGCTTGATCAGACACACCATAAAGGTGGACGTAATCGCACGCCGGATCGGGCGTGAATCGTTTGAGGAGGGAGATCGTGTCGCGATAAAGCCAGCCAAGCTGGACCCAGATTGTGCGATCGCGGGCGGCCTGCAACTCGGTCACCGCGCGAAAGGTGGTATAGATGGCGTTCATCCCGCTGCAGGCATGGAAGAGGTCGGCGTCGCCGGTGGCCGGCAGAGCGCAGCGCAGCACACGCTTGATCTCGGCGGAAGCGTCACCGACAAACAGCGGCTCGGGTTCGGCGGCCGGCAGGACGCCCAGCTGAACCAGGATATCCTCGGCTTGGCGCGACCCCAAGAACATCCCGGTATGCTGGAGAAAGCTCTTAGCCTCGCCGGCGAGTTCGGGATTCTCCGGATGGGAGGCGCCATGCAGGCCGAGCGGCCCTGCCAGCGGTGAGCCTGGTCGAACCGAGCCTGACGAAGGGTTGGTGGCGAACGGTGTGATCGCGGTGCCGTGGCTGTGCGCGGAACTGGCGAGGTGCGCGGTGAGTTCGGCCGCGCTACGCTCCGAGGTGGTCAGCCATAATGTCCGGCCGGCGAGACCGTGCTGACGGGTCAGGTGCTCCGTGAGTTGCCGCAGGCGCGGATGCAGCACGAAGCGCGGATAGCCGGAGCCAATGTGGCGGGTGACGGCGGGGTCCTTCTCCTCGTAGCCGATCAGATCACGCATCGTGGGCAGGCTGACCGACACGGCATGGAGGCGATCCGGGATGCGGCGGCCGAGCGGCAGGTGGTGGAAGACGGACATGCGCGGGGGCCAACAGACGGTTTTCCCGCCTTCAAAGCAATCCCAAGGTTGAAAGCCTGACCCAGAAACGCAAATTAGGGGTGCGCATGAAACTCATCTCGTGGAACGTGAACGGTGTCCGGGCTGTCTTGAAAAGGGACCTGCTCAAAGTCCTGGCGGCGGCGAAGGCCGACGTCTTCTGCCTGCAGGAAATCAAGTGCCAACCCGGCGACGTGCAGCACGTCGCGTGGCCAAAGGGCTGCGAGCCCGTGTGGAATCCGGCGCAAAAGAAGGGCTACGCGGGCACGGCGATGTTTTTTCGCGAGAAGCCCGGCGCAGTGATCTTCGGAATCGGCGCGGCCGGGCATGACACCGAGGGCCGCGTGATCACCGCGGAGTTTCCCGACTTGTGGCTGGTGACCGTCTACACCCCGAACTCGCAACGCGGACTCACGCGGCTCGATTACCGCGTGAAGGAGTGGGATCCCGCGTTCCTGAAATACCTCCGGAGGCTGGAAAAGAAGAAGCCGGTGGTGTTCTGCGGCGACCTCAATGTCGCGCACACCGAAATCGATCTGGCGAATCCCAAGACGAACCGGCGCAACGCCGGGTTCACCGACGAGGAACGGCAGAGTTTCAGCGGCCTGCTGGCTGCCGGGTTCATCGACACGTTCCGCGAATTCGAGAAAGACGGCGGGCACTACACCTGGTGGAGCCAGATGGCCAGCTGCCGCGCGCGGAACATCGGGTGGCGCGTCGACTATTTCGTCATCTCGGCCGCGCTGCGTCCGCGGTTGCGGCGCGCGTGGATTTCGCCCGAAATCCTCGGCAGCGACCACTGCCCGGTCGGCATCGAGATCGACTGACGCGGCGGCCCGGGCCTCCGCCAATAGAATCCTCCAGTCTCCCGCCATGAGCGATCTCAAAGAACTATTGCTCCGGCCGCCGCGGCTGACGCTGGCCGTGGCGGAGAGCCTCACGTGCGGCCACCTGCAGGCGCAGATTGGGGCAATCTCGGGGGCCTCGGATTTTTTTCTGGGCGGGATCACCGCCTACACCCTGGAGCAAAAAGTGCGGCACCTCGGCGTGGACCGCGCCCAGGCCGAGCCGGTCGCGGCGGTTTCAGCCGAAGTCGCCAGGCAGATGGCGCGCGGGGCGTGTGCGTTTTTCGGCAGCGATCTCGCGCTGGCGACGACCGGCTATGCCGAACCGGCGCCGGCGCGCGGCGTGCGGCAGCCGCAAGCGTACTGGGCACTGGTGCACCGGCAGGCCGACAACAGCGAGGTGGTGCACCACGGTTGGGTGGAGCAACCCGGGGCGACGCGCGTGGAGATGCAGGAAGCGGTGGCCGCGGCGGCGCTGGCTGCGTTGGTGGGGTTTCTGCGCGAGTTCCGCGGATAGCATTCGGCGGAAGCTCCCTGTTCGGACGAATCCGTCGGCAGATCTGAGCCGGATCCAGGCATCGAAGGAGGAGGGTCGAGGGTCGGGTGGCCTCAATCCCGCGGATGGTCCGCGCGACCCATCCGCGACCAGGCGCGGCCACCCCGGATCGGATTCTCGTCACTCGCCGCTCGACTGCATGCTTCCGGCTGAGCGGTCGCCGGGGGCCGTGAGGCCCCTGATTCATTGTCAACTATTAGTTGACAATGGCCGATTCGCCGGGTGTTCCCGCCGAACACCGGTTTAAACCGAAAAGGCACCGTCGGCGGCGCACCGGAGCGATCCACCATCATCAGTCCACCGGTCGCCCGGAATCAGGAAACAGCCACGGCTCCGCGCAACTCAGGGACTGAGTTGCTGGAGGTAGTTCATGAGCGGCTGCGCCTCAGGCTGGGGTTTGACCCAGTCGCTGAACAGGATCTCCGGAATACCCCAATCGGTGTAGTAAAATCGGCGGGTCGCCTCGACCGAGGGCGACATCGAGCCGGTCTTGACGGTCGCTCCGGCATAGAGCCCCTTCACGTTTGTGTAGACGAGCACCTGGGCGGAAAATGTCTTCGTCATGCGCTCGGTCTCGGCGGCGTTGGGCCCGGCGACGGCCTTGGCATCGACGCCAAATTTGAATTTCGACTTGAACAGCACGCGGGTCGAATCGTCATCCATCAGCACATAAACGGTCTCGACGGTCTTGCCGCCGGCCTGCAGGCCGAAGCTGAGTTCGCCGGCCTTGATGAGCACCGGGACGCTCCACTGGTTGTTGGGCTTCTTCACCATGGCGACGCCCCAGCCGTCCTTCACGCCGAGAAACAGGCCGACCTGGACCTGGTTGACGATCACAATGCCCTTGGCGCGGTGCAGCACGTCCGCCGGGATGGCGCGATTGGGAGCGCCCATGGTCTCTTGGAGGATCGCCTCGCAGGTCTGGATGCGGGCGACGATGTCGGCGCGTGTGAGTTGAGCGGCGCTGGCGACCGTGGCCAGCGAGAGCACGACGGCGAGAAGCAGGGATCTTTTCATGGGAGAATGGATGCGCGGCGGACGAGGAAGTTCCCGGACGGATTGCCAGGAGTTGAAATAAACTGTGCCACGGATGAAAGAGAATGAAAAGAGCAGAGTAAGCCACTGCAAGACAGCAATGCGATGGCCATTAGCCTCCGAGCCGGGGCAACGCGCAGGCCGGGGCGCAGTTCTGTCGCGGGGGCGGCTTCAGTCCAATCCGCGGATTTCGAGGTCGGATTCGTCCCAGCCAAGAAAGTGACCCAGTTCGTGCAGATAGGTGAGACGCACCTCCTCGCGGTAGATGGCCTCGTCACCCTCGGCGTAATCCCAGATGTTCTCAAGAAAGAGCAAGATCTGGGATGGGAGGGGTTGCGGATCACCGGGATCGGCGTCATGGGACGGGCCGACGAAGAGGCCGAGAATGTCGGGTTCCCAGCCCTCAAAAAGAATGTCCTCATTGGGGTGGGGTTCGTAGCACACGGGAACCCGCAGGGCCGGTTCGCGAACGTCGGCCGGAAGGCGGCGCTGGGTGGCCTCAACGACGTTTCCGGCGATGGCGGTGAGCTGGCGGAAGGTCATGCGCTGGAGATTCGTTGTGAACGAATTGAGTGCGGTCAACCTTGGTGGCGCCACCCTGGAACGCAAATCACGAGCGTCCGCGGCCAAGACTCTGCAGGGTGCGTCGGCGGCTTCCGGCGCTTACTGGGGCAATTCCGTCGAAAGGTCGAACCGTTCGTAACGCCCGCCGAGCCACCAGATAACGGCCGCGAGTTCTGCGGCGAGCACCAGGCTGGCCGCGACGGCGCCCGCAAGCAGCGCGATAGCCTGGGTTTCGACCAGCCACAGGACGATGAAATAGGGCAGGGCGGCGGCTAGGGCGGCCGGCAGCAGCGCGACGATCAGCACAACCAGGTAGCCGCCGGCGAAAATCAACCGCTGTCCCATGGCGTCGACGCCGCTGCCCTGGTTCGCGGCTGATATCCAGGTCGGAAAATACAGCGTGGCGGCAAACGGAATCCCGGTCATCAGGCCCACGACCGGCGGCACGAGCAGGCCGGCGCCGATGAGGCCCAGGCTGCTCCGGAGGGCCGTGGAGGCAAATTCCCCGGTCAACGCCGCGGTGGCCACGGCCACCACCGCGAGGAGCAGCCATTCCGCCGCGGTGATGAGCACCATGGGAGCGAGGATCTCGCCGAGCACCACCTGCCAGCCGCGCAGCGGATAGGTTTTGATCACGTCGAGCCGCTGCATCATCAAGCGCACTTCCCGCCGCATCAGGATGGGGCCGGCGATCAGCACCCAGAAACCCACCGGCACGGCGGCCCCCTGCACCACGGCCAGCACCGTCCGGTAAGCCGGATTTGCCGCCAACCAGATCATCACGCCGAGCACGCCGGCGGAAAGCAGCATCCAATTGCGAGGGTAAAACCAGGGACCGGCCGAGATCAGATTGCGCCACAGGAAGGCGAGCGGCGCCGGACCGCGCGGGCGGAGGGAGAACGGCTCGCGCCGGCGCCGGGCGGGCCGGTGTTGCCCCCGCCAGTCGCCAGACCGCATCGCGGCCACGCGCTCGGCGCGCCGGCGGGAGAGCTCGATCGAGGCTTCCTCAAACGCGACATCAGCCCGGATCACCCACAGATAATGCGCGCCGAGCACCAGCAGCGCCGGTCCCAGGTCTCGCAGAAATGCGCCCAGATCTGGTGCAAAAAACGGGCGCAGGATCCAGTGGAACGGCGCGAGCAGCCAGGACAGCGGGGGCGCGGCGAGCACTCCCTCGAAATAATGGATGATCGCCTCCGGTCCGGCCAGGTCGGCGGCGGCTGGTGCTTGCACATTGCGGCGCAGCCACCACCAGGTTCCGGCGACCAGCAGCGCCAGCGCCCCACCGAACAGCGCGCGCCGTCGGGCCGGATTCAGACCGAAGTCAAGCAGGCGCTCCCGGGCGAACGAGGCGCCGATGGCGTGGAGCTCAAGCGTGGAAAGCAGAATCCACCAACCGGCGGCATGCGTCCAACCGTTGCCGCCGAGAAAGCCAAAGCGGGCGGAAATCAGGGAAAACAACACCGCCGAGAACAGGATGCGGAGCTGCGACTTCAATAGCTTGAAATGCACGAGCACACGGCGGGAAACCGGGGCCTGGAAGAGGAACGCCACCTCGGCCTCGGAGAAGGCCAAGGCCGCGCGTTCCGCGGAGAAAACCCACAAATACAGGATCCGTCCCGCCATCAGCAGCGCGGCCGTGGACAGACCGATCAGCAAGCCGAAATTGACCGGCGCCACCCCCGGCCCGCCGGGAGCCGCGCCGCGATAAGGCTGGCGGCGGAAAAAGAAGAAATAGAAGTACGCCAGGCCGATCAGCGTGGCGATCAGGTAGCGGGGCTGGCGCAGGCGACCGACGCGCTGGCCCACCGCGTTCCTCAGCGAGGTAAGCTGCAGATAGACGAGCGCGCCGGTCATGGCGGGGTGATCACCGGCGGGCCGTGGTCATCGCCGGTGGCCTTGAAGAATGCGTCCTCCAGGCTGGCGTCGGGCAACTCGGAAAAGCGCCGGCGGACCTCGGCCAGCGAGCCGTCGGCGATCTTCTCACCCTGCTTGAGGATCAGCACGTGCGTGCACACCTCCTCGAGCAAGCTGAGCAGGTGGGAGCTCAGAATAATCGCGGCACCCTCGCGGGCGAGGCGGCGCATGGTGTCCTTCATGCGGCGGATGCCGGCCGGATCGAGGCCGGTGAGCGGCTCGTCAAAGAAGATGACACCCGGGGTGTGAAGCAGGCCGCAGGCGATGACGAGCTTCTGCTTCATGCCGCGCGACAGTTCCCCGGGCAGCAGATCCTGCTTGTCCGACATTTCCAGCTCGTCCAGGAGCGGTTGCGCGCGCGCCTCGTAGTCGGCCACCCCGTAAAGCCGGGCAATGAACCCGAGGTGCTGCCTGACGGTGAGATACTCAAAAAGGCGGGGCTCGTCCGGGAAAAAAGCGAGCTGGCGCTTGGCCCCGACTGGGTCGGTCGCGAGGTCGATGCCGCGGATCCGCACGGTGCCACGAGTGGGCGGAATGACCCCGCTGCAGCAGCGCAGCGTGGTGGTCTTGCCGGCGCCGTTCGGGCCAACGAGACCGGTGACCTCGCCCGGCTGGACGGTGAACGAAAGATCCCGCACGGCGGTGAATTCGCCGTAAATTTTTGCGAGGCTGTGGACTTCAATCATGGGGCGGGACAGTGGGGGATTCTCGGGGTGATGTAAATTCCGCACCCGGTGGATTCCCGCGAAATCATTGTAAGCGTCTGCATCCTCGGGTGCCCTGTAACCACCGGAAACGGGCGGCGTCATGGCTCTTAACGATATCCAGCACGCCAATCGCAATATTCCCAGTCATTCCACATAATCGCCCATGAAATCGATGTTCAGAATCGCCGCAATCGCCGCTGGCCTGGCGGCTGCCGCCGTGCCCGCCATCCGCGCAGCCGACGAAACCCAACCGGCTCCGCCCCCGCCCGCTCAGCCGCCGGCGGCCCCTGGCGACAAGGCTCCCGACGGGGCGCAGCCCCGGCGCTGGCAACGCGGCCCGATGGAACAGGTTCAGCGCTTAGGCGAGGCGCTCAGCCTCACCCAGGAACAGAAAGACCAGATCACGGCGATCATCAAGGGAAACGCCCCGCAGCGGCAGGCGATCATGAACGACCTAGTGCTCGCGCAGGAAGCCCTGCGCGCCAAGATGCGTGAGCTCCGGAAGGAGACGGAGCTCAAGATCCGCGCCCTGCTGACGCCCGAGCAGCAACAGAAGTTCGATGCAATGCCGCACCCGGGATTTGGACGGGGACCACGACACGGCGGCCCGCACAATCCGCCTCCCCCCGACGCACCGCCGGCCGCCGGCAGTCCCCCGCCTCCTCCTCCCGGCAATATCTGATGGATGGCAGCTTTTTTCCCGGGGAGCGGACTCCCCGAGGTTTCAATAACCCGCCGCGGCGCCCAATGACCGCGGCGGTTTAATTTTCGACAACCGGCCCCGGCCGCCGCACGCTGCCGGCCGGCATGAAGCACCAGCGGGTCATGATCGCCGGCGGAGGCGCGGCGGGTTTCTTTGCGGCGATCACCTGCGCCGAGCAGAATCCGGTCGCCCATGTCACCGTGTGCGAAGCCACGGCGCAGCCGCTGGCCAAGGTTCGGATCTCGGGTGGCGGCCGCTGCAACGTCACCACAGCCTGTGCGGAGCCGGGCGAAATTGCGCGGCATTATCCGCGGGGCGGCCGCGAGTTGCTTGGCCCGTTCCACCGCTGGGGTTCCCGCGAGATGGCGGCGTGGCTGGCGGCCCGCGGCGTCGCACTCAAGGCTGAGTCCGACGGGCGCATGTTTCCGGTGACCGACGATGCCGGCACGATCGTCGGTTGTTTGCAACGGGCCGCGAAGGCGGCCGGTGTGCTGGTGCGCACGCGGTGTGGCGTGCAGGCGGCGCGCCCGGGTTTTGAGGTGGGACTCACCACAGGAGAAACCGTCGCGTGCGACCGGCTGCTGATCGCGACGGGCGGCGGCAAGGCCGGGGGAGGCTGGGAGCTGGCGCGGCAGTTAGGCCACGCCATTGAGCCTCCCGTGCCTTCGCTGTTCACTTTCCAGCTGAAAGATCCACGGCTGGCCGGCCTGTCGGGAGTGTCGGTGGAACCAGTGGAAGTCCGGGTGCCGGGAACGAGGCTGCGGGAGCGCGGACCATTGCTGGTCACGCATTGGGGATTGAGCGGCCCGGCGATCCTCAAGCTTTCTGCCTGGGGGGCGCGACTGCTGCACGACCGCGATTACCGGTTCGATCTGGCGGTGAATTGGGTGGCCCCGCGCGCGATCGACCAGGCTCTCACCGAACTCGTTCGCCTGCGCGCCGAACATCCCCGCCGGCAGGTGGCGGGTGGAAACCCGTTCGGTTTGCCCCAGCGGCTTTGGGAGCGGCTGGCAGTTGCGGCGGGCATGGAACCATCGCGGCCCTGGACCTCCGTGGCGAACGACGTCCTGAAAGCGCTCGCCCACCAGCTCAGCGACGGGCGATTCTCCGTGACCGGCAAGAGCCTGTTCAAGGAGGAGTTTGTCACGTGTGGCGGCGTGCGGCTGGCGGAGGTCGACTTTAAGACGATGGAAAGCCGGCTCTGCCGCGGGCTCTATTTTGCCGGTGAAGTGCTCGACATCGACGGGTTGACCGGAGGGTTCAACTTCCAATCGGCCTGGACCACCGGCTGGCTCGCCGGCCGGGCCATGGCGGATTCATGACTGCCTCCATGCCCAGCTACTGGCAGCTTCTGGCCATTGTGGCGCCGGTGTTCGTGCTGTTCGCCCTCGGGGCGTTTCTCCGGCGGACCTGCCGGCTGACCGACGAATCCGAGGCGGCGATGCTGCGCATCTACGTGAATTTCTTCTACCCAGCGCTCATCCTCAAGAGCGTGCTGGGCAATGCGGCGCTGCGCGATCCGGCCAACCTGCTCTGGCCGCCGCTCACCGGTTTCGGCACCATTTTGATGGGCTTTGCCGCCGGCTATTACCTTGGCCGGGTCCTGGGTCTGCACATCGGTGCGGGGTTGCGGACCTTCGCGTTTGCGGTGGGCATCTACAACTACGGCTTTATTCCCATTCCGCTCATGGAGTCGCTCTACGGAAGGGAGCCCCTCGGCGTGCTCCTCGTGCAAAACATGGGCTGCGAGCTGGCCGTCTGGAGCGTGGGGCTACTCGTGCTTGCGGGACTGTCCGTGCGGGAAGGCTGGCGCCGGGTCCTGAATCCGGCGATCTGCACCCTCGTGATCGCGGTGGCGGTCAACCTCGCGGGTTTCCACGCACCCGCGGTGCTGATGCGGGTCATCGACCTGCTGGGAGGCTGCGCCATTCCCTTCGGACTGCTACTGTGTGGAGTGACGCTCGACACCTACGTCAAAGAACCTCGCCAGCTCTATTCCGGACGGACGACACCCGCGGCCTGCCTGCTGCGGCTCGCGGTGCTGCCGGTGGCGTTCCTGCTGCTCGCCAGGTTCGCGCCTGTTTCGATTGAATTGAAACGCGTGTTGGTAGTCCAGGCCGCGATGCCGTCAGGGATGATGCCACTCGTGCTCGCGCGCCATTACGGCGGCCAACCGCTCATCGCGGCGCAGATCATCGTCGGGACGACGCTGCTCGGCCTGTTCGTGATTCCGCTGTGGCTCCAGTTCGGAATAGCGTGGGCAGGTGGGTGACGGCTCACTCCACCTTGGGGAGCTTGGCCGGAATCTCGACGCCGTGCGGATGATGGCGCTTGGTCTTGGCCGCGCTCGCCCGCCTGCGGAGCATGCCGTCGAGCTTGTCGATCAGTTCATCGAGCGATTTCTGGGGCTCGTCGCTGTCCACGCTCGCGATCAGGTCAGGTCCGCGGATCTCGATGTGTCCCTTGGCGATAAACGCATGGCGCGGGTTGCGCGTCTGGTCGTGCTCGAGATCGAGGCGGATGCGGATGATGCGCTCCTCGTGCCGGAGTAGGCGGACGGCCTTCTCCCGGGCCGCGCCTTGCAGGGCCTCGGAGAGGTTGAAATGCACGGCGCGCACGATGATTCTGGGATTAGCCAAGACGGTGTTTCTGGAGGGGGACATGATGCGGAGGTTCGGCCCGGTGGGCCGGGGACTTTGCTGCCGATGAGTGAAGATGTCGCCGGATGATGGAAGCGACCTCCGGAAACGACAAGGCTAGGATTTTCCCGACGAACGGCCGCTTGCCTTCCCGCGTCGCCGTGGCATCCTATTTCGTTCGTTCTTTGATTGGCGCGCCCAATCGAACCGCCGTGCAATACCTTGAGTTTTGGGATTTGGAGTTTGGGTTTTGCGGGGCGGCCATGGGGGTGTTCCGGATTCGACCCTTGGTTGGATCGCGTCGCTGCCTGTCGAGGATGAAGGTTGGCCTCGTTAATCCGCCTTCAAAAAAATAATAGGCAACTACGAAGAGATGCCTCTCGCTGCTTAATTAAACGGTAGCGACGTTTCACCGGCGACGCCTGCTGGCCGGATGGAACGACGACAGCAGGCATAGCCGGAGCGGGCGCGGACGACGCTCCGGTCGTACCTTCAACCGACCGCTGGCGGGTGCCAGGCGCGCGTTTTCGCGTGGCATCGGCGAGATCAAAAAGGCGCTACACAGGTAGATGCGGCGTGTGAAGGCCAGGGGCACGCGGGTTCAACTCCCGCCACCTCCACCATCTTAATCGGTCACTTATGAAACATTGTTGCCGATTCCTGTCCAATTCCTGTCAAGGTGACTGAAAAACCAAGTGCCGGGAAACCACGTATTTAGCTCTTCTGGAACAGATTCTACAACCCGCTCAATTCGAATTCAGTCATCGCCAGAGTTCATGAGGAGAACCAAGAGGGGCTAACCGTTCCTCGCTTGCCACCATCAACAGAAGCACGCATCGCCAGAAAGATCACGGCTTCGTTCGATGGCCGACAAGCACTGGCGCTACCCTGCACAATGACAACCTTGATGGAATTGGCATCGGCCACGAAATGGGCGGCCGTCAAAACGTGACCGTTAGGGGATACAATTGCACCGGAGCCGCTGGAGCTAGGCGCCCATCTGGTTAACGCAGCCGTGTTGGTCGCGGCTTTGCCAATACCTTCTTGGCTTTAGCCGCCTCGATCTCGTTGAGGATTTCTTTGGCGCGCTGCTGGGCCGCCAGCGCGGCCTCGCGGCCCAACCGACGTTCAAGCGCAGCTCGGTTCGTTACGGTAATATCAATGCCCGACGCTGCGCAGACGTTGTACCAAGCTAGAGCCTCGATCTCGTCTTTTTGGACTCCCACGCCTTCGAGATACATCATACCGAGGTTGTGTTGGGCGTTCGGGTTCCCCTGTTCGGCCGCCTTGCGGTACCAACTTACGGCCTCAGCATTGTCCTTCGGCACGCCGTCACCAGTGGCATACATGACACCCAGACAGAATTGGGCATTTATGTGACCTCGCTCGGCGGCCTTGCGAAACCATTTCGCCGCCACCACAGTATCCTTGGGCGCGCTGGTGCCGATGGAGTAAATCAGGCCGAGGTGGTATTGAGCGGCTAAAAACCCTTTATCGGCGGCTTTCCGATACCATCTTACCGCTTCTGCGCTGTCCTTGGGCACGCCGTCGCCGCTGGCATACGTCATGCCAAGGGAGAACTGGGCTTCTGTGTGCCCCTGCTCGGCGGCCTTGCGATACCATTTCGCTGCTTCGGCACTGTCCTTCGGCACGCCGTCACCAATGGCATACATGACGCCGAGGTTGTACTGGGCTGCGTCATCACCTTGCTCAGCGGCCTTGCGAAACCATTTGGCAGCTTCAGTCAAATCCTTCGGCACGCCATCGCCGCTACTATAAAGAACCCCGAGATTTGAGAATGCTGTGGTATTACCTTGATCGGCGGCCTTGCGATACCACTTTGCCGCTTCGACAGGGTCTTTCTGGACACCCTGGCCGTGCTTAAACATGACGCCGAGGTTGTACTGCGCATCGGCGTAGCCCTGTTCGGCAGCTTTGCGAGACCATTTAACCGCTTCCGCGCTGTCCTTTGGCACGCCGTCGCCCCTGTCATACATCACGCCGAGATTGGATTCGGCTGCTAGATTCCCCTGTTCGGCGGCCTTGCGATACCACCTTACCGCCTCTGCGCTGTCCTTGGGCATATCCTCGCCCTTGTCATACATCACGCCGAGGTTGAATTCGGCTGCTAGATTCCCCTGTTCGGCAGCTTTGTGGTACCACCTCACCGCTTCCGCGCTGTCCTTGACCCCGCCCTCTCCCGTGTCATACATCACGCCGAGATTGGATTGGGCTGCGGCATTTCCCTGGTCGGCGGCCATGCGATACCACCTTACCGCCTCTGCGCTGTCCTTGGGCATACCCTCGCCCTTGTCATACATCACGCCGAGGTTAAATTCGGCTAGGGCGTAACCCTGTTCGGCAGCCTTGCGGAACCATTTAACGGCCTCCATCTGGTCTTTAGCAACGCCGTTGCCGTTGGCATACATCACGCCGAGATTGGATTGGGCTGCGGCATTTCCCTGGTCGGCGGCCATGCGATACCACTTCACCGCTTCCGCTGGATCTTTGGGCATGCCGTTGCCAGTGGCATACAGGTAGCCAAGATTGCGTTGGGCTTCAGCGTCACCTTTTACTGCTTTTGCCCGCAGTTCTTCGAGGTGCGCTTTGGGCAACGGTTCCAAACTTGCCGTTGCAAGGTCAAACGCGGCGACTGGGACAAAGGGAGCTCGTAGAAACAAGGCCGTCAGAAGCAACAGGCGAATGAGTCTTCTCATTTCGGTGCGCGGTTGGTTTTACGGCATTCCAGGGCGTGCCATCTCAGAATCGTCCGGCTCAACGGCTCAGGATAGATATTCGGCGGGGACCTGAGACGCGAGCGAATTGCCCGCAAGGTCTTGGCTATGGTACCTACAGGCTGGACACGCAAAGCGCGTAGAGGTCGCGGAACTCGCCGCCTGTGTTGAACGATCAGCGTTCGCTTTCAACTCCCAACACCTCCACCAATTCAATCAACAAGTTGGATAATGAGTTTCGTTGTGCGGAGTCCTGCGGATTCCGTCGGACGCGGGTCGGTCATTTCGTTCCGGACCGGCATCCGGTCCGCTATCGGGACTCCGCCCGCAGGTGCTCAACGACCTGGCGGATTGCCGTCAGGTCGGGCCGGATCCGCAGGGCCTCTTCATAATGGGCGAGGGCTTCTCCCCTGCGCCCGGGAATGGTGAGCAGGGCCTTGGCCAGGTTGCAGTGGGCCTCGGGATATGCGGGGCGAAGCCATAAAGCCGTTTCATACTCCGAGATGGCTCCGGCCAGCCGGCCGGGAATTCTCGCCAGGGCGAGACCGAGGTTATTGTGCGCCTTCGGATCGCCGGAGTCGGCCTGCAATGCCGCCTCGAAATGGGCCACCGCCTCCTCGACGCGGCCCGGGTCTTGCGCGAGAACGATGCCGAGGCTGTTGTGGGCAACGGGATCGTCCGGTTTCAATCGCAGTGCCGCTTCGTAGTGGGCCACCGCCTCCGGCAGACGTCCGGGGATGTCCTGCAGGACCAGGCCCAGGTTGTCGTGCATCTCCGGA
>Ga0182019_10000216_pt1 | contig 28707 bp, 23 predicted proteins | sample 812E2MmetaG_FD_120483 | JGI IMG/M metagenome (GOLD analysis project Ga0182019, IMG submission 120483) | Permafrost microbial communities from Stordalen Mire, Sweden - 812E2M metaG | ecosystem: Environmental > Terrestrial > Soil > Wetlands > Permafrost | place: Sweden: Stordalen | collected...
GAGCAGCAGTGCCGGATTGCGGACATGGGTGCGATAGTGGAGTATTGTTTCGTTACTACCCTGCCGGAGGACGGCATGCCTGTACAAACGATGGTGGAGGCGATTAGAACGGTGGGTGTCGGACGCTGCCTGCTCAGTAGCGACCTCGGCCAGGCGCACAATCCACCGCCTGCCGAAGGAATGAAAATGATGATTGCCACAATGCTCAGCGGCGGTCTAAGCGAAAAAGAAATCGAAATAATGGTGAAAATCAACCCGGCCCGGTTGCTCGGCCTGACTTAGTCCGTGTTTAAGCTTCCCCGTTTTAAAAGAGGATAATATGGATCGTAAATATTTATCTGAAAAAATGCTGGTCGAAGATTCTTTCGAGGCGGTTAATAATTTGTTCATCGAAAAAGGGTGGAGCGACGGCTTACCGGTCATTCCACCCACTGTATCGGCTGTTGAGAAAATGCTATCGGGAACTAAAAGAGACCCATCTGAAATGTTGGCGAAAATACCTCCGTCATGGGGTGAAGCCTCAATCGAAAAAATTGCCGTCAATGCGGTCATGGCCGGGTGTTTGCCGGAATACCTGCCGGTGATTATCACCACGGTCGAAGCGATGTGTGACGAAAAATTCCGACTAGGGGAAATTCAACCAACCACTCATCCGGTGGCCCCGCTCATTGTCGTCAACGGTCCCATTGCCAAAAAGCTGGATATCAATAGCAAAGCGGGAGCTTTCGGACCCTGCTGGCGGGCTAATGCCACCATCGGACGGGCAATCCGTTTGATTTTATTGAACATCGGCGGCGCATACCCTGGCAAACTCGATTTAGCGACCCAGGGTCAACCCTGTAAATATACCTATTGCATCGCGGAGAACGAAGAGGATAGTCCGTGGGAACCTCTGCACGTGGAAAGAGGGTTCGCTGCCTTTGCTGGTACCGTTACTGTTGTGGCCGCGGAAAATCCCCATAATATTAACGAGCATGTCGGCATCAACGGCGAAGAGATTTTGACTTCCATCTGTAATGCCGTAATGAACACCGGTACCAACAACGTCCTGTTTCAGGAAGGTACGCCGGTCATCGCAATTTGCCCTGAGCATGCCGCGACAATTGCCGCGAGCGGGTTTTCCAAGCAGGGTGTCCGTGACTACATTTACGAAAACAGTAAAATGCCGCTGAAACGTTTCTATCCGCGCCAGATCGATAAATATTTCCCGGGCTGGGACGAAAACAGGCTTGTTCCGATCACAGCCCATAAAGAAGACCTCATCATCATTGTTGTCGGGGGCACCGGCAAACACTCCAGTTATTTGCCTGCCTTTCTGCCGCCCTCCGTCACCAGGGAAATCAAGGAATAAAATTATTAAGCATAAATAGTTTCGGTATGGGGGCATCGATGAAAATAGATGTGTTCTGTCACATTGTCCCGCCCAAATATAAATCCGCCCTGGATAAAACTATCGGTACCGTGGCGATGGTTGATGTCCTGCCTACAATGTATGATATGGATGCACGCTTCCGCATCATGGACAAAACTGAAGACCTGCGGCAGGTATTAACCGTCTCATTGCCTCCGCTGGAAACCGTACCGGACAGGAAAAAGGCAGTATCGCTGGCTAAATTGGCCAACGACGAAATGGCCGAACTCGTACTTAAATATCCGGATAGATTCGCGGCCGCGATCGCCAGTTTGCCCATGAATGACATTGATGCCGCTTTGCGCGAAACAGACCGGGCGATAAATGATTTGAAATTTAAAGGCGTTCAGATTTTTACCCCCATGAATGACAAACCTCTCGATGCTCCAGAATTCTGGCCTTTGTATGAGAAAATGGCTAAATACGACCTGCCGATATTGATTCACCCGCACCGTGAATCTGACTATGCGGATTACCGCACGGAAAAAGAATCCCTGTACAGCATGAACACATTATTAGGCTGGATCTATGAAACCTCCGCGGCGATGATCCGCTTAACTTACAGCGGGGTCATGGAAAAATACCCCGGGTTGAAGATTATTACTCACCATGCCGGCGCGATGATCCCATTTCTGGAACAACGAGTCCTGGATTTCGCCGATTTCGGTGAAAATCTGCTGAAATCCCATGTTAAACGGAACCTGGATAAACCCGTGATCGATTACCTGAAAATGTTTTACGTCGATACCGCTCTTTATGGCAACACTCCCGGTCTGATGTGCAGCTATGCGCTCTATGGTTCTGAACATATGCTGTTTGCCACAGACTTTCCCTATGATACTGAGTTCGGACTGAAGCACGACCGTGCGACTATCGCCGCTATCGAAAAAATGGACATTAACGCCGCCGAAAAGAAAATGATATTTGAAGGTAATGCCCGCCGTTTGTTGCATCTGCCATGATAGCCACGATACAGAGTCCTGCTTTACAAGAATAATGAGCGTTTATTTTACCCGTCGGATAATACGGTTCTGCATCTGGTCGACAGCGCTGAACCGGAGAGTAATCGCTGTCTCCATCACCGCGATAAAAACTTGAGAGGGGCATTAATGCCCCTCTCAAGTGTATCTTGGCTGAAAACTTTTAGTTTACTTCTTCTCCGGTGTTGCTGGTTTATCCTCCGCCAATTCTCTTGCGTATTTGGCCGTCAGCGCGCCGATCAGATTGCCGAACCCCCCACCGTCTCCCGAACCGCTGACCAGGGTCGTCGGTACGATCGGAATATTCTTTTCCGCCAACGCTTTGATCACGTTGACCAGTGTCGTTCCTTCTGCGCCCAGCGCCTGACGTTGTCTTTCGTAACCTTCTGCCAGACCGATACCTGTAGCCGCGTTGGTCTTCTGCAGGTAAGTCGCCTCACCCTCGGCCTCGCGCATTCTTGCGGTGGCCAGGTCGGTTTTAATGTCGATCTCCAGCTTGGCGTTAATTACATCTTTCTGCTTGGCTGCTCTCGCGGCTTTTTCCTGCACATCGATGTTCTTTTCCTGTGCCCGGGCTTGTTCCGCGAACTGCGTTTGCTGCTGCAAAGCGATTTCTTTTTGTGTCTGTGTTTCCAGCAGCGATTCAGGAATATTGATGTAAGCCACCAGCAGGTTCTGTGCTTCTACGTTGTATTCCTCGAATACCGACCGCGCGTGCGCCAGTGCCTCTAACTGCAAAATTGTCCTGCTCTGGAAGAAATCGATTGCCTTTTTCTCCCCTGCCTTGTTTCTGAATGAACTATCGATCAGAGGATGGACGATCTGGTCGATCAGGTTATCCACCGAACCGAATCGGGCGATGATAAAGGCCGCGTTCTCCGGTTTGACCCTGATTACCATGCGGACATTCACGTCCAATTGGAAACCATCCATCGATGTCACGCGTAAAGGATTAAATTTGTACAATACGCCTTCGCTGGGCACACCTTTCACATCGGTGCCGATTTTTCCTTCCCCGGCCCAGTCGATTGTCACAGCTGATGTCGGTACCATGTACGGTGTGTAGGCGATGGTGTTCAGGTTATATTTTCCCGGCGCTACCGGCTCCCGCCAGATACCGCGTGTATATTTGTTCGTAATCAGCAGCTTTTCCACCTCTTCGTGTACGGGTCCCTTCAAACTGGCCTGTTCTTCGGCAAGGCTTGGTTTGACGGTTGATTTCTCTAATTCCGCGCCCACGTTGGATCGTATGACCGCCACGTAGCCCGGCGCAACTTCAGCGATCGGCGCCAGCGTTACTCTGAACAATGCGATATTAATGTAATATTGTCCCGGTTGGAGTGTTTCCAATTGCGGCCCACGGTAACCGCCGGCATTGATAAATTCCTGGCCGTTCTGATAGTGTTGATGGTTATATTTGTTATTTTCGTCTTCCGGTTCCGGTGCGATGACATAACCGTTCGGCAGTACTTTGCCATCTTCTGCTACTACCAGACCAACCTGATTTTTATCAATCATTGTCGCATCCGCGACATTAATCTTGAACACTCTGGTATTGATACGGTAAGAACCCGGTCTAATCGTGTCAACCTGACCGCCGCGGTAGCCGCCGTTCTCCAGGAATTTTTGCGCATCCTGGAAAGAACTGCACTCTACCGCATCACCCAGTATCCGGTGCGCGGGCAGCGGTTGACCGTCGATCGATTCAACGATTCCTATTTTACCGGGTGGAATGACGGTGATCTTGGCCTTTTCCCACTTCCAGAAAACCCAGAATTTCCAGTAAATGCCGGGCATCAGGACTCCAGCCTGCAAACCGTTTTCCCCTTTGCGTGCCACCACCGTTCCCTGCGGTAATTTGTTACCGGTCATCTTTTTCGTCAGGATGCCGACTTCGTTTGCCCCGATCACGAAGATCCCTGGCAGAATGAAAATCAGGAAAAGCAAGACAACGATGGCAATCACGATAAATACTATTTGCATTTTTCACCCCCTTTTCATCAACGCTGACTTTATCCTACTCAATCTAGTATTATTAGCCCGCATTTTGCAAATGTCAACTGATCGTCAGACTCATTTTATACCTATTCTAGTGGGTAGTGCACTCATGGAAAATTGAATAAATGGGAATAATGAGTCTCTAAGGAAATTCAAGAAGTGCATTTACCACTGATAGATGGTAATTCATTACTTCGCGATTCTTCCGAACAGTGCCAGAAAAACCGTTGCTGATACCAGTAAAACCACTAATCCGATTAACGCAGAGGCTAAGATGGAATTATCCAGCACTTTTGAAAAGAATTGTCCGACACCAATACCGAGAATCACGGAAATCATGGAACCGCCAAATATCCCCACCGTGCGATTTACATGAGACGCGACTTTCTTTTTCAAACTGCTCGAATCATAAGCGCTGAATTCATTTTTAGTGACAGCGGTAACCAGCCGGAGAAATTCAGCGCTTAATAATTCTTCGGCAAACTGCTTTTCTGTGGGGTCAGTTTCCATTTCTATTTCCGCGGAGATATTGGCCGAGTTATCCTCATATGTAATGCGGATATTTGCAGTGCAGGCCCAGCGTTCGGGATCAAAATTGAAAATAGTGCCGAACATGGAACCACGTTTAAATTTGAGGATGTGTCCGGACACAGGTAATTGCCGGTAACCGGATTGAGTCAGGAAACCTGTGACTCGCTCGATAGCGGTAGCCTCGGGAATAGAGGCTGAAAATGAACGTACTATTTTCATTTAAAAGCATTATACACTATTTGCGGAGGATAACAACCATCTATTTTCGACATCGATTATTTATCCCGGAAATGTATAATATGCGGAAAAGCGGAGTGCATTCCGGTAATTATTTCTCTAATTCACTTTTTGCCAGGTCAAAATTTGCGTCAGATCTTTATCCTGATAAATTGCTGTTAATATACCGTCTTTCAATCTTAAATCGGTATAAACAATCGGGCGGGCGCTGGGGCCGTTGTCTTTCATCGTCAGCGCCCCGTTGCTGAATGTCCACTCTCCGGTATAATTGGTCGAACCGCCGTGGGTTTCATTAATATTTATCTTGTCGAACAAGAAAATATAGGCGTCCGGGCCGCTGGTGCCGTAAGTTCTGGTCTGTGTCATTCCGCTAATGTAATTGTCTATTTTTATCTCTGCCCAGGACCCCAGCAGTACACTGGAATCGGTTACCGGCACCCCGGAACCGGATTTATTTATTGCGCTCGACGCCGTGGATATAGAAATAGCAGCTGTTTCTGCTGTTATCGATGTGGTTCTGGTGGTTGAAGTTTTCAAAGACGTAGCCGTTTGTGCAGTAGCGGCGCTGCTGCAGCCAAATGAAGTAAACAAAGTTGGAACAATCACAAGCATAATCACAATTAAGAAAGGATAAGGAGCCTGATTATTTGTAGTTTTAAAAGAAGTCTGTTTCATGATGATTTTCTCCTTAAATTTTTCCCTGACAGCAGATCCCGTGAAGCCTGCAAATAATCACCTATTGAATGTCTTCGTAAAATGTGGCATATTTATCTCATTATACTTCTTGTATTATCGAATATACTTGAATAGTGATAAGCACAGTAATATCCGAGTATTATACGATATTTTATAGCCAAATAAAAAACACAGGATAAAACAAATCTGGAGGAAGAAAATGTCTGTTGAACGGCAGGCCGCGGTTATGAAAATTCTGGACGACCAGAACCATCTCTCAGAGAGGGCCGATGGCAAGGCTATATCACTACTATCCATGCTTGGTATTTTTACGGTCTTTTTCGTCAGCCAAATCGGCAGTATGAAAAATATGAGTCTCTTCATGAACATCGCTGTGGTTGTATACTTTGTCTCCGTTTTGATGTCCATTATCCAGATCATACAGGCAATCTCCCCCCGTATACGTACCGTAAAACATATTTCAAAATCGGGCCCGAAAGCAAAGCCCATCCCGCAACCGACATTCTTCGGTGGAATCTGCAAATTCCCAAATTCCGAGGAATATAAAAAATGCCTGGATGATGTCATTAAGAATGATGACGAAATAACTGATATTTATATCAAACAGATCTACGAAGTGGCACAAATAAATGCGACCAAATATTCGTGTGTCAACCGTGCCGTCTGGTTCGTAGTCCTTGCTTTAGGCAGCCAGTTAGCTATTATTGCTTATATATTCGCTACCAAATAGGTTACACTGATTATATTTGGTTTAAGGTGTTTTAAAAACTTGGTTAAAATAAAAAAACCGGTAATAAAATTAAAATGGACGCAGCGCAATAAGCGGCGTGTCCTTCATGCCGGGATTTTAATGGCGGCCGGAGGATTATTTATTCTGGCAATCGCTCTGGTCCAGCCGTTTTATACCTTTAACCTGTGGTTTTCTGACCGGTTTGTTTCCTCAGGTCGTGTTTCGCCCAATATCGTTATCGCGGGTATCGATGATGCATCCTTGGCCAAATACGGAAAATGGTCGGATTGGCCGCGCAGTTTACATGCCCAGGCCGTGAATAATCTGGAGGATGCCGGTGCTTCGGTTATCGGTTATGATGTAATTTTCGCTGATACCTCCAATAATGACCAGTCATTTGCCGCCAGTATGAAAAAGGCCGGTAATGTTATACTCGCTGGCGCGGGAACTACCCGCCTCGCTTTAAAAGATGCCCCGCCAACATACCAGCAATTTTTGCTTCCCGCTGCGACTCTTTATCAATCTGCTGGTATGATAGGTCATGTTAATATTGTCCCTGATCCTGACGGAAAAGTCCGACGGATTCCACTAATTGTCCGGCAAGCGGATGGTAATACCTATCCGTCGCTAAGTGTCGCCGCGCTGTATACGCTCTTTCATAAGCCGCTATCGGTGAGCTATCCACTGTCCAACAGTAAGCTCAACCTGTTAATGCGGGATATTCCGGTCGATTCGTCTTATTTTATGCTCTTAAATTATTCCGCCATCGATACCAAACCGGCATATCTTTCCTACGGCGATATTATCGCTAATACTTTTGACCCGTCGTTGGTCAAGAATAAAATCGTATTTATCGGTATGACTGCAACCGGCGATACCGACCAGTTCTCTGTCCCTAATTCCTCTGTGCGTATCCCCGGCGTCTACATTCACGCCGCTGCCGCCGATACCATTTTACGTACGCAATTCTTGACCGAGCAGCCTCTTTCCACCACACTGTGGACAATGGGGCTCTTGATTATTTTATGCGCGGTGATGCTGCCTGTTTTCGGCACCTGGCATTGGACGGATATCCTGAAGGGTACCTGTTTTATGATCGTTTTACTGTTTATCTATATCATAATGGCTTCGCTGCTGGCCGGACAGGGCTATATCATGAATATCCTCTATCCGTCCCTGCTTTTACTGGCACTGTTTATCACGGACATTGTTTTCATGATTATCCAGGAGCAAAGTGATAAAAAATTCGTCAAAGACCTTTTCGGCCGGTATGTTTCCCCGCAGATTTCCAAAGAGATCGTCAGTATGGCCAATCAAGGCGGGCTCCGGCTCGGCGGCGAAGAAAGGGAAGTCACTATCCTTTTCGCCGATATACGGAATTTCACTACGATCAGTGAAAAGATGACGCCGGACGGCGTCGTAAAAATGCTCAATACCTGTTTGCCTGTTTTAATTGATGTTATTGTGCAAAATGGCGGTTTGGTCAATAAATTTGCCGGTGATAATCTGATGGGCGTTTGGAATGCCCCGCAATCTCAAGTCGACCATCCGAGATTAGCTGTTAAAGCTGCATTGGAAGGCCAGCAAAAAATGGCAGAATTATGCGCCATTAATACAGAATTGAGCAATGTTCAATTCGGCATCGGCATTAATACCGGTAAGGCTTTGGCTGGTAATGTTGGGTCCTTAGGGCGAGCCGAATATACCGTGATTGGCGATGAAGTGAATTTGGCTTCACGCATCTGCAGTGTCACACCCGGCGGTGAAATCTATATCGGTCCGGATACATTCGACCAGACTCAGCAATATTTCAATGTTGAGGCGCAGCCGCCCCAGATTTTTAAAGGTAAAAGCAAGCCCATCGTTGTTTATAAAGTGCTTGGATTTAAAATAAAGTAATCATTGAAATGCCTATATTGCCGAACACTGGAGGAATGTAAATGAGAATAACCCATTCCTTACTATTCAGAATTCTGCTGTTCGTCCCTGTATTCCTTTCTTTATTTTTAGGCCTTACATCATGCGGAACAAAAAGTGGAAATGATCCTTTAACTGTCTTGTCGATAGCAGGGGGGAATGTTTCAATCCAAAAATCGGGCTCTTCAGACTGGAGTAACGGCAAAGAAGGCCTCACGCTGGCAAAGGGCGACAAGATCAAAACGGACACCGACAGCACTGCATCCATCACCTTTTTTGACGGCAGTATTATCCAGTTAAGTGGCGGTACGGAAATATCCCTGGACGAACTCATTACAAAATCTTCGACTTCTGCGAAGATCATTAAAATCGGCCAGACAATTGGTATAACTTCCAGCAATATCGTGAAGCTGGTTGATTCGGCTTCAAAATTTGAAATAGATACACAATCCGGTGTAGCTGCCGTCCGGGGCAGCAAAATGGTAGTCCAGGTGGCCTTGGATAACACGACCAGTGTTTATAACGTTGAAGGCGCTATCAGTTTCATTGCGCAGGGCAAAGAAGTCGCCATCCCGGTCGGCTCGGTCAGTTCTGCCAAACCGGGTTCAGCCCCCAGTGCTCCGCAACCCGGCACGCCACCGGTGATCAGCGTCCCCAATGTAACCTCGGTTTCTTCGCTGTTAGGCTGGCAGCAGACCGGATTATACCTTAAATCCGGTGATAAATATTATGTGGAATACCGCGGCGGCAGCTGGAGTGTTAATATCCATGGTTACCCTTATGTCGGGCCTCTGGGTCTGCCTAACGACATCGATAATAAAGTTGACAATGGCTCTAAAATTGACCTGTCAGTCCCCTATGGCTATTTGCTGGGAAAGGTAGGCAGCGGTAATGTGGTTACAGTTGGTGATAAAGGCGGGCCGTTTACGGCCGACGCCACCGGTTTCCTGTCATTGCGAATGAATGATGGCGATAACATTCTGGGCGACAATGACGGCGCGATTTCTGTCGCATTACGTACAACAGTTTATTTTGCCTTCGACGACTATAGTGTCACAAAAGGGAATCCGAATTGCAGCTGGTCTTACGGCTGGATGCCCACTGACTTCAGCAAATTTAATCCATATGTTACCCACAATTCGATCCAATGGTACGGTCCGCAAGGCGGCGACCTGACTCCATGCATCTGGATCAACACTGGCGGTACAACGTACGGAGTGCCTACCGGCTGGCTTTCGCTGCATCCCGGCCCTGGTACAGAACCTTCAATTCTCCGTTGGACCGCGCCGGTTGCCGGTAAAGTCCATGTCACGGGTCAGTTCCTGGCCGGCGATGGCGGGATCATGACTGTCGCAGTATTCCATAATGTTCAAAAATTGTGGACGGCATCTGATGCCGGCAAATTCGATCTGAATATTGTTGTCGCTGCGGGTGATAATATCGACTTTGCCGTTTATGGCGGTTATGGCTATGGAAATACCCCCATCAGCGCGACAATCAGCTACGGCAATTAGTTAGGATAGCGGAATCATCAGGAATTGAAAACATAAAAATAAAAACTGAACAGTTGATTATTGACTGCTTTAATAGAGGGAGAACACCATGCGCTTCAATAACTTCCTACTGAGATTCTTGTTGCCAGTCCCCATCATGATGTCCTTATTTTTAGGAATAACGGCTTGCGGTTCAGGCGCCGCTCCCGCTAAAATTAATAATACTCCCTTAACCGTCTTATCGATTACCGGCGGTAACGTTTCGATACAAAAATCCGGCTCCGGCAATTGGGTTAGCGCTACCGAAGGCCTTACCCTGACGAAAGGAGATAAAATCAAAACTGACGCCAATGGCAAGGCAGTGATCACTTTCTTCGATGGCAGTATTATCGAATTGAACGGCGGTACCGAGATCTCAATGGATGAACTCATCGCCAAATCGGCATCTTCTCCTAAAACAATTAAGATCGGGCAAAAAATCGGCGAAACCACCAGCACGATCGTTAAACTGGTTGACCCGGCGTCAAAATACGAAATTGATACCCAATCCGGTGTGGCCGCTGTTCGCGGCAGCAAAATGTTCGTGAACGTAGCCTCCGACAACACTACCAGTGTTTATAATCTTGAAGGTTCTATCAGTTTCACCGCTCAGGGCAAAGAAGTCCTGATTCCGGTCGGTTCGGGTAGTTCCGCCAAACCCGGCGAAGTCCCATCTGCGCCGCAACCAGGCCTCCCGTCCGGTATCGACGCATCAGGGATAACCTCAGGTTTGATCTCCGTTTCTTCCCTGACAGGCTGGCAGCAGACTAACTTACAGCTGAACGCTGGTGATAAGTTCTATGTCGAATACAGGGGCGGCAGCTGGAGTGTTAATATCCATGGTTACCCTTATGTCGGGCCTCTGGGTCTGCCTACCGATATCGATAATAAAGTTGACAACGGATCTAAAATTACCGTTTCAGTCCCGTATGGTTATTTGATCGGAAAGGTCGGCAGCGGTAACGTGATAAACATCGGTAACATGGGCGGGCCGTTTACAGCCGACGCGAGCGGTTTCCTGTCGCTGAGAATGAATGATGGCGATAAGACATTAGGAGACAATGACGGCGCGATTACAGTCGCGGTGAGGGCTACTGTTTACTCTGCATTACACGATTTTAGTACTACCAACGGGAATCCCAACGGCAGTTGGTCTTACGGTTCGATGCCTACCGACTTCAGTAAGTTCAATGTCTATAACGCTAACAGTACATTCATGTGGTACGGAAATATAGGCAGTGACCTTACCCCCTATATATGGATTAATACAGGTGATTTGACTAATGGAGTGCCTCCAGGTCTTACCAACACTAATGGCGTCGCAAGCGGAGTGCCTACCGGCTGGCTTTCGTTACACCCCGGCCCGAACTCCGAGCCTTCAGTGCTGCGTTGGACCGCGCCTGTTGATGGTGATGTTCATGTCACGGGGCAATTCCTTGCCGGTGATCGTGGAATCATGACCGTTGCAGTTCGCCATAATATTCAAGAGATGTGGAAAGCATCGAATTCCGGCAGCTTCGATGTGAATATTAAGGTTGCACGGGGAGACACCATCGACTTTGTGGTTTATGGGGGTTACGGTTACGGCAACACTCCTGTCAGCGCAACCATCAGTTATAATAATTAGTTTTGTTGCTAACGTTACTGCCGTGATTTCATAACGACGGCACGGCCTGGAGTGCAACTCCTGCCGGGACCTGTTATGGTTTGGTCTCGATATGGGGCAGTTCTGCCTCTGATATCTTCGCAGAGAGAACCGGTGTTGTACATTATCAGCCGTAAAGAGTAAAATCAGGCCATGAATAAATTAACAGCCGACGATATACTAAAAAGCCGGGTGCAGCCGGAACAGGTTAATATTATCTCGCTGCTGCGGCTTACGGTGCTTGAAATTGCTCCGGACGCGAGGGAAGTAGTCGTCAATGGTATGCCTGGATATAAACGGAATAATATGTTGGCGGTCGTCAGTCCCATCGGGAAAAAGGTCTTCCTGGCTTTTCCGCACGGTGCGGCTTTCGTAGATAAATACGGTTTGCTCTGCGGCGACGGTTCGGAATCAAAAAACCTGAAATTCAAACAAACCGGCGATGTTAATAAAGATGTGCTCGGTTATTACATCCGCCAGGCCGTCGAACTGGACCGCCAGTGACAATCGTCAGTTGAGAAAAGCTGCCGACAATCCTCGCCGTTTTCGGAAACCGAGTTAGAGGGTGAAGTTTTCAAAGATGGTGAAAATGTGAATCGCTCGTCTCTTTCATACAAAACTACCTACAGTAATCTCGCTACCTGGTAAACAATTATTGCCAGCGAAAACGATAATACCAGTTGAAATGCGATCGTAAAAAGCGGCCATTTCCAGGTCTTTGTCTCCTGCCTGATTGCCGCCACCGTCGCCACGCAGGGAATAAAAAGCACTTGCACCACCAGAAAAGCGACCGCTGCCGCCGGTGTCAGTAACGTTTTCAGTTGCGCATTCAGACCGGCGCCGGTTCCGCCAAGCAGCGTCCCCAGTGTGGCAATTGTGTTTTCCTTGGCAATAAAGCTGGAGAAAAGCGCGACCATCACCTGCCAGTTGAAGCCCATCAGTTTTCCCAGCGGCTCAAAAAATTTCCCAATGTGCGCCAGGACACTGGTATTAATATCTCCGTTAGGCACTGTTGCCAGCAGCCAGATAATCAAAGATACCGCAAGGATAATTGTCCCCGCACGCTTGATGAAGGCCATCGTGTTTTGCCATGTTACCAGTCCGATAATGCGCGGATTCGGTAAATGATACAACGGTAATTCCATCAACAGAGCGCTGTCTTCCCCGCCTACCACAAACCGGTTCATGAGCAATCCGGTAATAATCAGCATGATCAGACTGAATATTACGATTCCGATCGAAACAAATATCGCCGCGCCGCCGAAGAATGCCGCCGCAATCAACGTTACAACTGCCATCCTGCCGGTGCAGGGCACCAGCGGCGCCACGATGATCGTCAGCAGACGCGATCGCGGCGAATCGATGATGCGCGTGCCCAAAATGGCGGGCACATTACAGCCGAATCCTAAAACCAATGGTAAAACCGATTTCCCGTGCAGCCCCAGCAAATGCATAAACCTGTCTGTCACAAAAGCTGCCCTGGCGGTATAGCCGACATCTTCCATAAATGCCCAGGCGGCAAAAAACAGTATCAATATCGGGATAAAGGTCAGCACGGTTCCGACGCCGCTGATAATTCCGTTGGCTAACAGGCTTCTAACCCAGGCCGGCGCGCTGACCAAGTTAGTATTTACCAGCGTTTTACCGCTCTCGACCAGGTGCACTTCCAGGAATTTTTGCAGCGGGATGCCGATACTGTAAACCAACCCGAAAATCAGGCCGAAGACTAATAAAAGTACGAATAAACCACTGATCGGGTGCGTTGCTGCGCGGTCGATTTTTTCGGTCAGCGAAACTCTCCCCAAGGGTGGTTTTTCCTGTGTCTTCGCCATCATTCTCTCCACCCATTCATAGCGCAGGGTGGCGATGGTGACTGCGGCGGATTCGTTCTCCCTGAGATAGGCATTCAGCGCTGAGGATTTCCCAACGCCAGCCCGGCCCATTACCAGTTTGTCGATCTGGGTATCGCCTTCCAGTAATTTCATTGCCGTCCAATGTTTGGGATAAGGCGCGGTGATGGAATCGTCAAGTAATTCCTCCACATGGTTGATGACTTTAAGTATTTCGCTGCCGTATTCGATGTGTTTTAATTCCCGAGCGCCCGCCGGTTGGCGGTATTCCTGCTCGATTGCAGTCAATAATTCATTGATGCCCTGGTTCTTACTCGCGGCGATCGGGATTACCGGAATGTTTAAGGCTTCAGCTAACGCTTTGGCATCGATCTTTTTGCCCTGCTGCTGTGCCACGTCCATCATGTTTAACGCAATGACCAGGCGTGGAGATAATTCGATCAGTTCCGCGACCAGATACAAATGCCGTTCCAGACTGGCGGCGTTCAGGATTGCCACTACGACATCGGGATTTTCCTTCACCAGGTAGTCCCTCGCGATTTGTTCTTCCGCGGAATTAGCGGTTAAGCTGTATGTTCCTGGCAAATCGACAATATCCATAGTCAGATTGCCGCGGTGTGTCACTCCTGTTTTTTGCTCGACGGTTTTTCCCGGCCAGTTGCCCACGTGCTGTGAAAGCCCCGTCAGAAGATTGAAGACAGTGCTTTTACCGACATTGGGGGCTCCGGCCAGCGCCACGACAATGTGCTTTCCCATGGCAGTTTCTGTCATGCGTTTTCATTCCGGGTTACAGTAATGTGGTCTGCGAGGTCGCGGCCTAAAGCTACTTCCGTATCGTGCACTTTCACCAGAACCGGTCCGCTGTTGAAGTTCTCCAGCATCTTGACTACGCTGCCGGGAGTAAAACCGAGTGAAAGACAACGCCCCAGCAGGTTGCGTTCTCCGGTATATTCTTTTAGTACACACGTATTTCCGGCATTCAGTTTACTGAGGGTGGTTTCTTCCTTAATAGTATCCCGCTGCCCGGCGCTGACCGGCTCTGCCAGCAGGGCCATCGCCAGGTCTGCGTTTATCTTTATTTTCCTGTTTCCGGCTTCCAATTCCAGAGAGCCGTCCTCGTTTTTTTTATGTATGGTCACTATTACCTGCGGCTTTAATCCCTTTTTTTCGATTGCTGCTAATAATCTGGAATCGCCCTCGTCAATAGCGGTAATATTCACTCGCTGCAAAGCCTGAAATCTGGTCAACGGCACGGCTTTTTCCTTTTTGATATTGCCTTTATTATCCGGGATGGCGTGGCCGTGCGGGCATGTATCTGTATCGCCGAGAATAACCGCTAACCGTTCTTCCACTTCCGGCACATCGAGGTGCTCCAATTTACAAGCCACCTCATGTACTTTGTCCCATTTCATCCCCAGCACATCGGTCAGGAATCTTTCCCATAACCGGTGACGGCGGATAACTCCCAGCGCCCGTTCCACCCCCAATTCGGTGAGCGTTGCCCCTTTACTTGATTTATAGTCGATCAGCCCTTTACTTTCCAGGTTTTTCAACATGTCTGTTACTGCGGGCTGCGATACACCCAGGTCTCTGGCTAAAAAAGAAGTAGACGCCGGATCTCCCTTGGTTTGTTCTTTATAAATGGCTTCAAGGTATTCTTCTGTACGTTCACTATCCATCTCACCCTCCGCTGTTAAGCTGCCTTAATTAAGCTATCTTAATTATCGCACGGCAAGACTTTTTCTGCAAGCCGAATTTGTAACTTGCCGTTGATAACTAAAGGGTGAGAACAGATTCCTGCCGGTTTTTCGAAGTTAGATATTGAAATTTGTTTGACTAATGGCTTCTGGATATCCGGATTTCACTTGCTATTGATATTTTCCCTTTTAAGGACTAGATTTAAGTTAGAAACAATATATTTATGGGAGTAAACATGAACTGGCAATTTCCGCGTGATTCGTTCTGTCCGCCTGATGATGACGACGATGATGATTGAAGACCATCACAGGGCGAATTTCGCTGCTTGAAATTTAACCGGTGGGCGAGTAGCATAGGTAAATGGAACTATATTACTCGAAAAACGAGAAAATAGTTATAAGGAGGGAGTTACTCACATGCAAACATGGGTTATCGTTGTTATCATAGCCGCTATTCTCCTGGTTATCTGGCTCCTGACACAGGCCATTCATACCGTCAGACCGACCAGCCGTGGTCTTATCGAGCGTTTCGGTAAGTATAACCGTTTTGCCAACCCCGGTATTATTTTTCTGATCCCGTTTATTGAGAAACTGGTAGTCGTCAATATCACCGAGAATATGATCGATGCCGGATTACAGGAAATTATTACCAGCGACAGCCTGAATGCCCAGGTGGATGCTCAGGTTTATTTTAAAGTCCGCTCGGATGAAGATAGTGTCAAGGCATCCCAATATAACGTGTACAACTATATGCGGCAGATCGTGGCGCTTGCCAGGACTACATTGAGAAATATCATCGGTACGATGACGCTAAAAGACGCCAACAGCGAGCGCGGTAAGATCAACAGCGCGCTGTATAATAACCTGGCCACTGAAACCAAGAGCTGGGGTCTGGAAATTGTCCGTACAGAATTGAAAGAAATTAACCCTCCGACCGATGTTCAGGAAACCATGAACAAAGTGGTCAAGGCCAGCAACGAAAAAATCGCTGCTATTGACTTTGCCACAGCCCGCGAAACACAGGCGGACGGCGAAAGACGTGCTGCCATCAAAGTTGCTGAAGGGCAAAGACAGGCCGCCATCTTACAGGCTGAAGGCCAGCGGCAGGCCAAAGTCCTCGTTGCCGACGGTGAAGCCCAGGCCATTAAACTGGTCAACGAATCGGCCGATCTTTACTTTAAAGGTAATGCTCAATTGCTCCGTCAATTACAGGCAGTAGAAACGTCGCTCACCAATAACTCCAAGATCGTAGTGCCGACCGATTCCTCACTCGTCAATGTTATCGGTGGACTCGCCGGCATCGATACACCACGTCCCTCTGCCACCCCTCCCCAGGCAATGAAATAGACTTTAATCACTAAATATAATAAAAATAAAAAGCGAGGGCCTTAGTGCCCTCGCTTTTTATTATAGTATTGGGTATATAGGGAGTCCAAGAGGCTGGAACCCGAAGGTACTTTGCGGAGTTATTCGGAGCAAATGTATAGGATCATTTCGAAGTAAAGTATAAGAGTAATTCGGAGTCAACGAAGGCATTAAGTCCTTCTTAAGTAAAAAATTGCCTTATTCTTGCCAGAGAGGGGCGAGGAGTGAGTCGCTTAGATTATGATTGGGTTCGAGTAAATATCCATAGACTGATAATTTATTATCTTGTTGAAAGTATTAGTTTCTTCAAACTCGATCATTGAATTCAAAACTGAAAACTGATAGCTGACTGCTCTACAATCATTGACCCTGCTGCCTTCCCCAAGCTATTATTGGACTTATGCTTGGTGTAATTATTGCCCTTACCGCTTCCCTGGCCTGGGCCGGCAGCAGTATTTTTGTTAAATACCTGTCTTCCCGCATTGATTCCCTTTCCATTAATACCATGCGGTTGTGGACTGGCGCACTGGTACTGATTTCGATTGTTTTTCTTACCGGTAGAGGCGCCGATATCCTGCATACTCCGATCGTACCGCTGATCTTTGTTATTCTGTCAGGGATATCATCCAATGCCATCGGAGATACTATTTACATCCAGAGCCTCTTGTATCTTGATGTTTCCGTCGCCTATCCAATTTCCCAGTCTGCTTTTCCTGTATTGACGCTGCTCACCGCCATTTTCTTCCTCAACGAGACTTTTACCTGGTTTAACATCCTGGGCGCGGTGTGCGTGATCGCCGGTATTCTGATTATCGTCAGGAACAATAAAACAAAAGTGACGAAAAAAACTACCACCAAAGGCGTCATTTTGTCACTCGTCGCAGCGGTGCTCTGGACAGTCGGTTCGGTCACATTGAAAATCGGACTTAATCAGGTGGATACTATTTTAGCAGCCGCTATCCGTGTTACTACCTCGGCTTTAATTCTCACTGGTGTTACATTGGTCAGCAATACACCGAACAAGTTACGGTTGAAAACCTACGGCACGCGTAATTTAATATTTGTTGCTTGCGCGGGCGTTCTGACTTATACCATCGGCGCCTTGGGCTATGTCACCGCGATTCATCTTATCGGCGCCGGTAAAACAGTGCTGCTCTCCGCTTCCGCGCCTGTCTTTGTATTGCCGTTGTCGGTGTTTATTCTCAAAGAACGCCTTTCCCCACTGGCGCTCACCGGGGTTTTTATCGCGGTCGCTGGAATCTGTCTCGTTGCTTTGTGAAATCAAATTTAGTAATATATTCCTTCAAAATTCAGCCGGATATGCTATGTTAGATATATAAAGCGGTAGTTAACAGTTACCCTGGATAGTATTGTGGCATCATTAATAAAGCCAGCATAAAAGGAGTTAACATGAAATCTTTACGCACCCTCGGATTAATTGTCCTTGCCTTGTTGCTCTTTATCGGGGGAATCGGAACTGGTGTTTTTATCGATAAGCAAAATGCCAAACCAAACCCCAATACGGTTACGGTTCAACCCGGTACGGCGGCTGATTTCCAGCTTATGAATGAGGCCTGGGGTTTGATTAAAAGTAATTATGTTGATCAGTCTGCAGTGAAACCAACCAATCTGACCTACGGCGCGATCGGCGGTATGGTAGATGCGTTGGGAGACACCGGGCACAGCACATTTCTTTCCCCGACAGAAGTACAGCAGGCCAATGACTCCAATCAGGGACAGTTGCAGGGCGTTGGATTACAGGTGCAGGCAAAAAATGGCAATGTTGTAGTTGTTGCCCCTATAGACGGCTCTCCGGCACAAAAGGCCGGAATTGTTTCCGGTGATATTATCACGCAAGTTGACGGTAAACCGGTTACTGATGTTGTTACAGCTGTTACATTAATTCGCGGCACTGCGGGCACATCGGTAACTCTTACCATTCTGGATGCTGCCGGCAACACCAAAACTGTCCCGCTCGTCCGGGCTGTTATCAACCTGGTCAATGTCGCCTGGAATATGTTACCCGGTACGACGATTGCCCATCTCAGACTGGCTAGTTTCGCCGCGAATGTAACCGGCGAACTGGATACCGCATTGTCAGCAATCAAGGCACAAGGCGCTACCGGCATTATCCTGGACCTGCGCGACAATCCCGGCGGTCTTCTCGACCAGGCTGTTGCGGTCACCAGCCGCTTCATCAGCAAAGGCAATGTGATCCAGGAAAAAGACATAAACGGAAAAATAACAACCATTCCGGTTTTAAAGGGCATTCCCGTCACGAATACGTCGATGGTCATCCTTGTTAATCAGGGAACAGCTTCTGCGGCCGAGATTGTTGTCGGAGCTTTGGAGGATGCGGGACGCGCCAGGAGCATCGGTGAGACAACTTTTGGTACCGGCACTGTGCTGGTGCAATTCCCCCTTAGCGACCACTCTGCGCTGGTTCTGGCGATTCAGGAATGGCTTACTCCGTCCGGTAAGACGATATGGCATACGGGGTTGACCCCGGATACGGTCGTCGCTCTGCCGACCGGTGTGACTCCCTTATTCCCGCAAGCCGAAAAAGGAATGACACAAGCGCAAATCCAATCCAGCGGCGACCCACAGCTGCTGGCCGCGCTCAAAGCCTTCCCATAGTCAATAATCGTTAGTTTAGGTCTAATAGTAATTTAAATAATGACATAATAGGCATGGTCAAAAATCGGCGCTTCCGCGCTGTAGATGGCTGAGCGCTTTGATGCTTTCGCCGGGCTTAAATTTGTCCAGGCCGATCAGCAGGTGTTTAGACAGTTGTCTCCCGACTCTGCCGTAAGTGGCGGCCTCGCTGGCGACAGTCAAAAAACACGGAGCCCTGCATGCCGTGGTGGCCTTCGGCATCAACTTTATGCTATAACCGTCATGATGTTCAATATCTTTGATCGATAATATATAATCTTTTCCGGCTTCTTCCGTGTTTTTTACTTCTTCGCGGTACGTTTTTTCACTTCTACTTTTTCATGCGCCGGTCCGTTTGGTTTCCAGGTTGTCCAGACCGCATCGCCCATCTTGGCAGCTTCGTTACAGGCGCTGACGCGTAGCACTTTGGCCTGGGTTTTGCCGACGTTGGTGATGGAATGTTTGATGTTCGAAGGACAATAAAGCAGACTGTCGTGCCCGACGATCCTGACCGTATCGCCGATGACTGCCTTGATCTTGCCGGATATCACATAATAGGCATGGTCGAAGATCGGCACATCGTCGGCGTAGACATGGTAATGTTCTTCAATGCCGCCCCCGGGATTAAAGGTGCCTAAACCCATCATTATGTGGATGGCATTTTCTTTATCGGTCAGCTTGCCTTTATGCGTGGTCGGGTTAAGGAAGCTGTTAACATGTCCGTTATAATGATTCGTGTTCATGCCGTACTCATGTGTTTCCAATTCATTAATTGATACAACAAATCCCTTCCCGTAGTCTGCCATTTTTCACTCCTGCTTCTGATTATTTAAGTATTACAGACGATTATAATTGAATCTTCAGTCAAAATCTATTACGGGACGTATTTTTCTTCCAGGTCGTGCCAGAATTTATGTCCCCTGAGTTTGTCCGAAATCTCCCTGCCCTGTGTTCCCTGGCGGGCATTCGGGCCGCAGTCATAGAGTTCCTGGTATATAGTAAATAAAGTTTCTTTCACCGCGCCTGATGGTGAGGCATCCGGCATGCACATTTTCGCGCCGATATCCTCGTAATCTTGAATTGAAAAGCCGTCTCCCATGCCCCAGATCCAGACATCCGGCGCGCCGATCTGTTTAAAAAGTTTACTCAGGGTCTCTTTGTCCCTGCGTCCGTATTTAGACTCCGGCGGACGCTGGTGCGGCACGATCACATCCACGCCCAGTTTGACGAGCGCTTTAGCCCGCGCGACTACTTCTTCATCGCCCATCAACGCTCCGGCATCGATTCTGGCAAAGATCAGAAAATCTTTATCCATACCGTTTCGTGCTTCGATAATGGCGCCCATCTTGCCCAGATATTCCGCGCGCGGCAGCACTTCCAGCATGTTGTGCGGAACTCTGGCCGGGATGACCGGCTTGCGGTCGCTGAGATACATTGCGGCAGCGCCGGCCCGGATCAACTCCTCCGCGGTGCGAAAGGCGCCTAATGCTCCGCCGAATCCGTCATCGACATTGACGATAAGCGGTACATTGACCGAATTCGCGATACATTTGGCCCAATAAACTACTTCGGTAGAGGTGGCCAGGCCGATTCCCGGTAAACCAAGTTGCGCGTCACTGGCAGCGCTGACGGCCATGAACAGCGCTTTAAATCCCACTGTTTCGGCGATGCGGGCAGACATGGCGTCATATACCACCGGCAAACTGACAAAGCCGGGCTTTTTTAACAGATTACGAAGCATGGTTGTTTTTTTCATGTATTCCTCTTTGTTTGATATTTATTTTGGCATGGTTGTTAACAAAAATATATTCGGAAGAGTTAAGGCGCAGTCCTTAACCCTTCCGATGAATAACCTTTTAACAATCGGTTGCTTTTTCGTTATGTCGCTAATGCCCTGATGCTTTCTTGACACCCTGGTCTACCCAATACCTGGCTTCATAAAAGCTTAAATTGACCGGAGTGGAGCCGGTCGATTGGGCTTGAGCGTTAAAGCCTTTTACCCATGGTTGGCAGAGGCTCCAGGTATTTACGGTCAGCAGGGATACCGTGAGATGCTGGCGGGCGATATATTCGTTGGCATTTTCCAGTGTTTTTGCCAGATCATCCGGATTAGTTGCTGCCAGACCTGTGTTGTAATACCCGTCAATGGTCGGGTCGCTCACGCCAATATAATTATAAACAACTCCTGTCCTGAAGCGATTCAACTGCGCGACGGCGGTTTGGGTTTGTCCCAGTGTCCCGGTAGTGCGTTGTGCCAGCGCATCCTGCTTATGGTTGGTCATCACAAAAGATGCCCAGGAACTGGTATCCATCGGTCTGATTTCCATATCTACGCCAATCGCTAAGAAATATGACTTGATTGCCTGTAATAAATCCTGGTCGGCAGCGCTGTCGACGACAATGTCAGTCTTAAAACCACTTGGGAAACCGGCATCGGCCAGCAGCTTTTTAGCGGCGGTCGGGTTATATGTATAGGTATCTTTTAAATCCTGCGGCCAGGCCGAGTAGGGGAATCCCCCGCCGTTCTGATAAATCGAAGTCAGAGAAGAAGGAGACGGACTAACAAGGTTATTGTAGTAATTGGCTGCTAAGCCCGGCAGGTCGATTGCCATCTGCAATGCCTCGCGTACTCTGATATCTTTGTACGGCGCCATATCGTTGCGCGGATCGATGGTAGTGGCGGAGTTTGCCGGGACAGGTACCTGTAATATTGCCGGATTTGATTTCTGCACCAGTAGCGCTGTGGCGGAAGTAACTGAATCGATCAAGTCAATTTTACCGGTGCGTACGGCTGCTAAAGCTGTTGCATTGTCCGGAATTACCAGAATCTTCAGGGAATCGGCGTAGGGGAGTTTATTCTGGGGATAACGCTCGTCATAACCCCAGTATGCCGGGTTCTTTACCATTGTTGCCGAACCGCTGGAGACCACGTCAGTCAAAATGAAGGGGCCGGTACCGATGGCATGGTGCCAGTCATTGGCGTCGCCCCATTGATTCACCACATCGGATGCTTCAATACACTGAGTGGAGCTGACTCCCTGGATGGTAATCAGGTTTTGTGCAGCGTTCGCCACATTGAATTTGAAAACGACGGTATATTTATCCGTGGATGCCACTGATGTCATGGTTGTACTGGCCACATACGGGCTGGGTTTAGTAAAACCGGCGCCGATGCCGTAAAGGCGTCCATAATGGTACACCACGTCAGTGGCGGTCAACTCGCGGCCGTTAACCGGCGCGATGTTCTGCCAGTGGATGCCCTGACGGATGTGGACGACCAGAGTGCTCTGGTCGGAAAATTCCCAACTTTCGGCCAGACGGCCTTTGACAAATTTGGGGTCCAGGATCGTTAGTTTATAGTCAAATACGGCCGGGTCTAATGTCCAATCAGGTTCGAACAGTGTCTCCATCCAGCCACCCATAATGTTGGCCAGCTGTGAAGCGAAATACGGGTCAAAATTCGTAATGTTGCTGGTAGTGCGAAGTGAGATTTCGCCACCGTACTGGGGCGTGCCTAGCTTGTCCCACCAGTTGCCGGTAGCCGAAGTGGGGGTCGTGGCTGGTTTGGTGGTGGAGGTTGTGACAGATGCAGATGTCGTTTTCGAGGTTGTCGTGACAACCGGCGCAGAAGACGTCGTGGTTGTTGTTGTCGACGTCGTCGTGCATGATGCCAAAATCACAGAGGTCACGATCAAACACGTGAGTATAATCCAGATTAGTCCTCTTTTCATTATTCTCCTTAATGTTGTCATATGTTGTCCGGTATTAATGAACTTTAATGCCCCATGGACTTTTTCAGGTTCTGGTCTACCCAGAAACTGGCCTCATAAGTGTAGGCATAAAACGGACCGTTGCTGCCGGCGGTGGCGCCATATTGCCCGTTGAAGCCTTTAAGCCAGGGCTGCCCGATGTAGAAAATGGTCGGCTGCAGCAGGCTGATGGCAAAATGATGCTGAACGACATATTTATTGGCGTCGGTGACGATGGTTTTAACTTCATCGGTGGAAGTGGCGGCCAGCGCATTGTTATAGAAAGCGTCAACGGCAGGGTCACTGACCACACATACGTTCTGTGATGAATTTGTAAAGAACTTGGTCAGTTGCCGGATGGGGTAGAACGTCACTCCGAGCGAGCCGGTCGTGCGGTAGGCGAATGCGTCGTTCTTGTGGCCGCTGGTAACAAACGCGGTAAATGCGGTGTGAGTCATAACGTTGATCGTCATGTCAACACCAACCTTGGCGAAGTAGGATTGGACCACCTGCAGCAGGTCTAGATCCGCGAGGTTATCTGCGGCGCAGTTAGTCTTGAAGCCAGACGGGAAACCGGCAGCGGCCAGTAACTGTTTCGCCCCGGTCGGATTGTAGGCGTACTCGTCTTTGAGAGATTGCGGCCATTGACTGTACGGGAATCCCCACCCTTTGAGGTAGTTCGAGGTCAATGGCAGCGGAGACGGATCGGCGCTGCCGACATAATAAGTTTGCGCGAGCTCCGGCAGGTTGAGCGACATTTGTAATGCCTGCCGCACTCTGACGTCATTGAAAGGCGCCTTGTCATTGCGTGGGTCTAGTGTCAAACCGTTGCCCAGCGGGACGGGTATCTGATTTATTTCGGGATTTGTTTTTTTCATTGCCTGCGAATCCGGCAAAGAAAGCGAGTCCATCAGGTCGATTTTACCGGTGCGCACTCCTGCCAGCGCAGTGGAGTTGTCAGGAATGATCAGGCAATTCATATTGTCGGCGTATGGTAATTTGTTCTGAGGATACCGGTCGTCGTATCCCCAGTAATTGGGGTTTTTCACCATGGTTGCGGAACTACCGGAAATATAATCTTTCAAAATAAACGGGCCGGTGCCGATAGAATGATGCCAGTCGCTGAGATCTGTCCATTGTTTGACGGCGTCAGGACACTCGATAGTGCAATCGCAACCGGGAGCCTGCATGTTCTGTAAGATAAACTCCGGGTTGGCGGCGGAGAATTTCATGGCGACAGTATATTTATCGGTGGCGGTGACAGACGTCAGGTAATTAAGCCAGAGGTCAGTTTTAAAATAGGCATTGGGAGCAGTATAACCGCTGCCTAGTCCGTTCATCCGGTTAAAATGAAATACGACATCATCGGCGACAAATTCGCGTCCGTTGGCCGGCGGGATGTCCTGCCAGTGAATGCCCTGGCGTAAATGGAGGATGAGGGTGGCAGGGACGGTAAACTCCCAGCTCGTTAACAGGTTCCCTTTCGTATATTCCCCGGATACGTAGCTCAACTGGAAGTTTTGTACCGCCGGGTCTACTTTCCAGTCCGGTTTGAACAGTCCTTCCATCCATATCCAATATAAGGCCATTGATGCGGTGCCCTGGTTGGGGTCAAAGAACAGGGGATCGGTGGAGACGCGCATGCTGATTTCCCCGCCGTACTGGGGCTTGCCGAGCGAGTCCCACCAGTTACCGGCAGTAGTGGCGCTGGTGGTAGCGGTCGGTTTGGTGGTGGACGTGGTTACCGGTGCAGCCGTCGACGTCGAGGTGGTGGTGACAGCCGGTTTAACGGATGTGGTAGTCACTTGCGAAGTTGTCGATGTCGTGCAAGATGCCAGAATCAGAGATGCCAGGATCAAACAAGTGAGTGCAATCCAGATTATTCCTTTTTTCATTTCAATCTCCTTTATTATTCGGGGAATGTTGGAATCTTTAATAAAGTCACATGGCGTAAATATCCGGATAATCGTTTCTTATCCGATATTTCATCCTATAGGAATTCTTAATAGATTTCTTAATAGAAATCCGAGAGTACCATGCAGTATATCATCGGTTTTTAAGTTTGTCAAACAAAAGTCGGGAGTGAATAGTAAGACTGCTTTATATGTAACCGGCTGAACAGCCAATAATCAAGGAAAATACGAAATCCCCGAAGGTATCGAAATACCAAATAAATTCCAAATTTAAACGCAAAATAATCGACACACATTATCTGTCGATTGACTTTCGGGGCGTAACGAATGGGGGCTGCGTCAGAGTAAAATGCGCGAATAAAATTCCGGCATTCCCTTGATACCAGGACTCAGGCGGAACAACGCTCCCGCGCGCGGGCCGTTTTTTGTCTTGCCGCCGCGGCTTGCCGTTGTGACGTACATATCGGTGAGAGTATCGCCGCCGAACGTAACGCTCGATACTTTACTGGCAGGAAAACGAATACGCTGCTCCTCGATGCCTTGCGGTGAATATCGGACCAGCGACCAGCCGTCCCACCGGGCCGACCAGATATGTCCTGCCGCGTCTACGGTCATACCGTCTGGAACGCCTTCTTCGGCAACAGATAATTTGAGAAATACCCGCTGATTGGCTAATGCTCCGGTTTCCCGGTTGTAATCGAAGATGTAGATTGTTTTTGCAACCGAATCGGTGTAATACATCTGCTTGCGGTCGAGCGTGAAACCCATACCGTTGGAACAGCCGATATTATAGAGAATCTTGTGTATCGAACCGTCGGTATCCAGACAGTAAAGCCTGCCCGGGATACCTTTATCCGAGTAAGTGCCGCAGAAGACACGGCCTTCCGGGTCCGCGATCACATCATTAAAACGCAATTTACGTTCCTCCGGAATTTCTTTAATGACACTGGTAATTTTCCCATTACGCCAGAGAACCACCTCTCCTTTTGTGCGGAAAAGGAGCAGCGCGCCGTCTTGCTGAATAGTGAATCCGCCCACAGGTATATCTTCATAACACATTTCGGATTTGCGAGTCGCGGGGTCGAAACGGAATATCCGGCCTCTATCGATGTCGACCCAATACAGCTTCTTTTCTTGGGGGTGCCAGAGTGGGTTTTCTCCACATTCGTCCTGATAATCCGCGATCAATTCCGGTTCCATCGGGAGGCTCCTTCACACTGATTTAAATCGGGTAATAAAAAAGCCCCGCAGATTTCAGTCCGCGGGGCTTTTGCTTAATTATATTATTCCGTGCGCAGGGCTTTGATTGGTTCCAGGCGGGAGGCATTCCAGGCCGGGTAAAATCCGAAGAAAAGTCCGATTCCCACGGACACGGAAACTGCCAGAATAATTGAGGAACTGGTAATGACTGTCGTAAAAAGCCCTGTACGGTTGATAATAAGCGCCCCGCCTACGCCAAAAATCACCCCGATAATGCCGCCGCTAAATGTCAAGAAAATGGCTTCGACGAGGAATTGACTCCAGATATCGCTTTCTTTAGCGCCTAACGCTTTGCGGATACCGATTTCGCGGGTTCTTTCCAATACCGAGACAAGCATGATGTTCATCACACCGATACCGCCGACCAGCAGTGAAATAGCGGCGATCGCACCCAGCAGCAGGGTCAATTGGCCGGTAATGGAGTTTACGCTGGCCAGCAATGCCTCAACTGAGGTAATCTGAAAATCAGCTTTGGTTGGATCGGTAATGGCGTGGCGGTCAAGTAGCAGCGCAGTAATATCATTGGTGACCTGGGTAGCATATTTCACGTCTGTTTCCATGATGCCGATTGTTCTCACGACATGGTCGCCGTTTTTCGTCAGTGATTGTCCGCCCAGTAATTGCAAAGTGGTGAACGGCGTAATGATCGAGTTATCCGTCGAGCCTGCAATTGACTGGCCGCTGGATTGCATGACGCCGGTCACATTTAAAATATAGTTACCGGCCCGGATCTGTTGACCCAGAGGGTCTGAATCAGGGAAAAGCGTAGTGGCAACAGTGGCGCCGATGACGGCGATGCGGGCATTACTGTTATAATCGTCAGCGGTGATGAAATCGCCTTCGGCCATTTTTACACCGTAAACAGTGGCATAATCCGGGGTCACACCGGTGACGGTGGCACGCATGTTCTGGTTACCTGCAATGGCCTGTACGGTAGTAGTGGATGAGGGGGCAACCGCCTGGACATTAGCAACATTGGCGGCAATCGCATTGGCGTCTTCCAGAGTTAAAGTATTTGCGCTGCCGAAGGCCGTGCGTACTCCGGATGTTTGTGTGAATCCCGGGCTGATGAAAAGGGTATTGGCGCCCAGACTGGAAATACGGGAAACAACTGACTCAGTGGTGCCTTTACCGACGGCGAGCAAAATAATAACGGCGGTAACCCCGATAACAATGCCCAACATCGTCAAAAGACTGCGCAGTTTATGAGTAGAAATTCCTCCCCAGACCGCCCCCAGTAATCCAACTAGTTTCTTCATAAGTTTTCCTCCGCGATAATCTGACCATCCTTGATGTGGATGATCCGCTGGCAGCGGTGGGCAACGGTGGCATCATGGGTGACAATAATTAAGGTAGTTCCCCTTTCGGCATGTAACGAAAGGAGAATTGACATTACTTCTTCGCCGGAACTGCTGTCCAGTTGGCCGGTCGGTTCGTCGCATAAAAAGAGCGCGGGGTCTTTGACAATGGCGCGGGCAATGGCCACACGCTGCTGTTCGCCGCCGGAAAGTTCCAGCGGACGGTGATGCAGACGTTTGTCTAGTCCAACCTTGCCGAGTGCTTCGATGGCGGCTTTCCGGTTAACCCCGCCGGCATAGGTCATCCCCAGTTCCACGTTAGCCAGCGCAGTAATGCGGGAAAGCAGGTTAAATGTCTGAAAAATAAACCCGATACTCTTTCCGCGTATTGCTGCCAGTTCGCTGCTTTTCAGACGGCTGACCTCTTTATCTTCGAAGTAATATTTCCCGGTGCTCGGTCTATCCAGGCAGCCGACAATATTCAGCATTGTGGTTTTACCGGAACCGGAGGCACCCATGATTGCTACCAGCTCGCCTTTCTTGACCTGCAGGTTGATACCTTTCAGCACCACCAGGTCGCGTTTGCCCATCTTATACGACTTGGTGATATTCTCAAGCGTAATCATGTTATTCGGGGCTATCATCTCAAAATGCCCCCTCCACCGATGCCCGGAATTCCGCCGGGCCGGCTCGTTGTAGTGGTAGTGCCGACAGAGAGACCGGTCTTGGTGATGAGTATCGTTTCTCCGCCGTTTAATCCTGTAAGTATTTGAGTATTTTGATAGTCCTTTAAGCCTGTAGTGACTTCTGTTTGTGTCGGCGTGCCGCTGCTGGACTTAACCTGTACATAGCTTTTGCCGCTGACGACTTTAATCGCCTGGTTGGGGACCACGACTACGTTCACTGCTTGTTTTTCAATCAGATTTACGGTCAGAGACAAGCCCTGGCGGAGTTGCGTAGCTGTGGCTGCGGCGGCGGCCTGTCTGGCGGCCTGCGCCTGCTGGAGTTGGGCAATCTGATCCGGTGTTAAACTACCTGTCCCGCCTGCACCCGGGGTGCCTGTGGGGAATGTTCCGGTGCCTGTTCTGCGGGTACCGGTGGTAGTAGTGGTCGTCCCTGATTGACTGGCTGGTGTTGTGGCCGCGGTAGTATCGGTCTGACCGGTCGCAGGTGTAGTGGTAGTTGTTCCCGTGCCGGTACCCGGTCCGGTGCCATTTCCAGCCCCGCCTCCTGTCCTTGTCCC
>Ga0182019_10000218_pt1 | contig 28670 bp, 25 predicted proteins | sample 812E2MmetaG_FD_120483 | JGI IMG/M metagenome (GOLD analysis project Ga0182019, IMG submission 120483) | Permafrost microbial communities from Stordalen Mire, Sweden - 812E2M metaG | ecosystem: Environmental > Terrestrial > Soil > Wetlands > Permafrost | place: Sweden: Stordalen | collected...
AAATATTATACCTGATTGAGGTACAGATATCAGTAAGGCTCCCCAGACCTACTCCCTGAATATAGCTGGTATTATATCTTGCACCGCCATTATTATAATCTTTTCCGGATGAAATACAATCTTCAACAAGCAGCGAGAGAAACGGAACAGGCAGCCATTCAGCAAATGTTTTCATTATAACATTATTTCCTCTTATCTTTATGTTAATCAGATAATTGACCTGTATTTTGAATGCTTCGAGAAGATCTTCAAATGTTTTATGATCATGTGCATAGCCGGTCTCTAAACCTACCCTGGTGTTTGTTCTTTTATCAAAGCCGTTATTGAGAGCCAGTTCCAGCGCTTTTGTAAGGTTGAAATATCCGGTAAGCCAGTAAGCCTCTGTACCAAATGCACCAGTTTCGACACATCCGGAAGCACCTCCGTTACGGGCATCGACAATACTTTTCCCCTGTCTCAGGAGCTCCTGAACAATTGCTTCAGTGCTGAAGCATGAAGGCTGTCCGAATCCAGTACGGATAATATCGAGTGCTTTATGAATGTACCTGTCAGGATTCTTCCTGCTTATCTGCACCATGGAGCTGGGCTGAAGTATCCTCATCTCCCTGATAACATCAAGGAGGATATAGGTCATCTCATTTACAGCATCAGAGCCATCCGCCTTGACTCCTCCAAGGTTAATAAGACAGAAATCCGTATAAGTGCTGCTCTCTGAGGCAGTCACTCCCATTTTGGGAGGAGAAGGATGATTGTTGAATTTCACCCAGAAACAGCCAAGCAGGTCAAATAATTCCTTCTCTTTCAACGATCCTGCTTCCTTCTCTTTTCTGTAAACCCTGTACAGATGCTGGTCAAGCCTTCCGGGATTGAATGAATCCCACGGGTTCAGTTCTGTTATAACACCTAGATGAATGAACCAGTAGTGCTGAAGCATCTCATGAACACTCTCAGGAGCATTGGCCGGGACTTTGCGGCAGATTGTCGACATTTCGAGAAGCTCTCCTTTCCTTTCAGCATCTTTTTCAGCAGCTGCAAGCATCTCCAGTTCACCGGCATATCTGTTTGCATACATAATGATGGCGCCGCAGGCGATGTCCATTGCCTTGAGTTCCTCATTTTTATCATAAGCCAGCGGATCAGTGAAATAATCCAATTCTGATACAGCCTTTGAAATTTCTTCTTTCAGCTTCAGGAATCCTGAGCTGAACATCTTATATCCAAGCACTGTATGACCAGGCGCCCTCTGCTCCTGGAATTCGGTGAATACCCCTGCATTATATGCGTTGCGCCATTCAGGTGTCATCAGATCCATGATCCTGTCGCGGTTGCTCTTACCTTTCCAGAAGGGTATTATCTCTTTTTCATAGATGCTTTTTACATCATCGTCAACGGCGAATGACACTTTTTCCCTTGAATTGAGTATTTCAAGATCCTGCATTGAATGCAGGCTTATCTCGGGGTAAGTAGGAGTCTCCTTCGGCGCAGGACCTCTCTCTCCGACAATAAGTTCACCTTCTCCAATATATAACTTCTTGTTTCTCAGAAGATATTCGAAGGCTTTTGCCCTCAGCACCGGGGCTGACAACCCACGTGATTCATCACTTTTATAGAACTGAGTCATCAGCAATGCACGCTCCGGAGAAAGTACTTCTGCCGCATTCAGGCTTTGTTCTCTTAATCTTTTAACTCTTTCTGATAGTATCATATGATAGTAATCTTATTTACAGTTATTCATTCTAATTCCTTTGCGTCCTTGGTGTGTACTTTGTGCTCTTAGTGGTTAAGTTTTAAAACAATTAACCACAAGGGGGAGTCACAAAGGACTCGAAGGGAAGAAATATCATTTTCAACTCTTTTCTTTTAATTGAAGTAATTTATCCTCCGATCTTTACTTTTATGCCAGTTTTGGCAAAAAATTGCTTTAGTTCATTCATCCTGGATGCGGATGGAGGTTCAATTCCCTCCATCCTGTCGGCGATGTTCATTCTTTTATATTTTGATGATCCGATCCTGTGATAAGGAAGAAGGCAAATCTTTATGAAATTGTCTGTCCTGTTTTCAGAAATGAAAGATTTTATTTTTTCAAGATGATGATCATCATCATTGAAACCAGGTATAACAGGTATTCTAACCATAACATCAATGCCGCTATCGAGTATCATTTTAAAATTATTTATAATAAGTGTATTTGATACACTTGTAAATTTCTCATGCTTATCATCATCGAGATGCTTTATATCGAAAAGGAAAAGATCAGTGTATGGAATTATTGCAGAATAATTGGTGGGCAATGAGTAACCTGAAGTATCCACTGCAGTATGGTACCCACTTCCCTTGCATGCCTTCAGAGCTTCAAGTAAGAACTCTGACTGAAGCATTGGTTCGCCGCCAGAGAACGTGACACCTCCTCCTGATTCAGCTAAAAATGGCCTCTCCTTTTCGAGTATCCCCAGGACCTCATCGACCGAATAATATTCTCCTGCTTGCCGGAATTTAATAAATTCCATATCTCCTACCTTCTCTATAACTTTAACTTCCTCAGGCTGCTGCAAAATACCCTCCGGGTTATGGCACCACCAGCACGATAAGGGGCATCCCTTCAAAAAGAAGGTAACCCTGATGCCCGGCCCATCATGGATTGAATATCGCTTTACACTGAATATCAGACCTTTCATATAAAAGCAAAAGTTAAAAGAAAAGGAAAAAAAACTTGGGAAAATTCAGAGCCCGGAAACTGGGTACTGAAGGTTGGTTATTAAGAATAGAACATAAGACAACTGTAGAGTCTTCTTCCAAGTCTCTGCCAGTTAAAACGATATTCTAAACTCAATATCATCACCTGATTTTAGCACTGCAAATTACGAATTTTATTGCAATAAATGCCTCAGAGGTCGAAAAAGATAATATTTGCATCCGGATCCTTACAAAATTCGAAGTGAATTTTACGAAGCCCTATTTTATTATAATGCTGAATATCTTGATCTTATAATGCGTTAATAAATGATTAACACAACTTTAACAAAGATTGCTGCAACAAAATGCCTCGGCAATCGTCATTAGAATAAATAAATAAAGTTTACTCTAAGGCCGTTCGGCCAATTCTACGATCAGGTTTATAGTTAATCAGAAGAGGGCATCGCCAGGTGCCCTCTTCTTTTAAAAAGGAATTTATATCTTTACATCAATAATCTTTCCATTACACAATGAAAATCAGGTCATTACTCATTTTCTTTATATTACAGGCTATTATGTTCAGGTCAGCAAGCGGGATTTTACCTGTTGCTAAAAAAGGAATGATTGATCTGCGGCATATAAGCGACAGCGAGCAATTCATTATTAGCCTGAACGGCGAATGGGAATTCTACTGGAATAAGATGCTGCGCCCGCACGACTTTGAAGGAAAAGATATTAACCCAGATTACTATGGGATGGTTCCCTCATACTGGACAGACTATCCAAAGGATAAGGTCAATACAGACAGGTTTGGCTTTGCAACCTACAGGTTAAAGGTTTTGTTGCCGCCTGGCTACAGAAAATCACTGGCTTTTGATATTCCGGTATTTGATTCATCCTATGATATTTATATCAACAATAAATACTTTGGAGGCAATGGGGTCCCAGGCAGATCTGAAAGTGAGTCTAAACCTGGCTACAGAATGAATTTCTTCAGGTTTGATCCGCCTTCCGATACCCTGACAATAATTGTAAATGTCTCCAATTATTTTCACAGGCGTGGAGGGTTCTGGCTTCCTGTTAAACTGGGAACATTCAGTAAAGTTCAGAAACAGCTTGCAAACAATTGGGCAGTTGAGTGGGCGACAATCAGCTTTCTTTTAGGATTTTCATTCTTCTTCCTGTTTTTCTTTCTTATTTACCCGAAAGAAAAAGTTATGGGCTTCTTCTGCATGGCTACCATTGGTCTCGCTCTGAGGCCGCTCTTTACTTCTCACTTTCTGATATACAATTTTGCAGATATAGGGTGGACCTGGACTATCAGGTTTGAGTATCTCTCTCTTTTTCTTACAATTATGGGCTGGCAATGGTTTGCTTCCGCTCTTTATCCATTGCGTATATTCAAGAGATTTTCATTCATAATGACTGTGGTATTCTTCATCCTCTTTATCCTAACATTATTTCTCCCGGTAAAGATCTTCAGCTATTCAACTTTCGTTATCTACCCTGAGATGATCATTCTGATGGTCTATGCAATCGCCAGAAGCTTCGAAGGCATACTGAAAAAAAATAAACTTGATATTGCATATTTCCTGGCATTTGTAATGCTGATCATGGGTGGAATACACGACATAAGGGTTTCACTTGGAAAAGCATCAGAGGGAACAGGCTATATTCTTACATATATTGTCGTAATATTTGTATTTATCCAGGCTTCACTACTACTTTATAAATGGGTCTTATCCTATTACGAAAAGGATAAACTGCAGAGCGACCTGGAGTTTTTGAACCGTAACCTTGGAGTGCTTGTGAACGAAAGAACTCAGGAACTCAAACGAAGGAATGAGGAGATTGAACAGCAGAATGCAAAAATTGCCTTGCAGAACAAACAGTTATCTGATACTATTCAAATAAAGAATAAGATTTTTTCTGTCGTAGCGCATGATCTAAGGAGTCCTGTAGTCAATATATTATATATGCTCAATCTTCTTAAGGAAAAGGAATACAAGGAAAAATATGACACATTTGCCAACTCAAGTATCCAGTATGCGCAGAATGTTATTTCGCTGCTTGAAAATATGCTTGTTTGGGGAAGAGGCCAGGAGGATAAAATAAAATATTCTCCTGAGAAATGGAACCTTGCAGACATCATCCTGACAAACCTGAGCATCTTTAAGGAGTCGGCTGACTTAAAGGAGATTTCGATGAATTTTACTCAGGTTGGAAACTCAATGGCATTTTTCGACAAAGATCTTCTCGATATCATCATCAGGAACCTGCTATCAAATGCGATAAAATATACTCCGAGAGGGGGCAGGGTAAGCATTCTCCTGAAGGATAAGAGCGCCGATAGCAAAGGAATGCTGCTAAAGATCTGTGACAATGGAATCGGAATATCGGACAAGAAGCAAAAGGAACTGTTCACACTTGCTGAAATTACAAGTACTCCAGGTACGGATAATGAAAAGGGAACAGGCCTGGGATTGAAGCTTTGTGCTGAGCTTGTGCAAATATGCAAAGGGACTATAAGTGTTGAAAGCAAGGAAGGGGAAGGATCGTGCTTTTCAATTGTATTGCCTGTATAATTAAAATCATCTGAAATAAAAAGCACATCCACATTATTCTTCAGGCTTACAGTTTCTTTACAGAATTGAAGGATAAATTTGGCCTTCCCACGGAACTATGAAGATACTGATTATCGAAGATGAGAAAGACCTGCTTGAGGCTATGTCCGGTTATCTTACCCTGCAGGGAATGCTTTGCGAAACAGCATCAACCTTTTTTAAGGCTGAAGACTCATTATCAGATTACAATTACGATATAATCATTCTTGATCTTACACTGCCTGATGGAAACGGGCTTGACCTGATTAGTCTTATAAAAGAGAGAAACAGCAAAGCAGGACTATTGATAGTTTCAGCAAGGAATTCGCTGGATGATAAAGTCAAAGGCCTTGACCTTGGTGCTGACGACTATATTACCAAGCCATTTCATCTTGCCGAGCTGAATTCGCGAATCAGATCGCTGGCAAGAAGACGTTTCTTCGAAGGTAAAAATGAGTTGACTTTCAATGAAATAACAATCAATACTGATTTCCTTGAGGTCGCCGTTAACGGGGAATTGCTAGATCTTACGAGAAAAGAATATGATATTCTGCTTTACTTCATGGTAAACAGGAACAGGGTAATAACCCGGGAATCAATTGCCGAACATATATGGGGTGATAATTCAACTTTTGCCGATAATTTTGATTTTATCTACAGTCATATTAAAAACATCCGGAAGAAAATTGAGCAGAAAAAAGGGGAAAACTACCTGCATAATATTTATGGTATCGGATATAAATTCAGTGAATGATGAAATTGCTTCAAAAAACGAACCGGGCTTATTTTATCCTTTCAGCATCAGCATTTGCAGTTGCAGGTCTGGTTACTTATCTTGTTCTCTCACTGTTCCTTGAATCTCAGCTTAATGAAAAACTGGCTGACACCAAAGATCACCTGATTAAAACCATTGAATTATCAGGTATTGTCTACAACGACCCTCCTTATATTGAGGTGAAGGAAGAGCCGGCTTCATCTGAAATTAAAGATTTTTACAGCGATACGATTTTATTTGATACTTCTGAAAAAGAAAGTGTTCCATTCAGGCAACTTACAGGTACAGCTTCAATAAACAGTAAAAATTATAAAATCATAATCAGGAATACACTTATCGAAAAAAGTGATTTTCTTCTGACCATTGTACTAACTACAGTATCATTATTCGTATTGCTCCTGTTATGCTTGTATTTTATAAATAAAAAGCTTTCAAAGAGAATATGGTCACCTTTTTACAGCATCCTAAATGAGCTGAAGAAGTTCTCACCTGAAAATTCTTCATTTGCCCTGACGACCTCCGGCGGCATCGAAGAATTTGAAGAGCTAAAGATTACAATGAATAAGCTGACCGCAAAAGTGATTTCAGATTATCAGGTTTTAAAACGGTTCACAGAAGATGCATCCCACGAAATACAAACTCCCCTCTCTATTGTTCAATCAAAACTTGAGTCACTTATTCAGGAGCCTGACCTGACTGAAATGCAGGCTGCCCAGATTCAATCGGCTTATTCAGCTTCTGTCCGGCTGGCAAAACTTACAAGATCGATGCTTTTTCTGGCCAGAATTGAGAACAGGCAGTACCCGGAATCAGAGGAAATTGACCTCGAATCAATAATCCGCAGTCATATTGAACTCTTTTCTGAAGCGATAAGGGGAAAATCATTGTCAGTTGAAATTCATTCTGCCTCTGGATGCTCACTGAATGCAAATGTTTTTCTTGCTGAATCACTTATACAGAATCTTTTGGGAAATGCCATAAAGCACTCTTTCAGCAACAGCAGCATTATAATTGAATTAAAGCAGGGATCACTTGAAATTTCCAATAACGGCGCTCCTTTGCAGGTTGAATCCCGGAAATTATTTGACAGATTTTATAAAGCCAGTAGTTCTTCAGATTCCTTTGGCCTGGGGTTATCAATTGTAATGGAGATTTGCAAAGCCTATAACTGGCATATCACTTATACAGTTGAAAATAATCTGCATAAAGTCACTGTCATATTTTAAAGTACAGAATCCTTACAGAATCCTTTCTTTATTTTGAATCATTAATCTTAAAATTTAAATTATGAAGAGGTTATTTTTCGTTTCAGTAATGTACCTGGCGTTTGGCATTATTGTCAGTGGCCAGAAAAATGTGCCTCAACCTGTAAATACAGCATTTTCACAGAAATACCCGAATGCTGCCTCTATAAAGTGGGCAAGTGAGGAAGCAAATGAATGGGAAGCCGAGTTCAAGCTTAATGGCAAAGAAATGTCGGCATCTTTCGATAATTCCGGGAAATGGCTCGAATCAGAAACAGAAATAGCAGCAAAAGAACTCCCTGCTGCAATTTCCGGTTTACTTGCAAAAGAATTCGCAGGGTACAAGACTGACGAAATATCTATCCTGGAGAGTCCTGAATTAAAGGGATTCGAAGTCAACCTGAAAAAAGGTGAAACAGTTCTTGAAGTAGTCTTTGATAATGCCGGAAAGATTCTGAAAAGAACCGATGTCTCCAAAGAAGAAAAAGACGAAAAACATGAGAAGAAATAATTTTAACTCATTTTGCAATGATCTGATCCATGGTGAAGTATCATGGATCTTTTTGTTTCCGGAATAGTCAAATGACTATTAAAATGTAAATACAATCTGCTCCTGAGACAGATGATTTCAGCTGACAGTCGGCTCAATATCCTTTCTAAGGCTGTCAGCAGTAAACCTTGTATTAAGGTCTTTTATTGAACCAAGACTCTCCATAAGATCAGGTAGATAATCAGTTTGTCCAATGAAGGTCCAGAGGTATGCAACAACGGCATATATTTTACCAGTCGTGAAATTATCGACATCCACACAAATAAAGAGAACCACTATAAAAATAATAACCAACAATACTTTAACTATCGAATAGCTGAGAGCATTCCATTTTGCAATTCTTGTCCTGGGAAGGATCATATTGTCAAAGAACTTGTGTATCGTCGAAGTATTCCTGTTTTCTATTAGCTTATAGAGCTCCTCCTGGTTATCATGAATATCCTTTTGAAGGACAGCAACATGCTTCCTGTTGTTATTGTTGACATACGCAACCGGAATTACAACAGCAAGGCAAACCAGCGCAATCCTATAATCATAAAAGAAGAGAGCAATGATAGCCCCTGCTGACGCCGCCAGCTGCCATAATGCTTCCGGCAGCTTATCCTTAAAAAATGCAATATATTCCTTTACAAGCTCGGCTCTTACAAGCATCTTTGAATATTGGTCACCCTTCGATTTTGATTCTTCAATAACCTTGGTGGCTACATCTGCGTACATCTTCGAATAGACTCCACCTGTAAACAGCCTGTGAAGTCCTCCTCCTATAACGTTTACCATGTACACAATTATCCATATCATAAGAGGAAGCATGTAATTTGCTTTCTCATGATCGTAAAAATGGTCAATAAGCGCATCCAGAAGCTTACCAAAAAAAGTAGGTTCTATTATCCAGGCTATGTTCTCAATCAGGACAAAACAAAGAAGCATCCCGATAGGATACCTGTATTTAGAAAGGATCTGTTGAAGAGTCATAACTAAAGTTGTTGGATTTGATCATGACGAAATTAACAAAAAGAATCCTATAAGCCGGACAAAATAATTGACTTTAACATCAATTTAAAACATGACCTCTCAGGGTAAAATGACTGTTTGTTCGGCTAAATTGATTAATTTAACGTCATTGTAATCCAAAAAATCATAATTATGAAGAAAATTTTTATAGCTGTTATTTTTGTCTGGTTGGTTTCAGGATGTATACCGAATAAGAAAGTAGATGGAGTTTACCGGTATTATATGGGTAAAAATAAAAATTTTGATATCTGGATCATAGACGGGAACCGGGTTAGGGAAAAGATTTACAAGGAATTTCTCTATGGAGGCAATGAGCAGCGATATATATTTAACCCTAAAGGTGAGATATGGATCGACAATGCGATCTCCTGCGAAGAATATGATCTGACTGTGGCCCATGAGCTTAATGAAAGGCACCTGATGGCAAAATTCGGCTGGACCTATGTGACTGCACATGATTCTTCGCTGATGCTCGAACAGGTGATAAGGCACCAGAACAAGGAAATATGTGAAGCTCATGAGGCTTCACTTAAGAAAGTATCGGTGCTTGATTCGTACAATATAAAGGAGATCAGGAATCTGCCTGACAGCATTTATCTTCAGAATATTTATCGCATTCCGGAAGGAACAAGAGATGGTATTTCCATATGGGTTGTCGACGGATATCTCATCCGTAAAAATATCTATCCTGATTTCGGTTTCAGCGGGAATGATCTTGCATACCACTTCATACCACCAAAAGAGATATGGATTGATGGCCAGATTTCTTGCGAGGAGACAGAGTATTCAATCGCACTTGAAATGAATGAGCGAAAACTCATGTCAGAAGGCAAATCTTACAGCGACGCATATGAGGATGCAGTTCAGATGATTCAGAATTCAAGGTTAGCAATGGAGAAACTGCTAAAATCGCATTTCAAGATTGCCGTGCCCGACTCCCTTGAACGCGATTCAGGTGTAATCGACCCTGATGAAAAATAACCACTTCTGTGAAAGTGTAATATTTTTTTATTTTGCCATTATAAAGTGCCAGAAGAGATAGTACTTTTTATCAATAAGATGGGTATAGGTAACGAATATATTTCTGGCAGCATCGAAAATAAAAGCTACTATATTGGTTTGGACATCGGGTCCATATCACTGAATACGGTAGTTCTTGATGAAGATTATAATGTCAGGGAGGATTATTATGAATATGTGCATGGGAGACAGTAACTGTATGATCAGATTATTCTGAATCCCAGCCCTTCCAGAACCTTCCTTGCCTGATTTGAGCCATGAGTCAGGCTGACATTGAATGCCGCGAATTCGCGCCGCACCCTGTAATCTCCCCTCTGTTTTTCAAAATCAGACGGTGAGAACCTGAGACTAATATTGTCCTCATCTATATTATAAGTATGCAGGACAGCTTCCAATATCACAGCCTCATCGGTTTTACCTTTTCCATCAATATGAATCTCGGGTATTTCCGGTTCGGGGATATTCTGAGGGAACCATTCTTTCAGAGGTAAATTAAATTGGTGGCATAACGCATTGACTATAATTGAAGTCCCTTTTGCCTTTCCATCTGTAGAATAGCCTGCAATATGAGGAGTTGAAAGAAATGTCTTTGCCATCAGGTCGATGTCGATATCCGGTTCATGTTCCCATACATCTAAAATGGCTCCTCCAAACTTACCTGAATCAAGTGCCTTTTTAAGGCACTGTGTCATAACCACCTCTCCCCTGGATGTATTGATAAACCATGTCCCCTTTTTCATCTTTTTGAATGTTTTATCATCGAAAAGATGATATGTGCTGTCTTCGCCAACAATATTAAGGGGGACATGAAGTGTCACAATATCTGAATTGTATAATATTTCTCCGAGCGACACAAAATTCTTGTCACCCTCTTTTCTGGCTCTCGGCGGATCATTAAGCAATACATTAATACCTAAAAGTTTTGCCAGCTTCTCGACTCTTGACCCCACATTTCCCACACCAATGATACCCAATTTTTTACCGGCAAGATTAAAACGGAATTCAGATGCCAGTTTAAGCATCGCAGCAGCCATATACTGCTGCACGGATACTGAATTACACCCGGGAGCATTGGTCCACATTATTTTATTCTTCTCGCAAAACTGGGTGTCGATATGATCAAAACCAATTGTTGCCGTTCCTATAAAACGGACTCCAGTATCTTTCAGCAGAGACTCGGTGCATTTTGTTCTGGTCCGGATAAGAAGAGAGTCGGCATCCAGGATGTCTTTCCTGCTGATCTTATTACCAGGCAGGTATACAACCTCAGCATAAGGCTCAAGAACTCCTTTTAAAAACGGTATCTTATCATCGGCAACAATTTTCATTTTATCGGATATTTATTGTGAAAATAAACAATTTTTTACTCCCTAAACTCAGATTTAACTTTTAATGAACATTTAATAATAATTTTATATTACTTTATAAGAGGTATTAAGACCTGGTGGAAAACTAATTGTTTCTGAACATACGACCCTGGTACCTGTTTAAGTAATTTATAATGCTTTAGCTATTACCGATGAAATAATTTAAATAATAAAGACAGTTTCTTTTTTGAATAATATTATGAACAAAATGAATATCCCGGGTAATGTTGATGAGTATATTGCAATATATCCTGAGAATATCCGCATTATGCTCGAGAAGATCAGGGCAGCTATCAGGCAGGCAGCTCCGGAAGCACAGGAGAAGATCAGCTACCAAATGCCTTCATATAAGCTTAAAGGGATGCTGGTTTATTTTGCTGCTCATACCAACCACCTGGGCTTCTACCCTTTCAAATCGGCAATTGAAGCTTTCAGAAGCGAACTGGAGCCGTATCAGACCTTAAAAGGAACGGTTCAGTTTCCATACAACAAACCACTACCTGTTAATCTGATCAAAAGGATCATTAAATTCAGAGTTAGAGAAAACCTGGTAAAAGCAGCCTCAAAACTGAAATAATAAAGCCGTAGGATTAAGAGCTGCACAACAAAAAATGGAGTCGTTGTTACAAAGCTCCTTTCAGGGCGAAGCAATGATTCATATTATTGCCTCAAGCTTCTTGTTGAGGCGATCGGGGCAGGGAGATTTATTTTATTTTTTAATATTTTCCAGTTGCCTTACCAGATTTCGCAACTCGGCATAAACCCTTTGTACCGGCAGTCCAACAACGTTAAAGTATGAGCCTTCAATGCTTCTGCATGCAGCGATCCCTATCCATTCCTGTATCCCATACGCTCCGGCTTTATCAAAAGGCTTAAATTTATTAATGTAAAAATCAATCTCTTTGTCGGAGAGCTTTTCAAAAGTCACTTTTGTTGATTCACAGAATGCAACTTCCTTTTCAGAAGAGAGCAGGTTAACTCCGGTTATAACTTCATGCGTATTCCCGGAAAGTTCCCGTATCATATGCCGGGCATCATGGTAATCGGTCGGTTTTCCAAAGGCTCGGTTATTGCACCAGACGATGGTATCAGCTGTAATAACAATCTCATTGTCAGCTATTGTTTTCCTGAATGAGCTGGATTTCTCCTTTGCAAGATAAATTGCTGCTTCTTTACCTTGCAGATTATCAGGAAATGTCTCATCATAATCCATTTCAACCACATCGAATGTCAGTCCAAGATCTCTTAACAGTTGCTGGCGCCTTGGCGAGCGGGAAGCCAGGATTATCCTGTATTTATCAAATATTGTGATCATTAGCCGACAAGTTTCAATGAGATAATTACCTTGACAACCACTGAATAGAGAATGCCGGCAAGCATTATGATCTTCATCAGACTGCTGGCACTATGAATTTGTAGCCTGGTTTTGCTGATGGACAGTTGGAAAATGACATAAAGTAGTGGCAGAACAATGGCTGCCGAAACATAGATAAGGGTGATTTTATCATTTATGAAGAAAAACCATACAGAATAAAGTGAGGCTATTGTTATAATTATAAGGATTACAGCAACTATTTTCGATGCAATTGTTCCCATAACGACCGGCATTGTATTGCGGCCATAGGCAAGATCACCTTCGAAGTCTTCAATATCCTTAATTATTTCGCGGGCAAGGGTTGTCAAGAATGCAAACAATGCGAATCCGCTCACCCAGTAAAACAGAAAAGAGAGGCTTGGTACAGAATCGGCATTTACAGAGTAATACTGGTATAATGCCGGCCACTCATAGAGAATAACAAGAAGCGGAACCATTGCGGTAAGGAACGCAACTATCAGGTTTCCAATAAGGAATTGCCGCTTATAGCTGGCAGAATAAAAATAAAGCAATCCTGATACAATGATAAATAGAATTCCCATCCAGAAATATCCGGATTTCCAGGATATATAAAAGCCGCCTGCAACGCCTGCGATATTGAAAATGGAATGCCACATCATGGCAAGACGCCTGGGTACCTTTGTCCCGACAATTACTTCTCCCCTGTTTATAAGATCAGTCTTTATATCGAAGTAATCATTAATGACATACCCTCCGGCTGTAATAAAGACTGTGGACAGTACAAGAATCACGAAGTTAATAAGGGAAAACTGCAATTCCATTGGAACAGTTTTATCTGAACTTGCAAATAGTATCACAGGTACCCTGCTGATCAACGGCTCAATAATAAAATATCTCATCATAACCATTGTAAGAACCACAATGATTAGGTTTTGCCACCTGATAAGTTGAAGAAATCCTCTCATATCACCAAGTAAAAGCGTCTGAATCCATCCAGTTGTTATGAAGGCGAAGAACCTGTTCAATCACGTCCCTCACGCACCCTTCTCCACCTTTTTTATCGGAAATATATAATGAAATCTGTTTAATCTCACTGTCAGCATCTGAAGGACAGACCGGAACACCGGCAACTTTCATCACCTCAAAATCGGGAATGTCATCACCCATAAAAAGTATTTCAGAATCACTCAAACTGAATTTATTCTTAAAATTCAGATAATGATCAAGCTTTGACTTGCTATTGAGGTAAATGCTGGTTATTCCAAGAAGCTTAAGCCTTTTCAGGTACTCCTTTGAATTGCTACCTGAAATGATCCCGATATGGTAACCCTTTTTAACGGCAAGCTGCAGAGCGTAACCATCCCTCAGGTTTACTGTCCGGTTTGGGACTCCAAAAGCATTCAGGCCGATTGTCTGAAGTGACAGGACACCGTCAATGTCAAAAACAAATGCCTTGATGCTTATAAGGTCTTCTTTGAAATTTGCCATTATGAACTTGTTTTGTAATGTTCTAATATTGACTGTGTTACTTCACTGTACAATTTCTGCAAATCAGGAGAGAAAGATAGTAATTCCATATGCTTTTCAATAGTTTCAAAATCTTTTCGGATTGCTGGCCCGGTTTGAGAAAAAGAAGGGCCGTTTTCAAGAGCCTTTGAAATAGTCTCCCTGATCAGTGGCTCAAGTATTTCGGGAGAGAATCCGGCTCCTGAAGCAATTTCTATTCCTTCAGTGAGCATAAAGTTTGTGAAATTATTTACAAAGACAGCGGAAACATGCAGGAGCTTCCTGCGCTCACTATCAGCAAAGAATGCCTTCCCTCCCAAAGATCCAGCCAGATTAACCAGCGTCTGGAATGTAGATTCATCTTTTGCTTCAATAAGAAAAGGAAGGTCCCTTAAGCTTACTTTTCTTCCTTTTGAAAATGTCTGCAGCGGGTAAAAGACTCCCGTTTTCTCAAGCCGGGTGGGGAACACTTCAAGTCCGCAGCTTCCTGCGGTATGCACAATTATAGTTCTGGAAGAACACCTGATTTCAGACAAAACCTCTTTCAGCCTGTGGTCAGGCACTGCAACAATTATTATATCGTTTGAATCATAGAAATCCAGAACGGATGACCACTCAGCCCCGCATGAACGGGCCGTTAGTCTGCCATTAGCATCATTTTCTGAAACAATCTGGAGGATTTTGAAACCAGCACGAAACATTTCCCTGCAGAGAGCACCGGCAACTCTTCCGGCACCTGCAAAGGATATGCTATAATGATCCATGCAGAGACTTACTTTTTCCCATATAGGGATGATTGAATCTTGGTAACTTTTATATTATAAACCTTATAATAAGACTGTTGATAGGAATTTGACTGGCTGGCCTGTGACACATAGCTGCAGTCCCAATACAGGTCACCTGATAATTTTACCTGATCGTTGCTGTTTATGCTATTATATGCGGCAAACATCTCACTGGGGTTACAGAAATAGTAGGTATCATAGTAATAACCTGAATAAATGAGAAAGTAAGCATTGGTCCCAGATGCGTTATAGTGGATCGAAGAATGGTCAAATATCTGATCAGTGATCGAATAAAGGACATCCCCGCTACAACCACACCTTGCTTGTTTTTTACAGCCGGTGTATGATACAACCGGCAGAAGTACAATCAATACCACAAGTAGCTTTCTGATTTTATATCCCATCTTAACTATTCTGTAAAAGAATTATACTTTACTAACATGCAAAGTAAGGTTTTATTTCATTCATTACAAAAATAAAGCCGTCAAAACATTTTCTGACGGCTTGAATACTAGAGTTTATGGCATTTTAAGCTTGTGCTGCAGGACCTCCGAAAGTAAGTGGCATTATTGGTCCCGGATCTTTGGCTTCCTTAATGGGGCCAAAAACTGATTCGTATTTGTCAATATTATCGCTCAGGGCTGCTACAAGTCTTTTCGTATGCTCAGGAGTAAGGATTATCCTGGACATTACCCTGGCATGAGGCTTGGGCATACCTGGTACAATCCGTATGAAATCAATCACGAATTCAGCGGCCGAATGATTTATTACTGCAAGGTTTGAGTAAATTCCTTGTGCAACTTCCTCATTTAGTTCAATATTGAACTGGTTCTGGTCTTTTGGATCTGTCATCTTTTCAGAATATTATCATTTTTCCGAATCTGCTTCAGCTTCAATTGCAACTGACTCATTGTCGGCACCCACAAGATTCTCATATTCTTCAAGTGAACCAACTATAATGCTGTTGTATTCACGCTGCCCGGTACCTGCAGGAATAAGGTGGCCAACAATGACGTTTTCCTTTAATCCTTCAAGCTTGTCGACCTTTCCGAGGATTGCTGCCTCGTTAAGAACCTTTGTCGTTTCCTGGAAAGAAGCTGCAGAGAAGAAACTATTGGTCTGAAGTGCAGCCCTTGTAATTCCCTGTAACACCTGGCTTGAGGTTGCAGGAATAGCGTCGCGTGAATCGACAATTTTCAGGTCCTTTCGCTTTAGACCTGAATTCTCATCTCTCAGTTTACGCGCTGTAATAATCATTCCCGGGCGTAATGCCTGGGAATCCCCGCTATCGATAATTACCTTTTTGCCATAGATCCAGTCATTCTCATCCATGAATTCAAGTTTATCAACTACCTGACGTTCAAGGAATTTAGTATCACCAGGATCAACTATCTCGACCTTGCGCATCATCTGCCTGACAATGATTTCGAAATGCTTGTCGTTGATCTTCACACCCTGCAGACGATATACTTCCTGGATCTCGTTTACGATATATTCCTGGACCTTTGTCGGGCCCTTTATGGCAAGAATATCAGAAGGTGTTATAGCACCGTCAGAAAGCGCAATACCGGCTTTCACATAATCATTTTCCTGAACAAGTATCTGTTTTGAAAGGGGCACCAGGTATTTCTTAACCTCATCGGTTTTCGATTTGATAGATATTTCCCTGTTTCCTCTCTTTATCTTGCCAAATGTTACTTCGCCGTCGATCTCGGAAACGATTGCCGGGTTCGAGGGGTTACGGGCTTCAAAGAGCTCGGTAACTCTTGGAAGACCACCGGTTATATCACCCGATTTGCCGATAGCACGCGGAATCTTTGCAAGCACTTCGCCGGCCTCGACAATTTTGTTTATTTCAACTACAAGGTGCGCTCCGACAGGAAGGTTATAAAGTTTCAATTCCTCTCCTCCCTTGGGTGCAAGTATCTTTATTGCCGGGTTCTTGGTCTTATCTCTGCTCTCAATTATTACTTTTTCCTTGAAGCCTGTCTGCTCATCGGATTCCTCACGGAAGGTAACACCCTCAATCAGGTAATCGTATCCGACCTTTCCTCCCAGTTCTGCTATAATGACAGCGTTGAACGGATCCCATTCGCAGATGAGCTTACCCTTTTCAATTTCCTGCCCTGGTTTTACATAAAGCTTTGATCCATAAGGAATTGTATGTGTCGTAAGGGCAATCCCGGTCTTCTTGTCGATAATCCTGAGTTCAGCCAGACGGCCTATAACTATATCTATATCACCTTTTTCAGGATCCTTTTTGGGAACTGATCTTATTTCTTCAATCTCAGCAATACCGGCATATCGAGCAACAAGTCTCGATTCAGTCATAATGTTTGAAGCTGTACCGCCGACGTGGAATGTACGAAGTGTAAGCTGTGTTCCTGGCTCACCAATACTCTGGGCTGCAATTACACCTGTGGCCTCGCCTTTCTGAACCATCTGTCCGGTTGCCAGGTTTCTTCCGTAGCATTTTGCACAAACGCCTTTCTTGGATTCGCAGGTAAGCACCGAACGGATCTCAACCTGCTCAATGGGTGAGTCCTCGATTTTTCTTGCTAGCTCCTCAGTGAGTTCCTGACCTGCTTCCACAATCAGTTCTCCTGTAAGAGGATGGAATACATTGTGAACCGTTGTACGACCCAGAATCCTTTCATACAGAGATTCAACGACCTCTTCATTTTTCTTTATTGCTGTTGCAACAAGTCCCCTCAGCGTACCACAGTCCTCTTCATTAATTATAACATCCTGAGATACATCAACAAGGCGGCGGGTAAGATATCCGGCATCTGCCGTCTTAAGAGCAGTATCAGCAAGACCTTTACGAGCACCGTGAGTTGAGATAAAGTACTCAAGAACGGATAGTCCCTCCTTAAAGTTCGAGAGGATCGGGTTCTCGATAATGTCAGAACCTGTTGACCCTGATTTCTGAGGCTTGGCCATAAGACCCCTCATTCCAGAAAGCTGACGGATCTGTTCCTTTGAACCTCTTGCGCCCGAATCGAGCATCATATAAACGGAGTTGAATCCCTGCTTATCGTTCGAAAGCTGCTTCATCAGCGACTGTGTAAGACGTGCATTGACATGTGTCCAGATATCAATTATCTGGTTATATCTTTCGTTGTTGGTAATGAAACCCATGCTGTAGTTATTAAGCACCTCGTCAACCTGCTCATAACCTTCAGTAACAAATTTTGTCTTTTCTTCAGGAATAATAACATCATCAAGGTTAAAGGAAAGGCCGCCCTTGAAAGCTGAATAGAAACCAAGGTTTTTAATCGCATCAAGAAAATCAGCTGTCTTTGCCATTCCTGAAAGTTTCAGAACGCGTCCGATAATATCCCTCAGGGATTTTTTCGTAAGAATCTCATTGATAAAGCCAACCTCTTCGGGAACAAACTGGTTGAACATCACTCTTCCAACCGTTGTTTCAACGATATGATTTACAAATTCTCCGTCGATCCTGTCGTTTACCTTGACTTTAATGATTGCATGAAGATCAATCTTACCTTCATTATAAGCAATATTAACTTCCTTTGGTGAATAAAAAATGAGACCCTCGCCCCTTACCTTAAGTTTATCAGTGCTTTTTTTACCTTTGGTTATATAATAGAGTCCGAGAACCATGTCCTGTGACGGAACAGTTATAGGCGCTCCGTTTGCAGGGTTAAGGATGTTATGAGATGCCAGCATAAGCATCTGGGCTTCAAGCACAGCACTGTTTCCAAGTGGAAGATGAACTGCCATCTGGTCGCCGTCGAAGTCGGCGTTAAAAGCCGTACAAACGAGCGGGTGAAGTTGAATTGCTTTACCTTCAATAAGCTTTGGCTGAAAGGCCTGTATTCCAAGCCTGTGAAGAGTAGGAGCCCTGTTAAGTAGAACCGGATGTCCCTTAAGAACATTCTCAAGGATATCCCATACTACCGGATCTTTCCTGTCGACAATTTTCTTGGCCGATTTCACTGTTTTAACAATACCGCGTTCAATAAGCTTGCGGATTATGAATGGCTTATATAATTCAGCTGCCATATCTTTCGGCAGCCCGCATTCGTGCAGATTAAGTTCCGGACCAACGACGATAACCGAACGTGCAGAATAGTCAACCCTCTTTCCAAGAAGATTCTGACGGAACCTTCCCTGCTTACCTTTAAGACTGTCGCTCAGCGACTTGAGCGGACGGTTTGCATCTGTTTTGACTGCATTTGCTTTTCTCGAGTTGTCGAACAATGAATCGACAGCCTCCTGGAGCATTCTTTTTTCGTTGCGGAGGATAACTTCGGGAGCCTTGATCTCGATTAGTCTCTTAAGACGGTTATTTCTGATAATAACTCTCCTGTAAAGATCGTTCAGATCGCTGGTGGCAAAACGGCCGCCATCGAGAGGAACAAGAGGCCTTAGTTCAGGTGGAATTACAGGAACGACTTTTATTATCATCCATTCAGGCTTATTTACATTTTTTGAGTCCCTGAATGCCTCAACAACCTGAAGACGCTTAAGCGCTTCATTTTTACGCTGTTGAGAAGTCTCGGTGTTTGCCCTGTGACGAAGCGAATAAGACATCTCATCAAGATCAAGACGGCAAAGGAGCCTGTAAAGTGCTTCTGCTCCCATGTCGGCAATAAACTTGTCGGGATGATCATCTTCAAGGTACTGGTTCTCCTTGGGAAGTGATTCAGTTATCTCAAGGTATTCTTCCTCTGTGAGGAAATCGTATTGTTTTACTCCATCGACAGCTTTTATGCCGGGATTAATGACAACGTATCTTTCGTAATAAATAATAGAATCGAGCTTCTTGGTCGGAAGTCCCAGAAGATACCCGATTTTGTTAGGAAGGGACCTGAAATACCAGATATGCGCCACCGGGACAACAAGTGAAATATGTCCCATCCTTTCGCGGCGAACTTTCTTTTCAGTGACTTCAACACCGCAGCGGTCGCAGACTATACCCTTATAACGGATTCTCTTATATTTTCCGCAGTGGCACTCATAGTCTTTTACCGGCCCGAATATTCTTTCGCAGAATAATCCATCGCGTTCAGGTTTGTAGGTACGGTAGTTTATTGTCTCAGGCTTCAGCACTTCACCGCTGGAACGATCGAGAATTTCCTCGGGGGAAGCAAGACCAATTGAGATCTTTGAGTAACTGGTTTTGGTTTTGTTATCTCTTCTGAATGACATATATTGAATTTTTTTTATTCATTAAATTAAATAAAGGACGGAACAATTAATCGAGTACAATGCTCAATCCCAATCCTCTCAACTCATGCAGAAGCACATTCAGTGATTCAGGGATACCTGCCTGTGGCATCGGTTCTCCCTTAACTATAGCTTCATAGGCTTTAGCGCGTCCGACAACATCATCTGATTTTATTGTCAGTATCTCCTGGAGGATATGCGCAGCACCGAATGCTTCGAGTGCCCATACTTCCATTTCGCCAAAACGCTGACCTCCGAACTGTGCTTTTCCACCAAGCGGCTGCTGGGTAATAAGTGAATATGGTCCGATTGAACGTGCATGCATCTTGTCGTCAACCATATGACCAAGCTTAAGCATATAAATTATCCCAACTGTTGCAGGCTGGTCGAATCTTTCACCGGTACCTCCGTCGTAAAGGTATGTTGTGCCATACCTTGGAAGCCCTGCCTTTTCGGTATACTCTGTAATCTGGTCTATTGTCGCACCATCGAAGATCGGAGTTGCGAACTGAAGTCCAAGCTTCTGCCCTGCCCAGCCAAGAACTGTTTCATAGATCTGGCCAAGGTTCATTCTTGAAGGCACGCCCAGAGGATTAAGAACAATATCAACCGGAGTTCCGTCCTCAAGGAAAGGCATATCTTCGGCACGAACTATTTTTGCCACGATACCTTTGTTCCCATGGCGTCCAGCCATCTTATCTCCCACTTTGACTTTTCTCTTTTTGGCAATATATACCTTTGCAAGGCGGACAATACCTGCTGGCAATTCGTCGCCAATAGTGATATTGTACTTCTTCCTCTTATAAACGCCATCAAGCTCCTTATGCTTAATAATATAATTATGAAGGAGCTGCTTTATGTTGTCGTTCTTCTTCTTGTCGGTGGTCCACTTATTAGGGTTAACATTCAGAAAATCAACTTCCTGAAGTTGTTTAAGGGTGAATTTGCTGCCCTTTGGTATCACATCCACATTGAGATAATCTTTCACACCCTGTGAGGTTTTTCCATTTACAAGGATGAAAAGCTTGTCAACAAGCCTTGATTTAAGTTCCTCAACATTCTTATTGAACTCATTTTCAATCTTGTCGAGCATTGGTTTCTCAACAGCTTTTGCCTTCTTATCCTTGACGGCCCTGGTAAAGAGTTTCTTATCAATGACAATTCCTTCAAGTGATGGACCGGCTTTAAGAGATGCGTCTTTCACGTCACCTGCTTTATCACCGAAGATAGCTCGAAGGAGTTTTTCTTCCGGTGAGGGATCTGATTCTCCTTTCGGTGTGATCTTTCCAATAAGTATATCGCCCGGCCTGATATGTGCGCCGATCCTTATAAGTCCATTCTCATCAAGGTTCTTGGTGGCTTCCTCGCTTACGTTCGGTATATCTGAGGTAAGCTCTTCGAGACCGCGTTTTGTATCGCGTACCTCAAGAAGATACTCATCAATATGAACCGAAGTAAACATATCTTCCTGGACAACCTTCTCAGAAATAACGATGGCATCTTCGAAGTTATATCCTTTCCAAGGCATAAATGCAACCATAAGATTCCTGCCGAGAGCCAGTTCACCTTTCTTGGTACCATAGCCTTCAGTAAGCGGTTGTCCTTTTTTAACCTTCTCTCCTTTTTTAACAACAGGGATCAGGTTTATGCATGTATTCTGGTTTGTTTTTCTATATTTCGGAAGGACATACCGTTTGGTATCGTCATCGAAGCTTACGAATTTCTCCTCATCCGTTCTGGTGTATCTGACGATAATCTCGTTGGAGTCGACATATTCTATTACACCGTCGCCTTCAGCAACAAAAAGAATGCGGCTGTCCTTGATAACCTGTGTTTCAAGGCCGGTTCCGACGATAGCTGCTTCGGGATTGATCAGAGGGACTGCCTGACGCATCATGTTAGATCCCATAAGTGCCCTGTTGGCATCGTCATGCTCGAGGAACGGGATCAGTGAAGCTGCAATTGAGGCTATCTGGTTTGGAGCAACGTCCATCAGATCGATTTTATTTGCCTCTTCCACAGGATAATCAGCTTCATACCTGCATTTTGCCTTCTGTTCTTCAAAATGACCGTCTTTTTTAAGCGGAGCATTTGCCTGGGCGATCACTTTCTCCTCTTCCTCTTCAGCAGTCAGCCATACTATTCCATCCTTTCCAAAATCAACCTGTCCGTTATTTACTTTCAGATAAGGTGTTTCGATAAAACCTAGATCATTGATCTTTGCATACACGCAAAGCGATGAAATAAGTCCGATATTCGGACCTTCAGGTGTTTCAATCGGGCAGAGACGGCCATAGTGAGTATAATGAACGTCCCTTACTTCAAAACCTGCTCTTTCGCGTGAGAGACCACCGGGTCCGAGAGCTGACAATCTGCGTTTATGCGTCATTTCTGCCAGTGGGTTGGTCTGGTCCATGAACTGAGAGAGCTGATTGGTTCCGAAAAATGAGTTAATAACCGATGAAAGAGTTTTTGAATTGATCAGGTCAACAGGAGTGAACACCTCATTATCCCTGACGTTCATTCTTTCGCGGATGGTACGGGCCATACGTGCAAGGCCAACTCCGAATTGTGAGTATAGCTGTTCCCCCACTGTACGTACTCGCCTGTTGCTCAGGTGGTCGATATCGTCGATATCGGTTTTTGAGTTGATAAGCTCAATCAGGTAACCGATGATTTTTATGATATCTTCCCGAGTCAGGACCTTGACATTCATTTCAGTATTCAGTCCGAGCTTCTTATTAATCCTGTAACGGCCTACCTCTCCAAGGTCATATCTTTTATCCGAGAAGAAAAGCTTGTCGATGACGTCGCGTGCTGTTGCTTCATCGGGTGGTTCAGCGTTTCGAAGCTGACGATAAATATAGATAACTGCCTCCTTTTCAGAGTTGCAGGGATCTTTCTGAAGGGTATTATATATAATTGCGTAATCTGACAGGTTTATATCTTCCTTATGAAGGAGTATAGCTTTCGCACCTGAATCGACGATAAGGTCTATATGTTCAGGTTCAATAACAGTTTCCCTGTCGAGAATCACCTCATTTCTTTCAATTGAAACAACCTCACCGGTATCTTCATCGACGAAGTCTTCGACCCAGGTTTTCAAGACTCTGGCAGCCAGTTTCCGGCCTACAAGTTTTTTAATACTGGTTTTTGATACCTTATGTTCTTCAGCGAGGTTAAAAATCTCGAGTATCTCCTTGTCGCTTTCGAATCCGATAGCGCGGAGGAGAGTTGTTACGGGAAGTTTTTTCTTCCTGTCGATGTAAGCGTACATCACATTATTGATGTCGGTTGCAAACTCTATCCATGAGCCTTTGAAAGGAATGATCCTGGCAGAATAGAGTTTAGTTCCGTTGGCATGGACGCTTTGACCGAAGAATACTCCGGGAGATCTGTGCAACTGTGAAACTACGACCCTCTCTGCACCGTTGATGACAAAAGTTGCACGCTCCGTCATATAAGGAACAGTTCCCAGGTAGACGTCCTGGATTACAGTATCAAAATCCTCATGTTCTGGATCGGTACAATAAAGTTTTAGTTTTGCTTTAAGGGGAACGCTGAATGTTAGTCCGCGTTCGATACATTCTTCAATAGTGTAGCGTGGTGGGTCGATATAATAATCCAGAAATTCAAGAACAAAATTGTTCCTGGTGTCAGTTATTGGGAAGTTTTCGGTAAAAACTTTAAAAAGTCCTTCCTTTTTCCTGTTTTCGGGAGTTGTTCCAAGCTGAAAAAACTCACTAAAGGATTTTAATTGAATTTCCAGAAAATCAGGGTATTCAAGTTGATTTTTCCTGGAGGCGAAACTTATTCTTTCGGAATTTTTTGAGGACATTTAGTAAAAGATTAAGTGAACTTACAATTTAAAGAACAAAAAGGCTTAGTCCCGGATATCCGAGACTAAACCTGTAACCCAGCTTAGAGGTATAACTTATTTAAGTTCAACTTCAGCTCCTGCGTCAACTAATTGATTTTTAATAGTTTCAGCTTCTTCTTTTGAAACACCTTCTTTAACAGGAGACGGAGCAGCATCAACTACTGCTTTCGCTTCCTTCAGTCCAAGACCAGTGATGTCTTTAACGAGTTTAACAATCTGTAATTTCTGTCCTCCGGCGTTTTTCAGAATAACATTGAAGGTCGATTTTTCTTCAGCTTTGGGAGCGTCGCTGCCAGCAGCTGGACCAGCTACTGCAACAGCTGCTGCAGCAGGTTCAATGCCATACTCTTCTTTAAGTATCTTAGCCAGTTCGTTTACTTCCTTTACAGAAAGGTTAACCAGTTCTTCTGCAAATTTCTTAAGATCTGCCATTTCTATTGATTTTAATTGATTATACTATTATTAATTCTCTTTTTTTGATAGTGTTTCAAGAACACCATGAATTTTATTTCCACCTGATTGCAAGGCTGATATAACGTTCTTGGCAGGAGATTGCAGCATAAGAATAATATCACCGACAAGTTCCTGTTTGGTTTTAATGGAGATGAGTGCCTCAAGGGTATTCTCTCCTACAAAAATTGATTCCTGAACGTAAGCGCCTTTTAGAACAGGCTTATCATGTTTCTTCCGGAACTCCTTAATAAGCTTAGCAGGGCCGTTACCGGTGTTGGAGAACATGATGGACGTAGTACCTTTCAGAACCGGATAAAGTTCCTCAAAGTTAATTTCAGACTGCTCAAGTGCTCTTTGAAGTAACGTGTTCTTAACGACGATAAGCTTAATATCGCTCTCAAAACATTTCCTTCTCAGGTCACTTGTATCAGCTGCATTAAGCTGAGCTGTATCAGTCAGGTAAAAATGGCCGTACTCTTTTAATATCTCAGCAAGGCTGTCTATGATTGTGTCTTTTTCTTCCCGTCTCATAATTTCTTTCTGATTTTTAACATAAAAACTTAATCATCAAGACCTTTAGGATCTATCTTAATACCAGGGCTCATTGTGCTTGAAAGGAACAGGCTACGAATGTAGGTTCCCTTGGCAGCAGCCGGTTTAAGCTTATTCACCATTGAAATGAACTCCTTGGCGTTTTCGGCGATCTTATTAGGCTCAAATGAGACTTTTCCGATAGAGGTATGAATGATTCCGCTTTTGTCTACCTTGAAATCAATCTTACCCTGCTTCACTTCTTTAACAGCCTTACCAATTTCCATAGTAACGGTTCCACTCTTCGGGTTAGGCATCAGTCCGCGGGGACCGAGTATTCTTCCGAGCTGACCGACTTTTCCCATTACGGATGGCATGGTTATTATCACATCCATATCTGTCCAGCCTCCTTTGATCTTTTCGATAAAATCGTCAAGACCAACGAAATCGGCTCCGGCTTCCCTTGCTTCAGCTTCCTTGTCGGAGGAGCAGAGAACGAGTACACGTGTCTCTTTTCCAGTCCCGTGAGGCAGCGAAACAACGCCGCGAACCATTTGGTTGGATTTCCTTGGATCAATACCTAACCTTACATCCAGATCGATGGAAGCATCAAATTTTGTAGTAGTCAATTCCTTGACCAGAACAGACGCCTCTTTCAACGTATAGAGCTTGTCCTTTTCGACTTTCTCAAGGGCAGCCTTACGGTTTTTGGTAAGTTTAGTCATTTTTCTCCTAGTTAAATTTTATCAGGGAATTCACCTTTAACAGTAATCCCCATGCTTCTTGCGGTACCAGCAACCATCTTCATAGCAGACTCAACTGTAAAGCAGTTCAAGTCTTCCATTTTTTCCTTAGCAATTGTCTTTACCTGGTCCCATGTAACCTGAGCTACCTTTTCCCTGTTAGGTTCTTTTGAACCTTTCTTGGATTTGGCTACCTCAAGAAGCTGAACAGCAACCGGTGGAGTTTTAGTAACAAAATCAAAAGATTTGTCAATATATACTGTAATTACAACCGGTATCACTTTTCCAGCTTTGTCCTGGGTCCTGGCATTAAATTGCTTACAGAAATCCATAATATTCACTCCTTTGGAACCTAAAGCAGGTCCAACGGGTGGAGATGGATTAGCTCCTCCGCCACGAATCTGTAATTTGATTAGTCCAGCAACTTCTTTTGCCATAATTAATAATTTGCGTGTTTATTGCGAGTATCTGGCATCTGTTCAGGAAGCATTTAAAATGATACAGCTGCCAATATCTTTAATTAATTTTCTTTTTCAACCTGCATAAAGCTAAGCTCAAGAGGTGTTTTTCTTCCGAAGATCTTGACCATAACCTTTAGCTTTTTCTTTTCATCATTTACTTCTTCGATAATTCCGGTAAAGCTGTTGAAAGGACCATCAATCACTTTCACAGATTCACCAATGAAGAACGGGACATTCAATTCCTCATCGCTTGCATTCAGTTCGTCAACTTTCCCAAGGATCCTGTTGATCTCCGATTTTCTGAGAGGTACAGGATCTCCAGTCTGTGAACCAAGGAAGCCTATAACATTGGGGACATTCCTCAATAAATGAGGTATTTCGCCAGTAAGGACGGCTTCGACCAGGACATATCCAGGGAAGAATGTTCTCTCCTTGCTTATTTTCTTCCCTGCTCTTATCTGGTAGACCTTTTCGGTCGGAATAAGGACCTGAGAGATATAATCTCCAAGCTTCAGGCGGACAATTTCGCTATCGATATATTCCTTGACTTTTTTCTCTTTGCCGCCGATAGCCCGAAGCACGTACCACTTCTTAATGTTATCACTCATTGTAACCTGGTAAGGTTTTAGTATAACAAATTGTACAAAGCATGCATTAGCTTGCCGAATGAAAAATCCATTGCAGCAACAATAAGGGCGATTATCAGCGTGGCAACCATTACAAGCACTGCGCTGTTTTGAAGTTCACTCCAGGTCGGCCACGTAACTTTATGGACGAGTTCTGTGAATGATTCCTGAAAATATCCTTTTATACCACTCATTTCTTTAAAATTTTAGCACGGGAGGAGAGACTCGAACTCCCGACACCTGGTTTTGGAGACCAGTGCTCTACCAACTGAGCTACACCCGTTTATTTCTTATGGAGTTGAAACGCGACGCTTCGCGTTTCAACGATAACCATAAATATCCAAAACCTTTATTCAAGTATTTTCGTTACAGCACCGGCGCCAACTGTTCTACCACCTTCGCGGATAGCAAAACGAAGTCCGACATTGATAGCAACCGGGTAAATAAGGTCAACTGTTATTGTGACATTATCGCCGGGCATTACCATTTCAGTTCCTTCAGGAAGGGTTATTTCACCGGTAATATCGAGTGTTCTTACATAGAACTGAGGACGATATTTATTATGGAAGGGAGTATGACGTCCACCTTCTTCTTTCTTAAGAACATATATTTCAGCCTCGATTTTGGTATGAGGTGTTATTGAACCTGGTTTAGCAAGAACCATTCCCCTTTTGATCTCTTTCTTGTCAACACCACGGAGGAGAAGACCAACGTTATCGCCTGCTTCGCCCCTGTCGAGGATCTTGCGGAACATCTCAACACCTGTACATACTGTTTTGCGTTTCTCAGCGTTAAGGCCAATCATTTCCAGTTCGTCGCCTGTAAGTACAACTCCTGTTTCAATACGGCCTGTTGCAACTGTACCGCGGCCTGTGATTGAGAACACGTCTTCAACCGGCATAAGAAATGGTTTCTCATTTTCGCGTTTAGGAATGGGGATATATGAATCAACTGCATCCATCAGTTCCATAACTTTTTCTTCCCATTTCGGTTCACCGTGCATTGCACCAAGTGCTGATCCACGAATGACAGGAGCATTGTCGCCGTCAAATTCATAGAAATTGAGAAGATCACGTACTTCCATTTCAACCAGATCAAGAAGTTCCGGGTCATCAACCAGATCGACTTTATTCATGAAAACGAGCACTTTAGGAACGTTAACCTGGTGTGCAAGAAGGATATGTTCACGTGTTTGAGGCATTGGGCCATCATCAGCAGCTACTACCAGAATAGCACCATCCATCTGAGCGGCACCAGTAACCATATTCTTGATATAGTCAGCGTGGCCGGGGCAGTCAACGTGTGCATAGTGACGGGTAGCTGTCTGATACTCAACGTGAGCAGTGTTAATAGTAATACCCCTTTCCTTTTCTTCGGGGGCATTATCGATTGAATCAAAATCCCTGATTTCAGAGAGACCCTTCTTGGCAAGTACCATAGTGATGGCTGCTGTAAGGGTGGTCTTACCATGGTCAACGTGACCGATTGTACCAATATTTACATGCGGTTTCGACCTGTCAAATTTTTCTTTTGCCATAACTCCAAGCGTATTAAATTTAAGTTTATTCTATATTCAATTTTAAAAAATCAATTTCTCTGTTGAGCCGGAGGGGGGAATTGAACCCCCGACCCCTTCCTTACCAAGGAAGTGCTCTACCCCTGAGCTACTCTGGCATCAAAAAGTGAGCGGGAGACGGAACTCGAATCCGCGACCCTTAGCTTGGAAGGCTAATGCTCTACCAACTGAGCTACTCCCGCCTAATATCGTCCAAAGAGGCCCGGAATCGTCTGTAACTATCATTAATTCCGGACAGACACCTCCGTTAAAAGTGGGGAGAGCAGGATTCGAACCTACGAAGGCATTCGCCAGCAGATTTACAGTCTGCCCCAGTTGGCCACTTTGGTATCTC